>Ga0302323_100000515_pt1 | contig 30932 bp, 22 predicted proteins | sample Fen_T0_3_FD_201950 | JGI IMG/M metagenome (GOLD analysis project Ga0302323, IMG submission 201950) | Peat permafrost microbial communities from Stordalen Mire near Abisko, Sweden - Fen_T0_3 | ecosystem: Environmental > Terrestrial > Soil > Wetlands > Permafrost | place: Sweden: Abisko...
AAGCTGCGCTGCCCACAGACAGTACACAGGCTCGTGGCACGGCTTGTATGGTCACGTCGCGTCGTCCCGATCTACGCCGCTGAACGGATGCATACAAGACCCATCTGTTCACGGCCTTACTTTGTCGGGCGTTTGGCCCCTCGAACGGGATCAGGCTCGTTGGCCGGTAAGCCAACCCAGACGGGCTGCTGATAGTTCGGGTTGCGGGACCGCCATTCAAGAGAAAGACTAAGGAAGTTCGTTCGGTTGACATCTGGCGCGGAGCGACACATTTGGCAGCCAAGAGGTTCCGGTCCGATGACTTATGAATATGTTTGTACCGCCTGCGGGCATGGCTGGGAGGCTGAGCAGGCCATCAGCGCTTCACCGCTCAAAACTTGTCCCCAATGCGGCACCGATCACGCCAAGCGGCAGATCTCGGGCGGCGCGGGCTTCATCTTGAAGGGCGGCGGCTGGTACGCCGATGGCTACGGCTCGACCAAGGCCGGCGGCGGTTCCAGCTCGAGTAGCTCGCTCGACGGTCCCACCGGCAGTGAATCGAAGAGCGAATCGAAGAGCGAATCGAAGAGCGAATCGAAGAGCGAATCGAAGAGCGAATCGAAGAGTGACACAAAGACCGAGACCAAAACCGAAGCGCCCAAGAGCACCGCCGGTTCGTCATCCACGCCCTGATTGAAAGTGGTCATGGACGCCAAACGTGAAATTTTGGATCTCCGCGCGCAGATCGCCAAGCTCGACGAAGAGATCGTGCAGCGGCTCGACACGCGCGCCAAGATTTCACGCGATATCCACAATCGAATCGAGAGCGATCCGAGCGCGGACGTCAATGAGAAGGAGTGGCTCGAACGCTTGATCGGCCTCTCCAACGGTGAGCTGCCGGCGGAAAATCTACGCGGCATTTTGCAGCAAATTCGCGCTTCGGCGCGCGGCATCGAACAGCCCGCCCGGGTGGCTTATTTGGGCCCAGAGGGCTCATTTTGCCATCACATGGCGCTCGGGTATTTCGGCCCCGGGGCGACCTTCATCGAGACGGCGAGTGTCGATGAAGTGTTGGAAGAAGTCGTGCGCGGCCGCGCTGCGTACGCCGCCTTCCCGTTCGAGTCTTCGGTCGAAGGCTTGGTGCAACCGTCGATTACCGCGCTCTCCCACACCGATCTGGTGATCGTGGGCGAGCGTTCGCTGCCCGCGCCGCACCAATTGATGTCCCGCGCGACTGCCATCACGGACATCGAGAAGGTGTACGCGACAGCCGCGACGCGCGCGGGTTGCTCACGCTTCTTGGACAAAGAGCTGCCGCGCGCTTCGGTCATCGATGTTCGTTCGCCGGTCGTGGCGGCGGCCCTTGCCGCAGAAGAGCCGCACGCAGCAGCGATCGTGCCGGAGCCCTCGGGGCGCAGCGCGGGCTTGTCGCCCCTGCGTGACAACGTGGGCGATCTGCCCGACGTGAAGCTCCGCTACTGTGTGGCGAGCCAACGGCCAGCAAGCCGTTCCGGCACGGACGTCACTTGCTTGCTGTTCAGCGTCGACGACTCGGCTGGAGCACTGTTCGACGTGCTCAAGCATTTCGCCGAACGTGGCATCAACGTGAAAAAGCTGCATTCCCGGCCTGTGCCACGTGAAAGTTGGAACTACGTGTTCTTCATCGAAATCGGTGGGCATGTGACCGAGCGCCAAGTCGTGACCGCGCTCGAAGCCGTCAAGCGCAGCACGAAATACCTCAAAGTACTCGGGTCTTTTCCGTCAGTGTCGGGCTGAGTCACTGCTGCTGCCCGCGCCCGTAAAACCTGCCCGACTCTGTCGATTCCCCGACTTTCCCACGCCCGAACGAGAGGGGGCGATCGACTTTCCCGCGCCCCAATGAGAGGGGGCGATCGACGCGCTTCGTGACACCCGAAGGGGTGCGATCCGGCATCGCACCTCGGGGACGCCCCGTGTGGTTCCCGAGGTGGAAACCGAGACATCCGGCGGTACTCGGTTGCAACCAGGGGTGACTAAGAAACGAATTCCCTCAAGACTCGTCACATCCCTGAGCTGCGAAGGTGGCCCCACGCCTCCGGAGGCCCGCCTCGCCGCAGAAATTGTACTTCGTGCACGAAGCCCCCTCTTTCGGTAGCAAGCGCACTACCGATCGTCGCTGCGCGCGGCTCGCCACGCCGTGCCTCGCGGAATGGGGCTCGGGGGCTCGCTTGGCCTCGAAGCGCGTCGTGTATAGCTCGCGGCTCGGCACCCGATAACTAACCCCAAATTTCCACGAGTTGCATTGAGATTCTGAGTCGGTCGGGCAATCTGGGAGGCTGCCCGTCTGGTGTCTGGGCGGTAAAAAATCTGGGAGCCGCAAGCAGGGGCGGAACCACGCGGCCTTCGAGGTGCGATGCGGGATCGCGATCGCCCATTTATCGCGTCTCCGCGAGTCGAAATGCACGTGGTTCGGCCGTGCTGCGGCAGGGTCGACAATTCGCGGACGAGGCTAGCGATTACGCGCACGGAAGATTAGGCTTCGGCTCGCATGTCACACCTGGTCTCCCCGTCGATCGAGTCGCTGTTGCCGTACGAAGGCGGCAAGCCGGTCGAGGAATTGGCGCGTGAGTTCGGCATCTCGGATGCCATCAAGCTCGCGTCGAACGAGAACCCGCTCGGCCCGAGCCCGAAAGCGCTGGCGGCTGCGCGCGCGGTGCTTGGCGACGTGCATCGCTACCCGGACGCGAACGCCTTCAAGCTGCGCGAGCGGCTGGCTGCCGAGCACGGCGTGCCGATGGCCGACATCATCCAAGGCAATGGATCGAACGAGCTTTTGGACTTGGCGGTACGCACATTTTGCACCGCCGAGCACCACATCGTGTTCGCCGAGCCGGCGTTCGTGGTGTACCGGATTGCGGCGCTGGCCCACGGCGTGCCCTTCACGGCTGTACCAGTGCGTGATCTAACGCATGACTTGGAAGCCATGCTGGCAGCGATCACTCCGAGGACGCGCTTGGTGTTCGTGGGCAACCCGAACAATCCGACCGGCACTTACGTCAAGCTCGATGCGCTGCGTCGTTTCTTGAGGGCAGTCCCAGCGGAGGTGATCGTGCTGATCGACGAGGCGTACATCGAATACACCAGCGCCGCTGATTTCCCTGATTGCCTGAAGTTACGCGGCGAGCGCGAGCGACTGATCGTGTGTCGCACCTTCTCCAAGATCCACGGGCTGGCGGGCCTGCGCGTCGGCTACGGCGTGGCCACAGCTGAGCTCGTCGGCTACATGAATCGTGTGCGTGCGCCGTTCAACGTCGGCAATCTGGGCCAAGTCGCGGCGATTGCCGCGCTCGACGACCAGGAGCACGTGCGCGAAAGCCACGCCCTCAACGAGCGCGAGCGCCTGCGCGTCAGCGCTCGGCTGACCGAGATGGGCCTGACGGTCACGCCCAGCCAAGCCAATTTCTACCTGCTGGATGTGAAGCAAAGCGGACGGGCCACCTATGATGCGTTGCTGCGCAAAGGCGTGATCGTTCGGCCCTTTTCCAGCTTACCGAACAGCATCCGGGTCACCGTGGGCAAGCCCGCCGAAAATGACCGCTTCCTGAGCGCGCTCGGCGAGGTCCTCTCGTGAGGGCTCGAACGCTCGGATTCTGGCTGCTACCGCTGTTACTCATGCTGCTAGGCTGCTCGCACGGCGAAGATCTGATCGTGCAAACGGGCGCCGGCAAAGAGCCAAGCGTGATCGATCTCGACCGAGAGCCGCTGGCGCTTTTGCCGGGGAATGTCGTGGGTATCGCTTCGCTGGATGCAACCCAGCTCGTTGCATCGCCATTTGGCGGGCGTTTGTTGGCCCTGCTCAATCAGCGTCTGCCAGTGCCGCCGTCTGCTGGCTTCGATCCCGCTCACGACTTGCAGCACCTGTATCTCGGTCTGTACTCGATGCAGGGCGCCGATCTGTCCGGTGTGGCACTCGGCAAGTTCGACAAAGCCAAGATCGAAGCGGCAGTGAACGGCGTGGAGAAGACTCCGCAAGGGGTGCCGATCGCCAAGCGGCAGTACGCGGGCCGCACGCTGTACACCGCCGCCGGTCTCGGCTTTTGTCTACTCAGTGATCACACCGCGCTATTCGGCAACGACACCGGGATCCGGCGCGCGCTCGATCGCGTGCGCGAGGGCCGCGTGCGCCGGCAGACCTTGCCCTGGATGGACAAGTTGCTCGACGGCGAGAAGAACGCACCGATAGTGGCCGGCGCCGATCTGCGCGCGCAAGCCATTCCCGAAGCCGCCAGCCGAAACCTGGCCTTCTTGAGCGGACTCGAGACCATGGCGTTCGTGGGCAATTTCAAGGACCCCGGGGTCAATCTGGCCGGCACACTGGTGTATGGGGACGCAGCGGGAGCGACACTTGGCGCCCAAAACGTCCAAGCCTTGGCGCAGAAGCTCGGCACGTATGGCACGCTCTTGGCGTTGGTTGGTGTGCCGCAACCGGTGCGGCAATTGCAGGCCGAAGCCAAGGGTAAGCAAGCTGCGTTCGTAGTCGGTCTGGATGGCGCGGCGTTGATCCAACTGCTCGACAAGCTGCCGGAGTACCTCGGGAGCAAGACCTTGGCGCAGAACCCATGACTCCCGCTCGTCTGATCGTTCGACCACAGCACAGCCCTCTCGAGGGCAGTGTTCCGGTGCCGAGTGACCGCAGCATTACGCATCGCGCCTTGATCTTGGCGGCGCTCTCCAACGGTCCCTGCGAGTTGCGCGGCTTTGCCTACGGCAGCGACAATTTAGGCACGCTGGGCGCGCTGGGCGCGCTCGGGGTGCGTTTCGAAGACGACAAAAAGGGCACCGTTCGCCTGCGCGGCGTGGGCTTGGCCGGGCTCAAGGCGCCCACGGCGGAGATTGATTGTGGGCACTCGCCGACGACCGCACGGCTTCTAGCAGGGGTACTCTCGGCGCAGCCCTTCGCTTCGCGCTTGGTCGGCAGTCCGGCGTTGTCGCGACGGCGCATGAAGGCGGTCGTCGCGCCGCTCGTTCAGCGTGGCGCGCTGATCTCGGCAGCCGCTTGCAGCGCGCACGCAGACGACGTCGCTTTGCCGCTCGAGATCTCCGGCCTTTCGCCCGGCAAACGCCTGACCGGCATCGAATATGCGATGACCGCACCGAATGATCACGCCAAAGGGGCGCTGTTGTTCGCGGGTCTGTTCGCCTCCGGGCCGACCGTGATCTTCGAACCCGTGGTGTCCCGTGATCACACCGAGCGGCTGATGAGCGAGCTGGGCATGCCGGTTCGCACCGCAGGTTCAATGGTCAGCCTGCACCCGCCGGCCGATCCGCTATCGATCCGCGGCTTCGAGGTCGATTTACCGGGCGACATCACGGCGGCGGCGTTCGTGCTCGCGGCGGCGGAGTTGGTGCCTGGCTCCAACGTGTCCACTCGCCGCACCGGTTTGAATCCGACGCGCGCCGGGATCTTGGAGGTGCTGCGCGCCTTCGGCGGCCGTATGGGTATCACTCCCAAGGGTGATTCGCTGGGCGAGCCTTGGGGCGAGGTCAATGCCGTGGGCTCGGTGCTGCGCGGCACGAAAATCAGCGGGGAGATGGCGCTGCGCACGCTGGATGAACTGCCCGTGATCTGCGCCCTGGCGGCCCGCGCCCGTGGCGTCACCGAGATCAGCGACGTCGCCGAGCTGCGAGCCGAAGACACCGACCGGATCGCCGCATTGACCGAACTCTTGCGCGCGTTCGGCGTGCAGGCGACCGCGCGTCCGGATGGCATCGTGATCGAGGGTCAGCCCGAACGACCGCTGTCTGCCGTGCACGTGAGCTGCGGAGGCGATCACCGTGTGGCGATGACGGCTGCAGTGCTGGGCCTGCTGGCCGATGGCGAGACGACCATCGACGACGTGGACTGCTTGGCGGTGAGCTTCCCACGCTTCGCGGGCACTTTGCGCGCGCTGGGTGCGGACATCGAGGTGCAGCGATGACTCGTCGTCCAGTGGTGGCGATCGACGGACCGGCGGGGGCAGGGAAGTCGACGGTAACCCAGCGCGTGGCGGACGAACTCGGCTATCTGCTCGTCGACACTGGCGCCTTGTATCGCGCGGTCGCGCTCGCCGCGCAACGCGCCGGCGTCTCCTGGGATGCAGAAGGGCCGCTCGGTGAGCTCGCCTACCAACTGGTCATGGAGCATGCGGTCGAACTCGGCAATCAGAATTCGAGCGGCTTTGCCGTGAAGCTGCGTGGCGAAGACGTGTCTTCGGCGATCCGAAAGCCGGACGTGAGCCAGGGCGCGAGCAAGGTCAGTGCCGTGCCGGAGGTGCGCGAGGCACTGCTCGACATGCAGCGCCAGGCCGGCGCGGCAGGTGGCGCCGTGCTCGAGGGTCGTGACATCGGCACGGTGGTGTTCCCGAATGCCGAAGCCAAGTTTTTCTTGACCGCGAGCGTGGATGTTCGCGCGCGCCGACGTTACGACGAACTCGTTTCGCGTGGGGCGTCGCCGCTGCTGGAAGAGGTGCAGCGTGAAGTCGCCGAACGCGACCTGCGCGACAGTACGCGGCCGATCGCCCCGCTGAAGCAAGCCTCGGACGCGCTCATCATCGATAGTTCGAGCCTTTCGATCGAGCAGGTCGTGGAGCGCATCGTCTCGCGCGTGCGCGAAGTGGAAGCAGAGCTCGGCACGGGCGGATGACGCGCGCTCGGTGCTGCTGGCAGCTCTGGCTACTCTGGCTGGGCGCGCTGCCTGGCCTCGGCTGCCAAGCGAACCGAATCGGTCCGCCGCCCAGCGCGCCTAGCCTAGTGCGCGCATCGGATGCGATGCCCGCCGATCTCGATTTGGTGCTGCGACTCGATTTGCTCAAGATCCGCGACGCCTTGGGCGGTGCGGCGATGAGCGCCATCAGCCAGCAAGCAGTACAAGGTCTGCGGGGCTCCGACCGCGGCACGGACGTGCTCTTGTTGGGGGCGCTCGAGCAAACCGACACGCTCTGGCTGGGCGTACGGCCCACGCGGACGCTGGAGGCCGCCGACAGTGTGTTCGTGATGTTCGGACATTTTTCGGAATTCGATCCGCATCGAGCTGCGAGCACGCCGCCCTTCGCTCGGGCCATCGACCTGGGTGGCAGTCTCCGCCGTTATGATCGGGCGCAGCCGCCGGCGCGTGGGGCGCCCGCGAGGATCTACGTACAAGGTGAAGAGCTGCTGGTCAGTTTGAGCGCGGCCGAGATCGACAGCGTCGAGCGCTCGCTCGAAGCGCAGCGCGGCATGCCGCCGCTGGAGCCCGCGGAGAAGGGCGTCTTGTCCCTGGTGGCGCGACCGCAGACGTTGCCGCTCGAGCTACTCGCCGGCACTGGCAATCTGCGCCGCTTGGTGCAGAGCGCAGATCGGCTCGAGCTGATCGCGGATTTGACGGGATCTGGTGTGGACGCGACCTTGGCGCTCAAGTTCGAGGACGCGCCGGCGGCCGAGCACGTGGCGCAGGCGCTGGCGGAAATGCGTGATGCACTTGGCGCTGGGTCGGGACGGCTCGCCAAGTTCGCCACGCGGGTGAAAGTCGGCAATGCGGGGCAGTACGCGTCCATGCAGCTGGTTTTGGGCCGCGATGAGCTGTCGGAGCTCGTCAATTGCCGTGGCCCCGCTTGCGCCTGGTGATAGCTTCCGCGCGGTGAACGACGAAACACCCGCGCCGGCGCGCGCTGGACTGGGCCATCGAGCCGTATTTACCGTATTCGGCCTGTCGCTTGCCCTGGCTTTCGTGGGCGGGCTTTTGATCTATTTCAAGTTCGTGGCCTACGGCCGGGTTGCCGCCCGTCACTTGCCCGACGACACGCGGCTGGCCGCGCGCATCGACGTGGAGACGCTTCTGATCTCCGACCCCATTCGCGGTCGTTTGCTGCCGCTGTTCGATCAGGGCGCGCCGCGCGCCGATCTCAAAGCGCGCCACGATCGCTTCCGCGCGCACACCGGTGTCGAGCTGGGCCGGGACCTGCGCGAGATCGTACTTTCGGTCAGTGACCGGGGTTGGGTGCTGGTGTTCGGCGGCAAATTCCCCAAATCGGGCCTGGTCGAAGGGCTGCAAACCACGCTCGCCGAAGAGCCGACCGCAAGCGTGCTCGTAAACGGCGTGCTCCAAGTCCAGAATGGCCCAGCCATCGGCCAGGCCTCGGATGGTGCGCTGATCGTGGCGTCGGACGCCACCCGCCTGCGCGCTGCGCTACGTGGGGGGGAGGCGTACCTCGAGTTGGGCCTCCCTCCGGAAGGCGCGGGCGGTTTTGCGTTGCGCGTCGCCGAGCCCTTCCCGCCGGGTCTCGGGCAGTTCGAGAGCGTGTCCGGGGCCCTTCAGCTCGGGACCCGCGTCGAGATCGACGTCGCGGTCCGGCTGCGTGCGGGCGCGAGCTCCGCGCCCGCACGCGTGGCTGCCGCTTTCGCCACACTGGGGGCGGCCGCCCCGCCGGAATCCGCCGCTCGTCGACCGCTCGAAACCGCTCGAATTCAGCCTCATCGTGAGGGGGAGGTGGGGGTTAGGCTGGTCTGGACCCGGTCCGAATTGGACCAGGGGATGGCGTGGCTGGCGAGCCTGCTCACTGCCCAGTTTGCGCGGCCTGCAGGCGAGCCTTAGACTGCGACTGCTCGCTTGCTGGACCTGCGTTCCGACGCCCGTCCTCACGGGGGATCATCGCCCCCGCACCCGCTGAAGTGTCCCTTCGGGGATCATGAGGCGTGTAATCCAGCGGGGTCCAACCCCGACTTTTGGGGCTCCGGCCCCAAAAACAGTTGCATCGGCATCGGCTTTTGCGTTTGACGCGACCGAACCCGTGCGCTACCTCAGCGCGTCCGACGCGAGGACCTGCTTATTTGTGCACCCCGCACTTTAGCTAGGCACCCGCGGGCGAGCGTTCCAATTTAGGAGGCATTGTTTCAATCCATGACCCAACTTCAACCCGCAACCCCTGACACAACTTCCCTCTCCGGCTTCGCCGCCATGTTCGAAGCGAGCGAAACCACTGCAGGAGTGGAGATAGGAGGTGAAGGGCAAATCGTCAGCGGCACAGTCGTGCAAGTGCATCACGACTCCGTGATCGTAGACATCGGCGGGAAGAGCGAAGGCGTCATCAGCAAGAGCGAGTTCGTCGGTGCCGACGGAACGTTCGGCGTCAAAGTCGGTGACCGAGTCGACGTATTCATCGAGAGCCGCGAGAGCGATGATGGCCTGATCTCCTTGTCCAAGGAGAAGGCCGACAAGATGAAGGTGTGGGATGAGATCTCCGCTGCTTGTGAGCGTGACGAGATCATCGAAGGCACCATCAGCCAACGCGTGAAGGGCGGCCTGTCGGTCACCATCCGCGGCGGCGTGAAGGCATTCCTCCCGGGCTCGCAGGTCGACCTGCGCCCGATCCGCAATCTCGAGAAGTTGATCGGCCAGACTTACGAATTCAAGGTCATCAAGTTCAACAAGAAGCGCGGCAACATCGTGCTGTCCCGCCGCGTGCTGCTCGAGCGCGAGCGCGACCAGATGAAGCAGAAGACCCTGCAGACCCTGGAAGAGGGCATGACGGTCACGGGCACGATCAAGAACCTCACCGAGTACGGCGCATTCGTCGACCTCGGCGGTATCGACGGTCTACTCCACATTACCGACATGTCGTGGGGTCGCGTCAATCACCCGAGCGAAGTGTTCAAGGTTGGCGACGAGGTCACCGTCAAGGTGCTCAAGTACAACGCCGAGACCGAGCGCGTCAGCTTGGGCATGAAGCAGACTCAAGAAGATCCGTGGAACCACGTCGAAGAGGCGTACCCCCTCGGCAAGCGCGTTCGCGGCAAGGTGATGAGCCTGACCGACTACGGCGCTTTCGTGGAGCTCGAGCCGGGCGTAGAAGGCCTGATCCACGTGAGCGAGATGAGCTGGACCAAGAAGGTCAAGCACCCGTCGAAGCTGCTCGAAATGGGCGCCGAGGTCGAGTGCCAGGTGCTCGAAGTCGATTCGCGCGCCAAGCGCATCTCGCTTGGTCTCAAGCAACTCGAGCCCGATCCCTGGACGCTGTTCACCGACAAGTACAAGCCGGGCGACAAGATCGGCGGCAAGGTGCGCTCGCTCACCGATTACGGCGTATTCGTCGGCATCGAAGAGGGCGTGGACGGCATGGTCCACAAGACCGACCTGTCCTGGACGGTGAAAGTCAACAACCCCGCCGACCTGTACAACAAGGGCGACGATGTCGAAGCGATCATCCTCTCGATCAACCATGACGAGAAGAAGGTCAGCCTCGGTGTCAAGCAGCTCTGGGACGATCCGTGGCCGGATCTGTTCAGCAAGTACAAGCCGGGTACGGTCGTGGAAGACGCACTCGTGCTCAGCGTTCCCGAATACGGCGCGTTCATTCGCATCGTCGAGGGCATCGAGGGCATGATCCCGTCCAACGAGATCCCCGCGAACACCGAGTTGACCCCGGGTATGAAGGTCAAGGCCGAGGTTCAGAACATCGACACGGTGGACCGCCGCCTGACCCTGACCATGCGCAAGCCCGGCGAGAGCGTCGAAGCCGAGCATATTCAGGTGCTCAAGCGCGAGTCGACCGGCAAGGGTGCAACCCTGGGCGACGTGTTCAAGGACAAGCTGGCGGGTTTGAAGGCTGGCGCAAGCCAGCCGCCGCCGCCGCCCTCGGAAGACAGCGAAACGAACTGAGCTGAAACCGGCCGCGTGTTGCTCGTTCCTGAGCGCACGCGGCTTTCAGTGAAGAACAGCGAGCCTGCTAAGCGAGCTCGAGCGCGCGACCAATAGTCGCCGACTCGGGCTCGTTTGGTTTTGTGCGGCGGGGCCCGAACCGATGCTGGCTGCGCGGGGCTTGGGGTGCTGCCCAGGCAATCGCTTGCGTGGCGGGAACATCGACGTTATGCCCGGGTTCGGTGGTGTCGTGTCAGGTTCTGCCAGTTTGAATACTCCTCCGTTGGGCCGTCCTGCGGGCGGCTGGACTAGGCCGCGTGTCGTGTTCCTGGCGATCAGCGCGGCGCTGTTGGTGGCCTTCGTAGTCTGGGCCAGCGCGGTTCTGTTGCCGTTCATCCTGGGCTTGATCATCGCCTATGTGCTGACGCCGCTGGTCGCGCGCTGCGAGCGCGCGCGCGTGCCGCGACCCGCGGCGATTCTGATCGTGTACGTGGTCACGCTCACCATCATCTACTCGTCGATCGCGGCCATCGCGCCCCGGCTGTACGAGGAGAGTTCGAAGCTCACACGCGACGCGCCCGCGCTGCTCGACGGTGCATCGACGAGTTGGGGGCCGCGCGTCGAGGAGTGGGTGCAGAGCTTCGAGCATCGCCGGACGAAGCCGCCGTCCGCGCCCGCGTCCGGCGAGCCATCGGCTGCGATCCAGGTGCACCAACGCCCGGATGGTGCTTTCGACATCGAGGTCGGATCGGGCATCGATCTCGTACAGCGCGGGCCGGGGCATTGGCGCGTAGTGCCAGCGCAGGCCAAGCCTGCAGGGCGCTTCAGCGTCGCCGAACTGACCAACCAGGGCCTCGACGAAGGCGTGAGCTACGTGAAGCGCAACGCGTTCGAGCTGGTCTTGCTCGGCCACGCGCTGATTCAGAAGGTCGCGCGCAGCATCTTCTTGCTCTTTATGACTTTGATGGTGGCCGGCTACATCATGCAAACGCGCGAAGCCATCGTCGGCTTCTTTCGATCGCTGCCGCCGCCGCGTTCGCGCATCGGCTTCGATCGCTTGCTCGTGCGCTTGGACCGCGGGCTGTCCGGGGTGGTGCGTGGTCAGCTGTTGATTTGCTGCGTGAACGGCGTGCTGTCGGCGATCGGGTTCGCGTTGTTCGGGCTGAAGTATTGGCCGATCTTGGCGATCGTCGCGGGCATCATGAGCATCGTGCCGATTTTCGGTTCCATCACCAGCGCCATTCCGGCCGTGATGATTGGTCTGACTCAGGGCCTGTGGACGGCGCTCTCCGTCCTGATCTGGATCATTGGGATTCATCAGATTGAGGCCAACCTCCTGAACCCCAAGATCATCGGCACCGCGGCCAAGATCCACCCGGTTCTGGTGGTGCTGGCGTTGATCACGGGCGAGCATTTCTTCGGCATTTGGGGCGCGTTGCTGGGGGTGCCCGTGCTTTCTCTGACGCAAGGCGTCTTCAATCATTTCCGGCACGAGGCGATGCCGGACGCACCGCGCGATAGCTTGCTGCCCAGCTCGGAGGGCTAGTCGGAGCGATCCCCCGTAAAAAGTGCCCGTGCCCGTGCCCGTCTCACAATCGGTCACTTTTTTGTACGTGTCGACTTGTCGGGAATCAGTACTGCTGCAAACGCCCTCGCGATACCGCAAATATCCTGTGTGAACACCGACGCGGTGCGACGCAACGCGGGCTCGTCGGGGATTCTGCACTCCCGTGCCGGGGGGGTGTGAACACAGGATATTTGATCGGGGGTGTGTGCCACCCGAATGAGCGGTGTTTCGGGCCTGCTTTCGCAAGTGACGGATGTGACGAATCGTCAGCTGCGCCCATGCTGGTGCCGGAGAACTGGAAATAGTGGCGACAGGCGGCTCCACACTCGTACACGCGAGCCAATCGGGAGGCAGCCAAATCCACGGCAGAGAGATCGGACACGGGCGCGCGTATGGGAGCATGCCCGCGGCCGAGCCTTGCTTGGTCGCAAACCCCCGGCTATAGCCCGAGCGTGGCAAGCGAAACTCGGAAGCTCAAGCGCGCAGCGGATCGTCAGACGGAAGGCTCAAAAGCCTCGCTGCCTGGTTCGCAGCAGCCGGTGAAGGCAGCAATCGACAGTCCTTTGGGCTCAGCGCAGCTGAAGGGCATGTTCAGCCGCCTGTTGATCCCGGTCGTGGGCGCGTGGCTGTTGGGTGGCCTGGTGGCCGCGTTCTCACAAACGACCACTGTGCGCGTGATCGCGATCACGATCCCTGCGGTGATCAGCGTGCTGGCCGTGGCGGTGGTGGTTTGGGCGCTTCGACAGTCGAAGAAAGCGCAGGGCGTGGCCAGCATCTTGAGCGGCGTCGAGTCGCCCGAGGATCGCAAAGCGGCGCTCGCGCAGCTCGATGCCACGTACAAGAAGAACGACCCGACGGCGGTCTTTGCTCGCGCCCAGCTCGAGATGCAAGACGATCCCAAGAAAGCCTTGGCAACGCTCGAGAAGATCGACCTGACCAAAGTGATGGGCGCGGTGGCGGACGAAACCCGCGCGCAGCGAGCGATGATCCACCTCACCCTGGGGGACATTGGCCCCGCGCGTCAGTTGGTCGACAACATCGACCTGAGCCGTCATCGCGATCCGAAGACGCGCGCCATGCTGACCGCCGTTTGCGGTGAGGCCTGGGCGCGCACCGGCAACGCGAAAAAGAGCGTCGAAACGCTGACTTTGATCGATCCCGACGATGCCGTGTACGAGCAACTGCGCCCGCAGCTGTATCGCGCGCTCGCCTACGCGTACGCCTACAACAATGACCTGAAGGGCATGCGGCGGTCGCTGAAAAAGCTGATGACCGTCGACGTACGCCTGCTGGGCGGCTTCATGATGAAGCGCACGCATCCGCTGCTGCAGAAGGAAGCCAAAAAGCTGGTCGAGCAGAGCGGCGCCGTGCCGCGCAAGATGGTCGTGCAACGCCGGATCTAGTCGGGATGCGCGGCCGCTTCGCCGGCGACGCGCCGCCAGTTCGCTGGCAACGCGCGGCCGCGTCGCCGGAGATCTTCTCGCGCTGTGCGCGAAATGTCGCACGCACGCGTCGGGCGCGCGGAAGAGCGCACTGACGTTGGCAGGCTTCGATCACGATCCACCGAGCAAAAATCAACGACGTACCGGCGCCCTACAGTCCGGCGAGTGTTGCTCGTCCCACCGGGCGAATGGCAACCTCGGGCAGGAGCTCGGCATACGAGACCACGCGCACGTCCCGCAGATCGAGTTCCAGCAACTTACGCACGAAACGGCGGATGTCGGGCTGCGTGAGCACCACCAAGGGGGGCTCGCTGCGATCCCCGGGTAAGGCCCGGCGCACCGCGGACACGACATCGCGCGCCGCTGCCGGTGCGAGTGTCAAGAAGCTGCCCGCCGGCGTGCGGGACACGGCGGTGCGGATGGCTTCCTCGATTTGCGGATCGAGCAACACGACCGATAGCTCGCGGCCGCCCTGGGTGAGCGCGTGGGTCAATGGGCGGCGCAACTGAGAGCGCACGAATTCAGCAAGGTTGAGCGGATCGCGCTCGACGTTACCGACCAAGGCCAAGGCCTCCAAGATCGCGCGCAGATCGCGGATGTTCACGCGCTCCTCCGCCAGACGGCGCAGCACGTCGGCGAGCAGCGTCACGGCGATCGGCTTCGGGACGACTTGGCGCACGGTGGCCGGCGCGATCTGCTCGAGTTCGTCGAGCAAGCCCTGTGTCTCGGCGATGCCCAAGAAGTCCACCGCGCGCGTTTGCAATAGCGAAAGTAGCTGTCCGACCACGAACTCGGCGAGCAACGTGTCGCTCACTTCAGCGGGGATGGCGAACGCGCGCGCAGGCACCTCGTGAATCGAAAGCACCAGATGGCGTAAGGGCAATTGCGGGTTGGCGGCCAGACGCCCTGGAGGCAGCGGCACACCGAGATCGCGAAATACGACCTCGCGCACCGCACTGATGGCCGAACGCAGGCCCGGGCGGCGGACTTCGGTACCGCGCACGTCGTCGTCCTCGAAGGCAGCCAGATCCGCGGACACTTCCAGGCCCCAGGGAGTAACGGCAGGCACGAAGCGCATCGCGGCGTTGCCGGAGTGGCGGAGCGTGACTTCAGTCAGCGGCGCTTCGTCGGTCGAGCGCAGGACTTTGCCGCGCGCCCGAGATCCGAACAGCAAGAGCACACCGATGGCCAAGAACGGCAGCGTGGGCAAGCCGGGGATCAGCGCCAGTAGCAGCACGAAGACGCCCCCCACGCGCAATGCCTGGGGCTGACCGAAGAGTTGTCTAGCCAGTTCCACGCCAAGCGGCGTGTCGGCTTCCTCGCTCGCGACGCGCGTGACCAAAACGCCCGCGCCGGTGGCGATCAGCAGCGCAGGGATCTGGGTGACTAGGCCGTCACCGATGGTGAGTAGGCCATAGCGCTTGAGCGCGGCCAGCGGTTCCAGACCCTTTTGACCGATGCCAATCGCCAAGCCGCCCAGGATGTTGACCACGGTGATCAAAAGCGACGCGATCACGTCGCCTTTGACGAACTTCATCGCGCCGTCCATGGCGCCGTAGAATTGGCTTTCTCGGACCAGCGTTCGACGTCGAGCACGGGCCTCGTTGCCGTCGATTGCGCCAGAGCGGAGCTCGGCGTCGATAGCCATCTGTTTGCCGGGCATGGCGTCGAGCGCGAAGCGCGCTCCCACTTCAGCGACGCGCTCGCCGCCCTTGGCGATCACGATAAACTGAATAATGGTCAGGATCAGGAAGATCACTGCTCCGACCACGTAGTTGCCCCGCACCACGAATTGACCGAACGCCCGGATCACCTCGCCGGCGTCAGCTTGGAGCAGGATCAGGCGCGTGGAGGACACGTTCAAACTCAACCGAATCAAAGTCGTGATTAGCAGCAGCGTCGGGAATGAAGCGATCTTCAGCGCCTCACTGACGTACATCGAGACCAGTAGGATCACGACGGAGGCCGCCAGATTGGACGCAATCAGTAGATCGAGCAGCCACGTCGGCAGCGGCACGACCATCAAGCCGACCACGGCGATCACCAGTCCCGCGAGTACGGCGTCGGCCACGCCGAAGCGGGCCTTGGGTCGGCTCAGATTCAAGGTGGGTGAGGGCATCGGATCGCGCTCTTCGGCTCAGCTCGGCGACGTGAACAGGCCAACCACGCCGCTGTACAATTGAAGTGAGGGCTCGCCGCCGTGCGGCGCGATCTCGAAACTGGAGAACATCCCGACCCAGGGAATGTCGCCGAAACGCGCCTTGAGCATGCGCAAATCGGTGTCCGGGTTCTTGTACAGCGAGACGCCGCGGCCCGCGCAATTCAAACAGATCCCAAAGCGAGGTGCGGCGCCCGCGGACTCGCGTGCCACTTCGCGAATACGCATCTCGAAATCGGCTCGGGCTGCGCTTGCATCTCGGATGGCAAAGGCCATGCGCATGCCCTTTCTGACTTCCTCCGACACGATCAGTCCGTGTCGCGCCGGATCCACACCTTGCACCGCGCGCAGCAGGAGCGGTGGGCGCACGCTGTCTTGCGCCCGCTCGGTTGCCAACGCAACGAACACCAGCGGTTGGTCGACCAAGGCATGCGCCACCGTGCTCAGCACCTCGAGCGCCGGCTCGCCTTCGATGGCCAGCACCATTGAGCCACGCACTTCACTGATTTCGCGCAGCGGCATGAGCAGCTTGCACGCAGGCGAAGAGGCCAAAATCGGCGGCGGCAATCCGCGCACGGTGAGCGCCCCCGCCGCACCCATGCTGACCGTTCCCGAGCTGGCGACAGCGAACACGTCACTATCCGAAAGCGTGCCAGCGCCCAGCAAGCGTGAGCCCTTCAAGCCATGCAGGGCCTCGATGGTGTGCGGCTGCACACCGTTCGGACGCAGGAAGACCAGGGCGGTCTCGGCACGACCGGCGTCGTTACGAGCGCCGAGCTCGCGGCTCAACGCCAGGCACAGCTCGGCTTGACTGGCGGAAACCACCCACGCTTCGGTTGCCCCGCCGAGCCAGAGCAAAACCGCAGCAGCAGACTCGCCCTCCACCTCTCCGCGTTCGGTGACGACGCCGGAACCGGACGCCAGCAAGAGCGGGAATCCAAGGCTCGCCCGACCGAGAGCATCCGCAACCGCGCCGAGTTTTGTGGCCATCCCGCCAGCGACCAGCACGAGCCCGCCGGCCGGTTTGTTGGCGCCGAGGCTAGCGGCGGCCTCGCGGATCGAGCTGACGAGCCGCCCTGGGCTTTCGCCGCGGATGAGCAAGCTCGAAGCTGTGGGCCTCATGTGCGCACCTTATTTCGGGCGTTGCCCGCCTGCAAGCGTTGTCCCAAGCCATCTGGGTCTTCCGCCGGCGTGAAACATTGATACGCTGATAACGAATGCCGCTCGTGGCCCCGTACATGATGCGCTCCTACGGGGGGACGGACATCGGGCGTCGTCGCTCGGTGAACGAGGACGCTTATCTCTGCGACGACGAACTTGGACTGTGGGTGGTCGCCGACGGCATGGGTGGCCATGCCGCCGGAGAGGTCGCCAGCCGAGAATCGATCGATACCATTCACGGCATGGTCAAGCGCGGCAAGACCACGCTCGCCCTGGAGGGGCCACATACCGAAGAGAAGGCGCGCGCGGCCTGCCGCTTGCTCGAAGGGGCCGTGCAGGCCGCGACCTATATCCTGTTCGCAATGGCAGAACTCGACCGCGGCAAAGCCGGCATGGGCACCACCATCAGCGCCATGATGCGCTTCGGCGATAGCGTGGTTCTCGGCCAGGTCGGGGACAGCCGCATCTACCGAGTGCGCACGGGGGACGCGCTACAACTCACGGAAGATCACACACTTATCGCTTGGCAACTGAAGCAAGGCTTGATCACTCCGGACCAAGCGCGCACCAGCAAACAGCGAAACGTGATCACACGCGCGGTCGGCAGCCGCGACTATGTGCAAGTAGATACGAGCGTTTGGGAGGCAGGCCTGGGCGATTCCTACATGCTCTGCAGTGACGGCCTGCACGGCTACCTCAAGCCTGAAGAAATCCCGGACATGATGGCGGAAGGCGGGCACTTTGCCGTGGAGAAGTTCATCCAGCTCGCCAACGCGCGCGGCGGGAAGGACAACATTACGGCCGTTGTCGTCGAAGTCTCTTGAGGCTGCGCCTGAATTCAGCACCGGCGGTGCCCGGTGCGTCGCGGTTCGCCGCTCGTCCCCGAAAATAGCTTCGAATTCGCTCGCGATTGCGCGCATCTTTGCCCGAGGCGACGGTCGTAGTTCAGAGGCGGTGCGGCGCGCCTCGCAGCTCGCGTCAGGCTCAATTCGCCGAATTCTTGGCCCCCAGGCTGCGCCTTCGATACCCATTCGAACCATGAAAGCCACGCGAGTCGGCGTCGTGATGGGTGGGGTTTCGGCTGAACGCGAGATCTCGATCCGCTCCGGTGAAGCCGTGGCCCGAGCGCTCGGCGGGCTCGGCTATGACGTGACCCCGGTGCTGCTCGGGACGGGCAACGAGGCGCTGCTCCAGCTAGCGAACGCGGAGCTCGATGTGGCCTTCTTGGCGCTGCACGGGCGCCTGGGTGAAGACGGCTGCGTGCAGGGAGTCTTTGAGCTGCTCGGCATTCCTTATACCGGCTCGAATGTGCTCGCGAGCGCGCTTGCCATGGACAAGCTCAAGGCCAAGGAGCTGTTCCGACTGCACAACGTGCCGACGCCGCCATACTACGTATTTGGCACTGAGCTTTGCGCGGCAGATCTGGAACAGGTTCACGGTTCTTTCGGCTTTCCGGTGATCGTCAAACCGCGTCGCGAGGGCTCGAGCCTGGGCGTGGCTCGCGCAAACGACGTGAGCGAGCTGGCAGGAGCCATCCAGTCGGCACTTGCCTACGATTCGAGCGTGTTGGTCGAGCGCTTCATCGAGGCAAAAGAGGTTGCGGTCGGGATTTTGGACGGGCGTGTGCTGGGGGCGATCGAGATCGCCCCGCATTCGGGCGTGTACGACTTTCAGGCTAAGTACACGCCGGGCATGACCGACTATTTCATGCCGGCCCGGCTGCCTGCCGCGCGCTACCGCGGGGTCCTCAACTTGGCCGAGCGTGCAGCGCTTGCGCTCGACACGAGTGGCGCTGTGCGCGTCGATCTCCTAGTCACCGAAGGCCAGAATGAATACGTATTGGAAGTGAATACGTTGCCCGGAATGACCGAGACCAGCCTCTTGCCGAAGATCGCGGCCGCTGCCGGCTTTGGTTTCGCCGAATTGTGCGAGACAATTCTGGAACGCGCCGCGCTGCACACCGGCACCGCGAGGCGCCATGTCGTGGTGGAAGAGCAGAGCGCCGTCTGCAGCCGCTTCGGTCAGGGCGCAGTTGCGCGTCCGCAACGCGCCCGCACTGCCTGATTGTAGGTCTGCGTCCAGGTGACCACGTTCTCGCGCGAGTCCTTCGGTGGCAGGAACGCATAGCGCGCAGCGTCCACCTGTGAGCGCTGGGCCTGTCCTGGGTTGACTGCCAAGCCGGCCAGGCCGAGCCCAAAGCCCGTCAGCGCCAAGCCGGCGCCGATGCCCGCCTGCGTGCCGTCGGTGGTTGGCTTTTCCGTGACTGGATCGGTCTTGAACGCCGACACGAACAGCCCGGTGCCCACGCCGATCGCGATCAGGCCGGCCGCGCCGAGCCCGGCTGCGGTCCAGGTTCGCCTGTCGTAGCTACGAACCTGCTCGACGCGCTGATCGACGCCCGGCAGTTGGCTGCGCAGCGAATCGGCCAGGGGCGGGATTGGTTCTGGGTGCTGGGCACCGATCTTGTAGAGCGCGACGCCGTCGTCTCGCGGAGTCGAGCGCTGTCCGCTGTGCTCGATCAACTGTACGCGAGTGGGCGCCACGACCAGCCACTGTGCCTGCTCACAGGGGCCGCGTGCGGGACCGATGGGCGCGGGGAATTCACCATCCAAGCGGGTGATAGTCGAGGCGCAGCCCAGCGTCAGGAACAGCAGGGGGCCGCACAGCAATCTCATCGCTGACCGAAGTATCACGCACGCGCTGCGCCGTCACTGCTCGGCTCGAGGCGAGCTCAGGGACCGATCATCGCGGCGACCGCGTTCGCGTCGTGATAGCGCCGGAGGTCCGCCACCAGATCCTCGCGCGTCGACCACGGCAGGACGTTGCCGTGCGGAGTTGCGTATTCCAGGTACAAGTTGCCGTCCGTGGAGATCATTTGCTCGACCGGCTCCCCGGCCGCCAAGGCGACATGGGCCAAGAATTGGTCGAGACCGACGTCGCTGACCAGCACATCGTCGAACAGTTCCAAGAGCGGACGCGCGTGCGGGATCGTAGCTGCCACCTGCGGAGTTTGTTCGAGGGCCTGCACGCGGGCCCGGGATGCTACGAGCGGCGCGTCGGATGCAACCAAGATCCCCTGACCACCCCCGAAGAACAGCGTCACATGGGCAAACTGATAATGCAGCGTATTCAGAATGGTTGCAAAGTCCCGCGGCCGAACATGGTGCAACTGCACCCATTGCTGGAACACGGCGCCAGGCTTCATCCGCTCGTGGATCAATTGGTAAAATTCACGGCTGTACAAGCTGGCTGCACCGGCGAACCAGACGCTGGTCAGCTCCATGCTGATCAGGTCGTACTTCTGTTCTTGCACCAAGATGAAGTTGCGTCCGTCAGCGTGATGAATGCTTACGCGCGGATCGTCGATGGCGCCTAAGTTTGGACCCTTGAAGTAGGTCTTGGCTGCGAACAAGATCGAGGGCGAGATCTCCGCGACGTCGATCTTCCGCCACGGGTAGCCAGCCAGGGTGCCCAGCGTGGTGCCCGTACCCAGGCCGATCACCAGCAGATCTCCATAGTCTTTGACGAACAGCGACGGGTAGTGCGCAAAGAAGCGTTGCGCGTTCATTTCCCAGCCCGTGTTGCCCTGGAACTTGCCGTTCGTGAGCAGTGTGCGCACGCCTCCGGTGTCGGTCACGGTGGTCACCCCGCCGTGGACGTCCTCGCGCACCATCAGGATCTTGTCGGGCGCGTGGTAGCCGTCGAAGTACACGTTGCTGCCGCTGGTCAACATCGCCAGATCCCAAGGCGGGCTGATTAGGGTGAGCAGCAGCGTCGCGCCCGCGCCCGCGATGACCATTTGCCGGCGCCGCGCGCTGGTCCAGCCGAGCATGAGCAGCCCAGCCAACGCGAAGCACAACGCGATCGCCAAGAGCGTGCGCTGCGAGCCGAGCCAGGGCAGGAACACGTAGCCCGTGAGCAGCGCGCCGAGCACGGCGCCGAGCGTGTTGACGGCGGTCAGGCGCCCGACCCATCGTCCCATGTTCGGATAACGCGCCACGCGTTGAAGCAAGAGCGGGAAGGTGAGGCCCATCAATGTGGTCGGGACGAGCAGCATCAGGAATGCCGCGACGCCGCGCGTCGCCTCGCGCGCCGCGAACGACGTCAGCACTTCACCCGTGTTGTCGAAGAAGTACGGCAGCTTGTCCCAGAGTGGCAAACTGGCGGAAAGCCCCAAGCCGCTCGAGGCCAGCCCGAGCGGGAGCGAGGCATCACCGAAACGGCGCTGGGCCCACGACGCGCGCGAGGCCCCCAAAAATAAACAGCTCAAGAACGCCGCCAGGATCAGGCCGAAGGCGTACGCGCTGTTGCCGATGATCAGCGCCAGCAGATGCGTGAACACGACCTCGGCCGCGAACACCAAAGAGCCCGAGGCAAACGCTAGAAAAAACAGCGGGCGGCGTTCGCTGAGAGCAGGTTCCGGCGTGCCGCCTTCGCTGGCCTCCGTGGTGCTGGGATTGACCACCACCCGCGCCCCAAAGGTCAACGCGAGCACCGCAATCAGGGCGCTCCCTGCGGCCGAAGCGAACACGCTGCCGTCGACGCCGAGCGCAGGTAAAATCAGATATGCCGCGGCCAGAGCCCCGAGCGCGCCGCCGAGCGTGTTGATCGCGTACAGGGCGCCCAAACGCCGCTCGCGCAAGGCCGCGGCTTCCGCGCTGGCCGCGCCGGTATCGAAGCTGCGCGACAAGAGCGGCAGAGTCGCGCCCATGGCCATGGTCGGGATCACGACTAGCCCGAGCGCCGTCAACCAGCGCAAGACACTGAGCGCAGCCAGTGAATGAGGCATATTGCGTGCCAAATTCGCGTATAGCGGGGTGAGCCAATGAAAGGCAAACGGCGTGGCGGCCACGGCGGCTGCGCCGACCAACTCGAGCCAGCCGTAGGCGCGCATCGGCCGCGTCACGCGCAGTGACGCCTTACCTCCCCAATGGGCGCCAATCGCTAAGCCGGTCATGAAGGCGGCTAGCACCGCACTGACGGCGTACGCGGTCGAGCCGACGATGTAGCTCAAGTACTTGGAGAAGCAGAGCTGATCGATTAGGCCCGTGGCCCCAGAGAGCACGAATAGCGCCAACGTGAGCGAGATCGGCGGGGCGTGCGAACCGCTCGGCGCGGATGATCGAGGGCTATCGGTCGTGGGCTCGGGCGCGAGTGCTTGCAAGGGTCGGGCACCCTATTGCGAGTATACGAAGATGGCGAGACAGTAGCGAGTCGGGGCGGTCGGTGTGGCTGAAATGTGCTGGATTTTGGCTCGTAGGCGCGCGTTCGATCTGCCACGCTTGCGACTGCCATGGTCAGCCACAACAGCGCGGTTCGCCGCTTCGCCGACAATCCGATTTTGGCCCCGAGTCAGGTCCCGCCCTCGCGGCCGGACTTCGAGGTGGTGGGCGTGTTCAACCCGGCAGCGATTCGAGTCGGGGATGAAACGATTCTCTTGCTGCGCGTGGCCGAGGCGCCGCGCGCCGTGCCGGCTGATCAGGTCGCTTCACCGATCTACGATCCGGATTCGAACAGTGTGCGGCTGCGCACTTGGAGTCGCAATACCCCTGGCCTGAAGCTCGATGACAGTCGCTTGATAGTCGTCGGTCGAGATACGTTCCTGACGTCGATCTCGCACTTTCGGCGCGCGCATTCCAAGGACGGATTGCATTTCGAAGTGGAAGCCGCGCCGGTGTTCTCGGCCCAGCACGCGCTCGAGGCGTTCGGCGTGGAGGATCCGCGAATCACCCGGTTGGGTGATACATTTTGGGTCAACTACACGGCGGTGTCTTCGGCGGGCATTGCCACTGGCCTGGCATCGAGTCGCGATCTGCGACACTTCGAGCGGCACGGCATCATCTTTTCACCGCCGAATCGCGACGTGACCATCTTTCCCGAGCAGATCCACGGCCGCTACTGGGCGTTGCATCGGCCGATGCCCGAGGACATTGGCCGACCCGCGATCTGGCTAGCTTCATCCCCGGATCTGCTGGCTTGGGGCGAGCACCGCTTGCTGGCTTCTGCGCGGTCCGGAATGTGGGACGACCTGAAAGTGGGGGGCGGCGCGGTGCCGTTTCGAGTGCAAGTGCGCGGCCGCCCCGCGTGGCTCGCCGTGTATCACGGGGTGACGGCTTCGCCGCTCACCTACTCGCTCGGGGCGCTCTTGCTCGACGGTGAAGATCCGAGCCGAGTACTCGGCCGCTCGCGTGCACCGATCTTGTTTCCCGAAGCCCCCTACGAACTCAACGGCTTCTTCGCGAATGTCGCGTTCACCTGCGGCTTGGTCGCCGAAGGCGATCGGGTGCGTATCTACTACGGCGCCTCCGATGGTGTTACCTGCGTCGCCGACCTTTCATTGGAAGCGATCTTGGCGGGGCTGGCTTGAGCGAGAAGGGGAGAGGAGTGGGGTCGAAACCGCGTGTGTGGGGCTGCTCAACCAGGGTCTAGTGCGGCCGCTGGTGACCGGTGAGCACCTCGACCACGAATTCTAGCAGATCTTTGGCGAAGCTACTCTGATCGCCATTTTGCGCCAGTGAATCGAATGCGAGCGGCGCCGACTTTGGCGATGCTCCCGAAAGTTCACGAGCATGCGCGTGCGCTTGACGTAGCCTCTCTTGCTCGCGTGCCCGTTCGCGCACGAGCCCGCCGCTCTTCACGAATGCCAGCACCTGCGGCAACTCGCCGGCATCGAACCAAGTGCCGTGGCGAGCGCATACGTCCACGATCACGCCGCTCGCGCCGCCAAAGTTCTTGCGGTTCATCATTTGCTGGCACACCGAACAGGGGCGATAGTGGACGCGCTCGATAGTGGCTCTGGGCGGTCTTTGGTAAGGCCCATCCGGGAAGGCTTGCGCAGTCTGCTCGTGCGTCTCGAGCAGACTGCGCAGGAGCGCATGTTCGACGAACTGCCCTCCGCATTTTCGACAATTGAGCAGGCTGCCAGCGGGCTCGCTGACCCGCGAAAGTGGGGCGTGACAATCGGAGCACTGGCCCCCGTGCAGAGAGGATTCGACGATCAGGCCGAGCTCAGCGCCGCAGCCCGAGCAGTGCTGGGCGCGCGCCATGTTCATCTGAAAACAGCGACTGCAGCAGAGCGTTGCGATGCCGGCGCCGCAGTAGCAGCAGCTGAAATCACCGGCGTGTGCGGGCGCTCCGCACACGGAACATTCGAATGTCGAGGCTTCGGGCATGGCACGTCAGTTGACGTGCGAGCACTTACCTTGGACGCACAGCTCGCCAGCTGCGCATACGCCGCAGCTATCGATCTTTTCGCCGCACCCGTCAGCAGCCGGACCGCACTCCAAGTTCTGCGCGCCGCAGGTCAGGGGCACGCAAGTCGTGGTGCCCTTGCCGCATTTGTTGGGCACGGGCGGAGTGCCGCCGCCGCAGGTTTCCCCGGTCTTGCACACGCCGCAGGAGACGAGCCCGCCGCAGCCATCCGGTGCATAACCGCAGTTTTCCCCAGCGGGGCATTGCGTCGCGGGCTTGCAGGTCTCTGGCGGCGGCACACACGAGCCGAGATCGAAGATCATGTACTCGAGCAGCTTCTCTTGGGCAGTCATCGGAGTGAGGCAATAGCCGCTCACGCACTTGCCGCCGGTACCACACTGTGTGTCGGCGGTGCAGACCTTGCCGCATTGTTCCGGGAACACCTTGTTGTATTCGTCCGCATTCTCGACGTGGAAGTCACTGAACAGTACTCGGCCGCACTGCAGCGCCGGCGGGTTGCTGGTCAAGTCCTCGACCAGATTGACCGGAGTGTTGTAGGTGAAGTGAAGCGGTATGTGCGTGCCGGTGTAGTCGGTTCCGCCGCAGGTGTTGTTGCCACAGTTTTGCGGCACGCAGGCGTTGTTGTTGCCAGTGCACTGAGCGTTCGAGGTGCAGGTCGTGGTCGGGTTGTTCCGGCAGACCATCGCCGCGCAGGCATTGGCGGTACAATTGAAAGCGGTGTTGACGCTGCACACCTTGGCCACGCAGCTGGCGTTCGAGGTGCAGGTGCCGCCGCTCCGCGAGCAGGTCTTCGTGTTCGTGCCGTCGCGATACAGCCACTGCTGAGTTTGACCCGCGACCGAGGAGATCGAATCGGAGTCGTGACGGACCACATTCACCGAGACGTTACCGGAGTTGGGCACGGAGGCATTTACGGCTTCCAGCCAACCCTGGAACGCGGCACCCTTGGGATTGCTCACCAAGTCGATATGGCCCACCATCGAGCCGTCCGTCTTGTCGCCTTCGTCCTGATGCCACTTGGCGACTTCGCTCCAATTGTCGGCCTTGCCGGCCTGGGCGGTGTTTTGATCGTTCTTGGTCAGCCAGGTGTAGCTGTAGTGCGTCGTGAACACCCGGCCGCCAGAAGCTGCGTAGTTGCGCAGAGCGGTCATATGAGTCGTGTCCTGCGCGTAGGCTCCGCCCTGACAGGCCAAGATGGTCATGTCGTAGTTGTTGATCACCGGCTGAGTGCTGGTCGCGTCCGTAGCGAACAACTCCTTTTGCATTGGCGTGTTGCCGTCGATCTTTTGCCCTGAGTTAACGACGTTCTCGTCTACATCGCTGCCTCGGTAGAACTGCACGCGCCCGCCGCCCGAGGGATTAGTGAACTCCGTGCCGTCGATGCCCATCTTGCGCAAAACGCACTCGAGAGAGTCGACCTTGCCGGTGACCATCGCCATCAGCGGGATGTTGCCTTGCGACTGCTTGCTGGGCATGAGCAGGGTCTTGTCCTCGATCGGGTTCGCAGCGCAGGGCGTGTCGACATCGACCTTGAACACGCGCCGCCAGCGGCCGAGTTGGATGACGACCGTAACCCCTTTACCGACTGGCACGTTCTTCAAGGTGAAGCTGCCGTCGACGCCGGTATAGGTCCCGAACTGATCGCCCTCGGAGAGCAGCGGCGAGCCGGCTGCCGTAGCGCCGCACACATCGCAGGTGATGCCGGTCGGAAAAGCTTTCAAACTCGGGTCGGACGGGTTATTCGCGACGTACACGAACACGTGATAGAGAGGGTTGTTGCCGGCGGGGTCGTAGACCTTGCCCGTCAGGCTGGTGGTCTTGATCGGCTCGTCCGAACAGTCCGGAACTGCCGCACAGGCGCCTTTGCAACCGCACTGACCGGGCTTATCGCCGCCGCCGCAGGTCCAGCCCAAGATCGGACAGGTGTTGGGCCCGCAGTCGAGCTTGTCGCCACAGGTGTCGCCAGCCGGGCCGCAGGTGAAGCCTAGATCGTCGCACGTCTTCGGGGCGCAGCTCGGGCAATCCGGACCGGAGCAGGCGCCGCCCTCACCGCTCATGCCGACGCCGCAGCGGCTCGGGCCATCACCGCCGCAAAACTCCCCTTTGGGACAGGTGCCGCATTGGACCACGCCCCCGCAGATTGTGTCCGACACGAAGCCGCAGTTGGCCTTCAAGTCCTCGCAGCTGGATTGACAGCCGCTGCCCATGCCCCCATCGCCGCCGTCGGCGCCCAGCACTAAGCCACCGCCGTTCGCGCCGGTCCCGGTCGAGCCACTCGATCCGCCACCGACGCTCGCGTCTAGGTCCGGATTGTCGCCGCCGTTGACGACCTCGGGCTTACTCCCGCAACCGGAAGCGACGGCGAAGGTTGCCAAAACGACGAATAGAATCGACCCAAACCAGGTTCTCATGCGGGGATTTCCTCAGGCTGTCCCAGGAGCGGCGCGGGCGAGCGCGACCCCTCGGACAATCGCTTCCAATACTGCCTGCAAAATCCGCGTCGAGCAACGAATCCCGCGCGCGGGTCTGCGTTCGAACTCTGACTCCGGCCTGGGTTGGTGCACATGCGCTGACCGAGACGGACGCACACCGACATGAGCTCTGCGCTCGCGTATCAGAAATTGATTTCAGCTCCGTTGAACGAGCCAACGCGCTCCAACGAGCCCAGCCAGGCTCGGGCAGCGCTTCCCCTTGGGGTGGTGACAACCAAGCGCACACCCCACTGTCAACTCAGTTCCGAGGACCGCCGATTAGCGCTTCTTTTTGCGCTTCTCATCGCGTTGCCAGACCGCCATGACGTTGTACTGCGTGGGGATTACCGAATGGAGCGTCCAGCCGTCGCCATCTGGCTTGGATAGGGGCATTTCCTGAATTTCCCCTTCAGCGTTGATGCCCCACTCTGCATTCGCGCCCTGCTTCGTCACCAGGTATTCCGTCATTTGGATTTCGACTGTCTGCGCCTTCTGCTCGCCGGTCAACCTTCGGGCGCCGAGCATGCATCGGGCGCTCGGATCGCCGACAGGCGGCCAAAAAATGCCGGGCGGCTCCCGGGTTCGAGACGGGCGCACTAACGGTCATCGTGGAATCGCCGCTCGCGTGCGCGTGGGCATCGCGCTCGAGTACGAGCCGTGCTGCCGACTGATGCTCACTGCGGATTCCAGCCATTGAGTACAGTCTGTCGCGCAGGTCGGGCCGCTTGGCTGGCCGAGCGTTGCTTGGAAGCGGTCCTGGCCGCTGAAGTCCGCTTGCTCAATCGCACCGCAATGGAAATAGACCAGCACGCTCGTGCCATCGCTGAACACCGGACGAAGGAGATTCTTGCTCCGCCCGCCAATCATGGCGCCATCGCTCGCCGTGGCGACGTCGCGCTGGTCGACGGTCGGTGTTGAGTGTCCAGTCGCGTCAGCGTCGAGTCGAGTGAGTACCGTGCCAGTCAGCACACGCACGCATCGGTTGGAGCGAGAAGTTTCCACTGCTGTCGTGGTTGTAGTCGTTGCTCGACGGCGACCCGGGACCGTTCAGTTTTGTTGATGGTCGCGAACGCCGTCGCGCAGCGTCAGAGCCTTCGGCGTCTCGGGATTCTTTCTTCGAGCGCTCGTGTCTTTTGTTTGATCGATCGAGGTGAGTAGGCACATGCTAGCGACGTGGTAAACCCGGGGACAATAGCCGTGAATTTTCTGGCCAAGCCGCTAAACGCGGAGCTCTGCGCCATCGAAACGTCGTCGGCACGCCAGCGTGCACGTGGCGGCTTTGCGTCGCTAGCGCATGCAGTCCTTCTAACCGCGAGCTTGCCGCTGCTTTTCGCGAGCGGCTGCTCGAAGAGCGACGACGGAACGACGAGTGAGATCGCCGGCGCGTTCGCTGCTGGCGGGAGCGCGAACGGTGTCTCCGGAGCGGGCTCCGTCCCCTCGGCAGGCTCAGTGAGCTCGAGTGCGGGCGCGCCCGGGATCAACACCGGCGACTCGGGTTGCCCCAAGAAGACGTGCGCCGATCTCGGTTGGGCGTGCGGCTACACGGTCGACAAGTGCAACAACGTGATCGATTGCGCCAAGGAGGGCCTCGCTTGCAGCGCCAACCAGGTCTGCATTGGTGGGGTCGACGGCCCCACGAAGTGCGTCGCTGGTGGCGGGAATGCCTGCGCGCTGTGCAGCGCGATCCCTGATTGCAGCAAAGCCGGCAGCGTGACTCATCTGAAGGGTCGCGTGGTGACCCCCGGGCGCGACGACGCGAATGCAGCGAACCAAATCGGCGTGCCCAACGCCATCGTGTACATTTTGCAAACTGCCAAGCTCGAAGATCTGCCGATGATTACCGCCGGCATTCCCAGCGGCGGCACGAGCTGCGACCGCTGTGAGGAACAGAATTTCGGGCCCGTTTTGAACGGGACCGTGACGGATGCCACGGGTCAATTCACGCTCGACGAGTTCATCCCAGTCGGCCAAGAGTTTTTGCTGATCGTGAAGGCAGGCCGGTTCCGTCGTGCAACGAAGTTCCAACTGCCGGCAGAGGCTGCCTGTCAGACGACGAGCTTGCCGACCACCCTTCCGGACAATCCGACGCGCCTGCCGCGCTCGATGGCCGACGGCAGCGCCGTCAACATTCCACGCATCGCGGTCACGACCGGAAAGGTCGATGCGATCGAATGCGTGCTCTCGAAGATGGGCATCGCCGGCGATGAGTTCAAGAACCCAGCTACTCCGGTGGCCTCTGGGCCCGCCCGCGTCAACCTCTATCGAGGTGGCCCCGTGGCAACCCCGAGGGGAGCCAGCATCGACGCGATGACACCGCACGATTCAAAACTATACGGAGACCCAGCACAGCTCGAGAGCTACGACATCTTGATCGCCGATTGCGAAAGCACCGACTGGGACGAGAAGTCCTTGGACCGCATCGCGAACGGCGCCAACGTCCAGCACTTCCTGAACCGCGGGGGCCGCATGTTCGCCAGCCACTTGAGCTTTAGCTGGCTCGCAGGAAACGGGACGCAGGCCTACGCGGCCGACACCGCCACCGAAACGGGCCTCGATCCCGCCGCCACCTGGACCACGAGCCTCGACACCACCCCGGTTGGCACCGGCGTGATCTCGCAAGGGCGGCCCAATACCGCCCCGCGCATCCAGAACTTCAGCGATTGGATGGTCAGCGAGAAGATCACCACCGCGCCCGGATACACCTTCCAAATCAATGAACCTCGCAGCATGAGCACGGGGCTCGGCAGTAGCAGTGAAGAGTTCGTGTATCTCCAAGCCGGCACGATGCGAACCCAACAGTTCTCTTTCAACACGCCGTACGGCGCTCCAAAAGATGCCGTGTGCGGCCGGGTCGCGTACAGCGGATTTCACGTGGCAGTCGCGGATTCCGGCGGCGGTATGGGCACGCCCTTCGATAACGCGATTTTCCCCGATCACTGCACCGGCGATCTGACCGCGCAAGAGAAGGTTCTCCTCTATATGCTCTTCGATCTCGGCGCATGCATTGGCGTCATCCCCCCTCCGAAGTGTACGCCTGCCACGTGCGAGAGCCTCGGGGCGAGTTGCGGTTCCTCAGCTGATGGCTGCGGCAACCTGCTCGATTGCGGCCCGTGCATACCGCCGCGGTAGGCGCGCAAGGCCGAGGTGCGCGTGTTTTGGCGGCCTTGACTTGGCATAGGGCACTGCCATGCAACGCTCTTCGCCCCAAGACCGAGCGCCCGTTCCCCACATCTGTGCGCGCTGCAGTTCCAAAACCCCACGGCGACCCTCGACGGCGACTGAGTTACGATACGGAGAGGCGCTGTTGAACACGGCGTCGCGCGAATGGCAGGGATACTGATAGACGGAGGGGCGCCCCCGACGTAGCTTTCCGTTGGCCATGGTAAAGAGATCCCCCACCGTTCAACCGCTCTTCGCATCGGTTCGACAGGCTCGCGGCGCCGGGGGCATCGTGTTTTTCGCCGCCTTGCTGCTGCTCGGTTGCGGCGGTAAGTCGGAACCCGCTGACCACGGTGGCGCGGGACATGGCGGGGCTGGCGGCGCGGGTGGCCGCAGCTCGGCAGGCGGCAGCCCGACTAAGAGTTTCGGCGGCGACGAAGCGGGGGAGGGCGTCGCCGGGCGCCCGGACGGAGGCGCAGGTGGTGTCCCCGACGGAGGCAAAGGCGGTGCCCCCAACGGAGGCAAAGGCGGTGCCCCCAACGGAGGCATCATTTCTGGGGCGGGTCGGGCCGGAGCTCTGGGGCGCGCGGGATCGAGCGGTGGCGGCAGCGTGACCGACACTTCGCTCGGCCTCGCCTGTACGAGCAACGTGCAGTGCGGTGACGGCATGGTCTGCGCCACGGCAAACGGCACATTGTTCGGCCCGGGTGGTCCTTCGCATGGCATGTGCACCCTGTCTTGTTCGGCGGGCGGGACCGAGTGCGAAACGCTCAAAACCGGAGCAGAGTGCTTCAATTTCGGCACCGACGCCGTCCCGCAGGGCTATTGCTTGGACGCTTGCGTGCAGGGCGACGCCGTAGACTTGCAAACCAAGTGCGCGGGGCGCTCTGATTTCGCGTGCGTGGACTTGGGGCAAGGCACGATCGCGCCGTTCTGCGTGCCGCATTGCCGGTCGGACGCAGAGTGCGGCACTGGTTTGTACTGCGACAAGAGCAGCGTGCTTGGCCTCTGCTCGAAGACCAAGCTGCCCGCCGGTGATCCCGTAGGCGCTCCCTGTACGCCCGATGCGGCGACCAATACTTGCGAGGGCTTCTGCATCCAAACCAGTGCTGATGGGGCGACGCCGGTGACGGGCGCTTGCGTCGAACTTTGC
>Ga0302323_100000517_pt1 | contig 30873 bp, 30 predicted proteins | sample Fen_T0_3_FD_201950 | JGI IMG/M metagenome (GOLD analysis project Ga0302323, IMG submission 201950) | Peat permafrost microbial communities from Stordalen Mire near Abisko, Sweden - Fen_T0_3 | ecosystem: Environmental > Terrestrial > Soil > Wetlands > Permafrost | place: Sweden: Abisko...
ACGGACCCCGACTCCGAGCGCCGGGCGCGAGCGGCGTTCGTGGACGTGATGTCGGCCGCGATCGCGCTCGGCGGCACGATCACCGGCGAGCACGGCGTCGGCAAGGCCAAGGCCGGGGCCCTCCCGGAGCAGCTCGGTCCCGACGTGATGGCGCTGACGCGACGCATCAAGGACGCACTCGATCCCGCCGGCATCCTCAACCCGGGCACCATCCTCTAGCCCGCCCGTTTCGGCAGGGGCGCAGTGCGCCCCTCCTCGACCACCGGAGGGCGCTGGAGGTGGCGCCGCCTCAAGCCGGCTGAGGCGTCCGCAGGGCGCGGCCCACGATCTCGACGAGCCCGTCGCGCGTCGGCCCGGGGGAGTACGCCGGGCGCCAGCCGCCGGCGTACACCTCGCGCGCAACCGGCTCGGCCGCCCGGAGCGACGCCGGCAGCGCCGCCATCGACAGGTACCCCCCGGCGTGCTGCATGATCTCGGGCCGTACCTCGGCAGCGGTGAGGATCAGGTCGGAGGGCAGTGGCACGTCCGGATCGATGTCTGTGCCGTTCCACCGGTCCACGCGGGCACTGTCCATGTGGATGTGGTCCTCGACCCACGGGCGCATGGTGTCCTGGCTCCAGGCGTCGAAGGCCAGCCCGGTTCCGGCCAGGTCGTCGGCGTCGTGGTCGAGCAGGCTCAGGAGCGCCTCGCACTGCCACAGCGTCGTGGTGATGCCGCGCCCGAAGACCGGCGTCGTGGTGGCGACGCTGTCGCCGACGAAGAACAGCCCCGGCAGCACCAGGTCGCCGTTCTCGTCGGACTGGCTCAGATAGACGTTGAGCAGCGCGCCGCCGGCCAGCACGCCGGTCACCGGCTCCGAGCGCTCGGGGTCGGTCCAGACGTCGAGGCCCGGGATCGACCGCGCCGCGGCCTCGAACGCGTTCTCGTGCCGAAGCCCGCGGAGCTCGACGTCGTCGGCCCGGCGCACGATCAGCACCGAGAACATGCCCTTCTCGTGCCGGAACACCAGCGACAGGTAGCCCTCGAGGTCTGCCTGCCAGGCGATCGGGTTCGTCATCGGGCCGGGCTCCGCACCTGGCTTCAGCCGGTAGACGCGGTCGACGTAGGCCTGGCCGCAAGGCCCGCCGACACCGGCGCGCTCTGCCAGCCCCCGGGTCGCCCGGCCGGCGCGCCCCGACGCGTCGACGACCAGGTCGGCCGGCACGGGTACGCCGTCCACGATGACTCCCGCGGCGCGGCCGTCCTGCTCGAGCACCGTCTCGACGTGCCCGTGCCGGAGGGTGAAGCCGGGCGTGCCGAGGGCGGCCGTGCGCAGGCAGCGCTCGAAGGTCTCGCGACGCGAGCGGAGCCCCAGCCGCACGACGGCGCCGCCGGAGTCCTCGAACTCGATGGCCTCGGCTCCGGCCCCGTGCCACAGGTCGAGCGTCTCGGGCACCTCGCGCCCGACCGCCTCCACGACGGTCTGCCGGAAGGCGTGCGCGTGGTGGAACTGCATGACCCCCCGCCGCTCCCAGGTGGCGTCGTCGGACGGGCCTGGGTCGCGGTCGACGGCCGTCACCTGGTGGCCCCTCCGCGCGAGTGCGCTGCCCAGGAACAGCCCGGCCGGGCCGGCGCCGATGATCACGATCTGCATGTCGTCTCTTCCCCCTCGTCAAGATTCACTACACTGAGGATGCAGCGAATAACCCCCCCGCGTCAACGCCTTTTCAGGAGGCCCGGTGAGCCAGTCACGGACATACCGTTCGCCCGCGCGGGCGGAGTCCGCCCGGCAGACGCGGCGCCGCATCGTCGACGCCGCCCGTGCCCTCTTCGAGACGCGTGGGTACGCCGGCACGACGATCGACGCCGTCGCCGAGGCCGCGGGGGTCAGCCGCCGCACCGTCTTCCTGTCGGTCGGCTCCAAGGCGGAGCTCCTCAAGACGGCGTGGGACTGGGGCGTGGTGGGCGACGACGAGCCGGTGCCGATGGCCGAGCGGCCCCACGTCCTGGCGATGCAGGAGGTCACCGACCCCCACCTCCTGGTCCGGTTGTGGGTCGAGCAGGTCCTGGGGGTCGCCGACCGGCTGGCTCCCCTCGAGGTCGTGCTGAACCGGGCCGTCGACGCCGACGCCGAGGCGGCCGCGCTCCGCGCCCGGATCGACGCCGAACGGCGGGGGGGCGCCCTGATGTTCGTCACCCACCTCGCCGCCACGGGCGGCCTCCGCGACGGCCTCGCCGTCGACGAGGCTGCCGACATGTGCTGGATCCTGATGAACCCGCTGCTCCAGGCCCGGCTCCGCACCGACCGTGGCTGGACCCGCGAGGCGGTCACGGGCTGGCTGGTGCGGATGGCGTCCGCCTCGCTCCTCGCCGGACCTCCGGCCGGGTCCTAGGGTGACGGTCATGACAGAGACCAGATGGGAGCAGGCGCGGGCCCAGGAGCTGGCCGAGGGCCACCGTGGCTACGGTGCCCACTTCGCCCAGCTGATCGCCGACGGGGCCGACGTCGAGGGCGAGGCCCGGTTGGCGGACGCGCTGGTGGCACGCGAGGCGCGGATCCTCGACGCGGGCTCGGGAATGGGCCGGGTCGGTGCTGCCCTGGCACGTCGCGGTCACGACGTGGTCGCGGTCGACTTCGACGCCGAGGTCATCGAGCTGTCGCGGAGCATGTTCCCCGACCTGCCGGTGGTCAGCTCCCGGCTCGACGACCTCCGGCCGGAGGACCTGTCCGCGGCCGGACACGCCACGTCGTACGACCTGGTGGTGTGTGTCGGCAACGTGATGGTGCTGCTGGCTCCCGACACAGAGCGCACGGTCCTGGCCAACCTGGTCGCGCTGATGGGTGACGACGCCCGGTTGCTGGTCGGCTTCCACCTGCGCGACGCGCCGGCGCCGACGGCGCGGTCCTACCCGGTCGCCGAGTTCGCGGCCGACTGCGCCGCGGTCGGTCTCGAGGTGGAGCACCGCTTCGCCGGCTACGACCTCCGGCCGTTCACCGAGGACGGCGAGTACGCCGTGCACGTGCTCCGTCGGGTGCCGAACGATGGTTAGCGATCGTTAACCGGCGCCGCTAACATGTCCGCCATGACGTACGAGCTGTCGCGCGAGCACGAGGAGTTCCGGCGCAGTGTCCGCGACTTCGCCGAGGCCGAGATCGCACCCCACGCCGCGCAGTGGGACCGTGACCACCACTTCCCGACCGACGTGGTGCAGCAGATGGGCAAGCTCGGGCTGATGGGCCTGACCGCTCCGGAGGAGTACGGCGGCGCCGGCGAGCACGGCGACTTCACCAGCCTCTGCGTGGCGATCGAGGAGATCGGTCGCGTCGACCAGTCGATGGGCATCACCCTCGAGGCCGCGGTCGGTCTCGGCATCAACCCGATCCAGACCTACGGCACCGACGAGCAGAAGGCGCAGTGGCTGCCCGACCTCGTGGCCGGCCAGAAGCTGGCCGGCTTCGGCCTGACCGAGCCCGGTGCCGGCTCCGACGCAGGGGCGACGCGCACGCGGGCCGAGCTGCGCGACGGCGAGTGGGTCGTCAACGGCGCGAAGCAGTTCATCACCAACTCCGGCTCCGACATCACCTCGTGCGTCACGGTCACGGCCCGCACCGGCGAGCGCGAGGACGGCCGTCCGGAGATCTCGGCCGTCATCCTGCCCTCGGGCACGGCCGGGTTCACCGTCGAGCCGGCGTACGACAAGCTCGGCTGGCACGCGTCGGACACCCACCCGCTCAGCTTCGACGACTGCCACGTCCCCGCGAGCAACCTGCTCGGTGAGCGTGGCCGCGGGTATGCACAGTTCCTGGCCACGCTGGACGACGGCCGCGTCGCGATCGCAGCCCTGGCTGTCGGCTGCATCCAGGCCTGCGTCGACGCCTGCCTGCAGTACGCCGGCGAGCGGCAGACCTTCGGGGTCCCCATCGGCCGTAAGCAGGGCGTCGCCTTCCAGATCTCGGACCTCGAGGTCATGCTGCGGGCCAGCCGTCTCCTCACCTACCAGGCCGCCGCGATGAAGGACGCCATCCGCGACGGCGGTGGTCCCAAGGCCGGCGAGTTCAAGCAGGCGGCGGCGGTCGCCAAGCTCTACTCCACCGAGTCGGCGGTCACCGCCACCCGGATCGCCACCCAGGTCTTCGGCGGCTACGGCTTCATGGAGGAGTACCCCGTCACGCGCCTCTACCGCGACGCCAAGGTGCTCGAGATCGGCGAGGGCACCTCCGAGGTCCAGCGGATGCTGATCGCGCGAGGCCTCGGCCTGCCGGTCGAGTAGTGCGCCTCCTGCGCGACCTGCCGCCGGAGGTCCGGGCGCTGACCGGCGTCGCCTTCATGGTGGCGCTGGGCTTCGGTCTGGTCGCGCCCGCCCTGCCCCTGTTCGCCAGCGAGTTCGGGGTCGGGCACGCGGCCGCGGGGGCCGTGGTCAGCGTGTTCGCGCTGATGCGGCTGGTGATGGCGCCGTTCGTGGGCCGCCTCGTCAACGCCCTGGGCGAGCGCGTGCTCCTCGCCGCCGGCATCGGGGTGGTCGCGGTGAGCAGTGCCCTGGCCGGCCTGTCCCAGTCCTACTGGCAGCTGCTCGTCCTGCGTGGCGCCGGCGGCATCGGCTCGATCATGTTCAGCGTGAGCGCGGCCAGCCTCCTGGTCAGGGTCACCCCGAGCCATCTGCGCGGCCGTGCCCAGGGGGTGTGGGCCGGGGCCTTCCTGATCGGGCTGGTGGCCGGGCCCGCGGTCGGCACGGTGGCGACGTTCTCGCTCCGGCTGCCGTTCTTCCTCTACGCCGGCACGCTGGTCGTCGCCGGGCTGCTCGGGCTCGGTGCGCTGCGGCACAGCGAGCTGGCCGCCCGTCAGTCGGACCGCTCCGAGCCGCTGGCCCTGGCCGTCGCGCTGCGCAGCCGGGCCTACCTCGCTGCCCTCGCGGCCGCGTTCGCGGGTGAGTTCGCCTTGATCGGTGCCCGGTCCGCGATGGTGCCCCTCTACGTGCGCGAGACGCTGCACCTGTCGCCCAGCTGGGCCTATGCGGCGTTCCTCATCGTCAGCCTGGTCAGTGGCGCCCTCCTGCTGCCGACCGGCAAGATCGCCGACACGGTCGGTCGCCGTCCGGTGATCGTGGTGGGGCTGCTCGTCGGGGCCCTGGGGTTCGTGCTGCTCCCGGCGCTTCCGGCGATCGCCGGGCTGGTGACGGCCACGGTGCTGATCGGCGTGGCCGCCGCCTCCGACTCGGTCGCACCCGGCGCGGTGATGGGCGACGTCGTCGCCGGCCGGGGCGGGACCGTGGTCGCGGTCTTCCAGATGGCGGGCGACCTGGGCCTGGTGCTCGGACCAGTCGTGACCGGCGTGGTGGCCGACGCCGCCGGCTACTCGCCGGCCTTCGTCGTGTGCGCCGTCGTGTGCGTCCTGCCGGTGTTCGCCGTCCTGGCCGCACCCGAGACGCTCGTGCGCGACGAGTCGGTCGCGGCCGTGACGGCCGAGGACGCGGCCCGCGACGCGCTCTGACCCGCACCAGGACACAACCTTCGCGCGGTGGTGCGCGTCTCCCCACCGTGGTGGCGGCGAGGCGGCGTACAACGGGGCTGTGCGCGAGTGCGATCGTCCTGCACGCGGGACTCACCGCGTGCGGGTCGGACCGGTCCACTCCGGCACAGGCGCCGCCTCCCGCCCACCCGCTCGAGCCCACGGTCCTCGACACCGCCCTGGCGACCCACGACGGCCCGACCCCCGACGAGCGCGGGGTGGTGGCCTCGTCCGACGTCGCGGCCAACCGGCACCCCGTCCGGGCCCACTGATACCCGGATCCGTCCTCCGCTTCCCTAGACTGCTGGGCGTGCCGCGCCTGCCTCACGTGTTCGTCGAGATCGGGCGCTTCATGGTCACCGGCGGGCTGTCGACCATCGTCTCGTTCACGGTGTTCAACTTCCTGGCCCACGGCCTCTACCTCACCAGAGACCCCTGGCTCGGCTCCCAGCCGATCACGGCGTTCATCCTCGCCAGCCTCGTCGGCATGGTCGTCAGCTACCGGCTGAGCCGGTACTGGACGTTCCGGCACCGACCGCCGGTGCACGCCGACGGCGGGCGCACCGCGTTCTTCGTGATCAACCTGGTCACGATGCCGCTCTCGATCTTCTGCCTCTGGTTCAGCCGGCACATCCTGCACCTGACCGACCCCGTGGCCGACAACATCGCCGGCAACGTGGTGGGCGCCCTGCTCGGCCAGGCAGCCCGGTTCTACCTGTTCCGTCGCTTCGTGTTCCGCAAGCCGGTGGACGTGGCGGAGCTGATCCGTCCGCACGAGCCGATGCACCTGCAGGTCGACCCGGACCCGGTGCAGAAGTCCGGCGCCTGACGGTTCAGGCCCAGAGGTCGGTCCAGGCGTGGCCGAGCTCGGCGAGCAGGTCGCGCAGCAGGGGCAGGCTCAGCCCGACCACGTTGTGGTGGTCGCCCTCGATCCCGGTCACGAACGCTCCACCGAGGCCGTCGACGGTGAACGCCCCCGCGACGTGGAGCGGCTCGCCGGTCGCGACGTACGCCGCGATCTCGGCGTCGGTGAGGTCCGCGAAGTGCACCACCGTGGACGCCGTCGCGGTGGCCCGCGTCCCGGCGCGCACGTCACGCAGGCAGTGGCCGGTGTGGAGGATGCCGGAGCGGCCACGCATCGACTGCCACCGTCGTACGGCGTCGGCGGCGTCGTCCGGCTTGCCCAGTGGCTCGCCGTCGACCTCGAGCACCGAGTCGCAGCCCAGGACCAGCGAGCCGTCGGTGACCTCGTCGGCCACGGCGTCGCACTTCAGCTCGGCCAGCCGCAGCGCGAGGTCGGCGGGTGCCAGCCCCGAGACCGCCGACTCGTCGACGCCGGAGACCACGACGGAGGGGTGGACGCCGGCCGAGCGCAGCGTCGCGAGCCGAGCCGGGGAGGCCGAGGCGAGCACGAGGGCGGTCATGGGTGCATTGTCACCGACGGTTACCCTTCCCCGGTGTCCGACGCCGCTCCCGCTCCGCACGGAGGCTCGCCGTCGATCCTGCAGCCCGACTACTGGTGGTACCGGGCCCGCTCGGAGATGCTGCGGAGCGTTCTCGGCCCCTTCGTCGGTGATGCCCGGCGTCTGCTCGACGTGGGCAGCGCCGACGGTCCCAGCGTCGGCTGGCTGACCGCCCCCCACATGGTGTCGCTCGACCTCGACCCCCGCGGCCTCCGGCCGCCCGGGGGCGTGTGCGGCTCACTGCTCGCCCTGCCCTTCGCCGACGCCAGCTTCGAGCTCGTGAGCGCCTTCGATGTGATCGAGCACTGCGAGCCCGAGCGTGACGCGCTTCTCGAGCTCCATCGGGTCCTCGAGCCGGGCGGGCGCCTGCTGGCGTCGGTACCGGCCTACCAGTGGGCGTGGAGCGACCACGACGTTGCGAACGGTCACCACCGCCGCTACACCCGGCCGCGGGCCGTGGCCGCGCTCGAGGACGCCGGCTTCGAGGTACGCCGCGCGACGTACGGCTTCGCCGGCGTGTTCCCGATGTTCGTGGCCGAGCGGGCGGTCCGCGCGGCGCGCCACCGGTTCGCTCGGCGGACACATCGTCCGGCCGACGTGGTCGACGTACCGCAGGTCGGCCCGGGCCTCGAACGGATGCTGCTCGGCCTGTGCCGGCTCGACGAACGGGTGCTCACCCACCGGGACCTGCCGTTCGGCTCCTCGGTGTTCCTGGCGGCGGTCAGGCCGTGACCACCACACGGCGCACCGAGGCGCTGTGGATGGTGGGGGCGGCAGCGACGGTCGCGGTCGGTCTGGCTGCACTCCTGCTCCACCACGGGCGCTACTACTGGGGCGGCGACACGCCCGCGGCCTACTACGGCTGGTGGTACCACCTGGGCGACCTGGTCCGGCACGGGCACTGGAGCACGCTCGACCCTCACGCCTGGAAGGCCGGGAACCTCGCCGCCGAGGGCCAGTGGGCGCTGTGGAACCCGCTGATCATCGGGCTCGGTCTTCTCACCACCGTGGTGCAGCAGACGCTGGTGCTGGCGACGGTCGTCAAGATCGTGGTCGCGGTCGGTGGCGCGCTCGGCGTGTTCCGGCTCGCGCGGTCCTACGGCGCGGCTGTCCCGGCGTCCTACGTCGCCGCCGTCGCGGCGCCGATGGGTGGGATGACCCAGTACCTCGACCTGCCGTCCTGGTGGGCCGGCCAGCTGATCTGGGCGCTGGTCCCGTGGGTGTGGTGGGCTGTACGGCGTACGGCGGTGCGGGGCGCGAACCCGCTGGCGGCGCTCGCGCTCGGCTATGCCCTGGTCACCGTCGGCTATGTCTACGGCACCATCATGCTGATCGTCGCCCTGCTGGCGTGCCTCGTCGACGGCTGGCTCGCACGCGACCGCGCCGCCCTCCTCAAGGTGCTCGGGATCGGGGCCCTGCTCGGTCTGGTCGCGGTGACGGTCTACCTCCCGGGGGTGCTCACGTCCTCGGTGACCGCGCGGTCGGAGGAGCTCCGCTTCGGCGGCAAGCTCAGTACCGACCCGGTCTCGCTCTTCGCCGCGGTGCTGCCCACGTCAGCCGTGCCCGGCACCTCCGAGCACCTGGTGCCCTTCGCCTACCTGGTGTGGTTCCTGCCCGTGGTCGCGTGGCTCGACTGGCGCCGGCTCCGCGCGGGTTGGCGCCCGATCGGCGGGCTGCTCTTCTTCCTCCTCGCCACCCTGGTCATCGTCGACGGCCTGGGTCAGCTCGGGCCGTTGCGGTGGCCGCTCCGGCTCCAGCCGTTCCTGGTCGAGGCCCTGGTCGTGACGGTTGCGGTGACCTGGACCAGGTTCGGGCTGCGGCGCCCGTCGGGTCGGCGGCTCGCGGTGTCCCTCGGCTGGGTCGCGATCGCCGGAGCCCTGTCCCTGTGGTGGGTCGACGCACTCTGGCGCGACCACCTGGTTGCAGTCGCCGTGGTCGGCACTGGGCTGGTCGTCCTGTGGCTGCTCGTCCGCGCCGGGCGTCCCGCGCAGGCAGCACTCGCCGCAGGCCTCGTCACCCTGGTGGTGCTGGCCGTGCAGCACACGGCGTACCCCGACCTCCCCTCGCCGAACCGTTGGCCGCCCACCGACCTGGCGGCGTTCCAGGCCCCGCTGGCCGGAGCCGTCGGCGACGTGATGCAGGTCGGGGCAGCCGACAACCTGCTGCAGACCGACCCGCCCGGGGGCGACCTGCTGCTGGGGTCGGCGTGGTACCTGAACCCGCACTCCGTGCAGAGCACGTACACGACCATCAACTTCCTGGCCTACAAGAACCGCTACTGCGCCTACTACCAGGGCGACACCTGCGCCGAAGCGCTCTCGACGCTGTTCAGTGTCGAGCCGAAGACGGGGCAGCGCCGCGTCGACCTGTTGGGGGTGAGCTCCCTGATGCTGATCAGCCGGGACTTCCCGCAGCATCGGCTCGACCATCCCCCGAGCGGCTGGCGGGTCGCGGCGCGCACCACGAACACGACCCTGTGGGTGCGCACGCATCCGCTGCCGGGGGCGGGCGCTGTGGCATGGTCGTCGCCCGGCACCCGGGTGTCCGACGTACGGATCGCGGACTCCGGTACGTCGTTCCGGGTGGCCGCCGTCCCCGCCGGCGGGGGTACCGTCGTACTGAGCCTGCTCGACTGGCCCGGCTACGCCACCGACGTCGGCAGGCTCACTGACCCGGTGGACGGGTACCTGGTCACCGTGCACCTGCCTGCCTCGGCCCGAGGGGAGACCGTCCACGTCGGCTTCCACCCTCCGGGCTGGACCGCCGAGGTCGCCGCGTGGGGGCTGGCCCTGGCGCTCGGTGCCGGCTGGTCGCTGTTCCACGCCGTACGGCGCCGCCGCGTGCGAGAGGGCTGAGGACCCGGCCAGGCCTCAGCCGCGGGCGCGCAGCGTGAGCAGGGTGTGGCCGGCGTCGTCGACGAAGGTCAGCACCTCGTGGCTGCCGCTGGTGTCGGAGCGGACCTTCGTGGCCCTGGCCAGGGCGCGGCGTACCAGCGATCCGGGGCAGCCGGGACGGATCCTCGACCCGGACTTCTGGAACGAGAAGCCGTGGACGATCGACAGCGAGTAGCTGCCCAGCTCGAGGTGGCAGCGGACCGTGGCGACCGTGCCGGCGCCGAAACGGACCGTGCTCCCCGGCACCGGCCGCTCGTGGACGACCGGCGTCCAGGCGTGCTGCTGGACTCGCGAGGGCAGCGTGGTGTCGACGACCTGGTGGACCAGGCTGTCGGCGCGGTCGTGCACGAAACGGTAGGCGACTCCAGCGCCGCCGAACGCCAGGGCCAGCACGACGGCCACCATCACCAGGAGCTTCACGACGCGCAGGCTAGCCCGCGGCGCCAGCCATCGATGGGCGAACGGCCGTCTCAGCCGGCCAGCACGTGGTCGAGCCGGATCGGCGCACGCCGGATCGTGGCGTCGGCCGGGGCCAAGGAGCTGGGCGCGGAGGTCACGGGGGTGTGCGGCACACGCAGCCTCGAACTGACGCCGTCCCTGGGCGCCGACCACGTCGTGGACTACACCCACGAGGACTTCGCCGACGGCAGCCGCCACTACGACGTCATCATCGACGTCTTCGGTCGCACTCCGGTCAGACGGCTGCGGCGTGCGCTGAGTCCACGCGGCCGTCTGGTGATCGTCGGCGGAGAGGGTGACCGGTGGATCGGAGGCACGCAACGGCAGCTCGGAGCTGCCATGCTCTCGCCGTTCGTTCGCCAACGGTTGATCACTTTCCTCGCCAAGGAGGATGCCGAGACGCTGGAGACGACCAACGCTCTCGTCGCCGCCGGAACGGTCGCCCCGGTAGTGGACCGCAGCTATCCGTTGACCGAGGCCGGTGACGCCGTCAGGCGATTGCAGGATGGGGCAGGCTTGGGGCGGGTCGCGCTCGTCATCTGACCCCTGGCGACCCCCTCTCTCGGCGGTCGTCTGTGGAACGTCATACGAACTGAGCCCTCTACGACACGCTCCGTATGACGTCTCGTGGTCACGGCACGACGCACTCTTACGCCGAGATGCGTGCACACGCTCGGGCTGTCCGTGTCGAATGGGGCTGCCGTCGTTCGTGGACAGGGTGGAGGCCGGCTGCCGGGCCACCCGGGACAGGAGGAACCATGACCGAGCACCACATCGTCTGCAACGGCCTGCGGGTGTCCGACCACTCACATCGGGAGGAATCGTGAAGCTTCTTCTCACCTCCGGCGGCGTCACGAACACGAGTATCCGCGATGCGTTGGTCGGCCTGCTCGGCAAGCCGATCGCCGACTCCAGCGCTCTCTGCATCCCTACCGCGGAGTACGGCCACCCCCTGTGCACGCCAGCCTCGGTCTGGCGCTTCGTCGCGGGCACGTCGCCGTCACCCATGTGCGACCTGGGCTGGAAGTCGGTGGGGGTCCTCGAGCTCACCGCGCTCCCCACGATCGGCGAGGAGCGCTGGGTCCCCTGGGTCCGGGAGGCTGACGTCCTGCTGGTGGACGGCGGCGATGCGACGTACCTGTGCCACTGGCTGCGGCAGTCGGGGCTGGCGGACCTCCTGCCGTCGCTGCCCGAGACCGTTTGGGTGGGGGTGAGCGCCGGGAGCATGGTGATGACCCCCCGGATCGGAGACGACTTCGTCAACTGGAGGCCGCCCACCGGGGGCGACAGCACCCTGGGGGTGGTCGACTTCTCGATCTTCCCGCACCTGGGCCACGAACTCATGCCGGAGAACACCATGGCCGAAGCGGAGAGATGGGCCGCCGACATCGCGGGCCCGGCGTACGCCATCGACGACCAGACGGCCATCAAGGTGACAGACGGCACGACCGAGGTCGTCTCCGAAGGGCACTGGAGGAAGTTCTCCTCCTAGCCGCTGGCCGACCAGCGATCGGTGTCGCGAGGCCTCCGCGCATACCGCTGTCGCCCAGCCGATGAGCAGTCATCGTTGTCATGCTGTACCGACGGGCCCAGTCCGGAGGGGCACACCGCTTCTCCGCGGGCGCGGTGGCGTGCTCATCGCCGACTTCTGCCTCAACACCGGGCTCGATCGGGACACGGTGGAGAACCTGATACGGACTGGACGTCTCGATGGTTTGCTGTCCACCGCGAGGGAGCCGATCCGGTCGGGAGTTGTCTTCGACGACGCACTGCCCTCGCGGGACGAGCTCGTCTCCATCCCTACTCCCGCTCCGCGCAGGGGCCTACCGTACGAGGATGAAGGCTCGAGTGCTGATGCTCCTCACTGCCACGGCGGCCACGCTCGCGTTGCTGCTCACGACGGCCCCGGCCCAGGCCGCCCAGCGAACGGTGCACGATGCGCAGGGCGATGCTCCCGCGCGGCTCGACATCACGCGCTTCACGGTGCGGAACACCTCCGCCCGGATCAGCGCGGTGATCCGCGTGCGTGACCTCCGCAAGACCGGCGTCTTCCAGCAGCGCTACTTCGACTCGACGTTCGACACCCTCCTGTCGTACGGCGTCCAGGTGAGCCGCGACCGGCACGGTCACGTGCATGTGCACGCCTTCCGGGACGACGAGAACGGCGACAACAACATCCGCTGCCGTGGGGTGCGCGGCCACTGGCTGATGCACCGCAACCGGGTGGTGACGTCGATGCCGGTCCGGTGCGCCACCGGGGTCGCCTTCGACCCGCTGCACGTCAACGCCGTGTCGTTCGACCCCGGCGACCTCGGCGTGGCGGACGAGACGAGGAGCTTCGCGGTCCAGAAGGACTGAGCGCCGGCTTGCCTGGCGCCGGCCGGCCACGGGGCGGTGGTCCGACGTCGGGCCCTGCTGGCGTCTCTCGAGGAGCCAGACGATCCCGATGGTCCACGCCACCACCACCGCGACGAGGGCCAGGGAGGGCCCACGAACGCCAGCAGGAGGAACTCACTGGGGACGGTCGTGAGCGCGCCGGGCGCCAGCGAGGCAGCAGTGCGGGAGCCCGGTGAGCGCAGGTCGCAGCTCCTTACGCCAGTGGTAGGCCCGAGCCGCGCCAGGCGCCGGTGCCGTGGCGCAGCACGCGGCGCTGCAGCCGCGCGGGCGCGTTCCAGACCGGCGTACGACGGGGGGCCGGGGCGGCCGGACCACCCAGGGAGGCGACCACGGCCACCAGCGCCCCGAGCTCCTCAGCCGTCGGGTCGCCCTTCACGACGCGCAGCAGCGGCTGCGCCTGGGCCAGGCCCTCGTCGCTCACAGCGGGATGTTCCCGTGCTTCTTGGCGGGCAGGATCTCCCGCTTGGTGTGGAGCAGGCGCAGCGCCTTGACGATCTCGACCCGCGTCTCGTGCGGGGGGATCACGCCGTCGACGTAACCGCGCTCGGCGGCGACGTAGGGGTTGGCGAGGGTGTCGTCGTAGGCCGTGATCAGCTCGGCCCGCTTCGCCTCGGGGTCGTCGACGGCCTTGAGCTCGGCACGGTAGAGGATGTTGACCGCACCCTGCGCGCCCATCACCGCGATCTGCGCGGTCGGCCAGGCCAGGTTGAGGTCGGCGCCGAGGTGCTTGGACCCCATCACGTCGTACGCACCGCCATAGGCCTTGCGGGTGATGATCGTGACGAGCGGGACCGTCGCCTCGGCGTAGGCGTAGATCAGCTTGGCGCCGCGTCGGATGATGCCGTTCCACTCCTGGTCGGTGCCGGGGAGGAACCCGGGCACGTCGACGAACGTCAGGACCGGGATGTTGAAGGCGTCGCAGAAGCGCACGAACCGGGCGGCCTTCTCCGACGCGTCGATGTCGAGGGTGCCGGCGAACTGCATCGGCTGGTTGGCGACGACCCCGACGGACTTGCCCTCCACACGACCGAAGCCGACCACGATGTTGGGGGCGAACAGCGCCTGGACCTCCAGGAACTCCTCGTCGTCCAGGACGGCTGTGATCACCTCGTGCATGTCGTAGGGCTGGTTCGCACCATCCGGGATCAGCACGTCGAGCGAGCGGTCGAGATCGCTGATCTCGAGGTCGGCCGGGTCGTCGAACGTCGGCGCCGGATCGAGGTTGTTCTGTGGGAGGTAGGAGATCAGAGCCTTCACGTACTCGATCGCGTCCTCCTCGTCGGAGCCCATGTAGTGGGCGTTGCCCGACTTCGTGTTGTGGGTCCGCGCTCCACCGAGCTCCTCCATGGTCACGTCCTCGCCGGTGACCGTCTTGATCACGTCGGGGCCGGTGATGAACATGTTGGAGGTGCCGTCGACCATCACCGTGAAGTCGGTGACGGCGGGGGAGTAGACGTGGCCGCCGGCGCAGGAGCCCATGATCATGCTGATCTGCGGGATGACGCCGGAGGCGTGCACGTTGCGGCGGAAGATCTCGCCGTACAGCCCGAGCGAGACCACGCCTTCCTGGATCCGGGCGCCGGCGCCCTCGTTGATCCCGATGATGGGGCAGCCGGTCTTGATGGCGAGGTCCATCACCTTGGTGATCTTCTCGCCGTACACCTCACCCAGTGAGCCGCCGAAGATCGTGAAGTCCTGGCTGAACACGCAGACCTGACGGCCGTCGACGGTGCCGTAGCCGGTCACCACGCCGTCGCCGTAGGGGCGGCGCTTCTCCAGGCCGAACGCGACGGAGCGGTGACGTGCCAGCTCGTCGAGCTCGACGAACGAGCCCTCGTCGAAGAGCATCTCGATCCGCTCGCGCGCCGTACGCCTGCCCTTGGCGTGCTGCTTCTCGATCGCCTTGGCCGACCCGGCGTGGACGGCCTCGTCGAGGCGTCGGTCGAGGTCGGCGAGCTTGCCGGCGGTGGTGTGGATGTCGATGTCGTCGGGGATCTCGGTCCCCTTCCCGGGCGTGGTCGTGGGTTCAGCGCTCACCTGAGTGGCCTCCTCGCGTCTGCGGGGCCAATCTAGTGCCATGGACTCCTCCCCCTCCGCCCGGTCACCGCTCGACCAGGCCGCCCTGCAGGAGGTCGCCGGCCCGCAGTGGCAGGTCCGTCTGTACGCCGAGGCGGGCTCGACCAACGAGCTCGCGGCGGCCGACCCGGCGCGCCACCGGGTCGTGGTGGCCGACCACCAGCAGGCCGGACGCGGACGGCTCGACCGCGAGTGGGTGACACCGCCGGGTGCGGCACTGACCTTCTCAGCGGTCTTCGACCCCGTGGTCGACATCGAGTGGTGGCCGCTGCTCCCGCTGGTGGCGGGGTACGCCGTGGCTCGCGCCCTGGGGGGCTTCGCCACCCTGAAGTGGCCCAACGACGTGATGATCGACGACCACAAGGTCTGCGGGATCCTGGTCGAGCGCGTCAACACCCGCCCGCCCATGGTGGTGATCGGGATCGGGATCAACGTCGACCAGACCGCGGACGAGCTGCCCGTGCCGACCGCCACGTCCCTCGCGCTTGCCGGGCATCCCGTCGACCGCACCGCGCTGTTCGGCGACGTCGTCCACTCGCTGCGGACCTGGCTGGGCATGTTCGCGCGCTCCCCGAAGACCTTCATGAACCAGTACCGCGGCCGCAGCGCGACCCTCGACCGGGACGTGCAGGTCGCACTCGCCGGCGACCGCGTCGTCGAGGGCCGGGTCGTCGACCTCGACCAGCACGGCCGGCTGGTCCTGGAAACGGTCGACGGCCCGCTCACGCTCAGCGCGGGAGATGTCGTGCACCTGCGGCCCGCGGAGTGACAGACTCTCGCCGTGGCCCACACCCCGAAGCTCACGGACGGCGAGACCGTCATCGTCGACACCCGTACCCACTGGAAGGCCATCCTCTGGCCCGCGATCGTCCTGATCGTCACCCTGGCCGCGGCGACCTATCTCACGACCCTGGTCGGCAACAAGTACGCCCGGTGGGTGGTGTGGATCATCGCCGTCGGCGTGCTCGTGGTGTGGTCGGTCAAGCCGTTCCTCGAGTGGCTCACCGCGACGTACACGATCACCACCAAGCGCCTGATCACCCGCGAGGGCCTGATCGCCCGCCGAGGCCACGACATCCCGCTCCTGCGGATCAGCGACGTGGCCTACGACATGGGCCCGATCGACCGGATGCTCGGCTGCGGCACCCTCGTGATCAGCGACGCCAGCACCCACGGCCAGGTCGAGCTCCACGACATCCCCGACGTCGAGCAGGTGCAGCACCAGCTGATGGACCTCCTCGGTGGGCTCCACTCCGACTCGGGGAGGAACGACGACGCCTGACCCACCGGAGACCCCCGACGGCTCTGCGGCCGAGGCGGCTCCGCCGGCCGCCGAGCCGTCCGACCTCGAGCACGCGATCCTGGGCGAGGACGTCGTCTTCAACGCCCTCGAGGTGGCCGACGAGACCGGCGCGACGATCGACCAGGCGCGCCGGCTGTGGCGAGCCCTCGGGTTCCCCGACCGCGGCAGTGAGCGGGCCTTCACCCAGGCCGACGCAGACGCCGTCTCGACCCTCCTCCGGCTGGTCGACGGCGGCGTCATCGACTTCGACATGGCGGTCAACCTGACCCGTGCCGTGGGCCAGACGATGGCCCGCCTCGCCGACTGGGAGGTCGGGACGCTGGTCCACCGGGTCCAGGAGCTCGAGGCCGGTGACGACGCCACCGGGTCGCGCGCCACGACCGCCCTGCAGATGGTCGACGCGCTGAACGAGCCGTTCGAGGAGCTGCTGGTCTACGTCTGGAAGCGCCATCTCGCGGCGGCGGTCAGCCGGGTCGAGGCTCTCGGGGCCAACGAGGAGGACCTCCATACGACGCAGGTGACCGTGGGGTTCGCCGACATCGTCGCGTTCACCGCCCTGACCAACCAGCTCGACCACGACCGGATCGGTGACCTCGTCGAGATCTTCGAGTCGCGCTGTGCCGACGTGGTCGCGGGACAGCACGGTCGCGTGATCAAGAGCATCGGCGACGCGGTGCTCTTCGTGAACGAGGACCCGATCCGTGCCTACGACACCGCCGAGGGGATCATCGCGGTCGTGGGCCGCGACCCGCGGATGCCCGACGTCCGCGTCGGGTTGTCGACGGGGTCCGTCGCGATGCGTCTCGGTGACGTCTTCGGGTCCCCGGTGAACATGGCGGCGCGGCTTACCGCGGTCGCGCGGCGCAACCGGGTCATCGTCGACCGCGACACCGCCGACCTGCTCCCGGAGGACCAGTTCGAGACCCGCTCACTGCCCGCACGACCCGTCCGCGGCTTCGGTCTGGTCGAGCCGGTGGCCGTCCGGCGCCACTAGATTTTACCTTCCTGGGGCCGCGAGTTGGTCGATTCCCCGGCGCGGAGGGGTGATAGGTACCTATTTTCATCGTGTGCTCAGAGTTCAGGACGTCCGCATCGATCCGGCCACCCGCCGGGTCTGGCGCGACGATCGCGAGATCGTGTTCTCGCGCAAGGAGTTCGACCTCCTGCACCACCTCATGCAGCACGCGGGTGCTGTCGTCTCGCGCGACGAGCTCATGCTCACCGTCTGGAACACCACGTTCTGGACCTCGTCGAAGACGATCGACGTGCACCTCGGCTGGGTCCGCCGCAAGCTCGGCGACGACCCGAGCCAGCCGAGCCTGATCACCACCGTGCGCGGTCACGGGCTGCGGTTCGAGATCGAGGCCCCCAGCTACCCGGGAGCCGTGCGGCCGACCCAAGCGGCCGCGGTCTGACCCCGTAGGCCGGGTTCCCGCGACACCTCCTACGCTGTCGCGGGTGAGCCACGCCCACCCGGACGCACCGGTCGTCGCCGTCGTCGGAGGCGGCCAGCTGGCCCGGATGATGGCCGAGCCGGCCGCTGCCCTGGGCATCCCGCTGCGCCTCCTCGCCGAGGCACCCGGGGTCTCCGCCGCCCAGGTCATCCCCGACCATGTCGTGGGCGACTACACCGACCTCGCCACGCTCGAGGACCTGGTCGTGGGCTGCCGGGTCGTCACCTTCGACCACGAGCACGTGCCGACCGACCACCTGCACGCCCTCGCAGCGTCCGGGACGGCGGTCCGCCCGGGGCCCGAAGCCCTGGTCCACGCCCAGGACAAGGTCGTCATGCGAGAGGCGTTGTCGGGCATCGACGCGCCGCTGCCGAGGTTCCGCGTCGTCGAGTCCGTGGGTGACGTCGCCGAGTTCGGCTTCCCCTGCGTCCTGAAGACGTCGCGCGGCGGCTACGACGGCAAGGGTGTCTGGTTCGTCGAGACGGCGGACGAGTGCGCGGTGGCGTTCGAGGCAGCCGCGGCGAGCGGCGTACGCCTGCTCGCCGAGGAGCTCGTGCCGTTCCGGCGGGAGCTGTCCGCGCTGGTCGCGCGGAGCCCGAGCGGTCAGGCGGCGGCGTACCCGATCGTCGAGTCCATCCAGCGTGAGGGCATCTGCCGCGAGGTGATCGCCCCCGCGCCCGGCCTGGACCCCGACCTCGCCGCCCGTGCGGAGGGGCTCGCGCTGCGGATCGCCCGCGAGCTCGACGTGACCGGTGTCCTCGCCGTCGAGCTGTTCGAGACCGACGACGGGGTGCTGGTCAACGAGCTCGCGATGCGCCCCCACAACACCGGCCACTGGACCCAGGACGGCGCCGTCACGTCGCAGTTCGAGAACCACCTGCGGGCCGTGCTCGACCTCCCTCTCGGATCACCGGTCGCCCGGGCGCCGTGGACGGTCATGGTCAACATCCTCGGTGGCACGGGGCGTCTGTACGACGGGTACCCGCACGCCCTGGCGCGCGACCCGCGGCTGCGCGTCCACCTGTACGGCAAGGAGCCGCGGCCGGGTCGCAAGGTCGGGCACGTGAACGCCTACGGCGACGACCTGGAAGATTGTCTCGAGCGCGCGCGCCACGCGGCGGCGTGGTTCGCCGGAGAGCTGGGGAATGAGAGTGAGTGACCGTGACTGAGGCACCCCGTGTGGGCATCGTGATGGGCTCGGACTCGGACTGGCCGGTGATGCAGGCCGCCGCCGAGGCGCTCAAGGAGTTCGACGTGGCCTACGAGGCCGACGTGGTCTCGGCCCACCGGATGCCCGACGAGATGCTGGCGTACGGGCGCGGGGCCGCCGAGCGCGGCCTGGCGGTGATCATCGCCGGCGCCGGGGGAGCGGCCCACCTGCCCGGCATGCTGGCTGCGGTCACCCCGCTGCCCGTGATCGGCGTCCCGGTGGCCCTCAAGCACCTCGACGGGATGGACTCCCTGCTGTCGATCGTGCAGATGCCGTCGGGCGTGCCCGTGGCCACGGTCGCGGTCGGTAACGCCCGCAACGCCGGCCTGCTCGCCGTACGGATCCTCGGTGCCTCCGACGCCGACCTGCGGCAGCGGATGCTCGACTTCCAGGCCGAGCTCCGGACCACCGCCCAGGAGAAGGGCCAGGCGGTCCGGTCCTCGTCGGGCGGCCGGAAGCTCGGTTTCTGAGGCACCCGCCGACGAGCCCGTGCGCATGCACTCCGACCGTCAGCCGGCCGTCGCGCGCTGCCACCTCGCCGCGGCGTCGTGCTGCCGGAGGTCTGGACGGGATCAGGAGGCCCGGCGGCGCCACTCGATCGCCGGGCAGGTGTCCATGACCATGGGCACGCCGGCGGCCGTCGTACGACGGAAGGCGTCCGCATCGACGACGCCCAGCTGGAACCACACCGCTGCCGCGCCGACCGCGACGGCCTGGTCGGCGAACTCGCCGGCGGCCTCCGAGCGCCGGAAGACGTCGACGACCCCGATCGCGAAGGGCACGTCGGCCAGGGTCGGGTAGCCGCGCTCGCCGAGCACCTCGCCGTCCGCGTCGGCGAAGCGAGGGTGGATCGGTACGATCCGCTTCCCGCGTCGCTGGAGCAGTCCGGCGATGGAGTACGCCATCCGGCCGGTGTCGCCGGAGAGCCCTACGACAGCCCAGGTGTCGAGGTCGTCGAGCATCAGGTCGACCCACTCGGTGCGCTGCCAGTCGCCCATGGCCCGAGCCTAGGTCGCCGGCCCGCCCGCGCTGTGCCGGGCCCGGTGCGCGGCGGCCTTGGTGCGGCTCTGGCACCGGGTCGAGCAGAAGTGCCGACCGCCGTTGCGGGAGGTGTCGAGGTAGACCCGGTCACACGAGTCCGCGCTGCAGACCCCGAGCCGGCCGGCGTCCGGCGTGCCCAGGGCCATGGCCAGCCCAGCTGCGATGCCTGCCGACCAGCCCACGCCGAGGCCGTCGTCGGGACCGTGGAAGTGGAGGCCCCACCTCCCGTCGCCGTCCGGGTCGAGCTGGGGCCGGGCGCCGGTCTCGAGCAGGAGGCCGTTGGTGAGCCGGGCGGCGGAGGCGAGGTCGTCCTCGTCGATCGCCTCGATCACCCGGCGGGCGACCATCACGGCCTCCGCGATCCGGCGGGCGTCGGCCGCGCCGGGGGAGGTACGCCCGAGGGTGTAGCCGCGCTCGCCGAGCACCTCGCGGACCGCCGTACGGAGCGCGGCGTCGTCCGCGGGTCCCGGCACCGGGCGGCCGCCGTCGAGGCCCGGGCGGAGCCGGTTGGACAGCAGGACCGTGGTCGTCAACAGATTCGCCACGTGACTGTCGAATAGCACTTGACCAGTCATACCGGAGGCTGTCAGGCTGGTCAACAACATGACTGTCGAAATAAGAGACACCAGTCACCAGCTCGTCTCGCGCGAGGCCCGGATCCTGATCGCGGCCCGGGCGGTCGACCGGCTCGGCGGGTTCACGATGGGCTTCCTGCCGGTGCTCCTCGTGGCGGGGTACGGCGCGTCCCTGCGGTCCGCGGGCCTGGTCGCGGCCGGCTTCGGGCTGGCGACGATCCCCAGCCGCCTGCTCGGCGGCCGGCTGTCCGACGTGATCGGCAGCCGGGCCACGATCGTGCTCGGCCTGACGGGCTGCGCCGTCGCTCAGCTCTGCCTGGCTGTGGCGCCGGACCTCGCGGCCGCGGCCGGCGCGGCGGCGCTGCTCGGGCTGTGCTTCGAGATCTACGAGCCCCCCAGCCAGGCTCTGCTCGCCGAGGTGACCGCGCCGGAGGCGCGGGTTGCGGCGTACTCCGCGCTCGGGGCCGCGATCGCGGCGGCCGGGGTGCTCGCAGGGGTCCTGGCCGCACTGCTCGCCGGTGTCGGCGTGCGCTGGTTGTTCGTGGCGGACGCCGCGACCTGTCTGGCCTGCGCGATGGTCGTGCGGTATGGCCTGCCGGCCGGGCCGCCGGCTCGTGACCACGCCGGCCCGGCGGCGAACCCATGGCGCGACCGACGTCTCCTCGCGATGCTGGCCTCGGGGACTGCCTTCGCGGTCGTCTACCTGGTGATGCTCGGCGGGCTGCCGCTCGCGCTGCGCTCCGGCGGCGTGTCACTGGGCTGGTCGGGCGCCCTGCTCGCGGTCGGTGCGGTGACGGTCGTCGCGGGTCAGTGGGTCCGCTCGTGGCTGCCGGCGCTCAAGGGGACCCCCTTCGTCCGGATGCGGTCGGGATACCTGCTGCTCGCCGTCGGGCTCGGGCTGGCCGCGGTCGTGGCGGTGCTGCATCCGTCCGGTCCGGCGTACGTCCCTCCCGTGGTGGTCTGGAGCCTCGGCAGCCTGGTGCTGCTCGGCGAGCCGTTCGGGGTCGTCGCCGACCTGGCCGGCGAGCGCGACCGAGGTCGCTACCTGGCGGCGTACGGCGTGAGCTGGGGGCTCGCCGCGACGGCCGCCCCGGTCGTCGCCACGACCCTGCTCTCGCTCGGCACGGCCGGCGCGATGTGGCTCGCCTGCGCGCTGGTCGCCGCGGGGCTCGCGCTGGCGCAGGACCGGGTCGGCGCCGTGGTTACCCGGCAGTAGAATTCCGTCCATGAGCAACGAGTTCCCCCTGTTCGCCCTGTCCGAGGAGCATCAGGCGATCCGGGAGGCGGTGCGTGACCTGTGCGCGGCCAAGGTCGCGCCGTACGCCGCGGAGGTCGACGAGGAGAGTCGCTACCCGGAGGAGGCAGCGAAGGCGCTGCAGCAGGCCGACTTCCATGCTCCCCACGTGCCCGAGCAGTACGGCGGTGCCGGTGCCGACGCGCTCGCCACGGTGCTGGTGATCGAGGAGATCGCCCGGGTCTGCATGAGCTCGAGCCTGATCCCGGCGGTCAACAAGCTCGGCTCGCTGCCGGTGATGATCGGCGGCTCGGAGGAGCTGAAGAAGAAGTACCTGAGCCGGCTCGCCGCCGGTGACGGAGGCTTCTCCTACTGCCTGTCCGAGCCCGAGGCGGGCTCCGACGCGGTCGCGATGAAGACCCGCGCCGTCCGCGACGGCGACGGGTGGGTGCTCAACGGCGTGAAGCGCTGGATCACCAACGCCGGTGTCAGTGAGTTCTACACCGTGATGGCGGTGACCGACCCGGAGAAGCGCAGCCGTGGCATCTCGGCGTTCGTGGTCGAGAAGGGTGACGAGGGAGTCACCTTCGGGGCCAAGGAGAGGAAGCTCGGCATCAAGGGCAGCCCCACCCGCGAGGTCTACCTCGACCACGTCCGGATCCCCGCCGACCGGATGATCGGCGAGGAGGGCACCGGCTTCGAGACCGCGATGAAGACCCTCGACCACACCCGGGTCACCATCGCCGCGCAGGCCGTCGGCGTCGCCCAGGGCGCGCTCGACTTCGCGCTCGGCTACGCCCAGGAGCGCCAGCAGTTCGGGCACGCGATCGCGGAGTTCCAGGGCCTGCAGTTCCTGCTCGCCGACATGGGCATGAAGGTCGAGGCCGCCCGGCAGCTGACGTACGCCGCCGCCGGTCGCTCCGAGCGCGGCGACCCCGACCTCACGTTCTTCGGTGCCGCGGCCAAGTGCTTCGCCTCCGACGTCGCCATGGAGGTCACCACCCACGCCGTCCAGGTGCTCGGTGGCTACGGCTACACCCGTGACTACCCGGTCGAGCGGATGATGCGAGACGCCAAGATCACCCAGATCTACGAGGGCACCAACCAGGTGCAGCGGATCGTGATCGCACGCCAGCTGCTCGCCGGCATCCAGTCGGAGCTCTGAGCGCTCAGGGGAGCGTGACGCGGAGGAACCGCGGCCGGTAGAGGAGGGGGTTTCCCGCGATCCGGCCGAGGTTGGTGCTGTTGCGGCTGTAGGACACGACGACGGTCCCGGGCTCTGGCAGCAGGTCGGGGTGGGCCAGCGGCATGTAGCGCAGGCGGCCGCGCGCGGGGTCCGAGGGCAGCGAGGCCACGGTCGTGCCCCCGTCGAAGGGCCCCCACGGGGTGGGCGCGCTCCAGACCACGATGTCGTGGCCGAGGAACTCGTCGCGCTTGCTGAGGGCGTACCACGTGCCCGCGTCCTCGAACACCGAGAGCGTCTGCGAGGTGCCGCCCGGCGCCGGGATGAGCTCCTGGGCCGCAGCCGGGTCGGCGACCCACTCGATGCCGTTCCAGTACTCCCAGGCGGAGAGGCGGAGGACGTCCTCGGGCCGGACCCGGGCCACGCGGAGCGAGAAGCCGAACACATACGGCTCCCTCGGGTTGGCGGTGCCGTAGAGGTAGAGCCAGCCACCGTCGAGGGCGGCGGCCGCGCCCCAGGTCGGGCGGGCGGTGTCGGCCGAGTCCGGACCGATGTCTCGCAGCGCCATGAGCTGGGGTGTCCCGCCCTGGGAGACGACGAAGAGGGCGATGGCCGGCCCCAGGTTCTCGAACCCGTCGCCGCCCGTGCTCCGGACCCGCTGGCAGCCGACGACCAGCAGGTCGTAGCCCGGCTCGGGCACGGTCGTCACCGACATCGGCCAGTAGCCGACCGGGTACGGGTCTGCGGCCGGGCGGTCCGGGACCAGCGCGCCGTGCGCACGTACGACGGACTGGATGCAGCCACCGGCGACCACCAGCATCGAGTTGCGGACGATCTCCTGACCCGTGAAGTGCTCGCCGCGGAGGGTGTCACCGAAGACCATCACCCGGCGGCCGTCCTGCAGGACGGCGTCGGCACCGACGTCACCGCCCAGGAAGTCGGGGCCACCACGGACCGTGCGCGCGATCCGGTTGAGATCGGCGACGGTGGCCATGCTCCCGATGGGCACGCACGGTGTCTCACTCGCCTGGTCGATCAGGGGAGTGGTGTGGGCGACCGCGTCTCGTGGGACGAACGAGACCAGGAGCAGGGCCGCGGCGGCGGCCGGCAGCACGACGACCCCGACCCGCCAACGCCACCGCCGCACCCGATGGCGATGAGACCGCGGCGGACCGGTGCGCACCTGGTGTGGCACCGACTCCCGCTCCCGGCGGGCCACGAGCAGGGCCAGAAATGCCGACAGCAACCACACGACCAGGACGAGGACGGGCAAGCGGTTCCCAGACCCACCGAACAGGACGATCGCCGCGACCGCGTCCACGCTGGCACCCGGTGGCGTCCAACCGGCGAGGGCGGGCCACGGCGACGGCAGCAGCCTGGGGTCGCTGCGGAGCACCTGGGGGGTGGCGAGCACCAGGTAGATCACCCCGCTGACACCGAGGCCGCCGAAGCCGGCGAGCCCCTCCAGCGCGAGGGTGACCGCCGCCGCCACGACAGCGGACAACGCCAGCACCACGGCGACCTGGAGCTGGCTCGACCGGTCCAGCCCGTCCAGGCCGGGGACGACGAGCACCACCAGATAGCCGGCGACCAGCGAGACGGCGCTCACCGCGAGCATCCGCCGGACACCGATCCGGAGGGTGCGGGCCACCGGGCCGCGGACCAGCGAGAGCACCAGTGCGATCAGGAAGCCGAGGAAGCCCGCGGCCACGGACACCCGCCGTACGACGTCGTCGGACGCCGCGGCGATCGAGACCCGGCGGACCTGCACCGTGCGTCCGAGTGACCGCTCCGTGGTGACGATCTCGTCGGTCACCGCGCGCGCCAGGCGTTCGTCGATCGCGGAGCTGACGACCAGGGTGTCCCGGGCGTGCGTGAGGTCGACAACGAGCGCGCCGACCGTCACGCCACGTCGGACGTCGTCGATGGCCGCTGGGCGATCGGTGCTCGCGACGGCGTCGAGCGGCGCGCCATCGAGCGCATCGAAGCGGTCGGCGAGCACCTGCGCGACCGCGGCCGGCGCCACGACCGAGACGGGCGCGTCGTGGGGTCGAGGTTCGTGCAGGCCGCGCGCCAGGACCGCCAGCGCGAAGCCCTGCGCCAGCAGCACCACGAGGCACACGAGGAGGACCCGTCGCGGGAAGAGAGTGCCCGGCGTGGACCGCTCGTCGTGGGCCCTGACGGTCTGATCGAGCACGACCTGTCCTCCCGTCGCCGGGGCGCGGCCAACCGCGTTGTCCGCGTCGTCCGCGTCCAGTCTCGCGGGTTGTGCTGGGCGCGCCCATGGGCCAATGGGCGCGCGGACGGTGACCAAGGCCCCTGCGCAGCCCTAGCCTGCTTCCGCAGCCACGATTGGGCGAATCGCTCGACGAGCGTGATCTGAGGGACGCCGTACGCGCCGCGCGCCGCGGCATCAGACCCTGGTCGCCCTGCTCGGTGGTGCTGGCTAGATCCCCCACTCGAGGAGCCGTGGGTCGCGGGCTGTCGGGGGGCGGTCGCTGGGCCAGAGGTCGGAGCTCGCCGCCTCGTTGAAGGGCTCGAGGGCGGTCATCAGGCGCCGGCGGTCGGAGTCGGGCATCCGCGCCACGATCGCCGCGAGCTCCTGCTCGCGACGCTCCATCAGCCTCTCGACGAATCCTCGCCCGCGCTCGGTCAGGGTCAGCGCCACGTGCCGGCGGTCGACAGCCAGCTCGCCGCGGTCGACGAGGCCCGCCGCGACCAGGCGGTCGCAGGTCCGGCTGGCGTTGGAGGCGTTGACGCCCAGTCCCTCGGCCACCGCCGAGAGGTTGAGCGGCTCGCCGGTCCACAGCAGGACCAGGACCCGCATCTGCGGCACGGACACGGCCGGGTCGACGCTCTCCAGCGCCCGGACCACGGCCGCGGTCACGGCTCGGCTGGCCAACATCAGCTGGCTGAGGTCGGCGGCTGGCACGGTGGTGCGTGTCGTCACGCGTCGAGAGTAGGGGCGGGGGCCACGCGGCGGACCCTGCTTTGGGCCCAGGCGGAGGTGACTTAGGTCCCTGACCGCAACGACTGCAGCCCAGCAATGTTGGCGTCAGCGCAAATACCTGCGGTAGAAACGAGTGGCGAAGGAGCTGCACATGTCGACGACGGGTGGACGAACGGCGACCAACGGTCGGGCCGGGCTGATGCTCGCGATGGCGACGTTGGGGTTCGCGCTCAACTTCTGGGCGTGGGCGCTCCTGTCCCCGCTGGCGGTCTCGTTCACCGCGGCCCTGCACCTCTCGCCCTTCCAGCAGTCCTTGCTGGTCGCGGTGCCGGTGGTGGTCGGCTCGCTGGGCCGCATCCCGGTCGGTGCCCTCACCGACCGCTTCGGCGGCCGGGTCATGTTCCCGATCATCTCGTTGGTCACCTCCGTCCCGGTGCTCTACCTCGGGCTGTTCGGTCACTCCAGCCTGGCTGCCTTGCTGGTGGGCGGCTTCTTCCTGGGTATCGCCGGGACGGCGTTCGCGGTCGGGGTGCCGTTCGTCAGTGCGTGGTTCCCGCCGGAGCGTCGAGGTTTCGCGGTCGGCGTGTTCGGTGCCGGCATGGGCGGCACCGCGATCAGCGCACTGACCACGGTGAAGCTGGTCAACGCGCACACCACGAGCACCCCGTTCGTGATCACCGCGGTCGTGCTGACGGTGTACGGCGTGGTCGCCGCACTCGTCCTGCGCGACGCCCCCGGGCGGGTCGTCCCCACCGAGTCGCTGGTCCGGCGGCTCAGCGGGGCGGCGAGGCTCCGGCTCACCTGGCAGGCGGCAGCGCTCTACGCGATCGGGTTCGGCGGCTACGTCGCCTTCAGCGTCTATCTCCCCACCTACCTCAAGAACGCCTACGGCCTCACCCCGGCGGACGCCTCGAACCGGATGGCCGGCTTCGTCGTCGTCGCGGTCCTCATGCGGCCGGTCGGCGGCTGGCTCTCGGACCGGGTCCGTGCCGCATCGGTGCTGACGGTCGCCTTCGCGGTGGTCGCCGTGGGCGCGTTGATCCAGTCGACGACGCCCTCCCTCGCACCGCTGGGCACGATCGTCTTCCTCTCCATGGCCGGAGCCCTCGGGACGGCCTCGGGAGCGACGTTCGCTCTGGTCGCGCAGCGCGCACCCGCGGCCAAGGTCGGCTCCGTCACGGGCATCGTGGGCGCGGCCGGCGGCCTCGGGGGTTTCATCCCCCCGCTGGTGATGGGCTCCGTCTTCGGCCGCTCCGGTGACTACGGCACCGGCCTGCTCGCGCTCTCGGCGATGGCCGTGCTCGTGCTGCTGCTGGCCCTCTCGATCCGTCGTACGCCGACCCCCCACGCCGCATGAGAGACCCGTCCGCCCTCCCTGCTCTCGACGATCCGGTCACCCAGGCGCTGGTGCGGAGCCGGCGGTTCTTCACCCGGGGGACGGTCTCGGACGACCTGCGGACGCAGACGTTGGCCGGGGGTCGGCAGGCCGACGACTTCTACCGCGACCGGTGGAGCCACGACAAGGTCGTGCGCTCCACCCACGGCGTCAACTGCACCGGATCCTGCTCGTGGAAGGTCTACGTCAAGGACGGCATCATCACCTGGGAGACCCAGCAGACCGACTATCCCTCGGTCGGCCCGGACTCCCCCGAGTACGAGCCCCGCGGCTGCCCCCGTGGTGCCGCGTTCTCCTGGTACACCTACTCGCCGACGCGGGTGCGCTACCCCTACGTCCGCGGGGTCCTCCTCCAGATGTTCCGTGCGGCCAAGGCGCAGCACGACGGCGATCCCGTGCGGGCGTGGGAGCACATCGTCGAGAACCCGCTGCGCGCCAGGGCCTACAAGTCCGCCCGCGGCAAGGGCGGGCTGGTCCGCGCCACCTGGGACGAGGCGGCCGAGATCGTGGCCGCCGCGCACGTCCACACGATCAAGAAGTACGGCCCCGACCGGGTCGCCGGCTTCTCCCCGATCCCGGCGATGTCGATGGTCTCCCACGCGTCCGGGGCGAGGTTCGTGAACCTGATCGGGGGCTCGATGCTGAGCTTCTACGACTGGTACGCCGACCTGCCAGTGGCCTCGCCCCAGGTCTTCGGCGACCAGACAGACGTCCCGGAGTCCGGTGACTGGTGGAACGCCGGCTACCTCATCATGTGGGGCTCCAACCTCCCGGTCACGCGCACGCCCGACGCGCACTGGATGACCGAGGCCCGCTACCGCGGGCAGAAGGTCATCGCGGTCGCTCCGGACTACGCCGACAACGTGAAGTTCGCCGACGAGTGGCTGCCGGCGAAGCCGGGCACGGACGCCGCGCTGGCGATGGCGATGGGTCACGTCGTGCTCAAGGAGTTCTTCGTCGACCGTGAGACGCCGTACTTCACCGACTACGTGAAGACCTACACCGACCTGCCCCACCTGGTCAGGCTGGATGAGGCGGGCGACGGCGAGTACACCGCCGGCAAGTTCCTCACCGCGGCCGATCTCGCCGAGCACGCAGCCGCGGAGAACGCCGCGTTCAAGACCGTGCTCATCGACGCCCGGACCGGTGACGCGGTGGTTCCGGACGGCTCACTGGGCCATCGGTACGGCGATGCGGGGGCGGGCCACTGGAACCTCGAGCTCGGCGACGTCGACCCGGTCCTCTCACTGCTCGACTCGGCCGACGAGGCCGTCGTCGTGCGGATGCCGCGCTTCGACACCCCCGACGGCGCCGCGGGCGACCTTCCGCGCGGGGTGCCGGCACGGCGCATCGGCGGGCATCTGGTCACGACCGTGTTCGACCTCCTCCTCGCGCAGTACGGTGTCGGCCGGTCGGTCGCCGGGCAGAGCCTGCCGGGGGAGTGGGCGGCGGGCTACGACGATGCCGGCTCGCCGTACACCCCGGCCTGGCAGGAGGCGATCACGGGAGTCCCGGCCGCGACCGCTGCCCGGATCGGCCGCGAGTTCGCCGCGAACGCCGAGGAGTCGCACGGCCGCTCGATGATCGTGATGGGAGCCGGTACCAACCACTGGTTCCACTCCGACACGATCTACCGCGCCTTCCTCACCCTGACCAACCTGACCGGTTGCCAGGGTGTGAACGGTGGCGGGTGGGCCCACTACGTCGGCCAGGAGAAGGTCCGGCCGATCACCGGCTACACCCAGATCGCCAACGCGCTCGACTGGAACCGGCCGCCGCGCAACATGATCCAGACCGCGTTCTGGTATCTCCACACCGACCAGTTCCGCTACGACCGGTTCGGCGCCGACACGTTGTCCGCGACCACCGGCGCCGGTCAGCTCGCGGGCAAGACCACGGCCGACGTGATCGCCCAGAGCGCCCGGATGGGCTGGATGCCGTCGTACCCCACCTTCGACCGCAACCCGCTCGACCTGAGCGACGATGCCGCGGCCGCCGGTACGCCGGTGGGGGAGTACGTCGTCGCGCAGCTCAAGTCCGGCGAGCTCGACTTCGCAGGCGAGGACCCGGACGCGCCCGGCAACTACCCACGCATCCTGTCGATCTGGCGGGCCAACCTGCTCGGCTCCTCGGGCAAGGGCAACGAGTACTTCCTCAAGCACCTCCTCGGTACGGACTCCTCGGTCCGCGCGACCGAGACACCCGAGGCCCAGCGCCCGGTCGACGTGAGGTGGCGCGAGGAGGCGCCCGAGGGGAAGCTCGACCTGCTGATGTGCATCGACTTCCGCCAGACCAGCACGACCGTCTTCTCCGACGTCGTCCTCCCGGCCGCGACCTGGTACGAGAAGCACGACCTCAACACCACCGACATGCACCCGTTCGTGCACTCGTTCAACCCTGCGATCGCCCCGCCCTGGCAGACCCGCACCGACTGGGACGCCTGGCAGACGATCGCCGAGAAGTTCAGCGAGCTCGCTGCCACGCACCTCGGCGTCCGCAAGGACGTGGTGGCTGTCGCGCTGACCCACGACACCCCGGACGCGATGGCCAACCCGCACGGCGTCGTCCGGGACTGGAAGAAGGGCGAGTGCGAGCCCGTCCCCGGGGTCACGATGCCGAGGCTGGTGGAGGTCGAGCGCGACTACGGCGCGGTCTTCGAGAAGATGAACGCGCTCGGTCCGCTGGTGGACACCCTCGGCGCGACCACCAAGGGCGTCACGTTCGAGCTGGGGCAACAGGTCGACTACCTGCGCCGCAAGAACGGCCCGGTGCGGGGCGGGGTCGCCGACGGCCGCCCGTCGCTCAAGCGTGACGTGCATGTCTGCGAGGCGATCCTCGCCCTGTCCGGTACGACGAACGGGCACCTGGCGACGCAGGGCTTCAAGACCCTCGAGAAGCGCACCGGTGTTCGGCTGGCCGACCTCGCCGAGGAGCACGAGGGCAAGCAGATCACCTTCGCAGACACCCAGGGGCCGCCCGTCCCGGTGATCACCTCACCGGAGTGGTCAGGCTCGGAGACAGGTGGCAGGCGGTACTCGCCGTTCACGATCAACGTCGAGCGCAAGAAGCCCTGGCACACCCTGACCGGCCGGATGCACTTCTACCTCGACCACGACTGGATGACCGAGCTCGGCGAGGGCCTGCCGGTCTACCGGCCGCCACTGAACATGGCCGCGCTGTTCGCCGAGCCGGCCCTGGGCAACGTCTCGGACGGCTCCGACGGCGAGGTCGAGGGCCTGACCGTGCGCTACCTGACGCCCCACAACAAGTGGTCGATCCACTCGGAGTACCAGGACAACCTGTTCATGCTGTCGCTGTCGCGGGGTGGCCAGACCATCTGGATGAGCGACCGGGACGCGGCCAAGGTCGGGATCGCCGACAACGACTGGATCGAGGCGGTCAACCGCAACGGCGTCGTGGTCGCCCGGGCCATCGTGTCGCACCGGATGCCCGAGGGGACCGTGTACATGTACCACGCCCAGGACCGGCTGATCGACGTACCGCTGGCGGAGACGTCCGGGAAGCGGGGCGGCATCCACAACTCGCTGACCCGGCTGCTGGTCAAGCCGAGCCACCTGATCGGCGGCTACGCCCAGCTGGCCTTCGCCTTCAACTACCTCGGCCCCACGGGCAACCAGCGCGACGAGGTCACCGTGATCCGCAAGCGGTCGCAGGAGGTGACCTACTGATGAAGGTCATGGCCCAGATGGCGATGGTGATGAACCTCGACAAGTGCATCGGCTGCCACACCT
>Ga0302323_100000518_pt1 | contig 30807 bp, 19 predicted proteins | sample Fen_T0_3_FD_201950 | JGI IMG/M metagenome (GOLD analysis project Ga0302323, IMG submission 201950) | Peat permafrost microbial communities from Stordalen Mire near Abisko, Sweden - Fen_T0_3 | ecosystem: Environmental > Terrestrial > Soil > Wetlands > Permafrost | place: Sweden: Abisko...
CTGACGGCTGGACGCCTTTGATGTGCGCGGTGCGCTTTGGGCACAAGGCCATCGCCGACATGCTGCTTCAGGCAGGCGCGTCGTCGCGGCCCAAGAACCCGAGCGGCTGGACGTCGCTGATGTTCGCACTGCGCAACGAGCAGAAGGACCTGGCCACACGGATGATCGAGCAGGGCGCAGACGTGAATGCCAGAGCCGACGACGGCTGGACTCCTCTGATGCTCGCGCTGCGCTACGGTCAGCCCGAGAACGCCCGACGGCTTGCGGAGGCAGGCGCCCAGGTCAACGAGCACAACAAGTCGGGCATCACGCCCCTGATGCTGGCCATCGCCCACTGCGCCGATGCGGAAGTCCAGTTCCTTCTCGACAAGAAGGCGGACATCATGGCGCGGGACAGTGACAACTGGACGACGCTGATCTGGGCCGCGCGCTATGGCAAGCCGGACCAGGCGCGTTGGCTGATCGAGCACGGGGTGGACATACAGGTCAAGGACAACGAGGGCTGGACGGCATTGATGTATGCGCTGCGCTACGAGCAGCCCGAGAACGCGTTGCTGCTGCTGGACAAAGGTAGCCGAGTGGACGGGGCGACGAACGACGGCTGGACGCCGCTGCACCTCGCACTGCGCAATACCAGGGACGAGATCGGCCGGCGCATCGTCGAGATGGGGGCGAACGCGGCCGCGACCACGGCGAACGGTACGACGGCTCTGATGCTGGCCCTGCAGAACGCGCGCACCGAAAGTGCCCGCCTGCTCATCCAGAAGGGCGCTCCTATCGACGCGAAGGATCAGGACGGCTGGACGCCCCTGATGTACGCGCTCCGCAACGGACAGACGGAGAACGCGCGGCTGCTCATCCAAAAAGGCGCGCCAATCAACGAAAAGAACAAGGACGGCTGGAGCGCGGTGATGATTGCCATGCGCAACAGCCAGGCCGACAACGCTGCGCTGCTCTTGGCCAAGGGCGCGGAGTTCAACTACACGGTTGAAGGCGGCTGGGAGCCGCTGCTGATCGCCTTGCGCTACGGTCAGGCTGACAACGCCCGCAAGATGATTCTCAAGGGCGCGAACGTCAACGCCCAGAACAGCGACAACTGGAGCGCCCTGATGTTCGCGCTCAGCTACGACCAGCCCGAGAACGCGAGGCTGCTCTTGCAGAAGGGCGCTGACACGACGGTGCAGAGCAAAGACGGCGAAACGGCTCTGACTCTGGCGCGCAAGAAGAACTACTTCGACATCATCCGCACACTCGATGCCAAACAGCCGGCAGGGCGATGAACTGGCGGGGCAGGACCGCAGATCGGTGCCACAAGACCAGAGGAAGTGGGGCGTGCGAGGAGGGGCCAAGATGCGCAAGATCCTGACCGTGATCGGAGTGCTGGTTCTGAGTGCAGGCGTGACTCGGGCGGAGCAGAAGAGGCCGGCCTACAAAGGCCCAGGGCTTCCAGACGCCGAGGTGGCCAAGGTGGGCGGTGCGTGGGTCTACTCCGGTACAGGGGACCTTGTGTCTGATGTGGACGGCGCGCGCGTGGGCCCTGAGATGAGCGGCTCGCCGGAGGTCTCACTGGCTCCTGGTCGGCACACGCTTCTGCTCAGGCCTTACGAGTCCATCTACCGCGGCACCCTTTTCATGCTCCCCGACGCCGTGACCTTCGTGGCGCGCAAGGGGCATCGCTACCAGGTCGGCCCCTATGTCTTCGTCAACGGGGAGCAGCAATTCCTGACGCAGGCCATTCGAAGCCGGCGGATGCTGGCCTTCAAAGGGGCTGCGCCGATGGACGACGCGCTGCGCCGCGAGCTGACGAGCTATCGGGAGGACAGCTGGGGCTCGGTCTTCGTATTCCACGAGATCAACGACGCTGCTGACGGGTTCTGCTTTCCCGGTCACAACGGCCAAGAGGCGCTCAAGCATTGGGACAAAAGGGTCACCAGCAACCCCGGTCGCGCCGAGGATCTCTTTCACCGCGGCGAGACCTACTTCAACTTGGGGAAGCGCGACTTAGCGAGCGCGGATTTCACTCAGGCCTTGGCCATCGATCCGCGCTTTGTGCGGGCCTTGCAGCTGCGCGCCCGCGCCCACTATTTGGACGGTCAGGGTGAGGCTGCGCTGAAGGACCTGGACGCGGCCAAGGCCATCAATCCCGACTCGGAATGGACGCACAACCTGCGGGGCCACGTGCTGTGGCAGAAGGGCGATCTCGATGGCGCGGTACAGGCCTATGGCGAGGCCATCGCGATACAACCCAGTCACGTCTGGGCTCACCATTGCCGCGCGCAGGTGTTACACGCCAAGGGCGAGTACGACAAGGCGCTGGCTGACTTTGCCGTTGCGATCGAAAGCAGCCCGACCTTCATGCCGGCCTGGTTCGCGCGCGCCCAAACGTGGATGGCCAAGCGCGAGTACGACAAGGCCATCGCGGACTACAGCCACGCCCTCCTGCTCGACGTGGAGTACACCAACGCATACGTCATGCGCGGCCACGCCTACACGTGGAAGGACGAGTGGGACAAAGCGGTCGCCGACTACTCACGAGCCATAACGCTCGAGCCGGCCAACGCGGTGGCGTACGACGCGCGTGCCGGAGCGCTCAATCAGAAGAAGGACTACCAGGGCGTGGTCAAAGACGAGAGTAAGGCGATCGAGCTCGGGCTCAAGGGCAGTCTCGCGCTCACGTACAGCCGGCGCGCCAACGCGCACGCCATGCTCGGTGACGACGCTGCCGCGTTGGCTGACTACAGCGAATCCTTTCGATTGAACCCCAACGACGCTGCGACTTGCGGCAAGCTCGCGCTGCTCGACGAGAAGAAAGGCGATCGCGGGCAAGCGCTGGCGATGTACCTGAAGGCCGCCGAGCTCTTCGTGTCGCAGAAGCAGCCGGGCCAGGCTGTCGGGGCCTTGAGCGCTGCTTTGGACCTGGATCCAAAGCAGGCCACCGCTTACGCTCGACGTGGTGAGCTCTACGAAGGCCAGAACCAGGTCGACAAGGCCATCGCCGACTACTCGGCCGCGCTCAAGCTGGCTCCTCAGAACGCCGACTGGCGCAAGCGCCTCCAGAACCTGAAGCCCGCGTCTCCGGCCAAACCGGTCCGATAGACCCTCGCTGCGACGTTCCCGGCTCAGCGTCCGAGGCGCATGGACAGTCGAATGAGGAAGCCGGTATTACCGGTCGTGTCAGTGCCGTACTGGTCAGGGATGCGGAGCGCCCCATCCGGCAAGGCGAGGCCCTCCGGCCAGCCAAGCACGACCAGGTTCGCGTCCGGACGGTGAGCGTGGCCGCCGATCGATGCGAGCGCTGCGTTCTGCGCGGCCTGCGACGCGCCAGACAGGTCCACTGCTCCAGCCAAGGGACCGGTCGGGAGACTCAATCCGTTCTGCTGTGGGCTCAGATGCTGGCGCGCAGCGAAGGCCAGGGTGAGACCGCCGAGCCGCAGCTCCAGGCCGCCCAACACGTCGGTGGCGCCATATTCGGTCTGCATGGGCGTGTGGCCGCCAAACGGCGCCCAGCCGGACGCCTCGGCCAGGAGCGACAGGCCGTGCCAGACCCGCAGCCCGAGCCCGAGCCCGCTGTGCAGGAAGTAGGGACGCCGAATGGCCATTTCCTCAACGCGGCCATCGCTGACGATGATGAGCCTGTCCCCTGGGTCCACCGCGCCGTTGCGCGTGGCAGCGAGGTTCGCGGAGACGCGCAAGCGCCGGTAGCTCCACGATGCCGCGGCGTGGAGCCCCACGTCGACAGCGCCGCTGCCGGAGCCCTTTGACAGCTCGTAGCGCGCGGTGTCGCTGGGCGCGGAGGCTTCAAGGCTGAGAGCCAGCGCAGGCCGGAAGCCTCGTTGTCGGAAGAGCCTTCCCTTGATTCCAAGCGTGTACTCGCCAGGAACCATGTCGTTCACGCGCGCCGGGTAGTGCTTCAGGTACGGCATCGGCCAGTACATGGCGCGATACGCACCGACCGGCGGGTCGCCGCGCACGACGACGATGTCGAGCGGCGGCGGCGGAACCGGATGTGCGCCCGGCGAGCTGACCGACCGCGTGATCTGGTAGCCGAGGTTGAGCTCAAGCCCGCGCAGCACTCCCAAGCGGCAGGCGACCACCCCGTCCACGACGTCGATGCCGAGTGGGTCGCGATCGTAGTTGTCGAGGAAGAAGGCCACCTCGAACAGGCCGGGCCGGAGTACGCCTGCTTCCCGCACGGAGAGCATCGCAGCAGAGAAGCTCTCGCTGTTGGACTCGGCGGGCCAGCTCAGGCAGGGCAGGCACGTGGCCGCCAGGCTCAGCAGGGCCGCAGCCACTGCGTTCGGTGTCTGTCTCGGTTGGCGGTCCATCGCGCTGACTCGGCGCAAGGTACCACAACTGCCGCCCGCCGCGCGCGCGGCCAACAATGTCGGATTGTCGCGGTGACGCGCGCGCGGCTATGATCAGCGCGCAGGACGGCTCGTATCGGTGGATGTGGCTGTCCTCTGGAGTAGGGGGCTCTTGAGCAAGGACTTCAAACGCGCGAAGCAACCCGGCGGCCAGCGGCAAGCGCCGCCGACGCAGAAGGCCCTTCATGCGACCGAGCCTCTGGCAGTCAACTCGACGGTTTGGCGCGTCGCGCCACTCGTGTTCGGCTCAGGGCTCTGCGCCCTGGTCTACCAGACCGCATGGCAGCGGGAATTCCGGCTGATCTTCGGCGCGTCTACGGCCGCCTCCGCAGCGGTAGTCGCTGTCTTCATGGGTGGTCTTGGCTTGGGTGGCTGGCTCATCGGGCCCTACGCCGACCGACGCGCCAACCCGTTGCGTTTCTATGCGACGCTGGAAGCGCTGGTTGCCGTGACCGCGCTCACGACGCCCACCTTGCTCCATTTCGCGCGCCGCATCTATCTCTCACTGGGCGGCACAGTCCTTCTGGGCACCGCTGGTGGCACCGCGGCTCGATTGGTGTTGACCGGTCTCGTGCTGCTGCTGCCCACGTTCTTTGCTGGCGGGACTCTGGGCGCTGCCGCGCGCGCCGTCGAGCGCGCGGCAGACCCGCGCCGCAGAGCCACTGCTTTGCTCTACGGATTGAACACACTCGGAGCTGTCGCGGGCTGTCTGGTTGCGACGTTCTGGCTCTTCGAGAGGTGCGGCACGCGCACCACGCTGTGGCTGGCCGCGCTCGCGAACCTGTTGGTCGCCGGTGCGGCGGCACTTCTCAGTCGCTGGCCGGCCGGCATCGCTCAAGACGTTGGCCAGGCAGGGCCTGGCGAGGAGACACAGCCAGTCGCGCCAGCTCGTCTCGTGCTGACGGCTGCCGCTCTCGTGGGCTTCGCCTTCTTCCTGATGGAACTGGTGTGGTATCGCATGCTTGGGCCCATTCTGGGAGGAACTGTCTACACCTTCGGCCTTGTGCTCGCTGTCGCTCTCGCCGGAGTGGCGCTCGGCGGTCTGAGCTACGCGATGGTCTTCGCGCGAAGGTCGGCCAGCGTGACGGCCTTTTCCGTGACCTGCCTGCTCGAGGCGGCCACGATCGCGCTGCCATACGTGCTCGGCGATCAGCTCGCGCTTCTCGCCAACAGCCTGCGGCCACCGGCGGGTGCCGGCCTCACAAGCTATCTCCTTGGCTGGACGGTCGTGGCAGCGATAGTGGTGCTGCCGCCGTCGGTGGTTGCCGGCGCCCAATTTCCGCTGCTTGTGGCCCTGCTGGGCCAGGGCCGAGCCCACGTTGCGCGTCACATCGGGGGCGCGTATCTCTGGAACACGCTGGGAGGCATCGTGGGCTCCCTGGCCGGCGGCTTCGGGCTGCTTCCTCTGCTGACAGCGCCAGGCTGCTGGAGGCTGGTCGTGCTGCTGCTCGTTGCCCTCGCGCTGGTGGCCATGGCGACACAGTGGCGTATCAGCGGGGCTTCGGCGCTGGTGGGAGCGGGCGCGCTCGTCGTGATCGCCGCGCTGCTGGTGGCTGACGGCCCGACGGCGGTCTGGCGGCACAGCGGCATCGGCGTGGGCCGCGCCAACGTGCCAACAGCAGGCGGCGTCAACGCGCATCAGGCCTGGGTCAACGAAGTGCGCAGATCCATCCTGTGGGAGCGCGAGGGCGTCGAGAGTAGCGTGGCTGTCGAGACGCGCGCAGCGCTCTCCTTTGTCGTGAACGGGAAGGTCGACGGCAACGCGCGCAACGATGCCCCCACGCAGGTGATGAGCGGGATGCTGGGGGCCCTGTTGCGGCCCGGCGCGCGCCGCTCCCTCGTGATCGGCCTGGGCACAGGCAGCACTGCTGGCTGGCTGGGCGCGGTTCCTGGCATGGAAGCCACCGACGTGGTCGAGCTCGAACCGGCCATTCTCGACGTGGCGCGCATCTGCCAGCCGGTCAACCACGGCGCCATGGACAATCCCCGCGTGCACGTGACGATCGGGGACGCGCGCGAGGCGCTGATGGCGGGCCGCTCGAAATACGATCTGATCTTGTCTGAGCCGTCCAATCCGTATCGGGCCGGTGTGGCCAGCCTCTTCACGCGCGAGTTCTACTCTGCTGTGGCCACGCGGCTGGAGGCGGACGGCGTCTTCCTGCAGTGGGTGCAGGCCTACGACATCGACGACTGGACCGTCTCACTGCTAGTGGCGACAGTGGCTGCCGTTTTTCCAGACGTGGAGATCTGGCAGGTCCATCAGACCGACCTGCTGCTCGTGGCCTCGCGTCACCCACTGCGCTCCGACGCCGCGGAGCTGCGCGCGCGCATCCGCAGCGAGCCCTTTGCCACCGCCTTGCGCGGAGCCTGGCGCGCGGTGGAGCTGGAGGACGTGCTCGCGCGGTTCGTGGCTGGCCCGGATTTGACGAGGAGCATTCGCGCGCAGGCCCCGGCGGCCAACACAGACGACAGGAATCAGGTGGAGTTCGCGTTCGCGCGCGCTCTCTCGCGCAAAGAACTGTTCGACGTCGCCCGTCTGCGCCGCGCCGCGGCGAGTCTCGGGGCGGATCGGCCCACACTGAATGGTCCGGTCGATTGGGACCGAGTGGCGCGCCAGCGCTCCGTGATCTACTTCGTTGCCAGCGCTCCGCCGCGTGTCGAGGACGGCGGGCCAGAGGCTCAGCGCACGCGGGACAGGGCCTACGCCCAGTATCTCGCTGGCGACCTGGTCGATGCGGTCAAGACATTTGAAAGCCTAGGAACGCCCCCCGAGAGCCCGGCGGAAGTCACTCTGATGGCAGAAGGCTTGGCGGAGATGGGCGACCTGCGGGCCGTTGACCAGATCAAGGCCCTGCGTGAGTTCCAGCCCACGGAAGCCAACGCGGCCGCGGCTCGGCTGGCGCTGCGTCGCGGTCAGGCGGAGGTCGCGGAATCCGCGCTGGCGACCGCGCTGGTCGAGTATCGCAGTGATCCCTGGCCGAGCCAGGTCAGCATGGCGCACGCTCTGTCTCTGGCCGACGAGCTGACGCTTGCGCGACGGGACATGGCGCCCGTGCTCTTCGAAGCCCTGCGCCAGCCGTTTGCAGTGGCAGCGATCGAGGAGCCGCGCCGCATCATCAGGCTGAGCGTCGAGTCGCATGGTGGCACTCTGGCGGGCTGCCTAGACGCGCTCGCGCCTTTCGAACCATACGTTGCGTGGCGCGCCGACGTCCTGCGCTATCGCGCCGAGTGCTACGCGCGCATGCGCGACCCGCGCGTGCTTTCGGCTCAGGGCGATCTGGCAGCCTACCGCTCTCAGGACGTGCGAGCCGCTGGCAGCAAGACTCCCTGACAGCCGTATCGCCGTCTATCCGACGAACACGCCTTCGCGAACGCCGCGCAGCGAGCTGACCAGCCAGATGCGGCTGCCGGTCGGGAGATCTGACACGCGCACGAGCGCTTCCTGCAAGCCGCCTTCGTCGAGTAGCCGCGCGCGCTCGACACCGGGCAGCAGGCCGCACGAGAGCGGCGGGGTCACGCGTCTTCCCTCAATCTCCACAACGACGTTGGCGATCGTGGACTCGGTGAGCTCCCCGCGCTCGTTCCAGAGAAGGACATCGTCGCAGTCGGGCCGCGAGGCCTGTGCCTCGTCGTAGACTTCGCGGCGCGTGGTCTTGTGGTAGAGCCAAATGCTTTCCGTGCTCACCGGGCGAGAAGCCAGACCGACGCGCGCCGGTCCAACCGGCAGTGCGGCGAGCCTCGCCGTCTCGGCCGCGATGCCTCCGTCGGCGTGCAGCAGCAGCCGCACGCGCGTGGGTCCTGTCAACCCCTGGGCCAGGTCGCCGAGCGCTTGCTTGATCGCGAGGCGGTCGAACGGATAGCAGAAGTGCGCCGCGGAAGAAGCCATGCGGTCGAGATGCCTTTCCAGGTGGTGGAAACCGCTGTCTGGTCGAAACGCCATCGTTTCCAAGAGAGCGAAAGGTGTCTGCTCCAGGATCTGCGCCTTGAGCAGACACTCGGCATACTCGCGGCCGGCCTCCGAGTCAGCCACGATCCCACTGCCGACGCCGTAGCTGAGGAGTGCGCGTCGGCGGTCGACCACTGCCGTGCGGATGGCGACGTTCCAGTGCGCGCTGCCGTCAGGCCCGGCGCAGCCGATCGTCCCGGTGTAGATTCCGCGCGGTAGGATCTCGTATTCCTTGAGGAGGCTCATCGTCCGTTTCTTGGGCGCGCCGGTCACCGACGCGCACGGGAAGAGCGCGGCCATCAACACGGAAAGCGACGCGCGGCTGCGTGCCGTGACGGTCGAGGTCATCTGCAGCAGCGTCGGGTAGCGCTCCACGCTGAACAGCCTCGTGACCGCGACGCTGCCCAACTCGGCCACACGTCCGAGGTCGTTGCGCATCATGTCGACGATCATGAGGTTCTCGGCGCGCTCCTTGTCTGAGCCGCGCAACTCGTTGGCGCGGCGCTCGTCTTCCTCAGACGTTCGCCCGCGCGGTGCGGTGCCTTTCATCGGACGCGCTTCGATCAACCCATCGCGACGACGGAAGAACAGCTCGGGCGAGGCCGAGACCACGGCGAAGTCGCCAATATCGAGGTAGCCGGCATGCGCGGGCCGCGCAGCGGCCAGAAGGCGGCAGAAGAGGGCGAACGGTTCCTCGGAGAAGTTCGCAACGAGAGGGAACGTCAAGTTCAGTTGATACGTATCGCCTGCCGCGATGTGCTCGTGAAGGCGCTCGGCGATCGCTACGTACCTGGCTTCGTCAAGCGCCGCCTGCCATGGGCCTGAGGGCGACTGGCAGTTGTGGAGAAGGGGCCGCGCGCAAGGCGTGGGCTCGTCAAAAATCCCGAGCCACAGGAGCGGCGGCCCATCGGGATCCTGATCGCGCACCGCCAGACCAAAGGCCGCGGCTGCCTCGTAGGCCAGGAACCCGGCCACCCAGCGGCCGCGCGCCAGCTCCGCGTCCGCGCGCTCGAGAGCGGGAACCACAGCGTGCGTAACGGCTGCCTCGATGACGTCGATGGGTTTCTCGAAGAGGAGCAAGCGGTCCGCGTCTTGCACAAGGACACATGGGCCGGTCGGTGGATCCAAGGCTGCCAGAGTAAGGCGCTCAGACATCGTGTGGGTGCTCAGGCCTCTGTCGTGCGGAGATCAGGCTTGGAGGTCCGGCGCCCCTCGCGCCAGGCGCTTCAGCGCCTCGCCTTCCACCCGGCAGGTCAGCCACTCCTTCAGCACTTGGGCACCCATGGCCTGGTAGAAGTCCAGGCTGGGCGTGTTCCAGTCCAGCACTTGCCAAACGTAGCGCGTGCACCCTTTCTGCAGCGCCAGCGCAGCGAGGTGCTTGAGCAGCGCTTTGCCGATGCCCTTGCCGCGGAAGCCTGGCCGCACGAAGAGGTCCTCCAGGTACAGCGCAGGCCGGCCTTCCCAGGTGGAGAAGTTGTAGAACCAGAGCGCAAAGCCAGCGGGTTCGCCTGCCCAGTCTGCCATCACGACGAAAGCCAGGGGCTGATCTCCGAAGACGTAGCGCGCCATGTCCGCGGGCGTCGCCACAGCCTGTTCCGGCGCGCGCTCGTATTCCGCCAACTCCCGGATGAAAGTGAGGATCTGCGGGATGTCTTGGGGGGTCGCCGGCCGAAGGCGAAGCGCGCTCGTGTTCATGCCCCGATTCTAGCTGGGTCTTCGCGTTCGCCGGCGCTCGGCAGGCGCGGTCGGCTCGAATGTTGGTGGCGTGGGAGGAGCCTGGCTTGACGAGACTTCGCGCGCGGTGCAGTATTCCGCGGCGTGCTCCGGCTTGTGAAATAGGGTTTCGGGTGCTGGCTGCCTGGTTCGGTCGACCACGTGGCTGCGGCGACGGATACCGGGGGACCGCAAGGAGACTTCATGTTGCACCTCGATACGGGCAATACCGGCTTCATGCTCCTGTGCACGAGCCTGGTCATGCTGATGACGCCCGGGCTCGCCTTCTTCTACGGCGGCCTCGTGAGCCGCAAGAACGTGCTCGCCATCATGATCCAGAGCTTTCTCTCCATGGGATGGACGACCGTCCTGTGGTGGCTCTGCGGCTTCTCCCTCTGCTTCTCGGGCGACCTTTCGAGTGGCACGGACTTTGGCGGAATCATCGGTAATTTCGATATGGCGTTCCTGCGCGGCGTGACGCTCACCGCTCCATCGCCGAACAATACGATCCCGCTGATCGTCTTCTGCGCCTACCAGATGATGTTCGCCATCATCACGCCGGCCCTGATCACCGGCGCCTTCGTGAACCGCGTGACCTTCAAGGCTTACTTCCTGTTCCTGACCGGATGGCTCTTGCTGGTCTACTTCCCGTTTGTTCACATGATCTGGGGCGGCGGCATCCTGGCCCAGTGGGGCGTCAAGGACTTCGCCGGGGGCATCGTCGTGCACAACATCGCGGGGATCGCGGCGCTGGCGTCCGTCTTCTATGTAGGCAAGCGTGAGGTGCGAGACCATCCACCGCACAGCATCCCGTTTGTGGCGCTCGGCACTGGCCTACTGTGGTTCGGCTGGTACGGCTTCAACGCTGGTTCCGAGTTCCGTGTCGACTCGATCACCGCGGTGGCGTTCTTGAACACCGACGTGTCTGCCTCGTTCGGCGCTGTGGCCTGGCTGGCCATCGACTACATGAAGCATCGCAAGCCGAAGTTCGTCGGCCTGCTCACAGGCGGTGTGGCTGGTTTGGCAACGATCACGCCGGCAGCAGGCTACGTCTCGCCCACCACGGCCGCACTCATCGGGGTTCTGGCCGGGTGCGTCTGTTACGGCGCCGTCACGATGAAGAACCGGCTCGGGTGGGACGATGCCCTGGACGTTTGGGGCGTGCACGGAGTCGGCGGCTTCTTTGGGGTCGTGCTGCTCGGCATCTTTGCCAGCACCGCATGGAACCCGGCTGCCACAGGTGGTGTGGACGGCCTCCTGCGAGGCAATCCACGCTTCTTCTTCGTGGAGCTCGGCGCAGTTGCGGTTTCCTCGGTGTGGGCGTTTGCCTTCACCCTGGGGATGCTTTGGCTGATCAACAAGGTGACGCCGGTCTGCGTGAGCGCGTCGACTCAGGAGATCGGGCTCGACGAGGAGCTCCACGGAGAGATCGCGTACCACGAAGCTTCGTGACGGGCAGTCCTCCTGACGACGACTCCGGGCCGCCGTCAGTCGATCAGTTGGCCGGCACGCGGGCGCATCGTTCCACAGCGCCCGCTCCGGCACCCGTGGCGAAACAGATCAACCGCGACCAGCGTCGTTGCGGGCGCGCCACATCGGCCGCGGTGCCCGGGACGAACGGTGACACCTGCACTTCGACCTCGGCACGAAGCCGGCGCCGCAGGAATGCGCCGGACTTTCCGGCAGGACGCCGGGAGACCACATCGAGGCTCTGAACAACCGTGCCGTTGGTACTCACGAGCGCGGCTTGCGGCGAGCTGGCGCTGCCGCCGAACCAGAGATAGTACTCACCGTCAGGCACCCCACGCGCGTCTGGCACGCCCTTGAGTGCTACTCGCGCCAACACCGCACCCTCCGGCCCGTACTGAAGGGGGCTGGTGCCCTGTCGATAGTAGGTCTCGATGGCAAATCTCGGGTTCAGCGCTCGCACCTGATCCGGAAACGGTCCATCGGTGACGGCCCGGGCGTCGAACTTGACGTCACGCGCCAACGCGAGCACCTTGTCCGCCGCGGGGGGCGTCGGCGACGGCTGAGCGACCGCCCGCCCCGCAAGTCCGGCAAGAGCGCAAACGACGGAGAACAGCCACCTGATCCGGAGCCGTGACATTGTGTTCCTCCTCGGACTATCCACGCGCGTTCGCCATCACGAGACTCTAGTTGCAGACTGGGTTGCCGTTGTCGTCCGTTACACAGAAGCCGGAGCAGCAGTCACAGTTGTTCTGGCATCCAGTCCCAGACGACAGGCAAGAGCATGTCCCCGCCGTCACCGTGCAATTCCCGTTCAAGGAAGTCTCGCAGCTCAGAGCGTCGGCGGCCGACAGGGCAAGGGCGCTGGCTTGCGAGCAGCAGTAGCCAAAGCACTGGACAGCCACCGGGAACCAGCTCGCTGTCGAGGCCAGACCAACGACGTACAGAGTGGGCGGATACGCCTGCTGCGTGCAAGTCAGGGCCTCGCTGGGCGTGAACGCTCCGTTGGGAACTGCGTATGTGCCCAAGTAGCACTTCGTCCGGACGTCCTCAACAAGATAGTTGTACGGGTTCGGATTCAGGCAGGATCCGAACCGGCAGGTCCTGGTGGCAGAGCACGAAGGTGGGCACACGTTCCCGCACGTGCCGCAGTTCTGCGCGTCCGCGGTCTTGTCCGTGCACGCGCCGGAGCAGCAGCCCTGTGAGCCTGGGCAGGTCTTGCCGCAGGTGCCACAGCTCTGCGGGTCGGTGTGGAGGTTTCGGCAGGTGCCAGAGCATTCAGTGAGCCCAGAGGGGCAAGTGCAGGCACCATTCGAACAGACCTTTCCTCCGGTACAAGCGTGTCCGCAGGCCCCGCAGTTCTGGGCATCGCCCGAGAGATTCCGGCAGGTGCCCATGCAATCAGTGAGCCCGGAGGGACAAATGCAGGCACCATTCGAGCAGGTCTTTCCTCCAGTGCAGGCGTGGCCGCAGGTGCCGCAATTCTGCGCATCGCCCGAGAGGTTCCGGCAGGTGCCGGAGCAGTCGGTGAGCCCGGAGGGACAAACGCAGGCGCCGTTCCCGCAGACCTTCCCGCCGGTGCACACGTTTCCGCAGGCGCCGCAGTTCTGGGTATCGCCTGCAAGGTTCTGGCAGGTGCCAGAGCAGTCAGTGAGCCCAGAGGGGCAGACGCAGAGACCGTTCGAACAGATCTGGCCGTCGGTGCAGGCGTGTCCGCAGGCGCCACAGTTGTGCGTATCGCTGGCCAGGTTGCTGCACTCCTCCCGGCAGCACTGCGTGCCGGCGGAGCAGGAGACATTGCATCCACCGCAGTGCCGGTTCGTGTTCAGGCTAACGCAAACACCCGCGCAGCATCCGCCGCCGGCCGCGCAGCCGAATTCCGCGTGGCATTCCGCCTCGTCTTGCCTCCGAAGCTGCACGCAAGCCTGACCGTACACGCCATGGGGACACGGCTCGTGTTGGGCGTTGCTGATGCAGCTGGCGAGCTGCGTGTCGTCGCACTGGCGTGCCGGGGTGACGCAAGCACCGTTCGTGCAGACCTTTCCTCCGGTGCAGGTGTGGCCGCAGGCCCCGCAGTTCTGGGCATTGTCGCTGAGGTTCTGGCAGGTGCCAGCGCAGTCGGTGAGCCCGGAGGGGCAAGTACAGGCACCATTCGAGCAGACCTTTCCGCTGGCGCACGCATTTCCGCAGGCCCCACAGTTCTGCGCATCGCTCGCCAGATTGCTGCACTGCTCCTTGCAGCAATGCGTGCCGGCGGAGCAGGAGACACCGCATGTGCCGCAGTGCTGGTCCGTGGACAGGCCGATGCACACACCGCCGCAGCATCCCTTCCCGGTCGCGCAACCGAATTCCACGCGGCATTCCGCCTCGTCTTGCCTCCGAAGCTGTACGCAGGCCTGGCCGTACACTCCCTGCGGACAAGGCGCGTGCTGGGCGTTGCTGATGCAGCTGGCGAGCTGGGCGTCGTCACAGGTCTGCGCCTCGGCGGAGGTTGCAGCCGTGAACGCGGCCAGGAGCCCAGCGGCCGCAGCGTGGGAAGCCATCATTCGCCAGTCCCAGTGCCAACGCTTGCAGAAGTTCCGCGAGCTCATCGCTTGCCCTCCACGGCGACCGATTCGCCGAATACCTGAGTCCTGACGCATGCGCCCTCAACGGGCTTGATTCTACTCACCGGCCGGAGACGCACAGGGTGTCTGGTGCCTCATATCGCGGTTCCTCGACACTGTCGGCGGTGGCGAAGCTCAACTGGTCCGTCTCTATGAGTGCTTTACGCGCGAAACAGGTTGACGGATCTCAAGGACTGGCCCGTCGCCGCCGCGTCCGGCCATCGACAGTTCGCGGTGGCACAACAGCGTGAAGCGCCCGCGCGCCTGCGAATCACGCCAGGCGGGAAAAGCGCCGGTTCGACTCAGGGAAGTCGACACCCATGGCGAACCACACTAGCAGCCCGAAGGGCACGGCATAGAGCAGCGGCCACGCGCTGGCGCCTGTCAAATGCGCTGCCGGTGGGCTCGGCAGCACTGTGAGAATGGCGCCCGCGATGACGAACAAGAGCGCCAGCCATTGATAGATGGCCAGCCCGCCGAAGCGTATTGTCTGCGGCTCGCCGCGATATGCTTCCTCCATGAACCGCGCGCAAGCGCTCAGAATGAAGTAGGCGCCGGCGACGAGGCCGCAGTCGGCACCGGACAGCCACAACCGCAGTAGCAGGCCGAGGATCACCACGTTGCCGATGATCGAGTAGAGCGGGGTGGGATAGATCGGCGTGTCTGCCAGCCGCGCCATCTTGCACACGCGCGAAAGCGGCTGCCGATACCGGATACCGAGATGAGCGGCGCACGGGCGTCCGTGGCAACAGCCTTGGACCAGGCAGCGCAGCCGACCGACGCCTTGGATCAACGGTGACGCGACCGCATACGCCGCGAACAGCAGCCAGCCGTCGCCCCAATAGAGCTGGGCCGCGATCACGCCGAGGCAACCACCGAGGATGCCGCCGTAGTAGCCGAACGGGCGCGAAAGTCCGGAGGACGACTCGAGCAACTGGGCCCAAATTCCGGCGCCGAGTAGGCTGCTCAAGGCCACGACGAGAATGGGAACTGCGTGCGCTGGTCCGAGCAGGATGCCGATGAGCCAGACTCCGATGCCGCACCCGAGGCTGACGTACCCGCCGTAGTTGATGATGCGCATTCGGCCGACGCGCCAGGTGCGCCACCAGTTCGCGATCGTCTCGGTCAGGCGCAGCAGACCTCTCCACAGGTCGTCAAGGCGGTTGACCACTGCAAAGACGACGAATCCAGCCGCCACATCCGCGAGCGAGTGCATGCCCGTCGTGACACAACTGGCAGCCATCAAGGCGGCCAGGCCATAGGCCACGGCGGTCGGCAGTCGACCGGCCCAGAGCCGCGCTGCGAGGAACGGCCAGAACACGTGAAACGACGGGAAGGCGCAGAACACCGTGTCGTGGGCGCGGTCGAATTCCAGTAGCCGACCAAGCCCGCTCGCAACCGCGAACGGTCGCGGGGTGGCCGTGAGAGGCAGTACCAGGAAGCACCAGAAGATGAAGGCCGAACCCACCCAGCCGTCGCGCACGAAACGCCTGAGCGCTGCCTGCGACCTCGCGGCCAGCGGCGCGAGTGCGACCCACGCGTAGGCGCCCGCGTAGAGAAGAGCCGTCCATTCGATCGGTGCCCAGTGCCGCTCGATCGGCAGATACGTGTCGAAACCGCGTCCCTGGAACAGACCCGCCATCGCTTCATAGACGACCAGCCACGGCCCCAGGACGAGCCCATAGACGGCGACTCGCTGCCACGCACTGGGCGCCATCGCTGCATCGGGTGGCAGCGACAGCCGAGTTGGCGCTGGCGTTCCGCCAAAGCGTCGCTGCAGGTCGAGCCGCTCGTACCCGATGACGAGCGTGGTGATGCCGAGCCAGAGCACCGGAGTAACTATCCAGACGCCGGCGGGCAGGCGCGTTGCCATGAACGCGCCGAGCATCAGTAGGGCGAAGCCGAGGTAGATCGGGTGGGGAATCGACCCGTACAGACCTCGCGCGACCAACCGCTGCGGAGGAAACGCGTTCATCGGCAGGCCGCCGCCCCAACGCCAGAGCTCCCACGTGCCGCGCAGCATCAGCGCAGCCCCGCCGGCGATCAGCAGCAGACTCAGCGGTCCAGCACCCACCGGCGGAAGAGAAGGGCACTTCTCCCCGAGTGCGCGGGCCCAGAGGAGCAGGAGCGCAGGAAGGACAGCGCAGAATGCCAGGCCGTAGAGCAGCTTGCTCAGTGCGGTCTTCATGGGAAGGTCGCGACCTCGTGAATGGCCCAGCCGAGATGGGCGCGTCCGTGTGGGTCAGTCAGTGTACCCCGGCCGCACCACTTGGTCTCCTGCACGTCGCGCACTCGCGCTGGCAGCAGCCAGCTCAGCACCCCGGCGCCGCGCAGGGCGGTGTCGGCGACCCGGCCCGTGCGGAGCATGGTGCCTGGTTCGAGTTGCAGACCATATCCGTGCCACGCGAGCCGGTTCAGATCCGGCATGGTCGCCTCCACGGGTTCTCCATTGTGGAAACACCAATTGCGCTCCATTGGTCCCTGCCACCGAATCCAGACGCAACTCTGCGCGTCGGCGATGAAGCGGCCCCAACGCAGTTCGCGGATAGGAAGCCTCGCGGCCGGCAGGGTCATGACCAACCGCTCTGCGTAGCCCCAACCTTCACAGGCGCGGCCAGCGACGTTCACGGAAACCTGGGCCGTGGGGCAGAGGCAGGTCCATTCGATCCGGCCCGCCGGTTCCTCGTGCAGCGTGACGGTCGCGATACCCGCTCCGTGCCGCTGCCATTGTCCGTCCGCAGCGAGGGCGCGGCATTGCCACGTCACGTTCTCTGGGGCGTCCGTCGGCGCCGCGCCGCTCCATCGCATCCGCTCTCGGGCTATGGGATCGCCCGGCCGCCACTGCAGGGTCTCCGAGCAGCGCAGGACCACAGGACCCCAGCCCATGCGGGCGGTATAGCCGATCATGCCCGCTCCGTCGGCGGTCACGCAGTCGAGATACCATTTCTCAATGCGCATGGTTTTGCGGATGGGCCGGCTTCGCCGGGCATTCGGCTGGCGCGGGTCAATGGGGACGACTTGCCGCTCTCTTGGTGTCGATCGGCGGCCAGACTATCCGCCTCTTTGGAGGGAGTCAAGAGTAGGATCCTCTTGCTCCGAGCGCTTCTCGACTGGGCAAGAAGGTCCCCGACTCAGCGTCGTTGAGAAGTCCCCACCTCGCCATCCCTTGTCGCCGACCTCGATCGGCCATCCCCCTCCCTGAAGGAGTAGTAGGCCTTGACCCGAGGTTCGTGACACGGGCTCGGAGCCGGTCTCCCTGGTCACGCTTGAGTGAGACCTCAGAGTGGCGCGGGCCGGCGCTCAGGCCGGCCAGTGTAATATAGGCGCGCAGTTGCACCGCCTTCATGACGTGCGTCGCAGTGACGACGAGTCGTTGGGAGTTCTGGTCGCGACTGAAGTGAGGCCATTGTGGACCTTGCTGCTGGCCCAGGTTTGATGGCCGCGTGCTACGGGGCAGGGGTGCTGTCGCCGCTGCTGGCGCGCTGGTCGGGCCGTCTCGCGCTTGGTGTGGGCCACCTGGCCGCGCTGGCCGGGGCGGTGACAGGTATCGGTGTTGCTCTCGGCGTGCTCCTCGGCGGTCCAGGCTCCACGCTGAGCCAGCCGCTTCCGACGCTCTTCCCTTTCGCCCGGTTGTCACTCTCCGTGGACGGGCTCTCGGCCTACTTCCTGCTCGTCATCTCCCTCGTGGCGGTCGCGGCGGCGATCTACGGCCCGGCCTATCTCCGGGTGCATTCTTCCGGCGCAGGTCCGGCGCGTCAGGCGTCGCAGGCTCTGGCACTGAACGTGTTCCTGGGTTGTATGGCGTTCGTGTGTTGCGCCGGTGACGCGCTGACCTTCCTGCTTTGCTGGGAAGGCATGACGCTCGCCAGCTACGTCCTCGTCGTCTCCGACGACCAGGATGGAGAAAACGCGCGCGCCGGGCTCTTGTACATGGTGATGGCGCACGCCGGGACTGCGCTGCTCCTCGTCGCCTTCCTGAGCCTGACCGAGCGGGCCGGGGCGTTCGACTTCGCGGCGTTGCGGGCAGCAGCGAGCCAGGTCGACGGTACGACACGAACGGCGCTGTTCTTCCTGGCACTGGTTGGTTTCGCCACCAAGGCCGGCGTGGTCCCGCTCCACGTCTGGCTTCCTCGAGCGCACCCTGCAGCGCCGAGCCATGTCTCGGCCCTGATGTCGGGCGTCATGCTCAAGGTCGCGATCTACGGGATGCTGCGTTTCGGATTTGATCTGCTCGCTCCCGCATCCGGGCCGCTGCCCGCCTCCTGGGGCTGGACAGTGCTCGTCGCGGGCACGACCTCGGCCGTGCTCGGCGTGCTCTACGCGCTGCAGCAGCACGACCTCAAACGCCTGCTCGCGTTCCACAGCGTCGAGAATATCGGGATCATCCTGATTGGCGTGGGGCTGGCGATGTTTCTCTGGCGTCGGCAGGGCGCTGGCGAGGTCCTCGCGACTGTCGCGCTCACGGCCGCGCTTCTTCATACCGTCAACCATGCGGCATTCAAGGGCCTGCTCTTCCTCGGTGCGGGCAGCGTACTCTGCCGCACACACGTCCGCAACATGGAGGAGCTGGGCGGGCTTGCGCGGCGTATGCCCTGGACAGCAGGATTGTTCTTGCTCGGAGCCATCGCGATCTCTGCCCTGCCGCCACTCAACGGTTTCGTCAGCGAGTGGCTCACGTTCCAGGCCCTGCTCGGCGGCGCTAGCCGCTTCCGTGGTCCCGCGGGGCTAGGCATCGTCTTTTCCGCGGCGATGTTGGCTCTCACGGGAGGCCTGGCCGCCGCCTGCTTCGTGAAGGCCTTTGGCGTCACTTTCCTCGGCCGCCCGCGGACCGCGCATGCCGAGCAGGCGAGCGAGGCAGCGCCGTCGATGATCGCCGGCATGGTCTGGCTCGCAGTGCTGTGCGTGGCCCTGGGCGTGGCGCCTGGTTATGCCATACGCCTACTCGACGTGCCCACGGCGGAGCTGCTGCACGGCCCTGGGGCCAGCGCCGTCCTGACGACTCGTGGACCGCTAGTGCTGACAGCCGGGCTGGCGGCGTCTGGCGCGGCTGCCACGAGCATCTCGATGGCGTCGATGGCCGCGCTCCTCGTCGCACTGAGCGGCGTGGCGTGGATCCTGCGCCGCGGTCTACGGCGGGCTCCGCAGCACGCGGCTCCGACCTGGACGTGCGGGATGAGTCCCACCCCGCGCTTCGACTACACGGCAACTGCGTTCGCCAAGCCGCTGCGGCTCGTCTTTGCCGCGCTCTACCGCCCTCGCCGCGCCGTGACCCGCGAGACCGCGGGCACGCCGTACGTGCTGAGGCGCATGCACTACAGCGGAGAGGTCGTGGACCTCGCGGAGACGCAGATCTACCACCGCATCCAACGGACGATCTCTGCGCTCTCGCAAGGCATACGCGCTCGCAGCACCGGTCGCATCCACGGCTACATCGGGTTGGTGTTCGGCACGCTCCTCGTGGCGCTGCTGCTGTTCGGGGTGGGTCGATGAGGCTCGCAGCGAAGAGCTCCTTCGCGACGCAGCGAGAACGGGAGCACCAATGATCGGCGGCGAGAGATCGCTCGCGCTGGTGATGGTCGAGATGGCGCTGCTCGTGCTGCTGGGACCGCTCGTCACTGGCACGATCCAGAAGCTCAAGGCCCGACTGCAGTGCCGACAAGGGGCCGGGATCCTGCAGCCGTACCGCGACCTTCGCAAGCTGTTTCGCAAGGGCACCGTGCAGTCGGATACCGCCTCGGGCCTCTTCTGGATGATCCCGGTGCTCGTGCTGGCCGCAACGGTGGCCGCGAGCGCTCTGGTTCCGGTGCTCCGCGCCGGACCGCCAGCCGTGCCGTTGGGCGACGCATTGATGCTCCTCGGGCTGCTCGCCCTGGCCCGTTTTCTCACAGCGGTCGGCGCCCTCGATGCGGGCGGCGCGTTCGGTGGCATGGGCGCCTCGCGGGAGATGACGGTCGCGCCGCTGGTCGAGCCGGTCCTGATGATGGTCGTGTTCTCGACCGCGGTGGTCGCGGGCACAACGGAGCTCGGTGCCCTTGCGGCGCACCGCGGAACGTCGTGGATTCTTGCCTGGCGCGCGCCGGACTTCCTTGGGTTTGCGGCCATGCTGCTGCTGCTCCCGGCGGAGACAGGCCGCATCCCCGTGGACAACCCGGACACCCACCTCGAGCTCACGATGCTGCATGAAGGCATGCTGCTCGAGCACTCCGGGCCAGGGCTGGGCTGCATGATGCTGGCGTCGCACACGCGCCAGATCGTGACCCTCGGCCTCGTGTCGGCGCTCTTCTTCCCGAGCGGACCCGGGGATGGTGTGGGCGCCGCCGGCTTGCTCCTGGGAGCCGGCGGTTTCGCCGGGAAGGTCCTCGTGCTCGCGATCTATCTCGCGCTGGTCGAGTCGTCCTACGCCAAGCTGCGGCTCTTCCGCGTGCCGCAGTACCTTGGCGTCGGTTTTGTGTGCGCCTTGGCGGCGCTGGCCCTGAGGATCCTGTGAGCACCGACACCGTCCACGTCATCATCGACGATCTCGGCGCATTGCTGCTGTTCACGATGATCCTGATCCTGGCCGCAGGCCAAATCTACCGCGCAATCTACGCCGTCGCAGCGCAATCGCTGCTCATCGCCATCGCGGGCGCAGTTCTCGCGACGTCCACCGGAAACGTGGACCTGTGGGTGATCGCCGGCGTCACGCTCGTGGTTAAGACCATCGTGCTGCCGTGGGTGCTGCACTGGGTCGTTCAGCGCATGGACGTGCGGCGCGAGGTGGAAACGGTGTGTCCCGTCTCGGCAACACTGACGCTGGCCGTGGTGGTCATCGTGATCTCATTCCACCTGAGCGCCTCGCTCGGTCCCGTGCGCCAGGCGATCACAGGCAATGCGCTGCCGGTTGGCATTGCCCTGACCCTGCTGGGCGTGCTCGCTATGGCGACCCAAAAGAAGGCCCTGACCCAGATGGTGGGGCTGTTCGCGTCGGAGAATGGGATCTTCTTCACGGCTATGGCAGTCACGCAAGGTATGCCGCTGATCATCGAGATCGGCGTGATCCTCGACGTCATCCTGGCCGCACTGGTGATGGCCATCATGGTGCTGCGGGTGCGCACGACGGTCGACGCCGACATCGCGGACCTGGACCGATTGAGGGGCTGATGGCCGAGACGCTGCTCTGGGTCCTTCCGCTCGTCCCGGCCATCACGGCCGCGCTGATGTTCACGACGCGCGATCGCCGCTGGCTTTCGGCCATCGACATCAGCGGCTCGGCCGTTCTGACGCTGCTCACGCTGGTCCTCGCTCATGACGTGGCTCTCGGCGGGCCGCGCTCGTTCGGCGTCTTGCGCGTGGACGATCTCGGGCTGGTCTTTCTGCTCTTGCTGGTCGTCCTGACCCTGGCGGTCTCGATCTATACGCTGGGATGGCTCAAACAGGCGCTGGCCGTGGGCAACATGAAGGCCGAGTCCCTGCGCTCGTATTTCGCGCTCGTGCACGGCTTTGTCGCGACGATGGTCGTGACAGCTCTGGCTGACAACCTGGGAGTGCTCTGGATCGCGATGGAAGGGACCACGATCACCTCGGCCGTGCTCGTGGGCTACCACGGCCATCACCATGGCCTGGAAGCAGCGTGGAAATACATCATCGTCACGACCATTGGCATCTCCTTCGGGCTCTTTGGCACGGTGCTGATCTACGCTGCCGCCAGCGCGGTCCAGGGAGGCGCGGGTGCCATGAGCTGGTCAGCCATCATGAACGTCGCTCACTCGCTCGACCCGGGGATCGTGCGCATCGGGTTCATCTTCGTGATGGTCGGCTACGGTACCAAGGCAGGCCTGGCGCCCATGCACCTGTGGCTGCCGGACGCCCACAGCCAGGCGCCGACGCCGGTCTCGGCGCTGCTCTCGGGCGTCCTCATTAAGTGCGCGTTGCTCGGGATCATCCGGTTCCAGACGATCGCGGCCGCTGCCTGTGGCCCGGCGTTCCCGGAGCAAGTGCTACTCGTGTTCGGGCTGGTCTCCGTCGTCGTGGCCACGCCGTTCATCCTGGCTCAGCACGACATCAAACGCTTGCTGGGCTACCACAGCGTCGAGCACGTCGGGATCGTGGCACTTGGACTCGGCTTCGGCGGCCCGATCGGCACCTACGGCGCACTCCTGCACGTCGTGAACCACGGCATCACCAAGGCCCTGGCCTTCTTCGCGGCCGGCACGTGCATTGCCCGCTACGGCACGCGCGACATGCGGCTGATGCGGGGTGTCCTCACTGTGGCGCCGATCACGGCGACGCTGCTCATGCTGGCAGCGCTGTCGCTCGCCGGTGTGCCTCCGTTCTCGATCTTTGTGAGCGAGCTCTTGGTTCTGCGCGCTGGTATCGGCCGCGGCCTGTGGGTGCCGATCGCCATCTTTCTCGCTATGGTCGTCGTGATCTTCGCTGGCCTGCTCCACCACGTTGGCGCGATGGTCTTCGGCAAGCCGAGCGAGACGGCGGGCCGGGAGCCTGAGGCCCGCTCTCCACTGCTCGGGATGGTGCTTCTGGCCGCGATCATGATCCTGCTCGGTCTCACGCTGCCGGCAAGCCTGGACGGGCTTTTGCGGCGCGCCACGGGGATCGTCATTGGCTGAGCTCGCCCTTATGAGCGCGCTGCGGGCGAGCGTGGGCGGCCCTGTCGACGTCGCGGTTGGCCCACGGTCCTCGGACACAACGGTGCGACTCAGCCGCGCCAGCGATCTCCCGGCGGCGGCCGCTGCGCTCACCGGACTGCATGCGATGGCCCTGACCACCGTGGTCGCGACCGACGAGACAGGCGCGGATGGCGATCTGAAGGTGCGCTACGTGTTCGAGCCCACCGTGCCGGCTGCGCCGGACCAGTTCGTCACGCTCGTCATCTCCGTCGATCCGTCGTGCCCGGAGGTCCCCTCGCTCACGAAGACCGTCCCGGCGGCCAACTGGCACGAGCGCGAGATGCGCGATCTCTTCGGTATCGTGCCGGTGGGCCATCCTGATCCTCGGCCGCTTGTGGTCCACGACGGGTGGCCGGCCGGCGTGTTTCCGCTGCGGAAGGCCTTTGACGGCTCCCAGCGCTTATCGGTCGAGACGGCCGAGGAGTTCCCACACGTCGTCGCCGAGGGTGAGGGCGTCTTCGAGATCCCCGTGGGCCCGATCCACGCCGGCATCATCGAGCCGGGTCACTTTCGGTTCACGTCGGTGGGGGAGAGCGTGCTGCATCTCGACGCACGCCTGTTCTACACGCACCGCGGGCTCGAGAAGCGCATGGAGGGACTCTCGCCCCTCGACGCGTTCTATGTGGCCGAACGAATCTGCGGGGCCTGCTCGCTAGCCCATGGCCTGGGCTACTGCGAGGCGCTCGAGCAGATCGCAGAAACCCAGGTGCCGCCGCGCGCCCAGCTCATCCGCAGCATCGCCCTCGAGCTGGAGCGGCTCTACAACCACGTCGGCGACATCGGTAACGTGTGTGCCGGCGCCGCGTTCCACTACGGCACTGCCATGGGCGCGCGCATGAAGGAACGCCTCCAGCAGATGAACGAACGGCTCGCCGGCAATCGTTTCCTGCGAGGCCTCGTGATCCCGGGCGGCGTACGCCTCGATCTTGCGGACGATCTGCTCGGCGCGCTCGCGGTGGCGCTAAGAGAAACGCTCGCCGGGCTCGACAGCCTGATGGGACGCATCGAGGCCAATCCGTCGGTCGTGGATCGGCTCGACGATACCGGACTTCTCCAGCAGCAGGCCGCCGTGGATCTGGCTGTTGCCGGGGTTGCAGCGCGCGCTAGCGGCGTGGATCGCGATGCACGGCGCGACCATCCGCAGGCCGCCTTTGCAGGGTCTGAGCCCCTAGACCTGCACGTCATGACCCTCACGGATGGGGACGCCAACGCCCGGGTTGCGCTGCGTGCCATGGAGGCGCGCGAGTCCATCCGCCTCGTGCGTGAGCTCGTGCGTCGGCTCGAACCAGGGCTGCTGCGGGTCACGCTCCGAGAGCCGCTGCCTGCCGGCCGGATCGGGATCGCGGCCATCGAATCCGCGCGCGGAGAGGCCGTGCACTGGCTTCGCACCGACGCCGTCGGCCGCGTGGATCGCTATCACCTGCGGTCGCCGAGCTACCACAACTGGCCTGCTGTGGCGCTCGCCGCTGAGACCGCTATCGTCCCTGACTTCCCACTGGTCAACAAGAGCTTTGAGCTCTGCTACTCGTGCACGGACCGCTGACATGCTGCGGATCATCATGGATGCGCTTCGCACCGGGGTGGTCACAACGCGCTACCCCACCCAACCAGGTGCGCCGCCCGAGCGTTTCCGGGGCGCGCCAGTGCTTCGACCCGGCAGCGCCTTGCCACCGCCCGGCGTTTGTCCTACAGGTGCGCTCTCGGAACGTCGCGATGCCGACGGCCGGCACGTCGCCCTCGACCTCGCGCAGTGCGTCTTCTGCGGCCGCTGCGCCGAGGACACTTGGGCGAGCGCGGTCTCCATGGGGCGAGAGTGGGAGCTCGCACAGCGGACTCGCGACGACCTGCGAATTGAGGTCATCGCCGACGATCCGGTGTCCGCGAACGCAACACGAGCGCCGGGTCCGACCGTAGACGCGGCCCGCGTCTCGTCCGAAATCCGCCGGGTGCTCGGACGGTCGCTGCAGCTACGCCATCTCGATGCCGGCTCCTGCAATGCCTGCGACTGGGAGCTTGCGGCCCTACTGAACCCGGTCTACGACGTTCGTCGCTTCGGTATCGATTTCGTCGCGTCTCCGCGCCACGCGGACGGGGTCGCGGTCACGGGCCCGGTCACTCGCAACCTCGAGACCGCAGTCCGACGCACGATCGAGGCCGTGCCTGACCCGCGCATCGTGATCGCCGTGGGGGCCTGCGCGGCGTCCGGGGGCATCGTGGGCGAGGGATATGCCAGCGCTGGCGGCGTCGACCGCGTCCTTCCTGTCGACGTCTACATCCCCGGCTGCCCGCCGCGGCCGGAGGCCATCATCTTCGGACTCCTGGTCGCGCTTGGACGGCTCGATGCGCGCCGTTCGCCCTAGTGGTGAAATGAGGAACGGCCGTGACACGGAAGTCGCGTGATCATGCACCTGCGTCGGGCGCGGTCGTGTGAGAGCTGACCTAGCGCCAGTCCCCTGCTGCGAGGAAGCCCGCCCAGTACAGCGGGTGGGGGCTCTCTCCGCGGGCGCGGCGTTGGCGCAACACGTCCAGGCTCGCCGCGCGCACAGCCGCGGCCGTGCTCATGCCATCTTGAAGGCGGTGGCGGTACAGGCGTTCCATCCAGAGCCTGGTCGCACGATCGTCAACGGGCCACAGGCTCGTGATTACGCTTCGAGTGCCTGCCATCTGAAATGCTCGGCGCAGGCCGAAGACTCCCTCGCCTGTCGCGATCTCGCCCAGGCCTGTCTCACATGCCGAGAGCACAGCCCACTCGACTCCGCCCAAGTCGAGTGCGGCAATCTCCTCGGCCGTCAGAATGCCGTCCTCCGCGGTCGGCGTCGCTGCCTGACGACGGTTTGCGCCCGCCAAAGCCAGGCCAGAGCAGAGCAGCGCATTGCCCGTGGGAACGGCACAAGCGTTGCCGAGCAGAAACCCGTGTGTGGCCAGGTGAAGAATCTCTCGTCCAGGCGCCTTGTCTTTGAACGCAGCTTCGTCAGCGTCCGGCCCTTCGAGTAGAAGGACCGGGGAAGAGTCGGCTCGAGTGTGAGAGTGCCTTCTCCAGAGAACCTCGATGGCCTCGACCTCCCGTTTGGTCGCTGGCAAAGGCGAGAAGCGCAACTGGCGAAAGGTCGCGCAGTTGGCCGTTGCTCCGCGGAACGCGTGCGCCGCGGCATGCCCGGGCGAGCTAGTGAACTGAGGCGCCCCCATCAGCAGCAGACCCTTGCCAACGGCGTCCCGGGGTCGTGCGACGAGGTCGCGTTCGGCCGACAAGACGTGCAGGAGCGGGCCAGTCTCAATCAGGAACCGACCGGCTTCCGTCGGCAGCGCAGCGAAGTTCACGAGATGCAACGGGCCATCAGGCACGATGAAGACCATGTCGCTACCCGTGACCAGCGACGCAACTGGGTCCCAAACCTCTCGTCGCAGTGTCGTGGCTGCGTCCACGTAGCGCTTCAAGCTGCGCTTGGGCGCTACACCTGGCGCGCTCACCTCGTATTCGAGCGCCTGTCGCCAGGCTGCGATTGCGGCGTCGATCTCGGTCGCCCCTCCGAGCGGGACAAGATCAGGGCCCTGCCCTGGTCGCAACACAAAGGCCGCATAGCCGGCCTCGGCACTAGCCTTGATCGTTTGCTGGCCGCCCGCGTATCGCACGAACGCCACTAGGGCGGTCTGCCTTGGCATCGCCTGCTCCACGTCCGGAAGCCCGACCGCGGCCAGATTCTGCTGATCACGGAACGCGATGCTCTGCGCAGCCAAGGCCTCCTCCGCGTGCTCCTTCTCGCGCCGCGTCTGTTCCAGAAGCTCCCGGTACTGTTCCGGCGTTTCCGTTACCGGCCCGCGCACCACGAGATGCGCCAGGCGATCTCGCGCGGCCGCCAGCTCGCGTCCAAGTCGTTGAGTCTCCGGGTCACCTGAGGCAGCGACGTCGTGACGCCGCGCAGCCATCTCGTCCAGTACCAGGGCCCGCGACCGCACGATCGAGTCGAGCACGTCCCTTCGGCTCGTGGCCGTCAACTGGCCATGTTCGGCCGACAAGGCTACGGCTAGGTCGAGGCTAGATCTGCGAAGTGCCGTGTACAGAAGCGCCTGCCGCTCTCCTAGGACTCGCACGGTCGTGCGCACGTGCTGCCGGCCCGCTTCTTCCGCGCCGAGGGCGGCAGCCACGGCGCCGTCGGCGTCGCCTGCCTTTGCCAGATGCGAAGCCCGCGCGGCGCGTGCCTGTGCCACGCGAAGATTGTCCGGGCCAAACGTGCGCTCATTGATGGACAGAGCGCGCTCGATCAACGCGCCAGCCCGCGGGTCGAAAGCAGGGCTGTCCGACACCTGCGCAATCGCAAGCAGTATCTCGGCGACATCGGGGTGCTCTGGCCCGACGGACTTCTCTATAATCGTCAGGGCACGCCGATACAGCCGCGCAGCCTCTTGCGGCTGTGTCTCGCTGAGAGTGCCGGCTAGTTCGGCCAGCGAGACCGCCACCACGGGGTGGTCTGGCCCTAGCGCGCTTTCGCAAACGTGCAGCGCGCGTTCGAGCAAGCGCCGCCCGGCGGGTGCATCGGCCTCGTTCCTCGCCAGCAGCGCGCCGAGCGCATTCAGGGTGTACGCGAGATCCGGATGGTCGGGCCCGAGCGCCTTTTCGCGCAGGGTCAGCGCGCGCTCGAGCAAGGGCCGCGCGGCCACGTCGTCGCCCATCGTAGCGAGCAGCACGCCGAGGTTGGTCAAAGTGACGGCGAGACGTGGATGCTCGGGACCGAGGGCCCTTTCTCTGATCGCGAGACTGCGCTCCAAGGCCTGGCGGGCCGCAGCGAACTCGCCCGTGTCCCAGAGCACCGTGGCCAGGTTGCTGAGTGTGGCCGCCACTTCGGGATGCTCCGGCCCGAGGTGGCGCTCCTCAATTGCCAGGGCCCGCTCGTATAGCTTGCGCGAGCGGGCCAGGTCACCGGTGTGCCGAGTAGCAGTGGCGAGATTGGCGAGGCTGTTGGCGATCTCGATGTGGTCTGGCCCGAGCGCTTTCTCGATGATGGCCACAGCCCGCTCGTGTTGCTGGCGCGCAGCGGCGTAGTCGCCCTCGGCGCTTCGCAGCTCTGCTAGGTTGCTGAGGATCTTGGCCACACTGGGGTGGTCCGCGCCAGCCGTCTTCTCGCGGATCGCCAGCGCCCGCTCGTACGCTGAGCGCGCCTCTGCATTCTGCGACCGGTCGGCCAGAATTAGCCCAAGGACGCACAGACTCTCGGCCACGTCAGGATGGTCAGGGCCGAGCAAGCGTTCGCGCAGCTTCACGGCCCGCGAGGCCGTGGCCACCGTCTCTGGCTGCGAGGCCTTTCCAGCACGTCTCAGCGCGTCGGCGAGGAGATGGCAGGCCTCGGCCGTTTCGAGTGACTCTGCTGCAGCGCCGAGTCGGTCCAACAGCTGCCGCGCTGCGGCCTCTGCGTCGCGGTAGCGCCCGCCGTCGAAGAGTGCCCGCACTGAGGCCGCCGTCGGCTCCTCGCCGGCTGGGGCGGCATCCTGCGCGCGGGCGACCGAATGGCCAGCGCAGAGCAGGAGCCAGGCGATCGCCGATAGCGCGAGCGCGCGCACTACGGCCGCGACTCCGCGCTCTTGTTGAGCCGATTCAGCAGATCGCGGCCCGCGGGCTCGAGGTCGCCTCGCAGGGCCAGCATGCGCTTGAGATGCCGCTCGGCCTGTTGACGATCACCCCTGATTAGGTAGCCCTTGGCGAGATAGAACAGCGCTGACTCCAGGTACGGTGTGTCGCCGAGCGCGCTCGTGCGCTCCAGGCTTGCGATGCCAGCGTCGACGTCGTGCGCCAGGAGCAAAGACACCCCGAGGAAGAAGTGCGTCTCCGCAGCAGCCGGCGAAAGGACAGCCGCCTGTCCGAGACTCGGAATCGCCCCGCTGTAATCGTGCGCCAGATACCGCTGCATCCCGGCCGCGAAACTCCTCTGTGCCTGCGTGGAGCTGCCGCGCCAGGTCGCGGGTCGGTAGGATGGCGGATCAAAGCGGCCGAGATCGGCGAGTTGCGACGCTCCCTGCGTCGGCGAGACACTGCCGGGCGGTTCTTGGTCAGGAGGCAGCCGCGGCGTCTGACGCACCCACCAGACTGCGGCTGCCAGGACCACGGTGGCTGCCACGCCGAGCGGCCACCGCCATGCCGGTGCGATGCGGACGCGACCGACCGACTGTTGGGATAGACCGCGCCTCAGCAGGCTCAGAGCCTCGATCCGTGCGAAGCACGCGTCGCACTCGAAGTAGTGCTCCTCGAATGCCTCGCGCGCGACTGCGTCGAGCCGACCTGCCACGTATGCCTCGGCTAGTCCGCCCTCTTCCACTTCTCGGCAGTCCATCGCCTACTCCCTCTAGGCTGGCGCCCGAAAACGTGGCGCTGACGACTCCCTCACACACTCCACGGCCCGCTTCACAGCCCGCGACTTGCGCGCGCGCACGACCTCCGAGGACAGGTTGAGCCTTGCGGCGATCTCCCCGGACTTGAGCCCCTCGACGAGCGTGAGATTGAGGATGCGACGGTCCGCTTCATCCAGGTGCTGCATGACACGGCGCATCAGGGAGCGCTCGTGAAGGCTCTGCACCACGTCGTCGGCGTCGCTGGTCGCAGCTTCTGGAAAGAGAGGCACGCACTCCGGTGGCTTCGAACGAAAGAAGCCGTTGACGATGTTGCGGGCAGTCCCGTACACGAAGGCGGCGAGCCTTTCTCCTTCCCGCACCTTTCCCTTCCTGAGCGCGAGCACGACGGCCATCAATACCTCTTGCGTTAGGTCGCGGGCCGTCTCGGGATTGCGGACGCGCGAGCGCGTCATCATTAGCACGCGCCTCTGGAACCGGCGAGCCAACTCGTCCTCGGCCGCGGCATCGCCCTCCAAGACCCTGAGCGCGAGCGCGGCCTGGGCCTCGGGGCCAAAGTCGTCGACGCCGGTCTGCGGCCGAGCTACGGCCTCGGCCACGAGATGTCCTCTGAGAAGTCGGATGTGCTCCAGAACGATTGGCGCATAGGAGGCTGCCGGCGCTGGGATTCTACACCAGGCGGTCTCGACCCGAGACGCCGATCGTCCCCAAAACCATTCCAGACGTGGCCGGGCTCTGAGAGGCCACGACACGCTGCCGCCGAATGTGCTCAGGCAGGCCATCGTTCTATACAGTATGTGGCGATCTCGTCGCTGTTCGTGACGGATCTCTTCGAACCGCAGTCGCTTGCTCGGAGCTGGCCGCTGCGACTGACCAGACTCGCCGAAGCGCAGAGGTAGTCAGGAGAGTTCTTGTCAGCCGTCAGCCAATCTGTCCTATACTGCACCGGCTTGTCGGTGGCCTGCGCGCGCCTTATGTGCGTTCGTGGCGCCTCGGGCCGGCCGTTCCCGCCCTATGTGAGCCTATGAAGTGCTCGAACTGCCAGGCGCTGAACGAGCTCACGCGGCCCAGGTGCGTGAGTTGCGGCTACTGGCTTGTGAGCGCGACCGACCTCCCGGTCGGATCCGTGCTGAGCGAGCGCTACCAGCTCCTCAAGCCGCTCGGCAAGGGTGGCATGGGCATGGTCTTCAAGGCGCACGACAGCGTGCTCGAGGAAGACGTGGCCCTGAAGCTCTTACGCTCCGACATAGCCGAAGAGCCGGATGCGGCACGGCGTTTCCGGCAGGAGATCCGCCTGGCGCGCAAGGTTCGCCACCGCAACGTGTGCGCCATCCACGAGTACGGCGAAGACGGCGGCGTTCGCTACATCTCGATGGAGCTGATCGACGGTGTGGACCTGCGCCAGGTCCTCAGGCGCCAAGGGCCGCCAGCAGCACTCGAGGCCGTGGACATCTCGATCCAGATCGCCGAAGGACTCGACGCGATCCACGAGGCCGGCATCATCCATCGCGACCTCAAGACCGCCAACATCATGATCGACGCTCAAGGTTGCGTGCGTCTCATGGACTTCGGTATCGCGAAGCAGCTGGGCGGCGAGCCCACGTTGGGCGCCACGGCGCTAGGCACGATCATGGGCACACCCGAGTACATGAGCCCAGAGCAGGGTCGTGGTGAGAAGACCGACTTCCGGACAGACGTCTACTCGTTGGGCA
>Ga0302323_100000519_pt1 | contig 30750 bp, 19 predicted proteins | sample Fen_T0_3_FD_201950 | JGI IMG/M metagenome (GOLD analysis project Ga0302323, IMG submission 201950) | Peat permafrost microbial communities from Stordalen Mire near Abisko, Sweden - Fen_T0_3 | ecosystem: Environmental > Terrestrial > Soil > Wetlands > Permafrost | place: Sweden: Abisko...
GCTCCGTGAAGCCACCGGTCCATAGCTCGCAGTAGATGGCCGCCACGGCCGGCTCAGGCTCACCGGAGTCGGCGACCGCTCCAGCCGCTCCAGCCGCTCCAGCCGCTCCAGCCGCTCCAGCCGCTCCAGCCGCTCCAGCCGCTTCCCGACCGGGCGGAGCGAGCGGCGTGCCCTTTTCATCCGCCACCTGGCAGAACGCGACCTTGTTGTGCGGCGCGCTCGTGTCGGACAACCGAAAATACTCGACCGCCGAACCCGCATAGGTGACGCGCACGACGGTGTCCGCGGGCAGCGGTCCGGCCGTCAGCTTGAGCACCACTCTGAAGTTTGGTCCCGAGCAGCTGCGACTATCAGGGCCACAACTGCCCAGTAGGAGCGCGACGAAGGACAGCGAGACAATGAACCGAAACACGCCGCTCCTTAACGCGGAACGACCAGCGCCGGAAGGGGCGCCGCAGGCGAAAGTGAAAGGTGGGTGATCGACGCGCTTCGCGACACCCGAACGGGTTCGATCCCGCGGCGCAGCTAGAAGACCGCAGTATTGCAAACCTTGGCGCTAGCACGATGCGGCGCCGCCGAATCCTGCAACGTCCTGCTCCGAGTTATCAAGGCGAACGCGCCCGGTACGGCACCCGACTTCACGGGCCTTTAAAGCGGGGCCCGAAGGCTTTCAAGGTGAGGCGTTGCAGGACGCTCGTGCCCTCCTGCTCGGCTTCGATCTCGAGCACAGTGATGCCCACGCCCGGGCAGAAGACGGTCGTCGTCTTGCGTGTGGCTGTGGCACCCAGCTTGGCTTCTTCGACCGTCTGCAGGCAGCCGGAGAATTTCCCAGCGGGAGAGTCCACACTTTGATTGACTCCGGTCACTTTCACTTTACCGTCGTCGCCCGTCCATTCCGAGTTCAACGAAAGCGGCGATTTCAGCAGGTAGCCGCCGTGCGAACTGCGCACGCCAGCCGGCTCGAAGTAGTAGCGCTTGCGCACTTGGCCGGCGATGCTGAGCTCAGCGAGCTCCGGCCGCGGGCGCTTGATCTCGAACACGGCGATACCGCGCTCGTTGGTGTCTTCGATGTACGTTTCGTAGGAGAACACCGTGTCATTCTCGAGCGGCAAATAGCGGGTCCATTCGGTCACCGCGGCCGCCTGCGGTGCGCGCGGCGAAACGGGCTGCGCGGCCGCGCAGCCCGCACTCAGCAGGGCGAACAGCAGCGAACCCCAGCGAAGCGCGCGCTTCAATGCTGGCCCTGGTAGGTGTACCAAACCACGAACACGAACAGCCCGAGCGCGACGAACAGCAAGTACTTCATCAGCGGATCTGGCTCGATGCGACGCCCGAGCTCACGCGCGGCGGCACGGACGATCGGATCTTCGGTTGACCCGGCCAGCTTGGCAGCGCCTTCGCGAACGGCTTGGTAGTTGCCCGCTTCGAACGCCCGCGCCAACTGCTGCAGCGCAGGGTCATCCGGAAATTCCAGCAGAAAGCGCGGACGCTCGCGGCCCTCGGAGTTCAAAACCGGTCCGGCTTCGGCGCCCGGAGCTGCGGGGGCGGGGTTGGGGGCGGGGGGCTGCGGAGCGCCTTCGGTTTCGGTCATCGGCTTTAGAATTGGAAGTATACGAAGGGAACGGCCTCAGCGCTTGCCATTCGCCGGACCAGGAGCAGCACAGCAAACAGTGCGACCCCCTGCACGATTCCAGGTAATGCACCGAAGCGCACGCGTAACTTTGCCTCTAGCCTCAGCGGCAAAAAATGCATGCCCAGGCCGAAAGCCAGGACCAAGAGCACGCGCGGGTCGAGGTTTGGGTGATAAGTCGTGAAGCTCGAGAGTTCGCCGAAGATCGCCCGCGCATCACGGAAGGTGTGGGCTCGAAAGAAGACCCAACACAAAAGCACGAACTGAAACGTGGCAAAGGTGGATATCACTCGCAAGAGTGGCCTGCTCGAGAGCACGTCCCCGAAGCGCCCGCGCCAGGCCCGGTTGCACGCCAATGCCACGCCGTGCAGCCCTCCCCAAACGACGAACGTCCAGCTCGGGCCGTGCCACAAGCCGCCGAGCAGCATGGTGGCGATCAGGTTCGCGTACGTGCGTAAGGAGCCGTGACGGTTGCCGCCCAGCGGAATGTACAAGTAGTCCCGCAACCAGGTAGAGAGCGAAATGTGCCAGCGCCGCCAAAAGTCGACGATGTCGTGGGCCTGATACGGCGCCGCGAAGTTGGGCGGGAAGCGCACGCCGAGCAGCGCTGCGGAACCAATGGCGATGTCAGTATAGCCGGAGAAGTCCGCATAAATCTGGACGGCGTAGCCGACCATCGCCACGTAGCACTCGAGCGCGGAGTAGTGCGTCGGCGCGTCGAACACGCGATCGACGAGGTTTAGCGCTAGGTAATCGGCGATCGCCAACTTCTTGAACAGGCCCGTCGCGATCAGCAGTAGTGCCGAGCTCGCTTCAGCCTCGTTCCACACGGGCGGACGGGCGAGTTGCGGCAAGAGATCGCGCGGACGCACGATCGGCCCTGCCACGAGATGCGGAAAGAACGCGACGAACGTCAGGTACTCGAGGTAGCTGGGGTGCGGCTCGAGTTCGCCACGGTACACGTCGATCACGTAGCTCATGGACTCGAAGGTGAAGAAACTGATGCCTACCGGCAGTATGATGGACAGCTCCGGCGCCGGCACGTGCAAGCCGAACGTTTCGAGCGCGGCCAGCGCGGTATCGACGCCAAACTTGGCGTATTTGAAATAGGCCAGCACGCCTAGATTCATCACCACGGTCAGTGCCAGCCAGGCCTTCCGTCGACTTGGCTCCTCGGCTCTGCCAATGGCATGGCTGAGCAAGAAATCGGCGCTCGAACAGGCGAAGATCAAGGCTAGAAACGTCTTACCGGACTGCGCGTAGAAGAAGTAGCTCGCCGCCAAGAGGAATGCCAAGCGCAAGACTCGCACCCGCGCGCTCAGCCAGGTCACGACGAAGGCCAGGGCGAAGAACTTGGCGTAGGCGAGCGTCGTGAACTGCACGTCGGCGGGCACGTTACACGAACGGCGCGCTCGGGGTAGACTCAGAACGTATGCCACTGCCATCTTGCGTTCGGACCGCACCGACGTGCCGATAGCGCGCCTCTTCCTCTGGCTGCTGAGCCTTGCTTCGCTCACGTGGTGCGGGCTTTCTTGGCCGCATTCGCCGGGGTCGCTCGAGCTCGGCTTGGCCCTCGGCGGCCTGGTTCTGTACGCGACTTGGGGCGTGCTCTGGCCGCAATGCGGCATGTACGGCGAGGCACTGGCCCGCGGCAAGCCAGGCGCGCGGCAAGTCGCTCTGACTTTCGACGACGGTCCGCACCCGATCACGACCCGCGCGGTGCTCGAGCTGCTTCGCGCGCACAACGCGCGCGCTACGTTCTTCGTCCTTGGCTACAAAGTGCAGGCTCACCCAGACGTCGTGCGTGAAATCCACGCCGCCGGGCACACCCTCGGCATCCATGGCTTTCAGCACGATCGGCTATTTTCATTTCGTTCGCCGAGCTACGCGCGGCAGCAGGTCGAGCACACGCGGCAGGCAATCGCTCTGGCGTGCGGCGTGGCGCCCAGCTTGTTTCGTCCGCCAGTCGGCTTCGCCAGTTATCGAACTTTTCGCGGCGCCGAGCAGGCAAGCGCGCGCATCATCGCCTGGAGCGTGCGTAGCTTGGACGGTCTGCGCAGCGCGGATCCCGCCCGCGTCGCGCGTCGAGTAATCGACCAGCTCGAAGACGGCGCAATCGTGCTCCTGCACGATTCAGCGGAGCACGACGACTTCACTCCGGCGTCGATCGCTGCCTTGCCAGAAATCTTGCGAGCCTTGCGCGAGCGCGGACTCGCCTCGGTGGGGGTCGAGCAGCTGCAGGCATGATGCCGCTCAGCCTGGCGCGAGTTCGCCCGACGCGCCGAGCACGAAGCGACGCTGATAGCCGCGCGTCTGATTCTGAATCGTAACCGTAACCGTACCGTCCCGCCCGTAGTGATACTGCTCGACGATTTGCTCGGACAGGCCGTCGCAGCGCTCTGCCGAGCGACCGCGCAAATCCTGATCCCCCAGAAAGCGCGGATCGTACGGGAAGTAGATATCACCCCACGGAGTCAGATCTCCTTCCGGCCGCCCGTCACCACCGAGCTCGCTGCATTCCAAGAAGCGTAGGTGCCCCACCGCGTGCACAGGCCGGTAGCTGCGCTCGATCAAGAAATCTCCCGACTCGCTGACGGTGCCCTTGTCCAAGATCGGGTCGAAGACCTTTTCTCGACCCGCTTCACCCTCGCGCCATACGCCGAAGTGACGGGTGATGGCTTCGCGCACGAACACGCCGGCGTCGGGATCGGCTGCGATAGCTAGGCCAACTGCGGTTGCCGCGTGCGGCTGCGGAGCGAGCTGCACTTTGCGCTTGTAGCGTTCGCGCAGCATCTTGCCCACCATCGGAAACGCGGTGGCGCCACCGACCAAGTACACCGCACCGAGTTGACGCGCGTCGTTCGGATCGATGCCGCGTTCTTCGAGCTTGCCGAAAACGCGCTCCAACAAGGCCAGGGAACGATCGATCAGCGGCCTGGTTGCGTCGTACAAGTCAGCCAAATCGAGCGTGATCGGCTCGGCGCCAGTCAGGACTCGGCCGAGGTCGATCAACATGCGACGTGAGGACGAGGTGAGCGCCTCTTTGGCCTCGCGACATAGCTCGAGCAAGCGTGCGCGCTCCACGTAGCTGAGCGCGTGTGGATCGAGTTTGGCCGCTCGCAAGGCGAAGTCGAAGATCAGCTGATCGAAGTCGTCCCCGCCGAGTTCCCCGATCCCCTCGCTGGCGATCAGTTCGAAGCGCCGGTGCTCGAGCGAAACGGCCGAGGTGTCGAATGTACCGCCGCCCAAGTCGTAAACCACGACGTAACGTTTGGGGCTGCGCTTGCCGATCGTTCCCAAGTTGCGGTGCGCGAACTCGATCGCCGCGGCCGTAGGTTCGTTCACCATGCCCAGGACTTCGAAACCGGCACGGCGAAAAGCCTCGATCGTCAGGTAGCGTTGGCGGGTGCTGGCGTTCGCCGGCACGGCGACCATTGCCTCCAGCGTTTCGTCCGGCGAGATATCCAGGTTGCTCTGTTCGACGAGCAAGCTACGGATGCGTGTCAGGTATGCGGCCACGAGCTCGACGGCGCTGGTCTGCGCCATGCCCAACTCGGCGAACACCTCGTCCGGCGAGACGCGGCTCACCGCGCGCTTGATCGAACGCAGCGCGCCGTCCGGATTCTGGTTGAAGCGCGCCGCTGCCTCCCAACCGAGTTCGAGCTTGCCGTGACTGTTGGCCGCCAAACCCGGCACGAAGTCCGAGTAGCCCTGCGCGGTTTCGAACTGTGCGACCGGATAGCGGCCTTGGTCCACCGCAGCGATCACGGTTCGCGTCGTCCCAAAGTCGATGCCAAGTCTCATGAGCCAGGCCATTTTGCGCCCCTTGTCGCGCGATGGACAAGATGCCCGCGCATATCAGCCGATGTTTTTTCGAGCTAGGTCCCGAAACAACCAAGAATTATCCAATATTTACGGCAAATTCGCGGAAATCGCTGAGCGCCCGGTCGAAATACTCAATGCGCGCGTTCCGGCCCCGAATAGCCGGCTCGTCCGGCTCGCAGTCGATCGGAGCGGGGTTTGATGAACGGTGCTCGAAGGCTGATGCTCTCTCTAGGCGTCCAGCAGGATATCCGACGAAGGGTCCGTGGAGCGCGGCAGCTCGACGACGAAGCGCGCGCCGCCGGTGAAGGCGAGGTCCAGGGAGATGCTGCCCCCGACCGCCTCGACCAAGCCGCGGCAAACGGCGAGCCCCAGGCCAGTACCCTTGCCGACCTCTTTGGTCGTGACGAACGGCTCGAACAGTCGATCGCGCACGGAGCCGGCCACGCCGGGACCGTTGTCTTGGACGACCAACTGCACACCTCCCGCGCTTGGCTCAGCGGTGACGCGCACTCGACCCCCGCCGTCTAGAGCGTCGACCGCGTTCAGCACTAAATTGAGCACGAGCTGCATCAGTTGCTCGTCGCCCAGCGCGACGCTCGGTAACCCAGCGGGGATCGACAAATCGAGCTCGACGTCGCGCATGGCCTTTTGGGGTGCGATCAAGGCCGCTGTGTCGGTGACGGCCGAGGCGACGTCGCCTTGGGCGACCCCGACCATCTCGTGCGGCTCGCCGGGTCGCGCGAACTGCAATAGATCCCGTAAGATCCGGTTGATACGTTCGGTCTCTTTGCGCATGCGTTGCAGGAAATCTTGCTGCTCGGCGGCATCGAGCCCGCCCTCCAGCAACAAATCTTCGAGACCCAGCAGGGCCGCGATCGGATTGCCGACCTCGTGAGCCAAACCTGCCGCCAATCGCCCGACCGAAGCCAAGCGCTCTGAACGGATCAAACGGTCTTGGGCCTCCTTCAGGCTGACCGTTGCACGCTCCACTTCATCGACCTTGGCCCGCAAGGCTTCTTCCTCGCGGATCAAGTGCTCGGTCATGGTGTGCAGATTGCGACCGAGCTCGGTCAGCTCGCGCGCGCCCCTCTGCGGCACCGAGAAACGGCGCGCACCGGTCGCGACACGCTCTGCCGCTCGCGCGAGATCGTCCAATGGTCGAACGATCAATCGTGTCAGGGCAAAATAAGCGGCGACCAGTAGGACCAAGCCGACGAGCAGCGAATAGAGGCCGAGCAACCGCACGAGCGGTGCGGCCCGCGCGGCGCTGTCATCAGTGCGCAGGATGGCTGCCACGGCGCCGTCCGCGCTGGGCACGACAACCTCCAGCGCAGCGTGTTTTGCAAGCTCGACCACGCGCTCGCGACCCACCACGACGCGCGCTGGGAGCAGATCGACGATCAACGGTTCTCCCGCGCGCGCCACCGGCAGGCCGTCCGCGCCGTACACTCCGATTGCGGCGACCCCCTGCGAGCCGACCTCCGCGCCCAACAGTCGCAACAACTGTTCCGGCGAGCGGTGCGCGCGCGCCTCCGAGACGTGACCCGCGACTGCTCGGCCCAGCGCTTGGGCGTGTGCTTCGCGAACTTGTCGCAAAGTGAAGCTTGCATAAGTGGACACGGCCAGGAACAGCGGCACGAACGCGAGCAAGAACAGCCCGCCCAGCAGCAGCAAGATCTGGAGGCGTAAACCGGCGCGCACCCGCGCTACCGTATCCGACCTTTTCGCACACTCCTGGTTTCTGGCGAAAGCGCTGGAAAAGTCCCGAAAAAGTAGGCCGTTTCGCGCGCGTTTTGCTATCGAAAATCGGACATGGACCCGCTCGTGCGCTCGGCCCTTTGGGTGCAGCAAGTGATCGCTCGAAGCTCAGGCCTAGTGTTGAGCTTTGCGCTGAGCGGTTACCTCATCTACTGGGCGGTCGAACCGCCGCCCCTGCTTTGGAGCGTGGTGGCAGTGGTGCTCCTGGGCGGTTCCCTCGGCTATCGCTTATTGAAGCGGCTGCGCTCGCTCTCGTCGAGCGAGACCACTCGCCTCGACCTCGAACTCTTCACGCATTTGGTCGTCTTGGCGTACGGCGCGATCCTGCACACCCCGGGTGGGTTGGATGGTCCGTACTACCCGGCCGTGTATGCGCTGGTGATGATCTGCGCGAGCTTTGCCAAGCCGCTCGCCGCTGCCGGCACGATCGCTTTCGCGGTGCTGATGGAGGCCGCGCTCAACTTCATTGCCTGGGGCAGCCATGATACCGATCGCTTGCTCCCTCACGCGGCCTTGCTGGGTGTGTTCGCGTTCTTGAACATGTTGGTCTTTCGCGCGGAAATTGCGCGCATCCGTGCGCTCTCGCGGCAACGCATCGAGACCGAGCTGCGCAAGATGAAAGACGCCGCGCGTTCCTACCGCCTACTCGGCGCGCCAACCGCGGCTGGCGAGCGCGCCACGTTGTCCAGTCCGGACGCCGAAGATCGTTTGCTCCGCTCGGGTGTAGACGAGATCCACCAAGCAGTGGAATTTGCGCTGATCTTGCTCTGCCGCACGCTCGGCCTGCGTACGGCGCTTTTGCTCGGTCTGGACGCGACCAGCAGCCAGTTGCACATCCAGGAGCTCTCTAGCACCGAAGATGGCATCGCCAGCGGGCCCTTCAGCGCTCGGGACGGGATCTTCGGCGCGAGCCTGGCCAAGGGTTCGCTGCTGGCGATTGCCGGCCCCAAGGCTGGCGCTCACGTTCCCTATTACACGCGGAAGCCGGCGATCGGCGCGGTCTGCGCCACGCCCCTGCTCGACCACGGCAATGCGCGCGGCCTGCTCGTCGTGGATCGCGAGTCTAAAGAGCCGTTCACCGCAGAAGAGGAAGAAACGCTGCGTTCGGCGGCGCACTTCGTGCTCCGCGCGATCGAGAACGAACGCGTGTTCGTGCAGCTCGACCGAGCCAAGGTCGAACAAGGCAAGCTGTACCGCGCAGCCAACGCGCTGGCCTCGGCGACCACCGAGGCACAAGTGATCGAGGCCGGCGTGAGCGGGGCGCGCGAGTTCGCAGCCTTCGACTTTGCAGTCGTAACCTTGTTCGACAAGAACTCCGGCGAACACGAGATCTGTGCAGTCAGTGGCGAAGGCGCGGCTGAGCTGGTTGGTCAGCGCTTCAAGCACAATTCGGGCCTAGTCTCGATGGTGGTCGCCAATCGCCATGCGCTGCCGTACCGCGGGGACTACGATCCTTCGCGTCAGACCGTGTTCACGCGGCGCTTGAACCCGCCTGCCATGCCCTCCTTGCTCGTGCTGCCGCTCTTGGTTCACGATCGCGCCCTGGGCACGCTCGTCCTGGGCTCGAACCGCCGCGGCGCGTTCGGCGACTCGGTGCGTCCCACGCTCGAGGTCCTGGCTAGTCACGTGGCCGTGTCTTTGGCCAACGCCCGCATGCTCAAACGCCTGGAAGAGCTGGCAACGATGGACGGCATGACCGGCCTGTTCAACAAACGCGCGTTGCAAGACGTGGCTATTCAGAAGCTGAAGAGCGCCCAGCGCTTCAAAAAGCCGCTCTCGCTCTTGGTCTGCGACATCGACCACTTCAAGCGTGTCAATGATACTTACGGCCACGACGTGGGCGACCTCGTGATCAAGGGCTTCGCAGACGTGCTCAAGCGCGTGAAGCGCGACACCGACGCGGTGGGCCGCTTCGGCGGCGAAGAATTCGTGATCGTGTGCGAAGAGACCGACGAGCGCGGCGCGCTGCTGCTCGCCGAACGCATTCGTAGCGAGCTCGAAGCCACGTCTTTTCATTGCGAACTCGGCCCGATCAAAGTCACCTGCTCGGTCGGCGCCTCGCTCTTCCCGCTCGCCGGACAAACCTGGGAAGCCCTGTTCAAGTCTACGGACGAAGCGCTGTACGCCTCCAAGCGTGGCGGCAGAAATCGCGTCACGCTTTGGAGCTCGAAATTGCAGGGCTGCGCAGCCTGAGCTCCTGACCGCGATCTCTGTTGTAGTCGCTGGCACGCTTTGGCACGCCTCTGCCGACTTCTACGACGCGAAGGGCGAAAAGCAGCCCTCCAACCCGGCATGCGGCTTGCGTACGGTGAGTCATGCAAGAGTTGAAGGTTGTGCCGATGCTCGCTGGCCTCGGCCTTTTGTGGGGGTGCGCACAGGTTTTCTAGTGGCGGGCGCGCCTATCCGCCGACCTTAGTGACTGCGCAGCCAAGTTTCTCGGGCTCCAAAGTTGCGGTGGACGACGCGACGCTGTTCATTGTCGACGATTATGGAGCGCTGACCCGGGTGGAGCTCGCAGGCGGAACGAGTGAGCTTCTGCGCCCTCGCGACGATCGGCCAAGCAACCCAAGCTTGGCTCTCGATGACACGAGCGTGTATTTGACGCTCGAACGGGACCAGGGGATGACCGGGGAAATCGTTAAAATTCCACGCCTAGGCGGAGTTCCAATCACCCTCGTCAGCAGCTCGAGCCTGATCATCGATGTGGCAGTCGATGCCAACAACGCTTACTGGACGGAACTCACCGGCGGCGTCGTGCGCAAGGTTCCGTTGGCGGGAGGCACTCCGGTCATTCTGGCCAGCGGCAGCGCTGAATCGTCGACGTCCTCGATTGCGGTCAATGCCACCGGCGTGTTTTGGATCGCCAGCGAACTTCTCATGAGCACGTCACTCGACGGCGATTCGCCCAAAATCATCGCCTCGGGCGTGGCCGACGAGCTCGCGGTCGACGAAACGAACTTGTACTGGATCGCCGATGGCGAGATCCTGCAGGCGCCAGTAGCCGGAGGCCCAGCGATTCACCTGGCTGCGAACCAGGACAAGCCAGGTACTCTCACGGTGGATGCGACAAGCGTCTATTGGGTCAATCAAGGCTCGATCTGGAAACGGCCGGCTTCTACGAAGGTACGGTCATGAGAGTGCCGATCGGCGGCGGCGTGCCGACCGCTCTTGCTCGGCAGCAAAATCTGGCAGGGCCTTTCGCGACTTTCGGAAACTTCGTCTATTGGGCCGTAAATGGCTCACTTGCCTCGAACGGCAGTTCTGGCCCTTCGCTCCTGCGCTTGAGTACCGACGCCTACCAAGAAGGCGTATGTCGCTGAGCTGCGCCGCGGGCTTACTCCGCCACTAGACCAATCGAAAGCTCATCTTGGCAGCGCGCGCTGCCTCGCCGTCCGCGTCGTCGCGATCGCCAATCACCAAACAGCGCGCAGGATCCACCTTCAGCAATTCAGCGGCGTGCAGGTAACCCTCCGGATCGGGTTTGAGGCGGCGTGGCCCATGTGCTTCGCCATTGGCGACGATCACGTCGAACAAGCTACGAACGCCGAGCGCGTCGATTTTGCGCTCGGCAGGATAATCACTGACCAACGCGGCAAGCCCGCCTTTGGCCTTGAACGCGCGCAACTCGGCGAGCAATGCCCGCCGTGGAAAGCGACCGATCCATTTGCCTGGTCGTTCGAACATCCAGCTCTGGACCACGCGCTCCACCTGTGCCACGGGCAGGCCCAGCGCGTCTGCAGTGCGCGCCAGCTGGCCCGCAAATGGACTCGCGTGCGTCAGTGCCAGTGCCCGTCCTGCGCTTTGCTCCTCGCGCAGAGCCTCGTGGTCATGACGAAATTGGCGCAGAGTTTTCAGTGCTGACCAACCGAACAAGGCAAGCTCGGCAGCCATCGCCAGCTTCACCCAGCGCGCGGTGTACAGCGTGCCATCCAGGTCTACCAGCCAGGCGTCGTGCTCCGCATCCGTCATACGGTACACGTACCGCGGCCGCGGCGCGGGGAACAGAGCGCCAAGAGATTCCAGCAAACTCGTGTCCCAGCAAGGGGGGAGCGCCTGCCTCGAAGAAAGCTTTTCGAGCGGCGTGCGCTTCGAGCGTTCGTGCCTGTTTGCGCATGGGTTGCGCGTCGCTCGTCGCCACCGCGGCGTCTAGACATCGCTTCAAAGCCTAGGCACCGCCTTCGAGCAAGTTACTCCTTCGCTTTGCCGAAAATCTTGGAGTTGGGAGGTACGGAGCGCACCAGCCAGACGTTGCCACCGATTACCGAACCTTCACCGATCACCGTATCGCCGCCGAGGATGGTTGCGCCCGCATAGATCGTCACGTTGTCTTCGATCGTCGGGTGACGCTTTTGCTTCGCTGGATCGTCGCATTCCGATCGACGCGTGCTGAGGGCCCCCAGCGTCACGCCCTGATACATCTTGGCGTGACGTCCGATGACCGAGGTTTCACCGATCACCACGCCGGTGCCGTGATCCAAGAAAAAGCCAGAACCGATCTGCGCGCCCGGGTGAATGTCTACGCCGGTCAAGCCGTGTGCGTACTCGGCGATGATTCGCGGCACGATCGGCACGCGCTCCGAGTACAAGACGTGCGCGATGCGATGCGCGGTGATGGCTTCCACCACTGGATAGCTGAAGACGATCTCTTCCACGCTCTTGGCTGCCGGATCGCCCTCGAAGGCCGCCAGAATGTCGGCGTTCAAGATCCGGCGTAGCTCCGGAATGCGGCGCAGCAAGCGCAATACGACTTCCTCACTCCAGCCTGCGGGCCAAGGAGCCTTCACGTGACCGCTACGCTCTTCGTACGCCAACGCGCGGCCGATCTGCTCGACCAAAATCTCACACGCGGGGTACAAGTGCTCGCTCAGCGCGTAGCGCAAGTTGTTGCGAGTCAGCGAGCGTTGACTATAAAAGCCCATGTAGATCACGGGCTTCAGGTGGTTGTATGCCTGCACCACCTGGCGCTTGTTGGGCAGTGCGGCGCTCTCGAGGTTGTTGATTTCCTCGGGGCCGTCGTAGCTATCGACGACCGCATCGATCACGTCCTCCAAGTCACGGGTGCGTTGCGGAGAAGACGGCATGGGCCAGATCCTAGCGCGAGCTCAGTTGGTCGTCACGACCACGCCCAACGTGGTCGTGAACAGCGTGCCGGAGAACTCTCGCACGCCCTTCGGGAAGATCTGCTTGGTCGAAGCATCTAGGCGATTGTCGAGCCGGACGAGTAGATTCTTGCTGGGCAGGTAGTCGAGTGTCATCGTGCCAGTGGAGATCGTCGCGCCGGTGATCGGGATGCCTCTCACGGAGCCCGTCGTGATACCGTCCTTGTCGCGGTAGATCTCTGCCCGGCCTGCCACCGCGAACTTCTCACACACCAGGTAGCGCGCGCCGAGCATGGCGCCAAACCATGCATGCGAGGTAAAGGAGGAGACGAAATCTGAATCGCGCTGCTTCTCCACGGTGTAGTCGGCGTTCAGCACGAGGTGCAGCGCGTCGCTCGGATCACTCGTGATCAGCAGATCGAAGAAATGACGCCAACCGGAGCTGTTGTTACCTGGACGGTCGAGCGTACCCGAAGAGCTGCGGTTCGTGCCCGGCGAACAACCATTGCCGCTATTGGCGTCGAACACGTTGCCGGCCGAGCATTGCACATTGACCGTGTCGTCGCGTTCCGGGCCACCCAGGTAGCCGAGTGAGGCTGAGACCCATTCTTTCGAATCAGCGCGCGGTGCGTGCGCCGTGAGCTGCGCGCCGAATGTCTTGCCAGTGTTGTTGTCGATCGTGTTGTTCCAACCATTGACGACTAGGGCGCGCGCGCTCAGGTTCTGAGTGACTTCGAGGTTCGCGCGCAGACCAGTGTGAAACGCGGGTTGTCCGAGCCAATACAAAACGCCGCGCGTGTAGTTGATGTTGTCTTGGCTGTCCGCGACTTCGGCGCCGTAGATGGTGTCGAACTTACCGAAATCCAGGGTAATCGGGCTGGTTTTGCCGCCTGGACGAAAAGAAGCGTAGGCTTGTTTGACGTTCGCCAAGCCATAGTCTGAGTCGCACTTACCGGCGCAGCTCGAGTTGTAACGCTGGGCGCTCGGGCCGAAGCGGAGCGAAAGCGCGCCGCCGATCGGCTCGGCGGCATGCGAGATGTCGAGACCTGCCCAAGCCACGGCGAAACCGTTCGAAGTATCGAACGCGCGTATCACTCCGTTGCCTGACGACTGAGGCTTGGGTGCGTTGTAGTTCACACTCAAGTACGAGTCTGCAAATACGCGCAGGTCGAACGCGTCATACCAATCCTCTTCTCTGACCGGGCTGGCTGCGGGTGCTGCTGGCTCGGTGTGCGCTGGAGGCAGCTCGGGCAACACGACCGCGGCGGGGGGCAACGGCTGCTCGGGGGCTGGCGGCGTGCTGACGGCAGCAGGTGACGGTTCAGGTGGCGGCAGGACGGGAGCGGTTGCGGCTGCCGGCGCTTGCGCAGATCCTTGAGCGACAGCTGGCGCGGCCGCGGGCGCCAGTGCGGGGCTGGCGGCGGGCGCTTTCGGGGCGACCTGAGCCAACACCGGTGTACTCAGCGCAAGCACGCTCAACGAGAGACGCGCCGCACGAAATCGAACAGCCCATTGCCCTGCCACGAACATCTAAGCACTCCTCGGCTAAGCGGCGAAAACCCGAAGCCCTTCTACCACTACTGTTCGTGGCTTCGCTCAGGGCCACCGCTCTGGCGCAGGACGCTCTGCAAACTGTGCGAAGCGCCGCAAACGTTGCGTCAGCGGGGGCGCCGAGCAAACCCGCCTTCGGCTCTGGACAGCGATCGCTCGTTCAGCGAACATTGGCCCTTAAGTGCAACAATTTCTTACAGTTACCGACACGCTTGAGCGGCCAACGGGCCGATGCGCAGCGCGGCGCTTGGTCGTCTCGCCTATAAGGAGTGCGGCATGAAAAACGCAGGGAGCGCGCCCATGCAGACGTTGACCGGCGCGCTGAGGTCCGCGAGGCGCCCGCGCTTGTCGCACTTTGAAACGCTTTGGGTCGGCGTGACTCTCCTATGCCTAACTCTGCTGGGCTGCTCGTTGTCCTCCGACCACGGCCCCAGCTTGGGCCTCGGCGACGCCGGGACAACCAAGCCACTGCCGATGGTGGGCGCGTGTGACACGCCGAACCTCGGCTGCGCCTGCGAAGCTCAGGGCCAGGTCATCGACTGCGGCCAGGTCGAACGCGTCTCCGCTGACTACGTGTCGTGCTCTATGGGTAGACGCACGTGCGACGACGGGAAGTGGGGCGCATGCGTGGGCGATAGCATCGCGACCTTGCGCATACCCGCAAATCCAAGGCGCACGCAAGGGCTCGGCAGTGGCATGACCTGCCCGGACAATCCGTGCGATCCGTACTGCCGCGTCGTCATCGACAGCCCGACCGATCTGCCGCTGCCAGACGCGGGGGTCTTCACCAACGATGGCGGACTTCAAGTGGTGCCCAATACGTCTATAGGCGCGGGCCTGTGCACCTCGATGGTCGTCAAGCCGACGCCGCAAGATCTGACGGTGACAGGGCTAACCACTCTCGGCAGTGGGGCGCCCGGCTTGCTGGGCGAATACTTCGACCAGTTCTACGCGACAGACGCTACAATCTCGGGGACGCCCACGGCTACACGCATCGATCCGAACATCGATTTTGATTGGGGTCTGCAAACACCGCCAATTGCCGGCGTCGACACCGACCACTTCGCCGTGCGCTGGTCGGGGACGATCGTCGCGCCGACCAGCGAACCGTACACCATCTGCGCCGCCACCGATGACGGCGAGCGTGTATGGATCGATGGCGTCCAAGCGATCGACAATTGGACCGAGCACGCCGTGAGCGAGACCTGCGCTGCACCGCTGAACTGGACTGCAGGTTCGCGCCATGACCTTCGCCTGGAATTCTTCGAGTCAGCCTTTTACGCCAGCGCTACGCTCAGTTGGCAGAGCCCGACAAACCCGAAGCAAGCTATCCCCGCGAGCGCACTGTTCCAGCCCGGGCCTTCGCAGGGCCTGGCCGTCGCTGGTACGGCTCAATTCGGCATCGAACTGAGCCCCCCGGGGTGCTACCCGGGCGTCCCAAAGCCCGCGTGGACGCTCGATAGACTAGACCTCGCCACGATCGACGCTGATGGGACGGTCGGACTCATCAGCGCTGTGGCGGGGCCGATCACGGTCACCGCGTACCTTGGGCAGCTGAGCGCATCGGGTATCGTCAACGTGAAGGTAGACGCTGTCGACAAGTCCGCGGCTCCCCCCGGTAGCGTGGCTATCTTCGACACCGTCGCGGCGGGCGCAGACCCCGGGGTGGTGCTGTATCCGTACGATCAAACCGTGCTTCCAATCGGCATTCGGGCCCCGCAGGTGCAATGGGACGCGAAGCTCTCCGCCGCAAGCGCGGTGAAGATCAGCTTGCGCTATCCGGCTGCGGGCACCGCCCTCTTCAGCTGGTCGAAGATCCTGCAGGAGTCCAACCCACCGGCGGCCACCATCCCGCCGCAGGTGTGGAAGTACTTCGAGCAAACCGCCAAGGGGCAAGCCGCACAACTGTCTGTACAGCGCATCGTTGGCGGACAAGCAAAGCTTGCTATGACACGCACCGTCAACTTCTCGACCTCCCCGGTGCGCGGCAAAATCTACTACACGCAGTATCACCGCAACGGCGATCAGAATGAAATGGTAGCCGACCCGGGCTCGCCGAACGCCGCGCAACCCGCGTTCGGCGCCACCGACGGCTGCCCGGTTTGCCACACGATATCCGCAAACGGCAAGGTGTTCGCAACCTCGAGCCGCGTCGGGTACTACGACGACAATCGCAGTGCACAGATCACCTTCAGCCCGACGCTGGGCGGGGTCTCGGAGGTGAACAGCAACGGCTCGCTATCGCCAATCGCCGACTTCGTGGGCGACCCGTCGCGAGCGAATTACAGCGGTGGCTCCGCTGATTGGCGTGGTTTTGCTTGGGCGCCGCTCACGCCCGATGGAAAGTACGCGCTCGTCGCCAATAATTTTTGGGGAAACACCAAGGAGGCTCTGATCGGCATCGACCCCGTCACGCGCCGGGTAAATACCGGTAGCACGATGGCGTCGGGAGGTTCGGGGATTGGCTTGCTGGCGTCGTATTACCCTTCCACGGACTATACGGGCGCGGTCTGGAAGCGCATCGACCCGCAACCGAACTTCACGCTTCCAGGTTCGCCTGGCGGCTTGATTGGCGCAGATTTTTCGGTCAAGCGCGTCGGCCGTGTTCAGGCATTCTTCAGCGAGACGTACGCGTTCGAGGTGGTCAGCACCAGCAGCGATACCTTCAGCTTGAGCGTTGGAGCGACGACAGCCTCAGGCAGCGGTCCCAGCACGTTGGTCGTGAACGTAGCGTTGACGGCGGGCGCGCTCACGCCATTCGAGCTCGATCAGATCAACACCAGCGGCGACTCCAACGTGCAGCTGTTTTGGAGCAGTCCCTCGACGCCCCGTGCGCTGGTCCCGCAGTCACAGCTCTATCCGCCAGCGGACGAGCCAATGCACGGCGCCAACGTCGTTTACGCCGATGCCAACGCCAGTGTCTCATTGATAGAGCCGGACATTGCGGCGAATTGGGCGGACCACAACCCCGCCGCCGGCATCGGGACAAACAGCTGGACGTCAACTTGGGACACCTGGGTCGAGTCACCTGTCTCCGGCTCGGTGCAGCTCTGTACCGATGCCGACGACGGCGTGCAGCTCTATCTCGACGGCTCGGCGACCGCCCTGATCAACGCCGTAACGGCCAGCGCGAACAGCTGCGGCGCCGCACAAACCTGGACGCTCGGGGACAAGCACCGCGTGCACCTGGTGCACGCGGACGGCGCGGGCAGCGCGCACCTTAGCCTCAAGTACAAGTACGGCGCAGTCACGGAGATCATTCCAACGACGAACCTGTACCCGTACAACGTGCCCACGCCGCCCAGTGGCTTGACCGCGACGTACTATGACAGCGCCGATTTCAACGTCAGCCTGCCCGCGACTCAGAGCAATCCACGAGCCTTTCAGCGCATCGATCCGAACATCGACTTCGATTGGCTCAGCGGACGCCCGAACTACTCGATCATCTCGAATGACGATACGTTCAGCGCTCGTTGGACTGGCCGCATCACCCTGGCCTGCGACGGCGTGTACCAGTTCCGGACCAAAGGCGATGTCGATGACGGCGGTCGGCTCTGGATCGACAATCTCCGCTTGATGGGTCGCTGGGACAGCGGTCCGTTGGACGGCGCAAGCTGGTTCAACGCCGGAACCCACGACTTCAAATTCGACTGGTACGAAAACACCGACGATGCTTCGGCGCGTCTGGAATGGAAGACCCCCTGCGCCGGTGACCCTGGCTGGGTCACCATCCCGACAGGCGCGTTCACTCCCAATTCCGGCTACGACCGAACCGCGGGCTACGTGACGGACGGGGGCGACAACGGCAACGGCACGAGCTACTGGGTCTGGCAATTGCCGACCAGCGCCACTCCGACGCCGGTCGACGTCACGGACGAGAGCGCGGGCAATTGGGGGCTCGCGGGGACTACGATGATGGTGCCCTCGTTCTCTCCGGATGGCACGAAGCTCGTGTTCATCGACGGCGATTCGGCGGGCGGGGCCGGTTGGCGCAAGGGCCTCAGCACGTTGGATTTCGATCAATCCGGGAAGCTATTTTCCAATCGTCGTCTCGTCACCAGCACCTGGCCGCTCGGGGACGTACTCAAGTGGCCCACGTTCGAGAGCGACTCACGCAGCGTGATCTTCCAATCGACGGTGCCCGGCGATTATTGCTGCCGCAACGTGTGGACGAAGTACGGCTACATGGGGCCGACCAATTATTACGAGGATCCAGGGCGTCTGTGGTCGATCGACACGCAGGCCGCGACGCCCACGCCGGTCGCGTTGAGCAAGTTGAACAGCGGAGAGCGAGCGACGGACGCCAACAAGTCTTACCAACCCACGATGCTCCCGGTCGCGGTGGGCGGCTACCGTTGGGTGGTATTCACTAGCACGCGGCCCTACGGCAACAGCGTCAACTTACCGAACGTTCAGCAAGATTTCAGCAATACCGCGAGCTACGCAACGTCCAGCTACACGGCCATGACCAACACTTCGGCCATCCAAAGCCAACTCTGGGTGGCTGCAATCGACGATGCCGCCTCGGGCTCGGCGGACCGCAGTCATCCTGCGTTTTGGCTGCCGAGCCAGAACTTCTCCACCTCTGCTGCGAATGGCTACATCAATGAACGCGGCTTCTGGGCGCTCGACGGCTGCCATCCAAGTGGAACTAGCGCCGGCGCGGGCTGTGATGTCGACGAGGATTGCTGCGGCGGCACGGGCCCGTCGAAGACCGCATCTTGTCGCCTCGACACCCCGGTCACGAACCCAGCGACGAGGCATTGCCAAGCGTTGCCGCCTGGCGGGCAATGCAGCGCCGCGAGCCAATCCTGCGCTACGACCGCCGATTGTTGTATGGGTTTGATTTGCGCTGGCGCGCTGTGCACCCCATCGCCGCCAGTGTCTGCGGTTCGGCCGCAAAATTACGAGCGCATCTATCACTCGGACTGCATGGACGGCAGCAAAGTCGTGTGGCGCTTCTTCGACTGGCAGACCGTCACTCCGGCGACCGATTCGAGCATCGAATTTTTCGCGGAGACTCAGGCCGATCCGGGCCTCTTTTCCAGCCTACCCGTGGCTCCGAATGCGGTGGCATCAGACACCGTTGTCAAAGTCGGAACGGCGACGGGCGCGCCGGTGACCATTTGGACCGGCAACGCGGTGGAGCCGCTGCTCGAGGACAAGAACCTCAAGTCCCAGGAATACTTGAAGATCACGATCCGCTTCGTTCCAAACACCGAAGCCAATGCTAGCCCGATCTTGAAAGACTGGCGTCAGAGTTACAGCTGTGTTCCCGCAGAATGACTCGACTCTTCCAGCCCCCACGCGCGCACTCGGCTTTGCGCTTCTCGGCCGTCGCGCTCTCGTTGTGCGCATGGCTAGCCAGCCAACCCGCGTGCTCATCGGACGCGCGCCCCCCGAGCTTGGTCAGCGCGGGCGATCGGCCAAGTGACGGCGGGCGCTCCGGGTCTTCGCCCGCCGAGGGCGGCAACGCCGACTCTGCGGGCGCAAGCGGCGAGGCTGGCGGCGACACCGGGCTGGCAGGCAACGGCGATGGCAGCGGCGCCATGCCGGCTGAGCTCGGCGGTAGCGGGGACAAACCGCAGGCGGTGCCCGCTGCATGCGATCAGCTGGCGGCATGGTCTGCGGCCGTGACCGTGCCTGGCGTCTCGAGCGCAGCCAGCGAGACGCTGCTCGCACTCACCCCAGATGAACTCGACCTGGCGTTCCTGCGCGACGGCGCGCTGTACGTCGCGCATCGCTCGGCAGCCGCTGCCACCTTCTCCAGTGGCTCGCCGTTGGCAGTCCCGATAGGTTGGACCGCAGCGCATGGCGCCGCGCTCAGCGCGGATGGCAAGCGCTTGTTGCTCGTTAGCGAGCCAGATCAGAAGCTCGGGGAATGGACACGATCTGACCGGCAGACCGCCTTTTCAGGGGCGGTTGACGTGAGCGCGTTCGCCGCGGTCAACCAAGACTCGGACTTCACGGGCAGGGTGTACGCTTCACCGAGTATCTCAGCCGGCGACGATCAGTTGTTCTTCAGTTCGTCGTTCTTGGACACGGACTCGACGATCGTGGTCTCGTCTCGCACGGGGACTGCGCCCTGGAGCGCACCGAGAACGCTCAGCGCGGGAGTCTTCGACGGCAGCGGGGGTAAACGGTTACTCCCCACCGGGGTTTCGGCCGACGGACGTACATTGTTCTACTTCAACGAACAGTCAGCCAAGGAAGAAGCGCGCTGGCGAGCGACGAACAGCGTCAGTTCGGCGCTGTACGACATGCTGAGTCTCGGTGGGCGCCGCGGCGCCATCCCGAATGCCCGCTGCAATCGCCTCTATTCCGATTCGAATGGCGACGTGGTGGTAGAGACAGACTGAGCAGAGCACTCCGGACGACAAGTCCGGCGTGTTCGCACAAAACTGCAACGGCGAAAGCCGCCCACGTTAACCGCAACTGATGCGCGTCCGTTCCTTCATCTCGGAGCGTCGCATCATGAATCGGATTTTCTTCTTCGCTGCGTTGGCCATCTGCACTGTGCTGGGTACCGGTTGCTCGTCCGTGGGCGACAATAACCCGCCAATGTTGGCCTCTGCGGGCGAGAAGCCGATGGCGACTCCCACAGCTCCCGAAGTGTGCGCAAACCACGAACAAGGCTGCCCCTGCGACCAGCCAGGTGAGACCACCGACTGCGGCCGAATCAAGCGCGTCGCTGGCGACTACGTGTGGTGCTCCACCGGGATGCAAACCTGCGATCAGTACGGCTCTTGGGGCGCCTGCATCGGCGATCAAGTCGCAGCGTCCGCGGAGTAGTTCTGGTTCGCACGAGCGCTAGCGTCGCTTGGGCAAGAACTTGCGATCGAATAGCCGCACACGCCGGACCAAAAGGTCGAGCAAGAACAGCACGATCGCGGCGAGCACGAAGCGATTCCAGAGCGGGCGATAAGAGACGATCTTTTGGCCAGCCGGGTCGAATACTTTCGTGGGCGCGGGATCGACGCTGCCGCCGCCGGCCAGGGCGGCGCGGGTCAAGCGTTCGAGGTCGGGATCGAAGCTCGCGTACTCGCGCGGGTAGGGGTTGGTGACGTGGCCGTAGCTCATGGCGAGCGGCTTGAGCTCGCCGTTTTCGGCCGGTTTGGCGTGCTCGGCGCGGAGCAGGAACGAGCCGTATTGATCGAGGGGGAAATTGGCTTCGTAGCGACCGGGAGCGGTTTGGCGCATCGGCACTTCGCGGCGGGCCGCGTTCGCGCCGGAGCCGGGGCCAGTGACGATCAGCTTGGAGACGATGCCATTGTCGAAGCGTTCATCCGGGGTGAAGGCGTCCACCACGGCGTGCACGTCGGAGCCGAGCATTTCGGTCTTCATGTCCAGCTCACGACGATGCTTTACGCGCATGTGCTCGCGTACGAGTTGGCCCCAGAATTTGGAAAAACCCGACCAACGCAGCCAGTCGATCGACCAGTTGTTCTTGACGTCACTGGTCCAGGCGACCGCCCACCCGAGCCCCGCCCGCCAACGCGCCAAGATCGGATCGCCACGTTCACTCTGCAAGATCAGCTGCGCAGGCGCCGGCTTCATTTGCGTAGCCACGTAGCCGTGCAAAAGCGGGGCCGCATTGATGGCGATGCCCTTGAGGAAGTCGGCGGGCGCCGCTTGTTGCACCGGAAACCAGTCTTCCACCGCGGCCTGTTGCGCGATCAGCTCGGTCTCCCGAGTGAAGATCTTGGGCAAGCTGTTCGGGTCGGGAACCGCGTGGAATCGGCCGCCCCCCGTGTCGGCGATCATGCGCAGCAAGTCTTGATTCGAGCCTTCACCTAAACCCACGGTGGTGACCGTAATCGATTCGGACAGCATCGCCTGTACCAGGTCTTTGATGCCCTGAGTCGGTGCCTGGCCGTCCGTTAGCAGGATCACGTGCTTCTTCCGGGCTTGGACGACCGACAGATCTTGATAGGCCATGTCCAAGCTGGAGAAAATCTCGGTACCACCCCCCGGTTGGATGCGCTGAATGTCGTTCTGAATGCGGCTCCGGTAGCGCGAGGGCTGCATCTTCACGTAGCGCACGGGCGTCGAATCGAATGCGATTACCTCCAGCAGGTCATCACCCTGAAGGGTAGACAGCGTGGCCTTGCAGGCCGCCTTGGCCATCTCCATGGGCAGCCCGGTCATCGAACCCGAGCGATCGATGACCAAGGCCATGGCCACGCCGGGCATCTCTTTGCGGTGCTCGGCGTCCATGCGCACGGGCAAAAGTCGCTCGATGGTCGAGTGCGCCCAACCGCCGAGGCCGTAGCCGGCCTCGCCGCCGGCAAACAGAAATCCGCCCCCGAGGTCGCGTACGTAACGCTCGACCAGCTCCTGGGCAGGCAATGGGAAGGCTTCGTGCGGCACGTCCGAGAGGATCACGAAATCATAGCGTTCGAGCTCGCGAAGTGACGCGGGGAACGCAGCGGGCGCGCGCAAATCGACGTCGAACTGTTGGGCGTTCAGCGCGCTCATCAGGTAACTCGCGCGCTGCGGTTGGCCCTCCACGTACAGCACGGTGGGACGACCCGGGACATCGACCGTGACGCTGAAGGCGTTGTTGTCCTTGAAGGTGTCTTCGGCGATCTCGTCGAGGCGCAGCGCGTAAGTGACTTCACCGCCCACGCGCACTACGGACTTGAACTTGAGCTCGTTCCGCCCGGGCCTGAGATCGAGTTCACGCACGCCGTCGAGGCCGTTCAACGCTTCGCCCTGATACAAGCGCGCTTTGGCGTGCGTGGCCCGACTGGCATACACGTCGGCCACCAGCTCGAAGGCTTGTCCGATGTCCACCTTGTCCGGCACGCTCAACGCCCGCAGCGCGACCTCACCGGGCGGCGCACGACGATACGGGACCGTGTACAGGGTCACGCCGAAACCGTGCGCGCGATTGGCCTCGGCCAACAGATCTCCGTCGGTCTCCAAGCCGTCGCTGAGCAACACGGCCCGCTTCAAATATCCGGGCGGAAATAGCCCGTAGGAGAGCGCCAAAGCGGCGCGAATGTCGCTGCCGGCAGTGAGCTTCTTGCCGTTCGCCGCGCGATGCCGAAGATCTTTGACGTCTGGCAGGGCGGCTTGCTCGTCACGATAGAGCTCGATCAGCCGCGGTCGCTCGGCAAACGTGACCAGCTTCAATTGGTCGTCCGTGCCCTTGGCCTTGGCGTACGCCTCAAGCGTCTTGCGCGCATCCGCCAGCGCTTCGTCCGGTACCGAGTCGCTGACGTCGATCAGCAGTACGGTGCAAACCTTGTGCGTCTCCTCGGAGCGTACGAGGCGTGCCAGACCGAGACCGAGCAAGCCAAAAAACGCGAGCCGAAACAAGACCGACAGCGCGCGCTGGGGCAGAGGCAAGTCCGCCAGCGAGCGGCCGAGCACGAACAAGAGCAGCGGCAACACCAAGAACACGCCCAGTGCCTTGGGTTCCAGCAGCTGATAGTGAACGCCGTCCTTCAACCAGTGAAACGCGCCCGCACTGGCGTTCGCGCCGAGCACGTAGTGCCAAAAAATCACCAACGAAGTGACGGCCACTGCCAGGATGAGCACCCCCCAAATCAAGCGACCGAAGCGAGGCATCAAACCGTGACCCGTCGGTGGTAGGTGATCCACTCGATGAGCGACAACGCGAGCACTGCCGCGAGTAGATAGACCCATAGTTCGCGCTTCGAGCCCGCAGCGCCGATGTTGACCGGGGCGGCCTTTTGCCGACCAATCGAGAGCTCGGTCAGCGGCGTGATGCGACTCTCGGGCAAGTCCGACAAGTTGGCTGCAAACTCACTTTGCACCGCCTCGCTCCCGGAGCCCGCACTGAGCTTGTAGAAGCCGGCTTCCTCGCCCAAGTACACCGCGCGGCCCTCCTTCACCGGCACGACGTGCTGCGCGCCATGCGGGTCGATTACGGTCGCCGAATCGACCGCGCTCGGCACCGGGATGCGCCACACCTCGCCAGTGCGGAAGGAAGAGACGTAGCCCGTGTCTTCCTCGACGAACGCGTTGATCGCATTGAGCACGAACAGCGGCCAGGCCACCCGCAGCACCAAGTCGCTACTCCGCGGATCGAAGCCGAGCGCCAAGAAGGGATGGCCCGAACGCGCGCCAGAGACCAAGATCGGCCCTTGGTCGCTCGCCCCGAGCACACGATCTCCAGCACTCGGAGTGAGCGCACGGCCGTCGGCCACCTGCACGTCGGCCAGCGCCAGAAACCGCAAAATCGGGCTCTTTTTGTCCCAGGTATCGAAGCCGAAGTCAGTCAGGCGCGCTCCCAGCTTGAGCGGCACGCCGCCTTCGGGCGGGTTGAGATAGAGCGCCGCAGCGACCGTGTCGGGCAGCGCGTCGGCCACCCCATCCAAGATGGCGACGTCGAAGTGCTCGCCCGGAAGTACTTTTCCCGGGACCGCCGTCGTCACGTCGAGATACTCGTCCAACAGCAGCGCTGCCTCCAAGTACGTGTTGCCCTTGGAGATCACCAGCACGCGCGCGCGGTGCCGTTCGGGCATCAGCGCGTAAGCGTGATCGTCCGCGGGTAGATCGTCCGCATGCCCGTCAGCGAAGCGGATCTTGGCCTCTAGCGTGCGACTAGCACCGGCCAAGTCTTGATAGTAGCGCGGCAAGCGTTCGTTCGGGCCGAGCGCAAAACGGCTGACGTCGATGATCGTGCCGTCACCGAGCAAGGTGAGTTCGACCTGCGCTGCGCGATCGTTGGTATTGGCCACTTCGAGCATCACCTCGGAGCGGGATTTGTCGAGCGGGTAGCGGCGCACCGAGAACTCGGAGATTGCCAGATTCGTGCCCGATTTGCCGACCGGTAGGAATTTCAACGAGGCGCTGCCCAAGTCGAGGTGCTGCCCGATCTCTGCCACGTCGCCGAGCACGCCGTCGCTCACGACCACGATCTCGGCCTTGGGCAAGCCGCGCAAGCTATCGAGCGCGAACGACAGGCCGCGCTCGAGATCGGCGCGCGTGTCGGAAGCGCTCAGCAGATCAATGGCTGGATCGAGTTCAGTCACGTCCGAGCTCATGGTAGACAGTGGGCTCGAGAGCGCACCCATCTGAACGATCAACGCGCGGTCCGCACTGCCCAAACCACGCACCAGCTTCTTGACCTCGGCCTTGGCAAGCTCGATGCGACTTGGCTTCACGTCGACTGCCTTCATCGAAGCGCTACTGTCGACCAAAACAACCAAGTGCCGGCCCTCGAGCAAGCTCTGCTTCGGCTTCGGATCGCCGAGCGCGAAGATCAACAGTGCGAGCAGCGCGAGCTGGAACAAGAGTGAGAGCAGCCGGCGTAGCTTGGAAAACAGCTCGGTGGCCTGACGGTCGCGGAAAACCGCGTCCCAAATGCGGGCAAAAGGCACCGGAACCGCGCGCCGTCGCAATTTCAGGATGTACAGCAGCACGGTCACGCTGGCGGCGCCGCCCGCGATCAGCAGCAGCTGCACAAGTGGGAGGCCCGCGAACACCATCAGCGCAGAAAACCTCCGCGCCGAAACACACGCAGCACGAGCTCGTCGAATGGCGTGTTCACGTCCGCCGGGAAATACGGCACTTGCTTCTGCGCGCAAAAACGCTCGATGCCCGCGCGGTAGTCGCTCACGGCGCGCTGCATCTTATCGAGCATTCCTTCGGTGATGGTCAGCTCCCGCTCTTCGCCGGTCTCGCAGTCGTAGATGCGCACGTCACCCGCGAGCTTGGGGCGACCCTCGGCTGGATCGACCAGCTCCACGACGTACGGTTCGAACTTGTTGAAGCGCAGCACGTTGATGCCTGCCTCGAACCCGGCCGGGTCGTATAAGTCACTAAACAAAACCGCCAAGCCACGGCGCTTGTGCTGCGCGACGAAAGTCTTCAGCGCACTGCCGAGATCGGTCGTGCCGCCTGGCTCGAGTTGCGACAAGAACTCGAAAACCTTGAAAATGCGGCCCTTGCCGCGGGTGGTTGGCATGCGCGAGACAACCGCGTCGTTGACGCCTACGACGGTCACGCGGTCCAAGTTGGCGAGGCCCACGTAGGCCAACGCGGCGCACAAGCGACGTGCTTGATCGAACTTCTTCTTGTCGCCGAACGCCATCGAGCTCGAGCAATCGACGATTAGGTAGATGCTGAGATCCTCTTCTTCTTCGTACAAGCGCACGAGCAGTTTGCCGAAGCGCTGGTATACGTTCCAATCCACCGAGCGAAAGTCATCGCCTGCAACGTAGTCGCGGTGATCGGCAAATTCGAGACCGCTGCCCTTTTTCTTGCTGCGCCGCTCGGCGCGCAACCTGCCAGCGAACACGCGTCGGCTGACCAGCGCGAGCATCTCGAGTTTGCGCTGGAACTCATCGTCGAACAGCGCACGCTCGCGTCGCTTGGCGCGTGGCGCCGTCTCGCGTCGAAACATATCCAGGAGGCCCACCTTGCGAGGTTACTCCTTGGATCCCGGCAACTTCTTGAGGATTTCGTCGATCACGCGATCCGCTGCGACGCCCTCGGCTTCACCTTCGAAGCTGAGCAAAACGCGGTGACGCAGGGCTGCGAGCGCGGTCGCCTTGACGTCGTCAATCGACGCGGCGAAGCGGCCATCGAACAGCGCGCGCACCTTAGCCCCGAGCAACATGGCTTGCGCACCGCGCGGCGAGGCTCCGGTGCGCACGAAGCGCTTGACCAACTCCGGCGCTTCCTCGCCGCTCGGGTGCGTTGCCATGAGCACGCGGATCGCATAGTCCTGCACGTGACGCGCAACCGGGACGCGACGCACGAGCGCTTGCATCTCGAGAATTTGCTGGCGGGTGAGCACGCGCTTCACCTCCACGTGCTGGGCGGTGGTCGTACGGTCGATGATCGCGTGCAGCTCGTCGCGAGACGGGAAGGGCACCTGCAATTTGTAGAAGAAGCGGTCGAGCTGAGCCTCGGGTAGCGGGTAAGTACCCTCCATTTCTAGCGGGTTTTGGGTCGCGAGCACGAAATACGGCTCCTCGATCACGTGCGTAGTGCGGCCCACCGTGACGCGATGCTCCTGCATGGCTTCGAGCAACGCGCTCTGCGTCTTGGGCGTGGCGCGATTCACTTCGTCCGCCAAGACGATGTTGGCGAAGATCGGACCGCGCCGGAACTCCAGCTGCCTGGCGCCGCCTGCGCCCTCCTCCAGCACGACTGTCCCGATGATGTCCGCAGGCATCAGATCCGGCGTGAACTGAATGCGCGAGAAATCGAGGCCCAGCACGCCCGCCAACGTCCGCACGAGCATGGTCTTACCGAGGCCCGGTACGCCCTCCAAGAGCGCGTGGGAGGATCCCAACATGCATGACAGCACGCCGTCGATCACGTCCCGGTTGCCGACGATGACGCGCCCGATCTCCTCGCGCAGGGCCCCGATCCGCTTCTGAAATTCGGCTACTTCTTCGCGAGCTTGCTCGGCTTCCGTCATCGCTTCTCCTCTGTCGTGTTGGCGTGGTCGGCCTTCTGAAGCTCATTCTCGTGGCCGAATCAGCTGAAAATAGCGGCGCACGTAGAAACGATAGCCGGACGGAATTTCATCCCGGCTGAGCGCACGCTCGGCGACGGTCTGATAGTCCGTGAACACTTGCTTGTATCCGCGGCCGACGAAGCCGCGCTCGGCCGCTCCGAAAATCACTTGCGACGACGCGGCGCCTTGCCCGGTGTCGGCGCCCGCGGCGGTGACGTCCGTGGTCTTAACCTTGAGCTCGGTCGCCTTGCCTGCGAGGTTCGAGTCGTGCCCGTTACCGTAGTTTGCGCCTGCACTGGGCTCCGAGCTGCCCGGTTTGTCGCCGCTCGGCTGGCCCTGCCCGTCACCGCTCTGCGAAACTGGAACTGGGATCTCGATCGACACGCTTCCGGGCCCGCCGCCCAGGCGCAGCGGTCCCTCCTTCTTGCCGTCTTTTTGACCTTCGCCCTGACCTTCTCCGGGCTGACCTTGGCCGGCGCCGCTCTCGCCACGCGCGCGCTGACCGAATTTTTGCAAACGCTGCATCTGGTCTTTGCCGCCCTTGCCCTGCTGGCGCATCAACTCCCGCATTTCCTGCAGCTTTTTCAGGAGTTCCTGCTTTTGCTCCTCGCTCGTCTCCTGCTTGGCCATGCGGTTGATGTCTTGCGCGCCTTGCGCCAAGTCTTGCGCACTCTGGCCCGCGTCGCGCATCAGATCGCGTGCGGCCTGAGCGAGCTGCTTGTCGAGCTCTGACATTTGTTTTTGGCTGCGCTCAGCGCGGTTCTTCTCGCGATCCAGATGCTCGAGACGACGCTCGTTGTCCGCGAGCTTCTTGTCGAGATCGGGGCTTGTACCAGCGTCGGGTTGGTCGCTCTTCTTCTTTTTGAGCAGCGATTTTTGCTCTTCTTCCAACTCGCGACGACGCTGGTCGATGTTCTTGGCGCGCTCTTCGTTGCTGCGGCTGGCCTTCTCCAAGGCTTGGCGAAGCTTGTCGAGCTCGGCGACACTGGGGCGGCCTTCCTTCTTTTTCAGCTTCTCGGCCAGCTCACGCAGGGCTTTTTCTGCATCCGCGAGCCGCTTTTCGTCGAGTGCGCTGGCAGCCGCCTTGCTCAACCCGCTCTTTTCCAACTCGCGCGCGAGACCTTTCAAACCATCGTCACGCGCGTCGCGATCCAGCTCCAAGTTGTCCTTCAGGTCGCGCTCCAGTTCCCCCATGCGCTGGAAGACTTCGTGGCGATCCAAACGGTGCTCGGCGATGTCTTCCACCAATTGGTTGAAGCGGCGGACCGCAATCAGCGCATTCGGGTCGTCGTTCTTCGCTTGCAGTTCCTTGGCGACATCGCGAAACAGATCGATGTCGTCGGCACTCATCACCATCGGTTCGAATGAGGGCGGCGGCGGCAGCTGCCGGAACGACCGCACCTCCAACAGTGACAGAGCGCATAGACCGAGTAGCAAGGCTAGGACCACGCCGAGCTCACGCGGGAGCCCGATGGGCACCGCACGTCGGGGGTCCAGGCTGCCCGCGAGCGCCACCCCGTCTTCGATCGCCGCCTGCATCAACGGCGTACGCTCGGCGACGGGAACCTGGCTGAAGCTCAAGGCGCTGGTCACCCGATCGTGAAAGCCGTGGAACTGGTCGAGCGCGATCGAGCCCAGCCACGACGAGCGACGCGTAAACAGCGCGCGACTGACTCCCGCCAGGAAAACGAGCAGCGGGACGACCCCAAGCAGCCACCAGCCCAGTTGGCTCGCCGTGTCGAGGCGAAGCGCCTTGACCAGCGTCAGGACCAGCACCGCGTAGCCCAGTGGAAGGGGCAGAAGTAGCGTGATCCGGCTCAAAACCGCTGATGCGCGCGCCCGGCGCCCGGCCCTTCGTGCCGCACGCCGAAGCAAAGCGATGCCATCGCTGGAAGCCATCCAACTCAAGTTAAGCACCCGAAGGGCACGGAGCACAGCGGTCACGGTGTAGGCAATGGACCATCCAGCCCCCAGCGCCCTGGGCTCCGGGGTCGCTGCCGAACGACTGAGGAAGAGGGGCGAAGAACGGCTGGCGGAGACGGCCCGCGGCCCGAGAGGTGAGCCGTGCGTCACGGGGCTTGACCGGAAACCATGCGCTGGTCTCGAATAGCAATGAATTCGCGCCTCTCCACCGATTCTTCCCCCCGGAGTTCTTGCTGCTATGCCAAACGATTCAAAGCCTATCGTGCTCGTCGCGGACGACGAACCGAGCATGGTCGCCATGCTGTCGAGTCACTTGCGCTCGAAAGGGTTCAGCGTGCTCGAGGCCTCCGACGGTGATCAAGCGTGGGAGCTCGCACACGAGCACCTGCCAAACTTGGTGCTGCTCGACGTGATGATGCCGGGGATGAGCGGCTGGGAAGTGTGTCGCAAGATCCGCGAAGCGGTATCGCTCGCGCACACCGGAGTGATCATGCTCACGGGCATCGGCGAGAACTTGAACGAAATGACCTCGCCGCTGTACGGCGCGGACGCTTACCTCGACAAGCCGTTCGAATTCTCCGACCTCGACGAGAAGATCAGCGAGACGCTCGATCGCCGCAGTGCCGGTGCGCTCGGTCGCCCAGAAGCCGACGAGGAGGAAGAAGAACTCGACGACGAGGAGGAAGAAGAACTCGACGACGACGCGGACGAGGATGACGACGACGCGGACGAGGATGACGACGACGCGGATGAGGATGATGAGGCGCCCGTAAAGAAGGCGGCGGTCAAGAAGGCCAAAGCCGCTGAAAGACCGCCCGAATCGGCCAAACCCGCTTTGGCAAAGGCCGTCGCCCGACCCGCTCCCAAACCGAAGGCGGAGCCGAAGCTCAAGGCAGAACCGAAACCAAAGGCAGAAGCAAAACCGAAGCCGGAACCGAAGCCAAAGGCGGAGCCGAAGCCAAAGGCGGAGCCGAAGCTCAAGGCAGAAGCAAAACTGAAGGCGGAACCTAAATCCAAGCCGGAGGCTGCGAAGCCCGAGCCGAAACTCAAGGCACCGGTAAAGGCGGCGCCCGTCAAAGCAGCACCGAAAGCCAAAGCAGCGCCGCCCGCTAAGCCGGCACCGGCGTCGAAAGCCAAAGCAGCGCCGCCCGCTAAGCCGGCACCGAAAGCCAAAGCAGCAGCGCCCGCCGAGCCCGGGGCGAAAGCCAAGGGCCCCGCCAAAGGGACGAATCCAAGTATCAGCAAAGTGGCGAAGCCGATCGTGAAGGCGAGCGCCAAGTCGAAGCCCACACCGACGAAGCCGATGGGCAAGCCGGTGAAGGCCGCGCCAAAAGTGACAGCCAAGCCAGTCGCCAAGGCCAGTCCGAAAGCTGCCGCCAAGGCTCCGGCCAAAGCCGCCAAGGCTCCGGCCAAAGCCGCCAAGGCTCCGGCCAAAGCCGCCAAGGCTCCGGCCAAAGCCGCCAAGGCTCCGGCCAAAGCCGCCAAGGCTCCGGCCAAAGCCGCCAAGGCTCCGGCCAAAG
>Ga0302323_100000520_pt1 | contig 30734 bp, 26 predicted proteins | sample Fen_T0_3_FD_201950 | JGI IMG/M metagenome (GOLD analysis project Ga0302323, IMG submission 201950) | Peat permafrost microbial communities from Stordalen Mire near Abisko, Sweden - Fen_T0_3 | ecosystem: Environmental > Terrestrial > Soil > Wetlands > Permafrost | place: Sweden: Abisko...
CACGGGTATCGGGATTCCTTCACAATGACGACGGAGCGCTTGAGTCTACCGACCACTCATCCTGACTCAGCGCGCCGCGGTGCCTTCCACGTAGTCGTCGTCACCGCTGTCGACCCACGCCATCATCGACCGCAACGACTTGCCGACCTGCTCGATCGGGTGCTGCTCGCCCTTGGCCCGCAACGCCTTGAACTCCGGAGCCCCGGCGTCCTGGTCGGCGATGAACCGTGCCGCGAACGCCCCGGACTGGATGTCGTCCAGCACGGCCACCATGTTGTGCTTCACGTGGTCATCGATGATCCGCGGACCCGAGACGTAGTCGCCGTACTCGGCAGTGTCCGAAACCGACCAACGCTGCTTGGCAATCCCGCCCTCGTACATGAGGTCGACGATGAGCTTGAGCTCGTGGAGGCACTCGAAGTAGGCGACCTCGGGCTGGTAGCCCGCCTCGACGAGCGTCTCGAAGCCGGCTTGGACCAGGGCCGAAGCGCCACCGCACAGCACGGCCTGCTCACCGAACAGGTCGGTCTCGGTCTCCTCGGTGAAGGTGGTCCTGATCCCGCCGGCTCGCAGGCCTCCGAGCGCCTTGGCGTACGACAGCGCCAGGGCCCACGCCTGTCCGGTGGCATCCTGCTCGACAGCGACGATCACCGGCACTCCACGGCCGTTGGTGTACTCCCGACGCACGAGGTGTCCAGGACCCTTTGGCGCGACCATGCAGACGTCGACGCCGGCAGGGGGCTTGATGTAGCCGTACCGGATGTTGAACCCGTGCCCGAAGAACAGCGCGTCGCCGTCGGCGAGATTGGGCTCGATGTCAGCCACGTACAGGCCGCGCTGTGCCGGGTCGGGCGCCAGGATCATGATCACGTCGGACTCGGCGGCGGCCTCGCTCGGCGTCACGACGCGCAGGCCGTCGGCCTCCGCCTTGGCCCGGCTGGCCGACCCCTCCTTCAGTCCGACCCGCACGTCCACCCCGGAGTCGCGCAGGTTCTGTGCGTGGGCGTGGCCCTGGCTCCCATAGCCGATGACGGCAACCTTGCGCCCCTGGATCAGCGACAGGTCGGCGTCGGATTCGTAGAACAACTGGGCCACGGCGGGCTCTCCTTCATGGGCTGGTGTTCGGCTTCGTCGGATTCGAACGTAGCCGGGGTGACGGCGGGACGATCAAGCGGGACGATCGGCGGTACGAAGCGTGCGGTCGGACATCGAGCGGGGACCGCGGCCGATCGCGACCATCCCGGACTGCACGAGCTCCTTGATCCCGAACGGCTCGAGCACCCGCAGCAGGGCGTCCAGCTTGTCGACGTTGCCCGTGGCCTCCACGACGACGCTGTCGGGTGACACGTCCACGACCTTCGCGCGGAACAGCTGGACCGCCTCGAGCACGCGCGAGCGGGTCTCGAGGTCGGCTCGAACCTTGACCAGAAGGATCTCGCGCTGGACCGACGCGTCGCTGTCCAGCTCCACGATCTTCAGGACGTTGATCAGCTTGTTCAGCTGCTTGGTCACCTGCTCGAGCGGCAGATCCTCGACGTTGACCGCGATCGTCATCCGGGAGACGCCCGACAGCTCGGTGGGTCCCACGGCCAGCGACTCGATGTTGAACCCCCGACGGGAGAACAGACCGGCGATCCGGGCCAGCACACCGGGCTGGTCCTCGACCAGGACCGACAACGTGTGTCTCGTCATGTCAGCTCGTCCTTCTCCCAGGCCGGCGCCATGTCGCGGGCGACCTGGATGTCGTCGTTGCTCGTCCCGGCCGCCACCATGGGCCACACCATCGCGTCCTTGTGAACCACGAAGTCGACGACCACCGGACGGTCTGCGACCGCCATCGCCTTCTCGATCGTGGCGTCGACGTCGTCGGCTGCCTCGCAACGCAGCCCGACGCATCCGTATGCCTCGGCCAGCTTGGCGAAGTCGGGGATCCGGACGCTGTGCAGGTCGGTGTTGCTGTAGCGCTCGTTGTAGAACAGCGTCTGCCACTGCCGCACCATGCCGAGACTGCTGTTGTTGATGATCGCGACCTTGATCGGGATGTCGTTGAGCGCGCAGGTGGCGAGCTCCTGGTTGGTCATCTGGAAGCAGCCGTCGCCGTCGATCGCCCAGACCGTGGCCTCGGGGCGACCCACCTTGGCGCCCATCGCCGCCGGTAGCGCGTACCCCATGGTTCCCAGTCCGCCCGAGTTGAGCCACGTGCGCGGCAACTCGTAGCCGATGAACTGCGCCGCCCACATCTGGTGCTGCCCGACCCCGGCCGTGAAGACGGTGTCCGGCCCCGAGATCGTGCCGAGCCGCTCGATCACGTACTGCGGCGACAGCGAGCCGTCGTCGGGCGTGACGTACCCCACCGGGTAGGTCGTGCGCAACCGGCTCAGCATCTGCCACCAGGCGGCGTAGTCGCCGCGTCGACCCGACTCGTGCTCGGCCCGAACTGCCTCGACGAGGTCGCCGATCACCTCGCGCGCGTCGCCGACGATCGGTACGTCCGCCGTGCGGTTCTTCGAGATCTCCGCCGGGTCGATGTCGGCGTGCACGATCGTCGCACCCGGTGCGAACGTGTCGAGCCGGCCGGTGACGCGGTCGTCGAACCGCGCACCGAGGGCCACGATCAGGTCGCTTTGCTGCAAGGCGCCGACGGCCGCGACGGTCCCGTGCATCCCCGGCATGCCCAGGTGCAGCGGGTGGCTGTCCGGGAACGCTCCTCGCGCCATCAAGGTGGTGACCACCGGGATTCCGGTGAGCTCGGCCAGCGCGAACAGCTCCGCGGAAGCCGCGGCCCGGATCACGCCGCCGCCGACGTAGAGGACCGGGCGTCGTGACTCGGTCATGAGTCGGGCGGCCTCGCGCACCTGCTTGCTGTGCGGGCGCACGGTCGGGCGGTAGCCGGGCAGGTCCACCGACGTCGGCCACTGGAAGGTCGTGGCCGCCTGCAGTGCGTCCTTGGAGATGTCCAGGAGCACCGGCCCGGGCCGGCCGGTGGCTGCGATGTGGAACGCCTCGGCGACCGCCCGGGGGATGTCGTCGGCATTCGTGACGAGGAAGTTGTGCTTGGTGATCGGCATCGTGATGCCGCGGATGTCCGCCTCCTGGAACGCGTCGGTCCCGATCGAGGCGCTGGTGACCTGACCGGTGATCGCGACCATGGGCACCGAGTCCATGTGGGCGTCGGCGATGGGCGTGACCAGGTTCGTGGCGCCGGGGCCCGACGTCGCCATGCAGACCCCCACCCGGCCGGTCGCGGCCGCGAAACCCTCGGCCGCGTGACCGGCGCCCTGCTCGTGGCGAACGAGGATGTGCCGGATCGAGGAGTCGAACAGCGGGTCGTAGGCGGGCAGGATCGCCCCTCCGGGGATGCCGAAGATGGTGTCGACGCCGGCCGCCTCCAGCGATCGCACCAGGCTCTGCGCGCCGGAGATCGACTCGGTGGTCGGTTCGGTCATCTGCGTTCCTTCATCCGGTGGTGGGCTCGGGCACGAAAAAGCCCCTCCGACCCGGGGGTCCGTCGAGGGGCAGCGCGCGGTGGACGAGACGGCTCAGGCCGCGCGCCGTCCGACTACGAGGATCTTCCGCACCGGGCCAGCGTCCGCCGTGCCGCTGGATGCGTCAAGTTGGCGAGATCCGCGTCTCACCTCGCGAGACGATCGTCCGGGTGGGTCAGTCGCAGACGGCGCCGTGGGCGGCCGAGCCGACCAGGCGGGCGTACTTGCCCAGCACGCCGCGCGTGTACCGCGGCTCCCGGGGCTTCCACCCGGCGCGACGACGGTCCAGCTCGGCGGCGTCCACGAGCAGGTCGAGCGTGCGGGCCGGAAGGTCCAGCCGGATCCGGTCGCCGTCGGCGACGAACGCGATCGGGCCACCGTGCGGCGCCTCGGGAGCCACGTGCCCGATGCAGAAGCCGGCCGTCGCGCCGGAGAACCGCCCGTCGGTCACCAGCATGACGTCCTTGCCCAGCCCGGCGCCCTTGATCGCCGCCGTCACAGCGAGCATCTCGCGCATTCCCGGACCCCCCATGGGTCCCTCGTAGCGGATGATCACCGCGTCGCCGGGGAGGATCGCGCCTGCCGTGACCGCGGCCATCGCCTCGGTCTCGTCGTCGAAGACGCGCGCCGTCCCCTCGAAGACCGGCCGGTCGACGCTCGCCGCCTTGATCACTGCGCCCTCCGGGGCCAGAGATCCCTTGAGGATGGCGAGCCCTCCGGTCGGGTGCATCGCGGAGCTGATCGGATGCACGATCGTCCCGTCCGGCGCCGGCGGGTCGAGGTCGGCCAGGTTCTGCGCCACGGTGCGACCGGTCACGGTGAGTGCGTCCCCGTGCAGGAGGCCGGCCCCGAGGAGCTCCCGCATGACCATGGGGACCCCGCCCACGCGGTCGATGTCGTTCATCACGAATCGGCCGAACGGTTTGACGTCGGCCAGGTGCGGCGTGCGGTCCCCGACCCGGTTGAAGTCGTCGATGGTCAGCTCGACGCGCGCCTCGTGGGCGATGGCCAACAGGTGCAGCACCGCATTGGTCGAGCCGCCCAGCGCCATGGTCACGGCGATCGCGTTCTCGAACGCGTCGCGCGTCAAGATGTCGCGCGTCGTGACGCCACGTCGCAACAGCTCGACCACGGCCTCACCCGACCGGAACGCGTGCTCGTCGCGTCGCTTGTCGACCGCCGGCGGAGCCGCACTGCCGGGCAGCGACATCCCCAGCGCCTCACCGATGCTCGCCATGGTGTTGGCGGTGAACATGCCGCCGCAAGCCCCTTCACCGGGACAGGCGTTGCGCTCGATCTCGTCGAGATCTCCCTGCGTGATCCGGCCCAGCGCGCAGGCCCCGACCCCTTCGAAGACGTCCTGGATCGTGACGTCGTGGTCACCGACCCGACCGGGCAGGATCGACCCGGCGTAGACGAACACGCTGGCCACGTCGAGCCGCGCGGCCGCCATGAGCATGGCCGGCAGGGACTTGTCGCAGCCGGCGAGCGTGACCATGCCGTCGAGGCGTTCGGCGTGCATGACCGTCTCGACGGAGTCGGCGATCACCTCACGGCTCACCAGCGAGGCGCGCATCCCCTCGTGCCCCATGGAGATGCCGTCGGACACCGAGATCGTGTTGAACTCCATCGGGAAGCCGCCGGCGGTGAACACGCCGTCCTTGGCCTTCAGCGCCAAGCGCTTCAGCGACAGGTTGCACGGAGTGATCTCGTTCCACGAAGACGCGATCCCGATCTGGGGCTTGTCCCAGTCCTCGTCGGTCATGCCGACGGCGCGCAGCATGGCCCGCTGTGGGGCCTTCTGCATGCCGTCGGTGACGTCGCGACTGCGCGGCTTCAGATCGTGGGTGTCGCTCATTCCCCCAGCGTACGGGTGGCCATCACGTCGACGACCCGATGGCCTCGGGCCAACCCGCGGCGCTCGAACCGGGTAGTGGGACGGGACTCGGGGCGCGGGGCGAATCCGCAGTGAGGGTTGTGCAGGAGCGGCTCGTCGGCGACGACGTCGAGCATCTGCTCGCCGTACGGCTCCCAGTCGGTGGCGCAGTGCAGGTATCCGTCGGGCTTGATCCGCGAGGCGAGCATCGACACGAACGCAGGCTGGATCAGGCGACGCTTGCGGTGACGCGACTTCGGCCACGGGTCGGGGAAGAACACGCGGACACCGGAGAGGGTTTCCGGCCCGATCATCTGGGCCACCACCTCGACCGCGTCGCCCTGGATGACCCGCACGTTGGTGAGGCGACGACGCCCGGCGTGGTCGAGCAGCTGCCCGACTCCCGGAGTGTGGACGTCGACCGCCAGCACGTCGGTGTCCGGGTCGTCGGCGGCCATGCACGCCGTCGCGTCGCCCATCCCGAAGCCGATCTCCAGCACGACCGGAGCGGTTCGGCCGAACACGCCCGGAAGGTCGAGCGGCTTCCCGTCCAAGGGCAGCAGCCACGAGTCGCGGTAGCGGGTGAGGGCCGAGGCCTGCGTGGGGGTGAGCCGGTTCCGGCGGGCGTGGAAGGTCCGCACCTGGCCGACGGGGCGACCCCACTTCGGGGTCGGCGGGAGGGGAGCAGTCACGGGGTTCGAGCCTAGGTCGGTGCGACCGGTGCTCGGGACCGGGCCGGTCATCCTCCGGCCACTGACGGGACCACCAGCAGCTCGGCGCCGTCCGGGACCGGGGTGGCCGGCCCACCGGTGCGTCGGATGTCCTCGCCGTCGACGTACAGGTTGACGAAGCGTCGGACTTGTCCGGTTTCGTCCCTCAGTCGCCGTTCCAGAACCGGGTGGGTGAGCGCCAGGACGTCCAGGACGTCGGCGACGGTGGTGGCGGTGGTGAGGCCCGACGGCGCCGCGATCTCGACCCCGAACCGCCCCCTGGTGCCGGCAGTCGCCAGTGCGGCCGGCAGCTCGACGGTGACCAACGTCACGTCACCGCTGACCGTCGGGCACGACGGTCGCCCGCACGCACAAGACGTCGGGGAGGTGCTCGGTGACCCGCGACCACCGCCGTCCTTCGTCGGTGCTCCCCCAGACCTCGCCGGACCGGGTTCCGAAGTAGATCCCGAGCTGGTCGGGCTGGTCCAGGCTCCCCACGCCGTCGACCGCCATCGCATCGCGCAGGACGACGCTGTAGAAGCCGGAGTCGGGCAGCCCGGTTCCGGACTCGACCCACGTGTCCCCGCCGTCGTCGGTGCGGTACACCCGCGCCTTGCCCTCCGGCGGCAGGCGGTGCGCGTCGGCCTGCAGCGGGAACAGGAACGCGGTGCCGGCGCGGAACGGGTGGGCGACCAGCCCGAAGCCGAAGTCTGCGGGGAGCCCGTCGGTGGCCAGGTGCCACGTGTTGCCGTCGTCGGTGCTCGTGAACACCCCGCCGTGGTTCTGCAGGAAGAGTCGACTCGGCTCGGCGCTGTCGCGGGTGACCTTGTGCACGCACTGCCCGTACTCGGGGTACCGGTCGGGTTGGAACCGGGCCTCGATCCCGGTGTTCGAGGGGGCCCACGTCGCGCCGCCGTCAGCGGTCCGGTAGACGCCTCCGGTGGAGATACCGACGAGCACCTCGTCGGGGTCCTCCGGGTGCGGCAGGACGGTGTGCAGGCACAGGCCACCGAAGCCGGGCATCCACGTGGGCCGGTGCGGGTGGTCCCACAGCCCGCGGACGAGCCCGAAGCTGGCGCCGCCGTCGTCGGAGCGGAACAGCGCCGCGGGCTCGACGCCGGCCCACACCTCGTCGGGCCGCTCGGGCGGACCCGGCTGCAGCTGCCACACCTGCGCGACGGCGGCGTCGGCACTGTCGGGGAACCGAAGCGCCGCCCGTTCCTCCTCGACCCAGGTCCGGCCGAGGTCGTCGGAGTGCATGACGACCGGTCCCCAGTGCTCATGACGACCACCGGTGAGGATCCGCAGCGGTGAGCGACGGGTGTCGAGGCCGATCGCCGCCACCCGGGCCATGGGCAGGTGCGGGCCCGACCAGGACCACGTCGTCCGGTCGGCGCTCGTGCCGAGGAACAGACCCTTGTCCGTACCCACGGCCAACAGGATCTGGGTCATCTGACCTCCAGGGTCGAGGTTCTACTCCGCGACAGGTGACCGGCCCGCCGACCCTGGAACGACCACGTTGGCCAGGGGCTGACCGGCGGCGAATCGGGCGAGCTGCTCGCTGACCAGTCGCGCCGCGCGGGGACGATAGGCGGTGGTGTTCCCGCCCACGTGCGGACTGATCAGCAGGTTCGGAGCCTGCCACAAGGAGTGACCGGTGGGGAGGGGTTCCGGGTCGGTCACGTCGAGCGCCGCCGACAGCCGACCGGCCCGAAGCTGCGCCAGCAGTGCGTCGGTGTCGACCACCGCGCCGCGAGCCACGTTGACCAGCAGTGCACCCTCGCGCATCACACCCAGGAAGCGGGCATCGACCAGACCCCGCGTGGCGGGCGTCAACGGGACGGCGAGGATCACGACGTCGGCGTGGGGCAGCAGCGCGGCGAGCTCGTCGACGCCGTGGACGCCCGGCCGCGGCCGGCTGGCCACGGGAACCACCGACACGTCGAACGGCGCGAGTCGACGTCCGATCGCCTGACCCACCGAGCCCCAGCCGACGACTATGACGGTGCGGTCGGCCAACGCCGGCCGGAACTCGGGTGCCCATTCGCCTTCGCGTTGTGCCCGCACGAAGCCGGGGAGGCCGCGCAGCGACGCGATGGTCAGGCCGACGGCCAGCTCGGCCGTGCTCGCGTCGTGAACCCCCGAGGCGTTGCACAGGGTCACCCCGGATGGGACCGCAGCGAGCACGTTGTCGACGCCGGCGGTCAGCGTCTGCACGACCCGGAGCGCGGGAAGGCGGGCGATCACGTCGATCGTGTCCGCCGCACCCAGGTAGTCGGGAACGTAGAACTCCACGCGGTCTCGCCCGGGCGGGAGCGGCAGTCCGCCGCGCCAGACCTCGACCTCGACGCCGGAGGGCAGTGTGATGTCGACGGCCCAGTCGTCGTAGGGCACCCACGCGAGCGTCACGTGCGCACCGTAGCGACCGATCGGGCGACCGCGGTTCAGATCGCTCGCCGCGGCAGCCGATACTGCTCGGGTGACTTCCGTGGACCCGCGACGTCGACGCACCCCCGCGTGGCTGCTCTCCGTGCTCGTGCTGACGGCCTCAGTGGCGTCCGCCGGTGCGGCCGCCGCGGCCCCGGCGTCGGCACCGACGCAGGCGGTGCCGAACCGGACCATCACGCTCGGGCAGAGCTACCACATCCAGTTCTCCGGCCGGCTCGACCGCTCAGTCGCCGCCGACGTCTACGAGGTCGACGGCGGTGACACCAGCAAGTCGGTGGTCACCGACCTGCACCGCCGCGGCAGGATTGTCGTCTGCTACGTGTCCGCCGGGTCGTGGGAGAGCTACCGGGCCGATGCCGGCGCGTTCCCGAAGAACGTCCTGGGCCGCACGCTGTCCGGTTGGCCGGACGAGCGCTGGCTCGACATCCGCCGCCTGCACGTGCTCATGCCCCTCATGAAGGCCCGCATGGATCGGTGCGTCCGCAAGGGCTTCGACGGGATCGAGTTCGACAACGTGGACGGATACGCCAACCAGACCGGCTTCCCGCTGACCCGAGCCGACCAGGTCCGCTACGACCGCGCGCTCGCGCGGGCGGCCCACGTGCGCGGCCTCCAACCCGGCCTGAAGAACGCGATCGGCCTGATCCCCGACTTGGTGGACGACTTCGACTGGGCGTTGAACGAGCAGTGCGTCCAGTACTCGGAGTGCCGGCCGTACCGGGCCTTCGTCAAGGAGGGGAAGGCCGTGTTCGTGCTCGAGTACCACGTACCGGTCAAGCGAATGTGCGCCGTGACGCAGCCGTTGCACCTGTTCGCGCAGAAGAAGCACCGGTCGCTGAACGCGTGGCGGGGCACCTGTCCCTGACCCGCCCGGAGGCCGGGGCGGCGTAGATCAGGCAGAACTCGTTGCCCTCGGGATCGGTCATGACCCGCCAGTGGAAGCCGAACTCGGCGAAGTCGTCGACCGGGCTGCGCCTCCCCCCGAGGTCGACCACCTGCTGGCTGGCCCGGTCGATGTCGTCCACGGCGAGGTCGAGGTGGAGGCGGTTCTTGCCGGTCTTGGCCTCGGGTACCCGATGGAACGACACGACTGGTTCCTCGGCCGCGGGCGGGACCAGCCCGACATAGCGTGGCGGGTCGCCGTACGACTCCCCGATCGGCCGTCCGAGCACGGCCGACCAGAACCTGGCCAGGCCGACCGGGTCGACGCTGTCGACCTGCACCCAGCCCAGGCGTCCGACGGCGGTCATGTCCCCGGAACACCGGCGCGTTCGAGGACCAGCTCGCGCACGCGGGCGGCATCGGCCTGGCCGCGAGTGGCCTTCATGACCGCGCCGACCACGGCCCCGGCCACCTGCACCTTTCCGGCGCGCAGCTTCTCGGCCACGTCGGGCTGGGCGGCCAGGGCGTCGTCGATCGCCGCCAGGAGCGCCGAGTCGTCGGAGACCACAGCCAGCCCGCGGGCCGCCACGACCGCGTCAGGGGAACCCTCACCCGCGAGGACGCCCTCGATCACCTGACGGGCCAGCTTGTCGTTCAGCGACCCGTCGTCGGTGAGCGCCACGATCCGCGCGACGTCGGCCGAAGTGATGGGCAGCTCGGCGAGGTCGACGCCGGTCTCGTTGGCGGCGCGGGCGAGCTCGCCCAGCCACCACTTGCGGGCCGTGGCCTGGTCGGCACCGGCCTCGATGGTCGCCTCGACCAGCTCGACGGCCCCGGCGTTCAGCAGGGACTGCATCTCGTGGTCACTGATCCCCCACTGCTGCTGCAACCGACGACGACGCTGGGCCGGTGCCTCGGGCAGTGTCCCCCGCAACCGTTGGACGAGCTCGTCGGACGGCGCCACCGGGGTGAGGTCGGGCTCTGGGAAGTACCGGTAGTCCTCGGCCTCCTCCTTGCTCCGGCCCGACGTGGTGGTGCCGTCGGCCTCCAGGAAGTGACGGGTCTCCTGGGTCACCGTGCCACCCGATCCCAGCACCGCAGCCTGGCGCTCGATCTCGAACCGCACCGCGCGTTCGACCGAGCGCAGCGAGTTCACGTTCTTGGTCTCCGTGCGGGTACCAAGGGTCGTCGATCCCTTGGGCTTCAGCGACAGGTTCGCGTCCACGCGCATCGATCCCTGGTGCATGTGCGCGTCGGAGACGCCGAGCGCGACGATCAGGTCGCGCAGCTCGGAGGCGTAGGCACGGGCGACCATCGGTGCGAGGTCACCGGGGACCTCGATCGTCTTGGTGACGATCTCGATCAGCGGGACCCCGGCGCGGTTGTAGTCGACCAGCGAGTGGTCGGCGCCGTGGATCCGACCCGTCTCGCCGCCGACGTGCGTGCTCTTGCCGGTGTCCTCCTCCATGTGGGCGCGCTCGATCTCGACGCGATAGGTCTGTGGCCCGGCTTCGGTCTCGACGTCCACGTCGAGCCATCCGTCGAACGCGATCGGTTCGTCGTACTGCGACGTCTGGAAGTCCTTGGGCATGTCCGGGTAGAAGTAGTTCTTGCGGGCGAAGCGGCACCACGACGCGATCGAGCAGTTCAGCGCCAGGCCGATCCGGATCGCTGACTCCACCGCTTGCTCGTTGACCACGGGCAGGGCGCCGGGCAGCCCCAGACACACCGGGCAGACCTGGGTGTTCGGCTCGGCGCCGAACTCGGTGGGGCAGCCGCAGAACATCTTCGACGCCGTGTCCAGCTCCACGTGCACCTCGAGCCCCATCACGGGGTCGAAGGCGGCGATCGCCTCGTCGAACGGGACCCGGTCGGTCATCGCGCGCCTCGCCCGACGCCGGCGAGCGCCGGCGCCCGGTCGAGCAGCCGACCACCCCAGCGTTCGTGGAGGGCGGCTTCCAGCGCGGCGCCCACGCGGTAGACCCGTTCGTCGGCCTGGACCGGAGCCATGATCTGCAGGCCCACGGGCAGGTCGTCGTCCCCGAGACCGGCCGGCAGGCTCATGGCCGGACCTCCGTACAGACTCGACGGCAACGTCGCCAGGTCGGCCTGGTACATCGCGACCGGGTCGTCGGAACGCTCACCGATCCGGAACGCGACGGTGGGCGTGGTCGGTGAGATCAGCACGTCGGCCGTCTCGTACGCGGCCTCGAAGTCGCGCCGGATCAACGTGCGGACCTTCTGCGCCTGCCCGTAGTACGCGTCGTAGTACCCCGCCGACAACGCGTAGGTGCCGAGCATGATCCGTCGCTTCACCTCGTCCCCGAAGCCGGCCTCGCGGGTGCGGCCCATCACCTGTTCGACGCTCGACGAGCCGTCGTCGCCGGTCCGCAGCCCGTACCGCATCCCGTCGAACCGGGCCAGGTTGCTGGAGGCCTCGCTCGGCGCGATCAGGTAGTAGGCGGCCAGGCCGTACCCGAAGTGCGGGCAGTCGACCTCGACGATCTGTGCGCCGAGCTCGGTCAGCAACGTGACCATCTCGTCGAACCGCGCCTGCACGCCGGGCTGGTACCCCTCGCCCTGCAGCTGCCGCACGACGCCAACCCGCAGACCTTCGACGCCGCCGAGCTCCCCACGCGCCGCGGACACCACCGCGGGCAAAGGCGCGTCGATCGAGGTTGCATCCATCGGGTCGTGCCCACCGATCGTCGCGTGCAGCAACGCTGCGTCGAGCACGGTGCGGGCGAAGGGTCCGCCCTGGTCCAGCGACGACGAGAAGGCGACGAGCCCGTACCGCGAGACGCCGCCGTAGGTCGGCTTCACGCCGACGATCCCGGTGACGGCGGCCGGCTGACGGATCGAGCCGCCGGTGTCGGTGCCGATCGCCAGCGGCGCCTGGTACGCCGCGACCGCGGCACTGGACCCGCCCGAGGAACCGCCGGGGACGCGGTCGAGGGCCCACGGGTTGTGGGTGGGGCCGTAGGCGGAGTTCTCGGTGGACGACCCCATGGCGAACTCGTCCATGTTGGTCTTGCCGAGGATCACCACGCCCGCCTGGCGCAGGCGGGCGGTCACGGTCGCGTCGTACGGGGGGATCCAGTTCTGCAGGATCCGCGAGCCGCACGTGGTGGGCAGGCCACGGGTGACGAAGACGTCCTTGAGGGCGAGCGGCACCCCGGCGAGCGGACCCAGCGGCTCGCCGGCGGCCCGTCGGGCGTCCACCGCCCCGGCGGCTTCCAGTGCACCGTCGGCGTCGACCGTGAGGAACGCGTGCAGCGAGTCGTCGGTCGCCGCGATCTGGTCCAGGTGCGCCGCAGCCACCTCCACCGCCGACACGTCGCCGGCGGCGATCCGCCCGGCCAGCTCGGCTGCGGTCGACCGGGTCAGCTCCGCGGCGCTCACTGCTCCTCCTCGTCGAGGATCCGCGGCACGCGGAAGCGTCCGTTCTCGGCCGCCGGCGCCGCGGCCAGCGCCTCGGCCTGGGTCAGCGACGGGCGTCGACGATCGGGGCGGGTGACGTTGACCACCGGAACGGCGTGCGTGGTCGGTGGCACGTCGGCAGCCGCCACCTCAGCGACACGGGCGACGGCGGACAGGATCACGTCGAGCTGGGCACCGAAGTGGTCGAGCTCGGCCGGGGTGAGATCCAGCCGGGACAGGCGCGCGAGGTGGGCGACCTCGTCGCGGGACAACGCGGGCATGACCGTCGACTCCCCACCGGTGGCTTGGTCGCCACTGCCTGGCGCAGCGACGCACGCGCCATCCTAGGGACCGGTCAGGCGGTGTCCCGGCGACGCAGGGCGAGTTCGGCGACCACCGGAGACCAGACCTTGATCCCGCCGCCCGCGTCCTTGGCCAGGAACATCGCCTGGTCGGCCCGGTGGATGGCCTCGTCCACCGACAGCGGGTCGGTGCGGACGACCGTCACCACGCCGACGCTCGCGCCGATCGGTAGCGCGGCCTGGCCGAACGGCACCACCCGCGACACCGACCGAACGATCCGCTCGGCGACTTCGACCGCGTCGTCGGGGTCGGGTCGTTCGGTCAGCAGCACGGCGAACTCGTCACCGCCGTACCGGGCGACCATGTCGGCTGCCCGGACGCTGGAGGCGATGCGTTCGGCCGTCGTCCGCAGCACGGCGTCCCCCGCCAGGTGGCCGTAGCTGTCGTTGACCTCCTTGAACCCGTCCATGTCGATGATCATCACGGCGACCGACTGGCGTCGCTGGATGGCTTCGCCGAGCCGGGCGAAGAACAGCCGTCGGTTGGCCACGCCGGTCAACGGGTCGTGCAGCGCCTCGTGGTTGGCCGACCGAGACAGGTCGTAGGTGCGCGAGAACAGCAGAAGTGGCAGGAGCAGGAGCACCGGGTAGAAGGTCCCGGCGTCGGCGAGCACGACGACAACCACCGCCAGCGTGTCGGCTAACAGGTCGGCCACCAGGTACCAACGGACGTTGGCACTGAAGTCCTGCGCGAACGTCGGACCGTCCGGGTCGGCGGCCAGCGCCACCAGCGCGTCGTTGACCACGAAGTGGGTGACCCAGGTGGCGACCACCCAGGGGATGTCGTGCCAGCTCGGTGGGTGGCTCTGACCCATCGGGCTGCCGCCCAGGGCCATCATCACCCACCCGGCGGCACCCATCGACACGACGAACTGGGCCACGTTGAAGGCGACCTTCCACGCCTCCTTGCCGCGGAACGCGGTTCCGAGCCCCCAGCTGACGGCGCTGACGACGATCGCCGGCGCCGGTCCCCACAGGTACAGGGCGGCGAAGGCGAACGACTGGCCCAGGTGGATCGTCGTGGGCTGCGGGTACTGCAGCACGGTGAGGGGACGCAGCTCGAACAGAGCGGCACCGATGAGGATCAAGAAGAAGGCGGGCGACACCCCGTGCCAGCCGGGCCAGGTGATGGCCCGCACCAGCAGCACCGCAGCGGTGAACCAGACCGCGACCACGGTGACGCTGAACACCGATACCCGACGCATCGAAGCCGCGAACCCCCGCGGCCCGTCCACCTTCGGGTCCGGCTGCCGAGCAGCCGGTCCCCCCATTGCCCTACCCCCCTCGCCGTTCGTGGCCCGCTCGCCCCTCGCAAGCGACTCCTACCAAGCGCCGGCGGTCCCCTGAACCAGACGCAGTGAGCGATGACGTGACGGATGCCGCAGCAGCCAACGAGTGGCCTGCTGGGCATCCATCGGGCGGCTGATGTACCACCCCTGTGCCACGTCGCAACCGAGGTCCCGGAGGCGGTCCCACACCGCTTCGTCCTCGACCCCCTCGGCGACGGCGATCATGCCGAGGCCGTGGCTGAGCTCCACGATCGAACGCACGATGGTGAAGTCCGCCGGGTCGTTCGTGAGCCGGCCGACGAACGTGCGGTCGATCTTCAACTCGTCCACCGGCAGGTGTTTCAGCCACATCAGGGACGACTCGCCGGTCCCGAAGTCGTCCAACGAGATCCGCACCCCGAGGCGCCGCAGCTCGGACAACGTCTGGGTCACTGGGGCGGAGTCCTTCGTCAGCACCCGTTCGGTGATCTCCAGCACCAGTGCCGCGGCCGGCAGGTCGTACAGCTCCAACGAGCGCAGCACCGTCTGCTGCAGGTCGGTTCCCTGCAGGTCGCGCATCGAGATGTTGACCGCAATGGAGATGTCCAGACCGGCAGCGCGCCATTGCGCGACCTGCTCCAGCGACGTCTCCACGACGTAGGACGTCAAGGTGCTCATGAGTCCGGAGTGCTCGGCGATCGGGATGAACTCGTCCGGCATGATCAGGCCGCGCGTGGGGTGGCGCCAGCGCACCAGCGCCTCGACCCCGGTCACATCCGACGTCGCCAGGGCGAGCTTGGGCTGGTAGTGCAGCTCGAGCTCGCCGCCCTCGAGCGCCGTGCGCAGACCGCCGAGGAGCGCCAGCCGGTTGGCCGAGTTGGGGTCGCGGTCGGCGGCGTAGATCTCCACACCGGTGCGGCTGTCCTTGGCCAGGTACATGGCGACGTCCGCGCGCTGCAGGAGCTGTTCGCCGTCGACACCGTGCTCGGGGAACATGGCCACGCCGATGCTCGCCTCGAGCTCGAACAGCAGTCCCTCGAGGTGGAAGGGCGTCACGAGCGCAGCGCGCACCCGCTGCGCCACTTCCACGGCCGCGTGAGCGTCGCGGATCGGCGCCAGCATCAAGGCGAACTCGTCGCCGCCGAGCCGAGCCACCAGGTCGCCCGGGCGCAGCGCGGACTGGATCCGACTCCCCGCCAGCTGGAGCAGCCGGTCACCGACGTGGTGCCCGAGGGTGTCGTTGACCTCCTTGAACCGGTCCAGGTCGAGCAGGCACAGGGCCGCCCGGTAGCCGTCTCGGCTGCAGTCGTCGAGCGCGTCGACCAACTGCGCCAGCAGGAACTTGCGGTTCGGCAGCTGCGTCAGCGTGTCGTGCAGTGAGGCGTGCTCCTTCTCGCGCGAGATCGAGGCCGTCTTGCGCACGGCGATCAGCGGGAGGATCCACAGCGGCAGGTACAGCGGCTCGGCAGCGGAGAACACGACCAGCGGCGAGAGCGCGAGCACCGCGATGGTGGTGAGGAAGTAGTACCAGAAGTCGTCGAAGAAGTCCTGGACGAAGGTGCGGCCGACGTCGTCGGACAAGGTCGCAACGAGCACGTCGTTGGCGAAGAAGAACGCCAGCCAACCCAGCACGATCCACACGAGGGACGAGGCAACGAGCGAGCCGGGATGCGTCAAGGACGCCTGGTGTCCGGCCAGCTCCATGACGACGGCCGCCGCCATCAGGCTCAACGTGTACTGACCTACGTTGAAGAACCACTTCCACGGCGGCTTGCGGCGTCGGGCCTCGGCGATCAGGGTGCCGACCGCGAGCAGTGCGACCGCGGGCCAGGGACCGTAGAGGTACAAGACGGCGAACACGAAGGCATGCGACGTGACCACGCCTTGTGGGTCCGAGCTCCCCGCGGCGATGACCGGCCAGAGCTCACCGAGGATCACCAGGGCGGCGAGGCCCCAGAACGCCTTGGCATCACTGGGCGGCGTGTGCACCAGCGCGCCGACGGTCTGGCTGATCGCGCAGACGACCAGAACCCCACCGGCCCAGACCGACAGGTTCCAGAAGAACGCGAAGCTCGATGGTCGGACCAGTGACGGTCGACGCGATGACGCGGCCACGGCCCTCCCCAAAGCGCCTCGGCAGGTCTCCCCCTGACGCTACAAAGAGTAGCCCCGTAAGTACTGTCGGTCATCGCTCAGTTGGCCTAAAACCCCCGGGAGGGGGACGAATCACCCGCTTGGGCGATCAGGAGCCGGGTCGCAAGCGGCCCGCGACGCCGACTCAGTCGCGGCCGGCCAGGGCTGCCGCGACCTCCGGACCCTGGTCCAGGAGCACGACGAATCCCGCCTCGTCGAGGACCGGGACGCCCAGCCCCTGAGCCTTGTCGGCCTTGCTGCCCGGATTGTCGCCGACCACCACGAACGCGGTCTTCTTCGACACCGAACCCGCGGCCTTGCCGCCCCGATCGACGATCGCCGCCTGCGCCGCCTCACGGGAGAAGCCGGTCAGGGTGCCGGTGACCACGATGCTCAGGCCGGTCAGCGTCTGCGGCGCAGCATCGTCACGCGGCTGGTCGGCCAGCCGCACGCCGGCCGCCCGCCAGGCGTCCACGACCTCGCGATGCCAGTCGACGGCGAACCACTCGACCAACGCGTCGGCCATGACCGAGCCGACTCCCTCGACCGCTGCCAGGTCCTCCGGCGAGGCTCCGACCAGCGCGTCGAGGGTGACGAAGTGGTCGGCGAGCGCCCGGGCGGCCGTGGGGCCGACATGACGGATCGACAAGGCGACGAGCAGCCGCCACAACGGTCGGTCCTTGGCCACCTCGAGCTGGCTGAGCAGCTCCTGGCCCTGCGCGGCCAGCTGGGGCCCGTGCTCGCCGGCGCCTGGCGCCCGCGTGAAGAACTCGCAGCGCAACAGGTCGGCCTCGGTCAGCGCGAACAAGCCCCCCTCGTCGTGCACCAGACCGCACTCCAGCAGGGCCACGGCCGCCTTGTACCCGAGCCCCTCGATGTCCAGCGCCGCCCGCGAACCCACGTGGAACAGTCGCTCGCGCAGCTGCGCCGGACACGAGCGTGCGTTGGGACACCGGATGTCGGCGTCCCCTTCCTTCTCCGGCGCCAGGGTCGACTGGCACTCAGGACAACGCGTCGGCATCACGAACACGCGCTCGGAGCCGTCACGGTCCTCGACCACCGGACCGATGATCTCCGGAATCACGTCGCCGGCCTTGCGCAAGAAGACGGTGTCGCCGATCAGCACACCCTTGCGGGCGACCTCGGCGGCGTTGTGCAACGTGGCCATCTGCACGGTGGAACCGGCGACCTTGACCGGTTGCATGACACCGAACGGCGTGACCCGACCCGTGCGACCGACGTTGACCTCGATGGCGCGCAGCCGCGTGGTGACGACCTCGGCCGGGTACTTGTAGGCGATCGCCCAGCGCGGCGCCCGGCTGGTCGCCCCGAGCCGCTCCTGCACGGCGATCTCGTCGACCTTGACCACCACGCCGTCGATCTCGTGCTCCACGTCGTGCCGGTGCTCGCCGTAGTGGTCGACGTAGGCCTGCACCTCGACGAGGTCGTCGACCACCCGAGTTCGGTCCGACGTGGGCAGCCCCCACGACGCCATGGCCGAGTACGACTGCGACTGGGTGCTCGGGGCATACCCCTCCCGGGCCCCGATGCCGTGGACCACGAGCTGCAACCCGCCCAGCTGACTGGTGGCGCGGTCACGGTCGGCCCGCAGCCGTTCGGCGCGGGTCGCCAACCGGTCGGCCGAGCGACTGCCGGCAGCGGCACCCCTGAGCTCCGACTCGACCGCCGCCAGTTCCACGTCGCGTCGGTCCAGACGCTGGCGCAGCGTGCCGGCAGCGGCGTTCCGCGGGTTCGCGAACGGAGTGCGGCCGGACGCCATGACGTGGACGTTGATCGCGTCGAAGGCAGCCACCGGGAAGTACACCTCACCGCGCACCTCGAGCAGCGCAGGCACCGGAACCCCTGCGTCACCGGCGTGCAGGGTCGCCGGGATCGAGGGAATGGCCCGCACGTTGTAGGTGACGTCCTCGCCCGTGCGACCGTCACCGCGCGTCGCCACCGACCTCAGGACACCGTCGACGTACACCAGGTCCACGGCCAGCCCGTCGACCTTGAGCTCGCACAGCATCGGTGGGACCGAGCCCAGGTCCTTGACGATGCGGGTGCTCCACGCCTGGAGCTCGTCCGGGCTGAACGCGTTGTCCAACGAGTACATGCGTTCCAGGTGGACGACGGGTTCGAACATCTCCGACCAGTGGCCGCCGACGGTCTGGGTCGGCGAGTCGGCGCTGACCCATTCCGGGTGCCGGCTCTCGAGCTCGCGCAACCGACGCTCGAGTGCGTCGTACTCGTCGTCGCTCACGGTGGGCGAGTCGAGGACGTAGTAGCGGTGTCGATGCTCGTTCACCGCGTCGACGAGCTGTTGGTAGACGCCCCGTTCGTCGACGTCCCGCGAGGCGCGCGTCACCGTCGCCCCTCCGGATCGTCGTCCAGGAGCCGGGCCCCCCGCACCGCCGACTGGTAGGCGGCTCGGGCGCCCTGGGGGGTGCTCCCCGCCAGGCCGCAGGTGGGGCTCACCACCACCTGCGCCGACAGCCGCTCGGCGGGCAGCCCGAGCCTGCGCCACAGGTTCCACACGGGGGTGACCGTAGCGCCGGGGTCCGACCCGGCGGATCCGGCCGTCGCGACGACGCCCGCGACCAGCCCGGCGCCGGACTCCAGGGCCGCGCCGAGGTCGTCGTCGGCGTCGACGCCAACAGCCGCCAGGTCGAGCGAGAGGGCGCGCGCGCCGGCGGCAACCAGCCGCGCGACCGGCACCCGGGCGTCGCAGCAGTGGATCAGGGGAACGGCGTCCCCGACCGCGGCGATCACCATGGCCAGCCACCGCTGGGCCTCGTCGCCGGGCAGGGCCCGGATCCGCGAGAAGCCGCTCGCGGTCGGGAGCTCCCCGGCCAGACAGGTCGGCAGGGACGGCTCGTCGAGCTGTACGACCAGCCTGGCCCCGGGCACCCGGCGACGCACCTCGCCCGCGTGCTCGGCCAGGCCCTCGGCCAGGGACTGGGCAAGGTCACGTCGCGCCCCGGGATCGGAGACGGCCGCATGGCCGGACGGGAGCTCGACGGTGGCCGCCAGCGTGACCGGCCCCACCACCTGGATCTTGACCGCACCCCGGAACCCCGCGAGACCCTCCTCGAGGGCGTCCAGGTCCTGGTTGAGCATCGAGCGCGCCAGGCTCACGTCGCGACCGGGGCGCGGGACGAGCCGCCAGCCCGACACCCCGACGTCGCCGGTCATCCCCGGCAGCAACGCCATTCCGCGCCCGGTCAGGTCGGCCCACGGGCCACGCGCCGCAAGCTCGGGCAGGTGCGGGAAGTCGGGCAGCAGCTCGACGACCATGTGCATCGCCCGCGTCGGGTCGGTGCCGGGCAACGACCCGACGCCGGTCGCCGAGCCCGGGGGCCACGGCCAGCGGCCCCGCTCCGGCGAGGCCGTCACCGGCGCCCGATCACAGGCTGGCGCGGATCAGGTCCGCGTAGGCCCGGCCACCGGCGGCCGACAAGTGGTAGCCGTCGGAGGCGAAGACGGCCGGGTGCGCGCCCGAGAACGCCCGCCAGGGGATCAGATGGGCGTTGGGGAACCGTCGCGCGCACCGGGTGATCGCGCGGTTGTCGTCCGCCGTCCACGAACGCGGCACCCGCACCGTCACCAGGAAGAGCTGCCGGTGCGGACCGAGGTCACGGATCAGGTCACCGCAGGCGTACGACGGGAACTGACCGTTGGTTCCGAGGTGCACGACGAGCCGGTCCGGGAGCCGACCCGTCCGCGAGAGTCGTCCGACGATGCTCAGCCCGGCGTAGACCTGTCGGCTCTCGACCGCGTTGACGCGGCCGGGCAGCCGGGCCAGCCACGGACGGGCCCCGAGCATCACCGAGTCGCCGAGGAACAGCGTTCCCTGGCGCACCCGCGGCGCAGGGGTCGATCCGCCGGCCGGGACAGACGCACGGGGGCCGGCGCCCGATCCGAAGGCCACCCGCGCGAAGGCCGCAACGTTCACGTCCGCGTCGCGATCCGTTGTGGACACCCGTCCCGTGTGGGCCGTCGTCACCCCTGCATCCGGGTGTCCTCCCACGAGGGCGACGAGGCATGCGGCAGCGGCCAGGCCGACCAATGCCGCAGTGGTCGAACGACGCATGAACATGCCTTTCGGTGGCGACGGGTCAGGCGGCGGTCGCAGTGACGGTGGCCGCCCCCACGACTCGCGAGCCGTCGTACAGGACCAACGTCTGCCCAGGTGCGACGCCAGGCGTGGGCTGGTCGAGCTGGACCACCAGACCATCATGACCGACGCGGGCATGCGCCGGCATCAACGCCCCGTGAGCGCGTACCTGCACCCGACAGCGGATGTGCCGGTCAACCGGGACCGGCCCGCACCAACGCGGAGCACCCGCGCGCACGGCACCGACCATGAGCTGTTCGCGCGGCCCGACCGTGACCGTCGCGCTGACCGGTTCGATCGACAGCACGTAGCGCGGGCGGCCGTCTGACGCGGCTGACTGGAGCTGCAGGCCCTTGCGCTGACCGACCGTGAAGGCATACGCACCGTCATGCCCGCCCAGATCGGCGCCGCTGGGGTCGACGATGCGCCCGGGGCGGTCGCCGAGGTGCCGACGCAGGTAGCCGGCGGTGTCTCCGTCGGGCACGAAGCACAGGTCGTGGCTGTCGGGCTTGTCGGCGACCAGGAGCCCGCGCTGCGCAGCCTCCCGGCGGACCTCCGACTTCTCGCTGTACCCGAGCGGGAACATCGCGTGGGCCAGCTGGTCGCCGGAAAGCACGCCGAGCACGTAGGACTGGTCCTTGGTCTCGTCCACCGCGCGGTGGAGCTCGTGCCCCGCGACCGTCTCGACGATCCGCGCGTAGTGACCGGTGCACACCGCGTCGAACCCGAGCGCCAGGGCGCGTTCGAGCACGGCCGTGAACTTCACCTTCTCGTTGCACCGGATGCAGGGATTGGGAGTGCGCCCGGCCTCGTACTCGGCCACGAAGTCGTCGATCACGTCGTCCTTGAACCGGTCCGACAGGTCCCACACGTAGAACGGGATGCCGAGGATGTCGGCGGTCCGACGGGCGTCGCGGGAGTCCTCCAAGGTGCAGCAGCCGCGGGCGCCGTTGCGGAACGACTCCGGCGACTTGCTCAGCGCGAGATGCACCCCCACCACCTCGTGGCCGGCGTCGACGGCGCGGGCGGCTGCCACGGAGGAGTCGACTCCGCCGGACAGGGCGGCCAGCACCTTCATGACCGGGCCCGGCCACGCGCTTCACGGGCGCGCAACAACGCGGCCGGAAGAGCCTCGACGAGCGCGTCGACGTCGGACTTGGTGGAGGTGAGCCCGACCGAGAAACGCAACGACGAGCGTGCGACGTCGGTGTCTGCGCCCAGCGCCAAGAGCACGTGACTCGGCTGGGCGACCCCCGCGGAGCAGGCCGAACCGGTGGAACACTCGATGCCCTGGGCGTCGAGCAGCATGAGCAGGTCGTCGCCCTCGCAGCCGGGGAACGAGTAGTGCGCGTTGGCCGGCAACCGGTGTTCGGGCTCGAGGAGCGGGTCGCCGTTGAGCACTGCGTCAGGGGCAACCTCGGGGACCCGGGCGACGACGTCGTCGCGCACCTGGGCCAGGTGACGCTGCCGCTCGGGGAGATCGGCGGCCACCGCCGCCGCCGCGGCTGCCATGGCCGCGACACCAGGAACGTCGAGCGTCCCGGACCGAACCTCGCGCTCCTGGCCGCCGCCGTGCAGCACCGGGACCGGGGACGCCTCCCGGCTGAGCAACAGCACTCCGACTGCGGGCGGACCGCCGAACTTGTGACCCGAGAGGGTGAGGGCGGTCGCCCCGACACCGGCGAAGTCGATGGGGAGCTGTCCCGCGGCCTGAACGGCGTCGGTGTGGAAGGGGATGTCGTGCGCTGAGGTGATCGCGGCGAGTGCCGAAACCGGCTGCACGGTTCCGATCTCGTTGTTCGCCCACATCACCGACACGAGGGCGACGCCCTGTGGGTCCTCGTCGAGGACCGCCTCGAGCTCGGCCGGATCGACTCGACCCAGCGAGTCGACGCCGAGCTCGACCACCTCGGCGTCCTCGTGCGCAGCCAACCAGAGCACCGGCTCGAGCAACGCGTGGTGCTCGATCGCGCTGACCACGACGCGCCGTCGTCGTGGGTCGGCGGCTCGACGCGACCAGAACAGGCCCTTGACCGCGAGGTTGTCGGCCTCGGTGCCGCTCGCCGTGAAGACGACCTCACTCGGACGGGCACCGAACGCGGAGGCGACGGCCTCGCGGGACTCCTCGACGACTCGCCGCGCTCTTCGGCCGGAGGCGTGTAGCGACGACGCGTTGCCGACGTGACCGAGCTCGCGGGTCATGGCTGCGACCGCCTCGGGCAGCATCGGCGTCGTGGCAGCGTGGTCGAAGTACACCATCGGTGGCCGGCCGCCTACCGCTTGGCGAGCGGCCCGTACTCGCGCTCCAGTGCCTGGAGGAGCAGCGAGGCGGGCAGGACCGACCCGTCGTAGGACCAGTGCAGACCGTCACCTTGCCGGGCGTCGAGGCGCTGGCCGTGGTAGACCTCGCTGCGCGAGTAGCGCCCGTGGTCCGACGTCCCGTTGTACAGGTCGACCCATCGTGCACCGGGGATGGCGGCGGCCGCCTGGGCGCCGGCCGCGTTGATCGAGGCGAAGATCCGCTGGTAGTTGGCTGCCGGCGACGTCGGTGGTCCGCCGTAGTAGACCCGGTCCACACCACCGCTCAGGAACGTCTGCATGACCACTGCGATCCGTCGCGCGTACTCGCGCTGCCAGGACGGGGTGGCCCAGTCCAACGTGGCGCCGTCGTGCGTCATGTCCCAGCCGTCGTTGGCGCCCATGATGAGCATGACGGCATCGGGGTGGATGTCGCGCACGAGGTTCTGCGCGGCCACCTGCCAGTTGAACGATCCAGGAGTCGTCAGGCCGGTGCCGTTGAACGGCTTGACGACGACCTTCAGCTTGTCGTTGCCGAGGTTGGCCAGCTGGTCGCCCGGGTACGTCGACAGTGAGTCGCCGGTCACGAGCACCTTCAACGGGTGGCTCACGGTCGGCGGGTGGATCTTCGTGACCCCGCCGACGTCCTGCGGGTAGAGCACCGACTGTTGGTGGTGGGCGGGCTTGTTCCGCGCGGTGCTGCTCGCCGATGGCGCGGCCACCGGTGTGTTGAGGATCGAGTCGTCGCCGGTCTCCAGAGCCGTGTTGCTGGCGACGTAGGACTGGTGCCCCAGTGCCGCGTCCAACGCGGAGCGCGGCGCGGCGAGACCGACGTTCTGTGCGAATGAGTTGATCGGCTGCGCCGCCGCGAGCACGAGAGTCCGGGTCACCCCAGGGTCCATGCCTTCGCCCTTGCGCAAGACCGACTCGGAGTTGAGCAGCCAGGCCACGGTGAGGGCCAGGAACACGGTGGCGATGGCCTGCCCGGCTGGCACCCTGCGCGCACGTGCCTGCGCCGCCGGGTGCTCGACCTCGTCGATCCACCGGCGCTGGGGGGGCGCCTGGTTCGGCGTCTGGGTCGCGCTCATCAGTACCTGCATCCTAGGCCGTGGCGCCGCACGGGTCGGTCGTCGGACGGGTTCAGAACCGGAAGTAGAGGAACGGGGCGACCCCTTGCTCGGGCAGGATCGCGTCGATCAGCACCAGGACGACCGCGAACAGCAGGGCCTGCGCCCACCACGGCAGTCGGGCCACCCGCACCTCGATCTCCTGCCACAGCCGGGCCGGGACGAACTGGGTGCTCAGGCCCACGGCCATGGCCACCACGACCGGCAGCGTGACCAGCGGAGCCGGCCCGAAGTCCGCCAGCCGGCTGAGCAGCTCGATGGCCACGCTGAACGTGGGCGAGCGGAAGAACACCCAGGCGAAGGTCACGAACGCGAAGGTCCCGGCCACGGCCACTGCCTTGGGCAGGCCGCCGCTGACCGACCGCTCGACCACACCGGCCCTCTGAGTGCGCTCGCGGAAGGCCTCCTGGGTGGGATCGAGTCCCACGGGGACGGCAGCAGCGGTCACGGTCTCGTGTCGCAGCGGCGCGCCGCGTTGTCGCACCTGGTTCACCCACCGCTCCACGGCCAGACCGAACCCGTGCAGGCCGCCCCAGACGACGAACGTCCACGACGCGCCGTGCCACAGACCGCCCAGCAGCATCGTCAGGAACAGGTTCACGTAGGTGCGCACGCCGCCGCGACGGTTCCCGCCCAGGGGCACGTACACGTAGTCGCGAAGCCATCGCGACAAGGACATGTGCCAGCGACGCCAGAACATCTGCAGGCTCGACGCCGCGTAGGGACGGTCGAAGTTCTGGGGGAAGCGGAAGCCGAGCAGCAGGGCGAGCCCGATCGCGATGTCGGTGTAGGCGGAGAAGTCGCAGTAGATCTGCACCGAGTACCCGACGAACGCCGCCAGCACCTCGGGTCCGCTGTGGAGGTCCGGCGTTCCCCACACCGGATCCACCAGCTGGGTCCCGATGTAGTCGGCGAGCACGATCTTCTTGAAGAGACCGCCGGCGATCAGGAACAGCGCAGGCGTCATGGGAACCGCCCGCGGATCGTGCCGCGCGTCCAGCTGCGGGATGAACTCGCGCGGGCGGACGATCGGCCCGGCCACGAGGTGGGGGAAGAAGGACTGGAAGACGGCGAAGTCGAGGAAGCCGACGGGAGCGAAGTCACCGCGGAACGTGTCCACCACGTAGGCGATCCCCTGGAACGTGTAGAAGGAGATGCCGATCGGCAAGACGATCATGAGCAGCGGCACGGGGGCACCCAGGTGCACCTTGCCCAGTGCGTCGTCGATCTGGTGGGCGAAGAAGTTGAAGTACTTGAACCAGCCGAGCAGGGCGAGGTCGATGCTGACCGCCGCGATCAGCCAGGCGCGACGAGCACGCGACGTGGTGGCCCTGGCCACCTGGACGGCTCCGACCTGGTTCACCACGGTGACGGTGGCCAACAGGATCATCAGCCACGGGTCGGCATAGCCGTAGAAGAAGTAGGACGCCGCGAGGATGAACCACTTCCACGCCCTCCGGTGCGGAAGCAGCAGCCAGTTGACGGCGAGCACCACCACGAAGAACGCGGCGAACTCGATGGTGGGGAACAGCAAGAGGGCGACCTTCGACCGTCGATTCGAACGAGATCAGGCGGGCGGGGTCACGCTAACCCGCCGGCCCACAGAGCCGTGAGGTCAGCCCTTGCGCTTCTTGACCTCGTCGGTGAGCTGCGGAAGCACCTGGTGCAGATCGCCGACGACGCCGAAGTCCACGAGCTCGAAGATCGGCGCCTCAGAGTCCTTGTTCACCGCGACGATCGTCTTGGACGTCTGCATGCCGGCCCGGTGCTGGATGGCGCCCGAGATGCCGTTGGCCAGGTACAGCTGCGGCGAGACGGTCTTGCCGGTCTGGCCCACCTGGAACTGATGGGGGTACCACCCGGCGTCGGTGGCGGCGCGAGACGCACCCACCGCGGCACCGAGGCTGTCAGCCAGTGCCTCCACCACGGCGAACCCCTCGGGCGAACCCACCCCACGGCCCCCTGACACCACGATCGCCGCCTCGGTGAGCTCGGGCCGTCCGGTGCGCTCCTCGGCCACCCGCTCGGTGATCCGGGCGGTGCGGTCGGCATCGCCCAGCTCGACGGTCAGGTCGACCCGGGTCGCCGCAGCACTCTGGACGACCGGCGGGGTCGAGTTGGGTCGAACGGTGATGATCGGCGTGCCGTGCGTCACGGCCGACGCCACGATGGTCGCGCCCCCGAACACCGACTGCTCGGCGCCGATCCCGCCGTCGGCCGTGACGTCGACGGCATCGGTGATCAGGCCCGAGCCGATCCGCACCGCCAACCGCGCGGCGGCCTCCTTGCCGTCCGCGTTCGACGGGATGAGCACCGCGGCCGGCGAGGCGACGGCAACCGCCGCGGCCAGCGCGCTGACGAGCGGCGTGGTCACGTAGTCGGAAGCGTCGGCGACGTCGGCCACGTAGACCTTGGTGGCGCCGTACTCGGCCAGCCCGGCGATCGCCTGGTCGGCACCGGACCCGACGAAGACCGCCGCCGGCTCGCCGAGCCGGGCGGCGAGCGTGAGCAACTCGTAGGTGACCTTCTTGACGTCTCCGTCGGCGTGGTCGACCAGAACCAGAACCTCAGCCATGGTGATGTCTCCTCAGATGAACTTCTGGCTCGCGAGGAACTCGGCCAGCTTCACGCCACCGTCGCCCTCGTCCTTGACGATCGTGCCGGCCTGCCGCGGCGGCCGGGCTGCGAACGAGGTGACGCTGCTCCACGCACCAGCGATGCCCACCTCGTCCGGGCTCACGCCGAGATCGGCCAGACCCAAGGTCTCGACCGGCTTCTTCTTCGCGGCCATGATCCCCTTGAACGACGGGTAGCGCGGCTCGTTGGTCTTCTCGACCACGCTGACGACGACCGGTGTCGACGCCTCGACCGTGTCGTAGCCGTAGTCGGTCACCCGTTGGATGCGCACGAGAGCACCCTCGACCTCGACCTTGCCCGCGAAGGTCAGCTGGGGACGCCCGAGCCGCTCGGCGACCATGGCCGGGACCACCGACATGCGTGCGTCGGTGGACTCGGAGCCGAAGATGACGATGTCGGGTGCCAGCCGCTCGATCGCCTTGCTCAACACCAGCGATGTGCCGATGGCGTCGGTGCCGTGCAGTGCCGCATCCTGCACGTGGACCGCGGCGTCGGCGCCCATGGACAGCGCCTTTCGGATCGACTCGGTGGCTTTCTCCGGACCCATGGTCAGCACAGTCACCGTGACGGACTCGGGACCGCCGAGGCGCTCCTGGATCTGCAGCGCCTCTTCGACGCCGTACTCGTCGAGCTCATTGACGACGGCGTCGGCCGCGTCGCGATCGAGGGTGTTGTCGGCCGGGTCGAGCTTCTTCTCGGCCCACGAGTCAGGGACTTGCTTGACGCAGACGACGATGTTCAACGCACTCATGGCGGCGCTGTCGACCTCCTCGCGTGCGGCCGCTCCGGCTGAGCGCCGGGTGGCCTCACAGATTGGATCCAACTTCACTCAAACCTAGCCGGGAACGGTCCTCCCCCGCGACACCGGGGTCTCCCCCCGCCGCCGTTGATCTTGGACTTCATGTGCAAGTTGATCACCCCAGGGCAGCATCTTCTCCTTGATCAACGGCCGCGACGCTCGCGACGGGCGCAACCGCCCGGGGCAGGGGACACTGGCGACGTGACACCCCCCGATCCGGAGACCTCCAACCGTCGCCGCAACGACGCCTCGCGAACTGCGTTGGTGACTGGTGCGACCGGCTACATCGGCGGTCGCCTCGTGCCAGCACTGCTCGCGGCCGGATTCGACGTTCGAGTTCTGGCCCGCCACCCCGAGCGGGTCCGTGACCAGTCGTGGGCGTCCGCCGTGGCCGTCGTTGCAGGTGACGCATTGGACGCCGACGCCCTGGGCGCGGCGATGTCCGGCGTGGAGGTCGCCTACTACCTGCTGCACTCCCTGACCGAAGGGGAAGGGTTCGAGGCGACCGAGGAACACATGGCACGGATCTTCGCCGACGCGGCTCGCACCGAGGGGGTGTCGCGCATCGTCTACCTCGGTGGCCTTGCCCCGGAATCGGCCGAGCTGTCGCCGCACCTGAGTTCCCGCCTGCGTGTGGGCGAGGTCCTGCGGGCCAGCGGCGTCCCGACGGTCGAGCTGCGGGCTGCGGTGATCATCGGTTCGGGGTCGGCGTCGTTCGAGATGCTGCGCTACCTGACCGAACGGCTCCCCGCGATGGTGACGCCGCGATGGGTGCACAACCGCATCCAGCCGATCGCGATCCGTGACGTCTTGCGCTATCTCGTCGCGGCCGCGGACCTGGCACCTGACGTCAACCGGAGCTTCGACATCGGAGGCCCGGACGTCCTCACCTACGAGGAGATGATGCAGCGGTACGCCCACGTCGCCGGTCTCTCGCGACGACTCATCGTGCCGGTGCCAGTGCTGTCGCCCACCCTGTCGAGCCGATGGGTGGGGCTCGTGACCCCGGTGCCCGCAGCCATCGCGCGCCCACTGGTCGAGTCGCTGCGCCACGAGGTCGTCTGTCACGACGACGACGTCAAGGCGTACGTGCCCGACCCCGAAGGTGGGCTGGTCGGGTTCGACCGAGCAGTCGAGCTGGCGTTGAGACGGATTCGCGAGGCCAACGTTGCCACCCGCTGGTCTGGCGCATCGGTCCCGGGCGCCCCAAGCGATCCGCTGCCCACCGATCCCAACTGGGCCGGCGGCAGCCTGTACGTCGACGAGCGCACGCACGCGTGTGACTGCAGCCCCGACGACCTGTGGCGGATCATAGAAGGCATCGGCGGAGAACGCGGCTACTACTCCTGGCCGTTGGCGTGGGAAGTGCGTGGCTGGCTCGACCGGCTCGTCGGCGGCGTCGGGCTTCGCCGGGGGCGCCGCGACCCGGACAACCTCCAGGTCGGGGAGACGCTGGACTTCTGGCGGGTCGAGGAGCGAACTCCGGGTCGGCTGCTGCGCCTGAGGGCGGAGATGAAGCTGCCCGGCCTGGCCTGGCTGGAGATGTCCGTCCTCGAGAACCCCACGACCTACGTGCAACGGGCCGTCTTTCATCCGCGCGGTCTCACGGGACACCTGTACTGGTGGACGGTCGCACCGTTCCACGGCGTGGTCTTCGGCACCATGGTTCGGCGCATCGCCCGTGCGGCTGAGCGGCGGCCGCAGACCGCACCCACCCGATCGAACGTCAGCGTCTGACCTCAACCGGTGACCTCTGACGAGGGCGCACCCTCGGATGCGGTCGCCCCGGCAAGCGGCCCACACGACGTCCGTATGGCCCGGAGCGTGGCGGGTATGCCCCCGGTGAACGCCACTTTCGCTCGGTTCTTGTTGAAGCAACGCTTCGTTGCTTCGGTTCTTGTTGAAGCAACGCTTCGACGCTTCAGTCTGGGTGTCGCCCTGCACCCGCACCGCCGCCATGGAACCACGCGGACCCTCGGTCGAGGCTTGTCGCCAACCTCTCCGCCGCCGATGCTGGGCGCATGAACCGCGACGCACTCCGCGAGATCCAGGCCCCGCTGAAGGCCAGCTACCGAGACGACGCCGCAGCGGCGCAGGTGACCCTGCGGGCACGGGGCGGGCTCGGCGAGGGGGTGACCTGCTCCGTGGACACCGGCCAGGCGATGGTGGCGGCCGGACTGCACCCCGCCACGGGGGGCGACGGCTTGTCGGTCTGCTCAGGCGACCTCCTGCTGCAGGCCCTCGTCGCCTGCGCGGGGGTCACCCTGCTGGCCGTCGCCACCTCGCTGGACCTTCCGGTCGCGGCGGGAACGGTGACCGCCGAGGGCGACCTCGACTTCCGCGGCACCCTGGCCGTCGACCGGGCCGTGGCCGTGGGCTTCCAGGCGATCCGCCTGCGCTTCGACCTCGACGCCGACCTGACCGACGACCAGCGGACCACCCTGTTGCGGCTCACCGAGCGCTACTGCGTGGTGTGGCAGACCCTCACGTCCTCACCCCGGATGACGAGTTCGCTCTGCGTGACCAACAGCTGACCATCCCGTCCCCGACCCGCAGGACCCGTCCAACCGACCGATCACCGTGCGTGACGGTCCCGACCCGGCGCCCGCTCACCCCTCAACCGCCCAGCGGACCGCGCCGATGGCGAGGTGTTGGGCGCAGGGCCGGCTGAGGGTGAGGTCGGTTCTCGCACGAGTCGTTTGGGGTCGTGGATGGCCGTCGCACTGCGGGTGCCTGCCCTCGTCGTCGGGGGTGCGCTGCTGGCTGCCTCGGCGACCCTCGGCTGGTTCAACGGCCACTTCGCCGACCAGCGCCGCGCTGAGCAGGATCAATCCCTCTTCACGGCGTCGCAGCAGGGAGCGGTGCTGACCTCGGAGCGGTTCGAGCGGGCCGTGTCGGCCGATCTCCAGCTCGCCGCCACGCCCGCGTTCCGGCGCTTCTACCTGGCGCCGGGAACGTCGCAATCCAAGATCGACCACAACGTCCAGCAGCTCCGTGACGCCAACGCCGAGATGGCCTACGTCGAGAACCTGTTCCCTGGTGCCGTCAGCGAGGCGTGCTTCATCGACGTCACCAACGGCCACGAGATCGGCCGCGTGGTGCTCGGGAAGATCGCGCCGGCATCAGACCTTTCTCCTGACGAGTCCAAGAACCCGTTCTACCAGCCGACGCG
>Ga0302323_100000521_pt1 | contig 30660 bp, 30 predicted proteins | sample Fen_T0_3_FD_201950 | JGI IMG/M metagenome (GOLD analysis project Ga0302323, IMG submission 201950) | Peat permafrost microbial communities from Stordalen Mire near Abisko, Sweden - Fen_T0_3 | ecosystem: Environmental > Terrestrial > Soil > Wetlands > Permafrost | place: Sweden: Abisko...
CCACGCATTGCGGCCAATGCTGTCACCCGCGCCGCGCGCAGTGCCGGTAGTAGACCGCCCAATAGGCCCATGAATCCGGCGGAAACCAGCGCAATGCCGAGCGCTTGCGGCGTCGGATCCAATCGAAATACGACTTCGGACCAGCTCGCGAAGTTCATCATGCTGATTTCGACCGAACCAATTGCCACGGCGCCCAGACAGCCAAGGACACCGCCTGCCGCAGAAAGTATCAACGACTCGATGACGAAGGATGCGAGGACTTGCACTCGCGGAAACCCAAGGGCGCGCAACGTGCCGATCTCGCGCACGCGATTGGACACCGCTCCGTACATCGTGATCATGGCGCCAATCATGGCGCCCAATGAGCAGAACACTGCGATCACGCTGCCGAGCACGGTAATGAATAGACTCGTGCCTTCAGACAGGCGATCGTAATACTTTCGCTCGGTGATAGCTTCGAGGCCCATGCGTTTGTCCTGTTCGACTGCCGCGCGAAAACCCTCGAAGGCGCTGGCGGAATTGAGGCGCACTCGAATACTGCTGACGAGCCCCGGTCGACCGAAGGCGGAACGGAGCGTTTCCGCGTCCGCCCAAACTTCTGACTCGTAGGAGGTTCCTTGCGCGGAGAAGACGCCAACGACCGTTGCCGGGCGATTTCTGCGCATATCGAAGCTCTTGCCTAATTCGAGCCCACGGAAACGCCCCTCGAGGCGCTTACCAATGACAACTTCGTCCGAGCCTGGCTTTGCGCTGCGCCCCTTGATGATCGTAAACGGACGGCTTAGTAGGGTGGCTTCGGGCGCCACGCCACGCACCTGGATGTTCGTGAATCCGGCGGCCCCGTTCTTCTCGAGTGCGACGACGAGGACTGTCTCTCCGACGCCCGCGGCACGGCCATTGACTTGGGCTACGCCCGGCTGAGAAGTGACCAAGCCTACGGTTGGATCTTCGATCGAACTGGCTAGTTCGGCCTCGGAACCCTTGCGGATGACGATGGCTACGTCGTCATGGCCCGTGGCACCGAGGGTCTTCTTGATGCCGGCTGACAGCATTAGCGCCGTGGCGAGAACGAAGACGACCAGAGCGACACCGAAGACCGCCAGTAGATTGCTCGTCTTTCGGACCCACAAGCTGCGAATATTGTACTTGAGCGGGATCATCGGATCACTCCACGCGCCGGAGCGCATCGATGACGTCGAGTTGCGTGACGCGCCACGCAGGAATGAGCGCGGCCACGGCGGAGAGCGTTACCGCAAACGCCAAGGCGAGCAAGGCTGTTCCAGGTGCGATTCGGAAGAACGGAAAGTACATCCCCATGTTTTCCTCCAACCAGCGCCCGATGCCGTTCTCGATGAGTGGATAGGCAAGCGCAACCCCAGCGACCCCGCCGACAATCCCTGCGCTGACGGACTCCCCGACAACTAATGTGGCCAGGTAATTGCGCGAGAACCCGAGGGCACGCAGAACGCCGTACTCATTGGTGCGTTCGCGCACTCCCATGGCAATTGTGTTGCCCAGAACCAACATCATGATGCAAAGAATGACAATCGAAACGATGTCGATCGCCTTCAATACGGCTGAAAATGAAGCCAGAAATGAGGCATTGAAACTCCGCTCGTCTTGGCTTGCCGTCTGGATGTCTCGATCGTCGAACATGCGATCGATGGCTTGGCTGATATTCGCGGTTTGGGATGGATCCGTAACGCGACTGATGAGCCAACCTGCCTGATCGCGAGCTATCTCGGGCACGCGATCGTTGAGGTAGTTCCAATGAAACATGAAGGTAGACCGATCGACACTCCGCGCGGTAGCCGCGTAGATCCCCCGAATGGTAAACGTCCAGGGGCTATCTGGTGGTGCGAAGTAGATGCCGCTGATCAGGGTCACCTTGTCGCCGAGCTTCCACCCCATCTTCTTGGCAATAACGTCGCCGACGATGGCACCTGTGCGGTCTTGCTTCCAAGTCGCAAGCTGCTCCTCCGGGACCTTCATCTCGGTGTAGACTTCGAAGATTGTATTGGTGTCGACAGCGAGTGTCGAAAACATTTCCCGTTCGTTGTTCGGGTCGCGCCCGCCAAACCAGTTCGCAAAGGTGGTTGCCTTGACACCGGGGGTCTGCTTGACGCGCTCGACGTAATGCTTCGGCAGCGGCATGATGAAGGTGACTTTGTTACGGGTGACCAAGCGGTCCTTCGGGGCTACTTCCGCGGCGACGGTCCAGGAGTAGATCACGGTGCGCAAGGCCAAGAAGGCCAACATGGCAACGACGACGCCGAGGACCGTCAATCCAGTGCGGAAGCGGTTGCGTGACAAATTGCGCGCAGATAACACCAGCGTGTTCACTTCAACGACCCCTTGTCGAGACGACGGATGATGCTTGCTCGCTCGGCCGCCACCGGGTCGTGGGTGACCATGACGATGGTCTTGTTCATCTCCTTCGTCAGACGTTCGAGCAATGTTAGCACGTCGTCCGCGCTGGCCCGATCGAGATCACCTGTGGGTTCGTCGGCGACGATGACTTCCGGATCAGTTACGATTGCGCGCGCGATGGCCACTCGTTGTTCCTGGCCACCCGAAAGTTGTCGCGGATAATGCTCCAGCCGATCGGAAAGCCCGACGACTCGCAGCGCTGTTTCGGCGCGTTCACGGCGCTGCTTCGCCGAAAAATTTGTTAGAAGCAGTGGAAGCTCGACGTTCTCGACCGCTCTCAGTACTGGCAGGAGGTTGTAGGTTTGGAACACGAACCCGATCTTGCTTGCTCGCCACTTGGCGAGTTGACCTTCGTTCAATTGGTCCACGCGCTGGCCGCAGACTTCTACTGAACCGGTCGACGGGTGATCGAGCCCGGCGATCAGATTCAAGAGCGTAGATTTTCCGGAGCCACTTGGACCCATGAGCGCTTCGAACGCGCCGCGCTGAACGTCAAGATCGAGTTCATGCAGTACGCGGAGAGATTCTGAGCCGCGATGAAAGGTCTTTCCAACGCCACGTAGCCGAATCACGATATCTCCGGGTTGAGTTGCCTCGCTTGACATGCTTTGATTCGTCCTTTCACGAGTCCGAGATGGCTTGTTTGTCCTTGACGGCTTGTCCGGCGCGCAGATCGGGGCTGGGGTTTACGACCACACGCGTGCCTGGTGCGGGTCCGTCCATAAGTTCTATGTTCGTTCCCTCGCTCGAACCTGTCGTGACGCCGACGAATTGCAGTTTTTTGTCGGCGATGACCCAAAGTCCCTGCCGTTTGTCCAGCGTGGCGAGCGCAACTTTGGGTATGAGCTTCTTTGGTGGCTGCTTGCGTACGTCGTCAGCCACTTCATTTGCCAAGAAGCTCACTCGCGCGCTCATGTCGGGCCAAAGCCGTTTAGCAACGTCAATGAGCCTAACCTTGACCGTGGCTGTTGCCTTGGCTCGATTGACACGGGGCGTAAAATCCGCGACTTTGCAGCGGAGGTGCTCGGTAGGTGCGGCATCAAGCACTAGTTCACACGGGCCATCGCGCTTGACCTGGCTCAACCTCGCTTCTGGGACATCCACTTCGACGAGCAGCGAGTCAAGATCGACGAGTTCAATCAGAGTCATGACTGGCGCAATGACATCGCCGAGTTGTGCTGGTTTGGTGACAGCCGTCCCTGCGATAGGGGCGAAGATGCGCAGATTGCGCAGCTGTTGACCTGAGACATTGGCCTCGGCGCGGCTGACCTGGACGTCCGCCTCGGCGGCCTCGGCTTGGCGTTGCAACGCAGTCACGCGCAGCCGCCGATCCTCGACCGATGCCGGAGCCGTGGCGCCCATTTGCACCAACTTCTCGTCGCGCGCAAGTTGGGCCTCGGCTTCACTCAGTTCGGCGCGACTGGACTCGACTCGGGCCGAAGCTGCCTTGATCCGGGCCTGGGCGGGCACGAGCGCTGAGCGCTCGTCCGCTGGATCGAGCTCAAACAGCAACTGGCCGGCAGCGACCCGATCGCCCTCGTGTACCAAGACTTTGGAGATCCGCCCCGCGGCTTTTGACCCAACCTTTGCCGTGGTTTGGGGCACGACGTAGCCTGTTGCAGTCAAGTCGACCTGAGACTGAATCGGTGACAAAAGCATGACTTCGGCCGACTCGACTTCGCGCCGAAACACCAGGCCCTCGACAAAAGCTCTGGCACGCGGATAACCGGTGAACGCGCCCACCGCAAGCGCCAAAAGCACGACCCAGCGCCCCGCGCGTGAGGGCTGTCGTTCCGAAGGGACACGCTCGATCTTGAGGGAGGCAAGATCGCGAGATAGCTGGTCAGCCATGCAAGGATCCTTCGCCTGCGATAAGTGTAAGGGGCATTGGCTTCGCTGGGGTGCTCGAAATCCGTGCAAATCAGCATTTGTGGCCCGCACCCGGCCTTCGATGCGGCTATTCGTAGCGCAAAGTCTCGAGCGGCGCGAGCCTCAGTTTGGGTCGGCATTGATCAGCTGAATTTCGAGGCCAACCAGGCAACGACGCCTAGGCTTTGACCTAAGCCCCAGGGCGCGATCCTGCAGGGGCTGGACCAGCGCTCCGATGGTGGGCTGCGCCGCCTGAGTCTGGACCAGTAACGAGGCAGCCGCTCGAGATCCGGCTCGCAATTTGCTGATCCGTTCGCTTGCGTCGTCAATGCCCGTCGCTACGGTGAGCGCCTTCGCTTGGCACGCGCGATGGCGCCCTTCACCCGCCTCTGACCAAATAGTTGCGCAGCTGCAAGCGGATTGTGCGATTTGCACCGCGCCCGCACACCGAAACCCTGCCCGACTCCGAGTCAGAAGCCCCCGACCAGCCCAAGTGACGCCTTCGCGGCCTAGCGGTGTAGAAGGCGCCCGGCGAAGAAGATGAATACGGCCAGAAACCCACACAAGCCAAAGTAGCGTATGGCCCAGGTTTGGCGGGCCTTCGCCTCGAGTGGCGCTCGTGGTTCGTCGTCTTTACGAAAGAGCCTGGCAAGCGCCATCAGGATCACCAGGATCAGCATGGGCGTGCCAGTTGCAATCAGCATCGCCACCATCAGTACGAGCCCTAGGATCCACGCCTTTCACGAGAAGGCTTGGACGATTCGCCCTCCGTCAAGCGGGCTCAGTGGAGTGAGATTGAACAGGTTCAAGAATGCGCCCTTATACGCCATTTTGCCGATGGGCACGGCTTTGAGTAGGATGAGCGCGCCTTTCAGCTTGGACAACACCAGCAGCCCAAGGCCGCCCAACATGCCCCAAATCCCCTTGTTGGATTCGGGCCAGCTCGGCTTGGCTCGTCTTTCGGCGCCGTTGCGGCTTTTGGGCGGTTGGTCCGTCACCGGCGCACGCAATACCAGAGAGCGGTGCGCGCTGCACACAACTTGCTACCGTGCAGGCTCCTGGATCACACGCGTCGCGCGGTCATCATTGTATTGGTCTGCACAATTTACGTCGAATCGCGCTTGAACGAAGTGTGGCAATGTGAGCGGTTTTGGCGCGATTGCGTGGCCCTTGGACTGGCGCGAGCAGTTTGACTGATGATCTCATTGCCGCACACTGGCCATGCGCGTGACCTCGAGTAGTATTGTCGTGTCTTGGCCAAGGAGAGCTTGTGGTGAAATCGATATGGATTCGACCCGGATTGGGTTTTTCGCTGGTGCTCAGTGGGTTCTTCTTTTCTTGTGCCGAAGGCGGCAAAGTCGACGCTCCCAACATGGTGGGAGCGAGCTCGGGTGGCACGCCGACTGGTTCGGGTGGGGCTAAGTTTTCAACAGGCGGGACCACGACTGCCCCTGGGCAGGGCGGCGTGACCGGGCAGGGCGGTGTGACCGGGCAGGGCGGCGTGACCGGGCAGGGCGGCGTGACCGGGCAGGGCGGAACAACGAAGGCTACAGGCGGCGCATCGAACACTTCAGGCGGCGCATCGAGCGGCGGCACTGCATTGACTGGTGGAATGGCTTCGGCTGGTCGTGGTGACACGGCAGGCGGGGCGACCACCACGGCTGGCGCCGCGAGTGCAGCGGGCCGCGCCACGTCAACGGGTGGAACGATCTCTTTAGCCGGCTCGGTGGCAACTGGCGGAGCCATTGCGACCGGTGGAATGATTTCTGCAGCCGGCTCCGTAGCAACCGGTGGCATGGTGGCGACTGCCGGAGCAGCAGCTACGGGTGGAAGGACGTCGGTGAGCAATGGGCTCGAGGTTCAGCTTCAGAGCTGCAAGACCACCTGTGAGCCAACCGATAACGTCATGCTCGTCTACCTCAACTTGGTCAACAAGGGCACGACAGCGCTCGCGTTGTCGGACGTCACGCTTCGGTACTACTACACGGATGCTGCGATCAGCGTGTCTCAAACGGACTATTCACAAATCTCGGGAGCGTCCGCAACGTTTGTGGCGATGCCTACGCCAGCGGCAACTGCGGATCACTACATGCTCATAGCCTTCAGTGGAGGGACCCTTGCGGCGGGGAGTTCCGCTCGCGTCGAAATCGCGGCGCACAACTCAGCTTGGCAGAATCTCAACGAGGCCAACGACTACTCGTACACTCAGGCAACGACACCAACCAACACGACCACGACCACCGCGTATCAGGGCACGACGCTGATCTGGGGCGTCGAGCCGTCCTAGGTTCGTTCCGCGTTTGGGCTCCTACGGCTGACAGACCAAGATCGTCCTCCGGCGGATCTGGCTGGATTTTGCCGCGCAACGGGTACTGCGAAGCGCGGCGCGCGTGAACCAACCCGTCCCTTGATTCACCCTGTTTGACGAATCATTCGGGAAGACCTAGAGGGGATTGTGCGTTCCTACCGAGCGCCGATCGCCATGCCTGGAACCACTCCGTCATCCTCGAAGCAAGCTGAGCGAAACCTTTCTGATGCGTCAGCATCCGAACCGCCCCCACGTGTCGCCGATCCGGCCGTTTTGGCTGCGCTTGGCGAGGTGCGCCAGAAGGGAAGAACCAAGCGTTGGATCCTCGGTCTTGGTTTGGTTTTGGTCGTCGTGGCGACAACCTTTGGCATTTACCGTTGGCGCACGCGACCGAATGCGTCGGTCTTTGAGTTCGGCGAGGTCACCCAGAGCGATCTGCGCATCGTCGTCACTGCTACGGGCACGCTCGAAGCCAAGAAGACTGTCGAGATTGGCGCAGAAGTCACCGGCAAAGTCGTAAGCGTTGCCGTCGACTACAACGATGTGGTCAAAAAGGGGCAAGAGTTAGCTACCATCGATCCGGAACAACTTCGTGCCTCGACCCAACAATCGCGGGCTGAGTTATCGGCCGCCCAGGCAACGGTTTTGGAGACCCGAGCCAGTGTCGAGGAAACCTCATTGGCCGTAGCCCGAGCCGAGGAGCAATCCAGGCGTGGACTCATCTCGCCGCAACAGTTGGAGACAGCCCGCGCTGCTGCGGCGCGCGCCAAGGCGACCCTATCGAGTGCCGAGGCGCGCACGGTCTTGTCTCGGGCCTCGCTCGGGCTTGCCTCGACGCGCCTCGAGAAGACGAAAATCGTCTCTCCGATCGACGGCATTGTATTGTCGCGCAGTGTGGAGCCGGGGCAAACCGTCACCGCGGGGTTCCAAACACCAATCCTATTCAAACTGGCCGAAGATTTGTCGCAAATGCGACTGATCGTCGAAGTCGACGAAGCTGATATTGGCCGCGTCCGCGAGGGCATGATTGCGACGTTCGCCGTCGACGCTTACCCGGATCGCGAATTTCTTTCACGCGTCATTTCGGTACGCAACGAACCGAAGGTGTCCCAGAACGTCGTCACTTACCAAGCCGTGCTTGCGGTCGAAAACACCGAGCGCCTCTTGCGTCCAGGGATGACGGCGACGGCCAAGGTCGTCTCGGAAACCCTCAAGTCTGTCATTCAGGTTCCGAGCGAATCCTTCCGTTTCGTTCCCCCGGCACGACCAGGCCTGAAAATCGCGCCACTGCCAACCGATCCATTGCAGCGTCGAGTATTTGTCCTAAAGGGTGAGACGCCGACACCGGTGATCGTGAAGATTGGTCAAAGTGACGGGACTGTCACCGTGGTGGTTTCGGGCAATTTACCTGTCGGTTCCAAGGTTATTCTGGATCTGCTCGAGGCGCCCGCTCCATGAAGCCGCTTGCGACAGAACCCGCACCGGCACCGGTTTTGGTGGAACTTGAGGGGATCACCAAGGTGTACGGCCGCGGCGAATCCGAGGTGCGCGCGCTCGATGGCGTGTCGTTACAGATTCAAGATGGCGAGTTCGTAGCGGTGATGGGCGCGAGCGGGTCAGGCAAGTCCACCTGTATGAACGTGCTTGGGTTTCTCGATCGACCGAGTTCGGGAAAATACTACTTTCGCGGAGTCGACACCGGGCCGCTGACACTCGACGAGCTCGCGTTGTTGCGCCAGCGGTTCCTTGGGTTCGTGTTCCAAGGCTTCAACCTTCTGGCGCGCACGACGGCCCTCGAGAACGTGGAGTTGCCGCTCGTGTATCGCGGGGTGCCGGCGCGGCGGCGACGCGAGCAGGCGCGACGGGCATTGTCGCGCGTGGGCCTCAGCGGGCGCGAACACCACACCGCATCCGAACTCTCCGGTGGGCAACAACAGCGTGTTGCCATTGCTCGCGCGATCGTGGCCGAACCGGCGCTCGTATTGGCTGACGAACCCACGGGAAACCTCGATTCGGTGACGAAGGTGGAGATCATGCGCCTCCTGGTCGAATTGAATCGCGACCAGGGCATTACCGTGGTGATGGTGACCCACGAGACCGACATGGCGCAGTATGCGAGTCGAATAGTTTGGTACAGGGATGGTAAAATCGACCGCGACCACCTGACGGAGATGGCGCCATGCTGATCGTTCGGAGCATGAGGATGGCGCTCAGTGAAGTGCGGCGCAATACGCTGCGCAGCGCCCTGACCATGCTCGGGATCGTCATCGGAGTGGCGGCAGTGATCGCCATGGTCACACTTGGTCAGGCTGCGACCGATCGCGTTACGTCTGACATTGCCGGCATGGGGCAGAACCTCTTGATCGTCACGCCGGGCAGTGAGAAGCGGGGGCCGGTCAACGACACGGCCTCGTTTTTCGATCTCGCAGATGCTCAAGCCCTCGAGGCGATCTCGCTGATTTCAGCCGTGGCTCCCAACTCGAGCAAGGGCGTGCTCGTGGTCAACGGCTCCACGAACACCAACACCTCGGCCAACGGCTCAACTAACCACTTCTTCGACGTTCGAGGCTTCAAGGTTGACAACGGTCGGTACTTTTCCGATGCCGAACTAGCCGGCGGCACCCCTGCCTGCATCCTAGGCGATACAGTCAGAAAGAACCTGTTTGGTGGGGCGACTGCCGTTGGGACCATGATCCGCGTGCAGAACGTGCCGTGCCGCGTCGTCGGGACGTTGACGGCCAAGGGCCCCTCGACTTTCGGCCAAGATCAAGACGATTTCGTCGTAATGCCACTGCGCAGCTTCCAGCGCCGCATCTTGGGCAAGACCGACGTTAGTGTCATCTTCTTGCAGGTGGCCAAGGCGGACGATATCAACCGTGCACGGCGCCGCGTCGAGGCGCTTATGCGCGAACGGCGCAGGATCCTTCAAGGCCAGCGCGACGATTTTGCCGTGCGCGACATGAAGGAGGTCATCAAGACCGTGAGCAGCGTGCTCGGGATCATGACCACGCTGCTCGGCTCGATTGCCGCGGTAAGCCTCCTGGTTGGCGGGATTGGGATCATGAACATCATGCTGGTGAGCGTGACCGAGCGAACCCGTGAGATTGGGATCCGGCTGGCCATTGGCGCGCGCACCCGCGACGTGCTTTGGCAGTTCCTGGTCGAGGCGGTGGTATTGTCATTGCTCGGTGGCGCCATTGGTGTGGCACTTGGCCTCGGTGGATCTTACCTTGCGGCGCGTGGCCTCGGTCTGCCCTTCCGTGTGTTGCCCAATATCTTGCTGCTTGCATTTGCGTTCTCGGCAGGGGTGGGCGTTCTGTTCGGATTTTTGCCCGCGCGCAAGGCTGCGCGCATGAACCCGATTGAGGCGTTGCGTCATGAATAGACGAGTCGTTGTCGAATGGTTGGTTGGGCTGGTCTTTGGCGGCGTGGCGACGTGCCTGGCGCAGGCGCCCGAACCCACACTCTCGCCGCGCGACGCCGTGGCCGCGGCGGTAAAGCACAACCCCGAACTTGGCGCCGCTTTGGCTGATTTGCGCAGCAATCGAGCTCTAGTCGAGGGGGAAGAGCACCGCTACGCGTTCGTGTGGGGAGTTGAGACTGGTGTCACGCGCACCAAGAATCCGTCACTTGGCCCCACTGGGACGATGGTGCCCCAGACCGACGACGTAACCGTTTCGACCGACTTGCGCCGCAAGTTCGCGCACGGTGGCAACGTGGGGCTTACCGCGTCGGGAAAGCGTTTTACGACACGAACGTACTTCGGCTTCCCGCTGCAGCCATATCAACTCGGGCCGGCGTACAGCGCAAGTGTGAAACTCGACGCAACGCAGCCCCTTCTGCGCGGATTTGGCAATGCCGTTGGCGAAGCGGCCCTAAACCAATCTCGAATCCAGGCCGAACAAGCAGCGGCCAGCTTTCACCGCGTGACCTCGGATAACTTGGCTGCGGTATTGCGCGCCTATTGGGAGCTTGCCTACGCCGAGCAAGCGCTCAGGATCCAGGCTGAGTCGCTGCGTTTGGCCACGCTTCAGCGCGACGACGCCAAGGCTCGCGTGGACACGGGTGCGCTCGCCTTCGTCGAGTTGACGTCTTTCGATACGCGTATCGCTCAACTCGAGAGTGACCAAGGTGATGCCGCTGTGGAAGTTGAACGCCGCCGGATCGAACTCTATCGGTTGTCCAATCTCGAAACCTCGGGCGTTCGGCTCGAAATACCGCCAGAAAAAATCACAACCGAGCTTCCGCCGTACACGGAACTGCGCGGGATCGCCTTTACGCGTGCGCCGTCACTACGGGAATTGAAGTCCGCTGTGGCATTGGCCGAGTCCACCGCGAGCATCGCTGGCGATTCACTTCGCCCGGCACTCGACGTGAACGCATATTTGCAAGTACAAGGTCTCAACAACAAAGAAATGTCACCCGTGCTCACTCAGCTCGGCGAGGCTTCGGCGCTCAGCGCCCACGTGGGGTTGCGTTACGAGACCTCACTCGATTCGACCCAACGTCGGATGCAGGCGGCTCAGGCACAGTTCGCTGTCACCGCTGCGCGCAAGCGGGTCGAGGCCGCCGAGCGACAGCTTGATGCGAGCCTGCAGAAGAGCTACGCCGAAGGCCGAACGTCGCGGCACCGGGTCGAGCTGGCCGCGCGCGCGGTCGAACTCGCCGAGCGTCAGCATCAAGCCGAGACGGAGCTTTTCGAGACCGGAAGTTCGACGGCGATCCGGGTGCGCGAGGCCGAAGAACAGATCCGTTCGAGTCGGCTGAAGTGGCTGCGGGCGCGCGTGGACGCATTGGGGGCTGAAATCGAGCTAGATCGGTTGAGCGGGCGCCTTGGCGAGGCATACCTTGCTGGCGGGCGCTAGGGCGTATTTTCCCGCACAACAGTTGCACGCCCCGACCCCTCCCGAGGTATCCTTGGGTCTGCCCGGCGCCCGTTCCGGTGAGAGCAGGGCAGACCGAGCCGAGGAGCGATTCAGCATGCCTAAGGGACAAGAAAAGCCACAGAAGACGTTGAACAAGCCGAAGCTGACCATCAAGGAGAAGAAGCAGAAGAAGAAGGACAAGGCGGCAACCAAGGGTTGAGCCTAGGTCGGCAATTCTCGCGGTCGGCTGCTGAAGGCAGTCGGCCGGTTGACGCGAGCGGAACGCCTTTTACCGGGTCGACTGCCGCCATGGAAGCCGAGCCCTAACGTGCTACGCCACTTTCCCCAACGAAAGAGCTGCGTATGCAAGAACTCAAGCTTCGCTATGGCTGCAATCCCCATCAGGCGCCCGCTCGCGTCTTCGTTCGCGATGGCGAACTGCCGCTGAGTGTTTTGTCTGGGGCGCCGGGCTACATCAACTTGCTCGATGCGCTGAACGCTTGGCAGCTCGTGCGCGAATTGAAGGCCTCGCTAGGCCAGCCTGCAGCCACGTCCTTCAAGCACGTGAGCCCGGCTGGTGTGGCCGTCGGCGTGCCGATGAGCGAAGCTACCGCGCGCGCTTCTTTTGTCGATGATTTGGTTTTGAGCCCCTTGGCTACGGCCTACGCCCGGGCTCGCGGGGCCGACCGGCTCTGTTCGTTCGGTGATTGGGCGGCCCTGTCCGATGTCGTTGACGTGCCAACCGCGAACATTCTAAAGCGCGAGGTTTCCGACGGCGTAATCGCCCCTGGTTACGAACCCGCGGCACTCGAGATCCTGAAATCGAAGCGCAATGGTTCGTACTGCGTCATCGAAGTCGATCCCAAGTTTGAAGCCCCCGAAACCGAAACGCGCGAGATCTTCGGCCTCAATTTCGAACAGAAGCGCAACACGGTGATCCCGAGCACGGAACACCTGCAGAAAGTCGTCACGGCCAAAAGGGACATTCCCGAGTCCGCCAAGCGCGACCTCATCCTCGCGCTCATCACGCTGAAATACACCCAGAGCAATTCGGTTTGTTACGCCTACGAAGGCCAAGCGATTGGCATCGGCGCAGGCCAGCAGTCGCGCATCCATTGTACGCGCCTCGCCGGCAGCAAAGCTGATCGTTGGTTTCTTCGCCATCATCCAAGTGTGCTCAGCTTGCCCTTCAAGGCCGAGCTTGGTCGCCCCGAGCGCAATAACGCGATTGATCTCTACCTCGAAGACAATCTCTCGGTTGCCGAAGAAAAGGCGTGGCTCGATTGCTTCACAGTCGCACCGAAGCGCCTCACCACCGACGAGAAGCGCGCGTGGTTGTCGAAGCAAACCGGAGTCAGCCTCGCGTCGGATGCCTTCTTCCCCTTTCGCGACAACATCGATCGCGCGTCGCAAAGTGGCGTCAGTTACATCTCACAGCCCGGCGGCTCGGTGCGCGACGACATCGTGATCGCGGCGGCAGACGAGTACCAGATGGTGATGGCGCTGTCTGGACTCAGGTTGTTTCATCACTGAGGGGGAGGCGACGGTGGGAGCCATCCCGTAGCGAAATCCCTCGAAATCAGCGCGCAGTCGTTTGGCTGAATTGGGGCTCGACGCAGACGCTGGTCACAAACACGAAGATCCCGAGACGGATTCTGGCGCCCCCGGGCATATCCCTTGGTCGAAGGCGTCGTCTGCCTGGAGCAAATATGCAATATATCCAGTACTTAGGGCTTTGCGGGGCGCTTTTTGTTTATGCTTGTGACGGCCAAGTCACGTTCGAGGAGCGGAGCCAAGGTGGCACGAGTTCAACCGCGACCGGGGGCGCTGCAGCTTTGTCGACTGGGGTCAAAGTCGCGCCGGCAGCGGGAGGTTCGACGCTCAGCGTCAACGAGGAAGTTGCGCCAACACCCACTTATGATCGCTCGTGTATCCTAGCCGCACTACGGGCTTCACCTGCATTATCCAGTGGCTCAGCTGGTGCAACCAGTATCGAAGCTGGCGGCACAGACGTTGCTGGCGCGGCTGGCAGCCCAAGCGTAAACGTATCAGCTGCGGATCTCGGGCTTGGCGCGGGTGATCTCACCGTGCTCGTCATCTTCGACAAGTCCGGGAGTATGAGCAGCGGCTGGGACGAGCGCAGTAAGTGGCAAGTGGCCAACGACTCACTGATGAACGCGCTAGAGCCCGTCCTGGATCTCATCACCATTGGCACGATCTTCTTCCCACAACCGAGCGGCTGTGACGTCGCGGCGTTAGACAGCGGGCTCCAAATCAACTTCATGGCTGGGCGGGCCTTCAGAAACCTTTGGACCGAGACCGCGGACACGCGTGGCCCAGGCGGCAACACACCGTTACACCTCGCAATGCAACTAGCGGACATAGCGATTGAGAATGCGTGTCGCGTGGGCCTACTTGAGCGGCGCTTCCGCGTCGTGATCGTCACCGACGGTGAGCCCAACTGCGGTGTCGATGTGACCCAATTGCCGCTCTTGCCCGCCGAGTGGAACCGCCTTGGCGTCGAGACGCGAGTAATGGGTTTGCCTGGGTCCCAGGGTGCACTCGATCTGATGGATCAAATCGCGGCTGCGGGTGGCTCGGGCAAATGTATCTCGCTCGGGACCCCGCAGCAGATGGCCGATCAGATGCAAGCTGCGTTGATGTAGACGAACGACAGGCCCTGCTAAGTGAAGCTAGCCTCATTCTGTACGCGCAGCTGCTCGGTCACACCCGCGATTAAGCCCGTCCTCAGCGACGCGTTCAAGCCGCTCTACCGCCTCCACAAATAATCTGCTAGCCTTCGGGCATGTACGGGCACAGGCGCGAAGCCCATTTGCCAGATTCGCCATCCTTCTGGCTGCGGATTCGCGCTTTCGCCGTGGTAGTGGGCGTCAGCGGTTGCGGCGGGAACGCGGCGTCGGCGGAAGCCTCGGACGCGAGCACCTCGACTACCAAACCCGCAGAAACCGACTCTGGATTGCCACCTCGCGGCTACTACTCGTTCTTACTCGAGACTATATCGGACTCTTGTTCACCACCGCGGGAACAAGCGCAGGGGCGAACCGCACTCGTGGCTGTAGGTGCCGATGGATTCAACGTTCCTATCGGCGCAAACGGAGCTCGACAGGACATTCTTTGGTCGGGTCTGCCATCGGGCAAGCTTCTCGGTTGCGACTCTACCCTGAGTGTCGATGTCGTCTCGCGGACATCGCACTCGATCGTGATCGAATACGAGCTTGACTGGATCAACGTCGCCAATTGTAGCGCCTCGCCTGCGTTGGTGATCCCGGCCTCGGACTGCCAAGTACTCCAGCGCGAAACGTTTGAACTCCTGCAGGCCTGTCCCGCAACGCTGAATGGAATTAGCTGCACTTAGCCCGTGAGATGCCTCGAGTGCTGGGCGCGCGGCCCGAGGCGCCCGAGTTGCTTAACTCTTCTCAAGACTAAAGAACGCCCGCATCTTGCGCAGCAGATCGCTCGCGGTTTGGCGCTCCGCATCGCGCCGCGCTTCGGCGCTTAGGTCGTCGCGGGCTGCCACGAGCCCAGTGCGTCGAATCGCCAACTCGTGCGCAACTTCCTCGGCGATTTCCGGGCGCCCTTGAACCAGATCGCGGAATTCGTCCTTGCCGAGGCGGTAGCACTCAACCTCATCGAGTGCGACGACCGTGGCCGTGCGCACCGCGCCGGTGAGCAAGCCCATCTCACCGAAGTACTGGCCAGCCCCGAGCTGCGCCACCTCGCGTTCCATGTCTTCGTGTTGGACACGAACGGCAACTTTTCCCGAGAGGATGACGTAGAGCCAGTGCGCCTCGGCGCCTTGGCGTGTGAGCACCTCGCCGGGGCCAAAGGGGATTGCAGAAAGGCCGTTGGCGAGCCGATTGGCCTCTTCAAGTGACAGACTGTCGAAGAGATCGATCCGCCTTAGCCAAGCAACTCGATCCTCCAGATCGCGCTGCCGCTTCTGTTCGCGCCGCTCATGGGTATCGGTTGTGACGAATTGGGCGCGCGCTGGAATGCTCAGGGGCACGTTGATGCGTTTGAGCGCATTGACGACGCGAGTTCGCACGACGCTATCGGTGGGGTCGTCTGCCGCGAGGTCAATCAACCAGTATCGCACGGCAAAGCGGTAGTAGCTGTCGCAGATGTCGAGCAGAATGCAGTTGGGCAATGGCGCATCGGAAACGTTGCTGATGGGTTCGCTGCGCAGGGCTGCTTGAACCGCGTCGATGACATGCGTCGGCGAGTAGCGAAAGTCGACGTTGAAATGGACCCAGCGCCGCCAGCGTTGGGGCTCGCCGGTGCGTCGCCCGAGGACGGTGACCTGGCCTTTTATCAGTTGCGCATTGGGGATGATGACCGTTTCCCAATTGCGGGTTTCGACTGCCGTGTAGCGCCAACGGATCTCCGAGACTTTACCCGAGATATCGCCGATTTTTACCCAGTCGCCGGTGCGGATCGAACTGTCCAGTTGCAGGGTTATCCCAGCGACCATGTTGCCCAGGGTATCCTGGAGCGACAAACCAATTACGGCGGTGACGACCGCAGAGGTCGTCAACAGGCTCGATAGGTTGACCCCCATTCGCGTGGCCATCACCGAGATGGCGAGGATCGACACCGAGGCAATGATGAGATCGGCCACGATTCGCGGAATATGCAGGCGCAACCGCGTATCTAGCGCGCCGAACACCACGGTACCGGTCGCGCCAATGGCAGCGAGAGTCCCAAGGCACAGCGCCAAGAGGCGCGTATCGTCCCCGGCATGCGAGCTCGTAGTGCGCAAGTAGGCGGCGACCGGGACGAGCAACAAGTAGACGGTGGTGACGCCAAATGACGTGCGTAACCGCCGCACGTGTTGGGGCGCCAACAGACGCACCAACACGTAAGCGAGGAACAGCACGAGCAGGGCCAGTGCAACGTGCAGTTCCTGCCCCTCAGCGATGAGCAGCTCCCAGAAGGTCATTTCGGGGACGATATCACGGAGGGGTTTTCGTAACTAGGCCCGCGAGTCCGGACGGGCGCCACGCCTTTGTTGAAAGCGTTGCCAATTGCTCGCGCGCGGGGCAGCGGCCGATGCTCGCGGATCCCAACGCTTTTCTGCGGGCTTCGCCGGGACTTTCGGCGTGCCAGGCACTGCGTGTGGCTGCGCCATCAACGGTGCACCCTCGGTCAGTGACGGATCATGCCTTAGGTCAAGCTTGCGCTGAATCAATCGTTCGATCTTCTTCAGGTTGTCGCGCTCATCATGACAGCAGAGCGAGATGGCCTGCCCACTGGTGCCCGCCCGCGCCGTACGACCAATGCGGTGCACGTAGTTGTCGGGATCCTGAGGTAAATCGAAGTTGATGACATGCGAGATGTCATCGACGTGGATCCCTCGGGCTGCCAGATCGGTGGCCACTAGCACTTGCAGGCTTCCATCGCGGAAGGCGGCCAACGTGCGTTCGCGCGATGACTGCGACTTGTCGCCGTGGATAGCTTCGGCATCGAGTGACACCGACTTCAGGTGCCGTGCGACGCGATCTGCTCCGTGCTTGGTCCGCGTGAAGACCAGCGCGCGGGTGAAGTCACTGCGCTTGAGCAGGATCTCGAGGGCGCGGCGTTTGTGCGCCGTATCGACCAGAAAGACCGTCTGCTCGATGGCCGTCGGAGTCGACGCCACCTGATCGGCAGCAACTTCCACAGGGTTGTGCAAGAACTCGTACGCTAGGCGACGCAGGTCCTTCGACAGAGTTGCCGAGAACGTCATCGTCTGCCGCGTCTTCGGGATCCGCTGCGTGATGCGGCGTACCGCGGGCAGAAAGCCCTGGTCGAGCATGCGATCGACCTCGTCGATGACGAGTACCTCGACGTCGGCGAGATTCACCAGGCGTTGTGCGATCAAATCCTCGAGCCGCCCCGGCGTTGCGACGAGCACGTCCACGCCGCGACGCAAATCGCGCACCTGGCTAGATTGCCCGACGCCGCCAAAGATCACCGTGTGGCTCACGCGACAGCCCTGGCCATAGTCAGCGAGGCTCTCGGCAATTTGCGCCGCAAGTTCGCGTGTCGGTGACAATATCAGCGCGCGGATACGCCCCGGTTGGCGGCCGCGGCCGTCGTCGAAGCGTTGGAGGAGCGGTAGGCAGAATGCTGCCGTCTTGCCTGTACCGGTTTGGGCACAGCCGAGTACGTCACGTCCCGCCAATGCTGGCGGAATGGCTTGGTCCTGAATCGGAGTGGGCGCCGCGTGACCGAGGCGATCGAGCGCCTCGAGCAACGCGGTCTTTAGCCCAAATTTCCGGAAACCGAGTGGGCCCGATTCTGGCCCACTCGGAACCCTGGAATCATTCACCAACGATCACCATCATCGCGGCGTCCACCACGACCGCCGCCGAAGCCACCACGACCACCGCCACCACCGCGGCCGCCACCACCGCCGCCGCCGCCGTAGCCACCACCGCCACCGCCACCGCCGCCGTAGCCGCCACCGCCGCGACCGCCACCGCCGCCGCCACCGCGGGGCTTGCGCTCCTCGGCTTCATTGACGCGCAGTGGGCGCCCGTCGAGCATATAACCGTTCATCTGCGAGATCGCTTCTTGCGCGAGCGCATCGGTTCCCATCACGACGAACCCGAACCCACGCGAACGTCCCGTTTCACGATCGCTCACGACCGTGGCTTCCGTGACTTCGCCGATGCTCGCGAAAGCATCACGCAGAACGTGTTCCGTGGTCGAGAACGTCAGATTGCCGACATAAAGGCGATTGCCCATTTTTCTCTCTCTACTTTCCTAATCATCCGGTCGATACCGGCGCGCCGGATTGGGATTCGTTGCAAGTGCGGCGTCACCTGCAACGGGATCAGCAACGGTTGCTGATCCGCTTTGACGCCTCCGGAAAACGAACCCCTCATAACCTTGCGAGAGACGAGAGAAACGAGCACCAATGACGTTCGTGGAGGGGCACCGTAGCACCCGGTCAAGCGTCCGCAACTCAACCTTGGGCAAAGCACCCGGGATTTAGGTGATTCTTCGGTCAAATCAAGGTTTCCGCAACGCGCCTGGGTTGTGGCGGCCAATGGGCCAACAATCTAGGGCAAAGGGCCGGCAACGCGGGCTCTAAAGAGCCCCCTCATACAAGCGGTAGCGTTTGTAGATCTTGCCGCCCATGAACTTGATCGCGAGGTTGACCGGCGCGTTGTCTTCAAGCGTCCAGGAGAGCTCGCCCCAATCGAGGCCAATGCGTTGACCGACCTGGTTCATTTTGGCGTACATGTACGTGCTCAGGCCGGCATAGCGCTTTTGGTGCCGGATCTTTCCGCGAATGCCGAGCAGTGCGAGACGCGCAGTCTTCGGGCCTTTCACTTTTAGCCTGTAGAGCAACTTGCCAGCGTTGAATGGGAGAAGCTGGCCGTTGAACTCGCGAATCATCTCGTTGATGTTTGGCAGAGCGACGGCAATGGCCACGGGTTCGTTGTGGACAGAGACGATAAGCGACAGTCGCGGATCGATGATGAGCTTTAGATCGCGAGCCTGCTTCTTGATCTCAGCTTCCGTGTACGGAACGACGCCCCAATTTTCGCTCCAACCATCGTTGAACACGTCGATTAGTGTGCGCAACTCGGAATCGATGTTCTTCATATCGACTGGACGCGAAGACACTTCGGGCAAAGCTTCGATGTCGTCGTGGGCTTTGCGCGCGCGTTCTGGAACCGAGCCAACGACATAGCGCCAGGCAAAGAGATCCTTGAGCTTCGCCAGCCCGGCCTGCTCGATCAGGCTGCCCTGGTAACTCATATGGTGCGGCATCATGATCATCGGCGGCGTATCGAAGCCCTCGACGAGGCAGCCGATTTCGTCGTTGAGGCTGAGTGACAACGGCCCCCGGATCTTTCGCATGCCGCGTTCGCGCAGCCACTGCGAAGCGGCGATCATCAGGGCCGTTGAGACTTTCGGGTCGTCGATGGTGTCGAAGAAACCGAAGGAACCCACGTCGTCGCGATAGCGAGCCAAGTGCTCGCGATCAATCTGTGCCGTACAGCGCCCAACGCAGTAGCCGTTACGATGGGCGCTGATAATGACGCCTTCGGCGTGCAGCCAAAACGGGTTCTTCGGGCTGAGGCGTTCCTTCACTTCCGTGTCGAGCGGTCGAACGTAATTCGGATCGTTCCGATAGATGTATTCGACGACGTTGAGGAAGTCTTTCAGATTGCCCCCGATTGGGGTTCGCCTGATCTCGACAGACATGATGGGTCTCGATGGTTACTTGACGCCGTGCTTCGTGCCGAACTCGGAGAATGCCTCGAGGACCCTCATTCTCAATGTCATGGCGCCGCCGTAGGAATCGACCCTACGCCTTCGATGTCGGTTCGTCAACCTGAGGCCACTCGTCTGTTCCGCATTCGTCGAGCTCGACGTGCATCAGTTCGAGTCCATGTGCGGGTGCAGTCATTCCAAGATCACTACGATGACGACTGGCCAATGCACTTCGAACGGCTCCCGGATTGGTTCGACCTCTTCCAACGTCGACAAGCGTTCCAACAATGATTCGAACCATGTGGTAAAGGAAGCGGTTGCCAGTAATGTCGAAATTCCAGACACGCGGATCGGCTGTGTCGCGACGAAAGTCAGCGCTTCGGATCGTGCGCGTCGTATCGGTCCGCTCATCCGTTGCGCCACGAAACGCGGCAAAGTCGTGAGAACCCAGTAGATCCTGGGCTTCCCTTTGCACACAGTCTTGGTTCAACCCTTGCTCAATGCGCCACGCTGTGCGATCGAGAAATGGGTCTCGAACGGGACTATGCAGTATGCGATAGCGATACGTTTTCTGAAGCGCATGCCGGCGCGGATCGAATCCGACGGGGACCGATGCGGCTGCGACGACGGCAATCGCGTCGGGCAATTGTCGGGTCAGTCCAAGTACCCAACCTCGCGAAGGAATGTCGCGTGTCGTGTCGAATGCAACCCGTTGCCCGCGTGCATGGACGCCGGCATCGGTTCGACTGACTTGTCGCGGGGCGTTGGCATGGGGATCCATTGTCTCGATGGCGCCAGCCAGTTCGCCAGCGATGGTCCGCGCATGGGGTTGCTGAGCCATGCCAGAAAACTCGCGACCATCGTAGGCCAGTTTCAATAGAACACCGGCCTTGAAGGTGGGACTCATGGGGCGTCAATACCTGAGTGGGCGCGAGCGTCCAATCGCCTCAGCGGCTGCGCCGACGTTTCTGGTGGAGGAAATTGGTAGAACCAGCGATTTGGTTGACCCGCTGCTGCGGACCTCGGCGCCACAGTAGTGCTCACTTGCTCTGGGGAACCGCGCGAAAAGCATCCGCGACCGGCGTGCCAGCTATTTGTTGGGCATGAAGTTCAGCGGCACGTCCGCGTCGATGCAACCATTTGTGGGCGCAGGCAAAGTTGACGAGCGGAACACACCCATGATGCAGTTAGTTAGCCCTGGATCGTGCAGTTCATCGCGACTGACGTTCGCCGCACATACAGAGCCGTTGGTGCCAACTTTGACATGCACGGTCATGCGACCCTTTAGTAGCGGATTTTGAGCCAACGACTTCTCGTAGCAACGTCGTCCCGCCGCACCGCGCCCGGCAAGTGCCGATTGCAGCGCGCCGGAGGCTTCACCCTCGCAGGTACTTGGGCAAGGCGACTTTCCAGAACGCACCGGAGCATTGGCGGGCGTGGCGACCGTTGCTGAGGCTGAAGGTTCCTCCGGTGGTGGCGGTGGTGGCGGCGGTAACGATTCGTCGCGCAGCCGATCCTCGACACTTGGAATCGTTGGCGTTGATGCGCCTGAGTCTGAAGCGGACGCTCCCGCGAACTTCCACCAGATGAGACCACCTGATGCCAGCAGCATCACAACGGTCATCGCGATGAATACGTTGTTGCCGTTGCCACTCGACTTCTTTGGAATTTCACTCGACATCGACGCTTCCAGTGATTCTGGGGTCGAGAAACCCTCGCTCCCGGCGGCAATATAGTCAGAGTCGGCCTATCATGCGAGTGCTCGCCCCGACTTTGCGGCAGGAAATCGACGATATCGTGCTAAATTGCCGGTTTCCATCCGGTCGCAGCCAAGCGCGCGGCGCTACGTCCGACTGGAACCGGCGGAAGCTTCGCCGGGCCGCTCGCCAGGTGGCGCGGCACGGAAGAACGTCACGGCGGTGTCTCCCCAGCTGCGGCGCCCCTCGACGGTCATGCCACTGAACGCTGTGTCAGGCGGACAAAACTTAGTGGGGTGTTCTAACAGCAGTAGGGACTGCTCCCCCAGCCAGGTTGGGAGTGACGCGCCATCGAGCGTCGCGATGACGCTTTCAATGTTGGCCCAAGGGGGATCACAGAACACTAGATCGTACGGGCCCGAGCGGCATAGTGTAGCCACCGATGACTCAACGCTTCTGCCGACAATGGTGCTCGATTCAAGCAGATTCAACTCGCGCAAATTGCGCCGGATGCACTCGAGGGCCACGCGTGATTGTTCGACGAACACGGCGTGGCTCGCGCCGCGCGACAGCGCTTCGATGCCGAGGGCGCCAGTGCCTGCGTACAGATCGAGCACTCGCGTATCGCTCAAGTTTCCGAGCACCGAGAACAATGCTTCCTTCACGCGGTCGTGCGTGGGCCGGGTTTGGTTGCCGGTCGGCGCGTGGAGCCGGCGGCTGCGCAACGTTCCGGCAATGACCCGCATTGTCAGCCTAGAAGTGCAACGCGATGCGGAAGTCAGCTCGATCGCGGCCAAGCACGAGGCGCGGCAAAACGCGGGTTGCGGCCGTATGCGAGTCGGACTTGTCAGTGAGCAAGAGCGTCAGGCCCGTCCCAGCTGCAACGACGCCCGTGGCCAGCAAAACGATCTGGCCGATCTCAAGCATTGAGGCGTTACTGCACAGCGACGTTACCCCCGCAGGTGTCATCGCCCCCGGAACGATTGTGCCATTCTTTCCTTCGCTGCAAGCATCTTGGGTGGAAGCTAGTCCACTGCGGTAGCGCTCGAAGTTGTCCTTGTGATTGAGATAGTAGAGGTCTGCCGCCGCCGCGGCCGCGCCTGCCAGAAGCACGCCGCCGGCAGCCAGCGAGACGTAACCCCAAGTGCGCTGTGCGCTCCCATGCGGAGATTTCTCAGCGCTTGGTGCGAAGCTGGTCTCTTCAGCCGTCTTTGGTTGCTCGCGGTGCAAAGCGGTGTTGTCGGGTGCAGAGTTTTCACCGGCCACTGGCGGCACTGACTCGACGGGGTCGAGGCGTACGCGGGTCAGTTCTGCGACTTGCACCTTTGCCCGTTGCTCAGCGAGCACCCTGCTTGCGCTATTCTCGCCTGCAGGTTTGCTCTCGCGCGCAGTTTTACTCTCGCCCGTAGTTTTTAGGCGAAACACGTGGTCGCCACCAGCCACGTCGAACGTTGCTTCACCGTCGACCAGTGTTCCAGCCGGCTTGCCATCGACCAACACACTGCCCGTCTGCTCAGTCGACTGAACGACCACGCGATAGCGCAATGGGCCGACCAACTGAGCAATTGCACCGGAAGCAATGGCGAGAAGCTCTCCACCAGCCGTGTCGGTGAGGCCCGCTCGGTAGGAGAATTTGGCCTTCTTGTCGCTTTCATCGTCCGCGTACAAGTGGAGCTCAGCGTCGATGCGCTGCCCCGATACCTCCATCGTGCCCCACAGGAAGCGCTGAGAAGAGATCTTCGAGGCGATCTTCTTCAAGCATGCGTGGTCAGGTTTCTCGGGGCAACCCAAGGCCGCGGTGAGGACCTCGAGTGAGAATTCACCACTGCCCAGTTTTTGCGTCGTCGAGTTCTCGATCGCCTTCTTGAGCGCCCGCGCCAGGGTTTCGGCTTGGTCGAAGTGATCACCAGCGGCAAACCCGAGTACATGGATTGAACTCGACTCGCGCACGGAGCTGCCTGCGCCTTGATTCGGATTGGCGGCAAGGCATTCACCCGCGGGCAAGAGGGCCAGGCAGGCGAACAAGAAGGGCAGGGTTCGGAATCGCATCGGGATTATGATAGCGGACGAAAGGGCTAGCGGGGGTCAGGAGGTTTCGATTCTACTCCACATCTTCTGGCGCATACGCTGGTGGCCGCCGCCTTTTTGCGTAATGATCCGCGCGACGCTCAGGGCTGCCACGACCTCGCCTTCCTGGCCGAGGGCAGGCAGGACCGAGCTGCCGACCAGATACGTCCCCGGAATGGGACCACGGAGCGGTTCACCCGCAAGGTCCAAGTACCCGCGAGGCTCAACCGACCACTGACAGTCTAAAGGCTCACCCTGGGGCAATGTTTCACGGACGTGGATGCGGTCAACATCGCGCCGACCACCCTCCCCATAGAGCCAAAGGGGAAGCCCATCGTAGGGAGAGTCGAGCGCTATGAGGTGGCGCTCGAAGAATGGCAGGCAGGTCCTCAGCGTCGACAATACGGCCTCGCGTGCCTCGAGAAGGGTCAACGGTCCTCGTGCTGGCAGGAGCAGTTCTGCGACCAACAGCTCGCCGTCGGGAACGACGCCTGATACCGAGTTTGCCGGTTTGGCTACTCGCTGGAGATGGACGGTCGGGCGCCGTGGATCGTACTGTCCGGGGCGCGTTGGCACAATGAAGGACTCGGCGGGCAACGATTGAGGCAATCCGTTGGTCCGAATGAGCAATGAAGCCACGTAACGGCCAACCGCTGGCGCAAGCTTTGGCCAGCGACGTTTGGCGCTGGAGAGCACGCCCTGGCCACCCGTGAGCGCCGCCATCTCCTCACCATTGTGGTTGGTAATGATGCGTGACGTACCAATAGGCTGCTCGTCGCCATCTTCGAGCACGCCAGACACATGCCCCCGGTGAAGGACGATATTGGTCGCGCGTGAGTCGAGTCGACAGGTGCCACCGTGAGCTTCGATGCGCTCGACCAAGAATTCCGTGAGTTCGTCTTCACCGCGTTCTAACGTCAAAAGGCCGCGAGTCCAGGCCCCGTGCAGACGCGCCACCGATAGAGGCGGTGCAGGGTCCGGATGGTTCGCCAGGTGCGAGGCAAACTGTGCCGACAGGGTGACGATTGGGCGATACGGGTGACCCAATGGCAACCGCGCGAGCAGATCCACACCACTTTGGCTGCGCGTGTAGGGCAGGCTCTGGGTCACTCTACTGGTCTCGAAGCGCTCCCAAAGTGTCGCAGGCGGCCACACCAAGTCGCGTTCGAATGCTTCGTCTACCAAGGCGTTGGTGGTTGCCAAAGATCCATATAGCTCGTCGACGACCTGACGAACTTCTGGAAACTCGCGCTCGATTTCTCGCTCGTACAGCTCGATGTCCGGCGGCAGATCAAGCCGCTGATCCGGCAGGACCACGGTAAACATTGGATCGAGCGCGACCAGGCGTCGACGAAAACTCTGTGTTTGTGCCAGTTCATGCAGCAAGCGCTTCCAGGGCGGAGCTGCACTGGCCAGCATGGTGAAAGCACGCCGCCGAAATGTCATACCGTCGAAGGTGTAGTTGCAGGCGCGCGTCCCTTGACCGAGTACCAAGACCCGAAAGTCACGTCGCGCCAGGAGCGCGGCTGCGGAAAGTGCGCCGATCGAACGTCCGAGGACGATGACGTCGAAATAGCGTGTCGTCATGGGGGACTGACTACGACGTGGGCTCGTGCGCCAGCTTCACCCGGAACGACTCGAACACGATCTGCCGCAATCCAGCGCAACACCTCCACGTAGATGGCGTGCTCTTGCTCGAGGAGCCGCGCGCCGAGCCGAGGCTCGTCGTCGTCGTCGAGCACCGGAACCGTACGTTGTGCGATGATTGGCCCAGTGTCGACACCTTCATCCACGAAATGCACGGTGCAACCTGCCACCTTGACCCCATAGTCGACGGCTTGCTTTTGCGCGTGCGTGCCCGGAAACGCCGGCAGAAGCGCGGGATGGATATTGACCACGTGGCGCTCGAACGCACAGAGGAATTTGGCTGTCAGTACGCGCATGAAACCTGCCAGGGCGACCCACTCGACGCCCGCCCCGCGCAAGGTATCGACGAGTACTTGGTCGAAGGCCTCGCGGTTGGGGTATTCGCGGTGGGGGAGTACCAGATGGGGAACGCCGGCATCCCGTGCGCGCTCGAGTGCTCGGACGCCGGGTACGTTGGAGACAACGAGTCGGATCTCGGCGTCGAGCGTGCGATTGGCAACGGCGTCGAGAATTGCCTGCAGGTTGGTGCCACTTCCCGAAACTAAGATGCCGAGCTTGAGCGTGGCCAATGCGACCTCCTAGATGAGTTCGACGGTGGGCTCTGGGCTCTCGTCATCGCGAACGATGACCCCGAGGTCGTGCACGACCGCACCTTGTGCGGTGAGCGTGCGGCGCGCCGTATCCGCATCCTTTTCGTCGGTCACGACGACCAAGCCAATCCCCATATTGAACGTGCGCAGCATCTCGGCCTCTTCGACCGGGCCGCCCTTGGCGATCACCTGAAACAGCGCTGGGATCTCGGGCAAGTGGATGCGGGCGCGAGTTGCTTTGGGCAACACCCGGGGCAAATTGCCGGGCAGGCCGCCACCCGTCACGTGGCAGAGCGCGTGCAGACCTGGGCCGACGGCACCTAAGAGGGATTGAACTTGACGCGCATAGATTTTGGTCGGCACGAGCAGGGCTTCGCCGACCGTCTTGCCGAGCTCTGGGACGACTGAATCGTAACCGAGGCCCATCTCCTGCTCGAACACGCGGCGGGCCAAACTGTAACCATTCGAATGAAGGCCAGTCGAGGCGACACCGAGAATGCGATCGCCGACTTTGACGCGGCGCGGACCAAGGAGTTTTTTCTTGCTAACGACGCCGACCGCGAAACCGGCCAGATCGTATTCGCCATTCGCGTACATGCCGGGCAGCTCGGCAGTTTCACCGCCGATGAGCGCACAGCCTGCGAGCTTGCAGCCGTCGGCAATTCCTTTGATTACTGCTTCAGCCACGCCGAGTTCGAGCCGACCACAACCAAAGTAATCGAGGAAGAACAGCGGACGCGCGCCACAGGTAACGATGTCATTGACACACATGGCCACAAGATCTTGTCCGACCGTGCCATGGTGTCCGGTCGCAAAGGCCACCTTGAGCTTGGTGCCCACTCCATCGGTGCCGCTGACGAGCAGGGGCTCTTCGATGTCGGGCGGGACGTGGCAGAGCCCGGCGAATCCACCGATGTCGTCGAACACCTCGGGGATGCGAGTGGCGCGGGCCAGGGGCTTGATTCGTTCGACGAGTTCGTCACCTGCGTCGATGTCGACGCCGGCCTCTCGGTAGGTAATGGCCATTACGGGCGCGGTCATAGCACTTCGAGGGGACGACAGCCTCCACTATGGCTGGCACAGCCGGAACGGCCGATCGACAGTTCACTCGGCTGGTTCCGTCCGGGATCCTCGCAGGCCGCCGACTGGACGCAACAATGAGAATAGTGCCCAGGTCGAGAACGCAGCAAACCCTAGGAACAGGCCAATGAGACCAATCACCCAGCGGGTGTTAATGGGAGTTTCGCCGTCAATTAGCAGCCAAGCATTACTGGCCAGGTGACCAGGCTTCCAGCCGGCGTCATCGGCCGCAACGGAAAGTGTTTGATAGCGCAGCCCGAGGGCGGAGAGCGGCACCAAGCGCCCGGAAAACACTGTGGGCGCCACGAAATACTCGTTTTCATAGCCGCTCGGAACGCGGATTTGGATCCACAGCTGGGGATTGCCCTGAACTGGGGCCAATCGAAAACTGTCGGCCTCGAGCGGCCGCTCGAATCGGACCCCGCCGATCGCTGCGAGTTCGCCGTCCGCTCGCACCCAAGTGTTTCGTTGCTCGGGCCGTGGGTGCAAAGCGGAAAGCGCCCCAATTTCTGCCGCCTGCCCGCGGCTAAGTGCATAGCCGAGATCGCCCGCAAGCCCAGCGACCATGGAAGCTGCCACGACGGTGGTGGTTCCCAGCGTCACCAGCGTCAACTTGCGAAACGGGCGTCGTGGGGCTGGAAGTTCCACGAGTTCTGGGTCGGGCCCATCGGCTGACCTGTTGTGTGTATCGCTATTCATTGGGTCATTCGGGGCGCTCATCGCTTAGCCTGGTCTAGCTTCGTACCGTACACGGACAAGCGTCGACGGTGAAGGTTCCCGTGAGGGCCCACTCGTCGTAGTCTACAACTAAGATTTTCCGTAACGTCGCGCTTTGATAGGTTAGACGCATCGCTCTTCGAGGGGATCTATGCCCGGTTCCAAGACCATCACCTGTCCGTCCTGTGGGTTCCGCAACACCGCGCCGCTCGCCAATGACCGCTGCGTATCCTGCGGCGCCAAGATCGAGGAGACCAGCAAGCGCAATCTGACTCGCCAGGAGGAGCTGGAGCGCCGGTACCAGCAGGAGGGGTTCAGCCCGCTGTGGTTCGCCGTTTCGGTTGGGATCATGGGCGTCTTGACGACGGCGGTGGTGGTTGGCCTTCCGCTCGTCATTCCACTGCTCGACTTCGAGGGGTCGGCGGGAATGATGGTCTCCATTCCGGTGTGGTTCGCCGGAGGGATCTTGATTGGCCTCGTGTCACCCGGCAGGACCTTCATCGAACCGGTTGTCGCGACCTTTCTCGTGGCGTTGCCCGCAGCGTTTCTGCTCTACCAATCACAGACGGTCAAGACTCTGCCGCTATTCATGTATGTGCTGCTCGCGGCAGTCGGTGTGATGTTCACGCTCGTTGGCTCATACCTGGGCGAGCGGATCCAGCTTGGTCCAGCACCGAAGTCCTTCGATTGAATTTGCGACCTTACCCACTTACTTGGTGTGCGTGTGTTTTTTTGGGTCTTGTCGCCTGTGGTAAAGGCGATGAAGCGCAGCGCGCTGAGGTGAAAAGCGTGTCGATTGCCATCGATCGGCTGCGCGATGCTGCCAACCCCGACAAGGCTTCGAAACTGACCGAGCTATCGAAGGTGCCTTGCTCAGTCCAAGACGTGTGTAAGCTTCGAGATCGCTGCGTGGGGGCCTACGTGCTTCAGGTGGATGCTTTGGGCGCGATCGCCAAGTTCAGGGCTGCAGCGCCACCAGACGCCGAAGAGGTTGCGGACGTCGAGCAGAAGCTCGAGGGCGCACGTAAGCTTGCCCACGAATGCCTTGAGGCCGAACTCGCGGTGGGACGAAAATACGGGACGCAGATCTAGCGGCGCATGCCTCGCCTCGCGTGCCCAGTCGACCCTCGCACCGGGTTGACCTAGGTCTGACCGCGGTGGAACTCGGCTGGCAGCGAATTGCGGCTAGAACCTAGCCATTCGACGAAGCGGCCGAGCTTTGCGTCAGATCGGGCGATGTGCTCGGTCACCCACGCCAGCAAGAACTCGATAACGGCTGGGCCTAATTCGGTATTCCCCTCGCGGTAAGCCACCTTCAGCTCCTCCACCACTTGCAGGAACTGTGCGTGCTGCTGCCGGTGTTCGTCCATGTGCGGATACTCGACCGAAGCTTGATACGCCTCTTCATCGGAAAAGTGCTCCTCGATGTAGTTTGCGAGTTGAACCAGGGCACGCAAGATGTCAACGCGGGCGTTCTTCTTCTCGAGCTCGAGCTCGAGTGTATCCAGAAGCTCAACGAGGTTCTGGTGCTGCAGGTCAATCTGCGGGAGGCCAATCTTGAGACTGTCGTTCCATCGGGTCGTCATGGTACCGAGAACCCTACGGACGGATGTGGTCTCGGCAAAAGGGCCTATCGGCACTGCGACATTTTGCCGAATTGGCCCCGGGGTCATCAGCTTGGCTGCGTGCCCAACCTTGGGCTTGCAGTGTCATTCAGCGTATTGGTGTGACGGAATGTGAAGGTGAAGCGCGTGCCGCGACCAGGCTCGGAGTCGATGGCAAGCTGACCTCCAAGGCTCGCTACTGCCGAGGCCACCGCACCGAGTCCAACACCGCGACCACTCGTAGCGGTAACCGAAGCCGCGGTCGAGAACCCGGGCGCCAATAGCGTTGTCACGAGGTCGTGTCGGGTCGAACAGGGCAAACCTTTGGCGCGAGCCTTGTCGCGCACAGCCGCCCAATCAATGCCTCTGCCGTTGTCCTCGACGATCAGTGTAAGCGCTTGCGGGGTTTCGTTGGCAGTCAAGGTCACCTGAGTTTGGTCGGACTTTCCGGCCTTGCTTCGGGTTTCAGGATCCTCCAGCCCATGGTCGACAATATTGCGGATCAGGTGCGAGCAAGAACTCCAGAGCGGTGCAAATCGGTTGGGTGGCAGTCGAACGCCGTTGTCCTTGATGACGACGGTGGGCTCCGGTTTCTTCAGCCGACGCGCTAGCTCCTTTAGTTGCACGGCGATGCGATTGAAGCGGGCGCGCATGGGTTCGAATACGAGCTGCGCAACCTTGGTTTCGATGATCTCGCGGCTGGCGCCGTGTCGAATCGTCGTAAGCAGGTCGTCGAGCTCCGCTCGCGTAAGTTCGATGCGATCGCCCAAGTCTTCGCCCAACAACGGAACCAACCGCGCCGCATACGTCTCCCAATGCTGGACAAGGAGCTTGCGGCAATCTGCGATGCGCTGTGGCTCATCGTCAGCCAATGCCTGTTCTAACTCGTGCGCTGCGTTGACGACCGATTCGATCGCAAACAGCGACGAATTCCCCTTGAGGGTGTGCACGACGCGACGCTGCTCACTGTCGTCCGCGAATTCGTTGTCGCGGATCCTGCCGACCAATGCGCGTGCATCGGCGAAGAACTGGACGAAGGCAACGCGATCCCGCAATGCGTGCTGAAATGCACGGCCCTGCTCGCGTTGTTCGACTTCTGTTCGCTCGGCTTGCACCTGGACAGTAATGTCGGTGATCATCAGCAGTAGGCCATCGAGCTGTCCAGCGCGCAGAATCGGCGAATATTCGAGGGCGAAGTGTTTGCCGTCGCGTTCCATCCTTTGTGGAAGCATGTCGAGACTGACCTCGAGCGGCAAGAAACCCTCGAGCACCTGATCGAATCCGAGCATCAACGTTTCTTGCACGCGTTGGTCATGTCCGGCCAAGTGTACCGCGAACGGTGTGTCCGGATCAGGCGTGCCAAACCAGCGGTCGAAAGTGGCGGAGCGCTCAGCGGCAAGCCTACCAGAGGTGTCCGTGGTGGCGAGCCCTTGGGCGACGTGGTCGAGCACGAGTCGCATTGCGGCATTGCGATGCGACAGCTCGAGCGTACGTTCGTCCACTAGACGTTCCAATCCAACACGGTGCTGTTCGAGTTCGCGGTCGCGCTCTTGA
>Ga0302323_100000522_pt1 | contig 30650 bp, 25 predicted proteins | sample Fen_T0_3_FD_201950 | JGI IMG/M metagenome (GOLD analysis project Ga0302323, IMG submission 201950) | Peat permafrost microbial communities from Stordalen Mire near Abisko, Sweden - Fen_T0_3 | ecosystem: Environmental > Terrestrial > Soil > Wetlands > Permafrost | place: Sweden: Abisko...
CATCCGCGGATCGTCCCAGCCGCGTACGTGGCCCTCGTTGACGAGCTTCAGCAGAACCCGTTTCGAGAGGACCGTGTACGTGATGTTGAGCCGCGCGAACTCGATCTGGCGGGGCTTGGACGGCACCGGCAGGTTCTCGATGAACCAGTCGTAGAGCGGCCGATGGGCCTCGAACTCGAGCGTGCAGATCGAGTGGGTAACCCCTTCGATCGCGTCTTCCTGGCCGTGCGCGAAGTCGTACATCGGGTAGATGCACCACTCGTCGCCGGTTCGCGGATGAGTGGCGTGAAGGATCCGGTACAGCGCCGGATCCCGAAGGTTGATGTTGGGCGAAGCCATGTCGATCCTGGCCCGCAGCACATGGGCGCCGTTGGGGAACTCGCCGGCCCGCATCCGCTCGAATAGATCGAGGTTCTCCTCGATCGAACGGTCGCGCCAGGGGCTGTTCTTGCCGGGCTCGGTCAGCGTGCCGCGGTACTCACGAATCTGGTCGGCGGTGAGATCGTCCACATAGGCCTTCCCGGCCTTGATCAGGACGACGGCCCACTCGTACAGCCGGCCGAAATAGTCCGAAGCGAAGAAGAGGTTGTCACCCCATTCGGCGCCCAACCAGCGAACATCGGCCTCGATCGAGTCGATGTACTCCTGCTCTTCCTTGGTCGGGTTGGTGTCGTCGAAGCGCAGGTTGAACTGGCCGCCGAACTCGCTGGCAATGCCGTAGTTGAGGCAGATCGACTTGGCGTGGCCGATGTGGAGGTAGCCGTTGGGCTCCGGCGGGAAACGCGTGACGACGCTCTTGTGTTTGCCCGACTGCAGGTCGGCAGCCACGATATCGCGGATGAAATCGCCGCGTTCAGGCGCGGTTGGGATTTCGGTGCTCACGTGGCCAGGCTCCTGACTTTGGGTGGGGTGGATTGCCGCCAATCCTACCCGACCTTCAGCCGACTGCGTGTCCGACGAGGGTTCCGAGCCCAAACGTCACCGCCGCCGCGAAGAGGCCGAGCAGCACCTGCCGCCCACCCGTCTTGATCACGCTCGACCCGGTGACTACGGTGATCGCCGCACCCACGAGCATCAACGCCGCGGCGCTCACGACGATCGACGCGACGACCGCGGGCAGACCCGTGGCGAAGAAGAACGGCGACAGCGGCACGATCGCGCCACCGGCGAAGAGGAAGAACGAGGTCAGCGCAGCGACCCACGCCGAGCCACCCAATTCATCCGGGTCGATGCCCAATTCCTCGCGGGCGAGCGTGTCAACGGCGCGGCCGATCTCGCCGCCGACGATCGACTTGGCCATGAGCCGCGCCTGTTCGGCCGTGAGGCCCTTGCTCTGGTAGATGAGCGTCAGCTCTTCCTCTTCCTCATCGGGGACGTTGAGCAACTCCTCGCGTTCGACCTTGACCTGATGAGCGAACAGCTCGCGGGCGCTCTGGACCGAAAGCCACTCCCCGATGGCCATCGAAAGTGCGCCGGCCAGCATGCCGGCCATGCCGGCGACCAGGACAGGGTTGCCGGCGGCGGAGGCGCTGGCGGCGGCGCCGGCGACGCCCATGGAGATGCTCAGGTTGGAGACGAGGCCGTCGTTTGCGCCCAGGACCGCGGCTCGAAGCTGATTACCGCCGCTGCCGCGGTGACGGCCCTCGATGCGGGCGATGGCCCCACCTTCCACGCCACGCCCATCCGCAAGTTCGCGGAAGAGGCGGGCGTGGCTGCGCTCGTCGCCGGGCATGCGGGCCAGAGCTTCGGGCTGGTCGTCGTACATCGCCTGGTCCGACGCCTCGCGCTCGGCGATGGTCGGGACCACCAGGCTCGGCCCGAAGTGATTGGCGATGAACATCAGGACGCGGGTCCGCCAGCCCGGACCCATGCCATCGGTGACCACGCCGGCGGCGGTCAGCCGGTCACGCCAGACATTGGCGTGGATCGTCTCCACGTCCACCATGCGGGTATAGAAGTCCTTGACGGCGCCGCTCCGCTCCTTCTCGACAAGGAGGCCGTAGAGCGCGATGGCATCGACCTCACCCTGGAGGTTCTCGCGGTAGCGGGCGATGTCGGCCTTCGTGGCGACACCGGGCGCGGAGGCAGGCGGGGGCGGGGCCGGCCGGGCGCCGGATTCGGAGGCGGGGCGAGGCGTTCGGGGCTTGGCAGTCGGGGCGGACTTCTTGTCAGGGCTCATGCCGCAAGTGTCGCCTCTCCGGCGCCGATCCACAACGGGCCCCACCCGGCGGACTGCACACCGGGTCGGCGATCTCAGGGTTTGCCCGCAATACGCCGCACCTTTCAGCGGTTCACAAGAATCGCCCGCTGAAATGCGTTTAGGCCGACGGATACGTCCTCAACGGTGTCGGCCCGTGACATGGATCGGCCGGCCGCTCTCCCCCTCCGCGACCGGCCGATCCATGTTTCTGTGTCAAGCGGTGACGCTGTACGTGCTCGCGCCGGTGACGGAGCCGGAGGTAGCGGCCCACGGGCCTTCTTGCGAACCCGGCGTCCGATTCGCCATCTGCGTCGCGACGGCCGTGGCTTGCTCGCTGGAGAGGTTGGAGTCGGTACCCTCAAGGGCCGTCGCCATGGCCTTGACGAGGTCGTCGAGGCTTACGCCCTTCGACTTGGCGATCGTGGCCAGACTCTGGCCGCTCTGCAACGCGGAAGCCAGATCCGTGGCGCTCATACCAAGCGTCGAAGCGGCCGCGTCCATTGCGGCTGCCCCGCCGTGGCGGTGATGGTGATTGTGGCCGCCTGCGGCCTGCGTGCCGGATGTGCCCTGGGCCGAGTCGGCGTCATCAGACGGGGGCGGCGGCGGAGTGCGCGTGGCGATAGACGTCGCCACCTTGGTCGCCTGGTCTGCCGTGATCGTCGGATTCGCCTCCTCGATGGCGGTCGCCATCGCGGAGGTCAGTGCGTCCTGGCTGATCCCTTTGCTCGAGGCGATCGATGCGAGACTCTGGCCGCTCTGCATCGCAGAACGTAGGTCGCTCGCGCTCATGCCCAGCAGCTTCGCGGCGGCATCCATTGCGGGATGAGGCCTCTGCTGTGGGGAACCAATGGCCGGCAGCCCAACGGCGCCGATCGCGGAGTTGAACTGCACGCCTGACAAGCCGTCCACGCTTTGCTCCTAGCTGGTGGTGCGGCCCCTCCGCACGGAGCATCGGCTGTTCGTCGTCGGGAATGAAGGGCGGGCAGTGGCGCGCCCCTAGGTGTTCTTACGAGATCTCACGACATCCGGCCCGCATCAGACAGATTCGGACGAGGACGGGCTCTAGCCGCGCTCGATCGCCACGCTCGTGGCCGGCCTGGCGCCCAGCGACCCCGGCATTCCGGCGCTCGGCAGCCATTGCTTGAAGCGGTCGCCCAACTTGTTGCGACGTTCGGAGCCCCACACGAACACGTCGGCTCCACCGCCGTACGGGCAGAAGGCGTCGCCGGTGGCGGGGCAGAAGACGGCGATCCGCCCAATGAAGTCGCGCGCAACGTCCATCCAGACCTGGTCCAGGCAGCCGCGCTGCCAGCTCAGAGTCGCGGCCACGAATTCGGCCCGACCCAGATCCGGCAGATACCCGCTCAACGTTTCGATCCAGCTCTCCGGGGGCGTGATCGTAACGGCACCAAGGGCCCGCAGATCGGCCTTGTTCTCGTGGCGGGGATCCAGGTGGATGGCCAGCACCAGAACGGTCGTGCCATTGAACAGCGCACTCGACACGGCGTCGAAACGGGACGCGGTCAGCTTGTCGTCGTTGACGCTGGCCGGTTCCGAGCCATCGCGCAGGTAATGAATGCGCGTCCACACCGACTCATGGGTAAAACGCAGCATGAAACCAACCGGGGGCTGGCCCGAATACTGCGCCTGCCAGGCGTCTAGCGCTTCGTGGACGTTCATCTATACCTATTGCGCGGACTATCTGGACCGGTGCCGACGGAACGGCCGTGAGTACGTCGGATGCGTGAGCGGAGACTGGGCATACCGTATCCGGTATGGAGGACACATACAACGTGCCAACTTGCCCAGTGACGACCAACGGCCGCAGCGGGGGCGAAACCGGTGCGCCCGCGCACAGGCCCCGGCCGGATCAGCCGATCAGCCTCGGGAGCCCGACGTCGTCCGCCTCGTCCGCCTCGTCCGCGTCGCCGGCGGGCTGCGGTACGTCGAGCTCGTATGTCTCATAGTGCTGAACCTCAAAGCGGTCGAAGAGGTTGGGCGCACTGCCGTTGAGGACGGGCGTGTCGAGGAGGTCGGTCCCCCCAACCCACGTGTACAGGCCCTCGAGATCCCGCCAGATGCTGACGAAGACGATCTCCTCGGACCCGTCGGCGTGAACCTGCCGGCCGACCTGCGCATTCACCAGCCCGACGTGCCGGCGCGCGTCGTCGAGAATCAACTGGGCTTTCTCGTGGAACACGAGCACCTGCTCCGCTCGGACGCGGCCCCGAAAGACCCTGACAATCAAGCCATTACCCCAAACGCCAACGCCCGCCCCCAGCACCCATTCTCCGGACTGCGGGCCAAATCGGCAATTACAGGGGCCTATCAGCTTGAGCGCGAGGCCACCTTACAGTCGCCTTACTTCCGCCCCGAACTGCCCGGAGGCGTCGCCCTCAGGATCTTCAATGTCAGCTCCGAATGAGCGAGACAAGGAGACAACCTTGAACCGTCAAGTCAGCACCGCAACCAGACTCGCCGCGACGGCGCTGCTCGTCGGCCTCGCCGCCGTGGCCTGCTCGGGACGTGGCAACGGCGCCGCGAATCAAGCCGGAACCACAGCGCCGATCCCGGCCGTCACGACCACGCCGATGGCGTCCCCCACCATGACCGTCGCCCCGACCGACAGTGCAGTTCCATCCGACTCGCCTGCGGGGATCGACGCCCCCGCGACGCCGGACCCGCTCGACAGCGATCTGTCGGGCATACAGAACCTGCTCAACGGCGTCAACAGCCAGCTTTCCGGTAACGACCCCGGCTCGGCCGGCGGCGAATAGCCGGCTTCCCAAAGGAGTAGCTCGATGAAGACTCGAATCACCTCCCTGCTCGCCGGCCTCGCGCTCGGCAGCTCGCTCATCTTCGTCTCGGCCGGTATCGCCGGCGCCGTCGCACCCGCGACCGGACCCGCCGGCAAGGGCGTCTGCGCCACCGATGCCGCGGCGGCCCGCAACGACAAGACGATCGGGGCGCTCAAGGCCTTCGCCAACTGCGAGATCAATCGCCGGTTCGCGACGCTCGACGCCCTGTCCGGGAAGATCACGGCCTCCAAGACCCTGACCACCTCCGATGCAGCCGCCCTCAAGAGCGAGATCGACTCCACCCGGTCCGGCCTGACCTCGCTCAAGGCCACGATCGATGCCGAGACGACCATTCCGGCCGTCAAGGCCGACGTTGTCAAGATCGCCGCCGACTACCGCGTCTACCTGCTGGTCGGCCCTAAGGTCCACCTGGTCATCGGCGCCGACACTGTCCTCGCCGCCCAGGCCAAGTTCGCCAAGATCAACACCAACCTGGCCGCTCGGATCGCGACCCTGAAGGCTGCCGGCAAGGACACTACCGCCGCGCAAGCCGACCTTGACGCCATGAACGCGGCCGTGACCGCCGCCGCCGGCCTGGCCGGCCCGATCCCGGGTCAAGTCCTGCCGCTGACCGTCGCCCAGTACAACGGCGGCACTGCCGGCCCGATCCTCACCTCCGCCAAGGCCGCTCTCGTCTCGGCTCGAAACGACCTCAAGACGGCCCTCGCCCAGGCCAAGGCCTGCCGAACCGCACTGAAGGCCCTCAAGTAGCCTCTCCGCTCCCACGGCGCGGTCCCTGCCTTCGGGCTGGGGCCGCGCTTCTTTGTGCGCGGCGGGACCGGGCCGGAAGCGGAGCCGGCGTGTCGGGGCCTAGACGGCGTCCTCGGTGAAGGGCCGCAGCTCGAAGCCAACTTCCGCCCCGGGACCGTCTTCCCGGGACCTGGCCCAAATCGTGCCCCCGATCGACTCGACAAGCCTGTGGGCCACGAACAGTCCAATCCCAGAGCCGGCCACACGCATCGTCCGCTGCGAGCGGTAGAAGACCTCGAACAGCCTCTCGGCCTCGGCCGGGTCTATGCCCGGGCCTCTGTCGAGGACCCGGACTCGGGGCGCCCCCCCGTGCGCATCTGCGACGACCTCGACCGTGGCACCCGGCGGCCCGTACTTGGCTGCGTTCTCGACGAGGTTCCGGACGATCTGCTCGACGAATGCGTCATCAGCCGCCGCAACCGGGAGCCTCGCCGAGACCGTCAGCTCGAACTCGTTGTCCGGCCAGCGACGCTTCTCCTGATCGCAGACCTTGCGCAATACGTGGGCCAGCGGAACCGGATCGGTGTGGACCTTGAGCGTGCCTCGCTCGACGTGGGCTAGGACGACCAGGTCCTCGATCAGCCGCCGCAGCCGCTCGGACTCCTGCCCGATGTCGTTGAGTAGCTCGGCCCGGCGCTCATCGTCCAGACCGGGCCTCGAGAGCAGCGTGCTGGCGGCGTAGATCGATGTGACCGGCGTCGCCAGCTCGTGCGACAGGATCGTCAGGAATGCCTCGCGGTACTCCTCGGCATCCTTGCGATCGGTGACGTCGAGGTTGATGCCGGCCCAGCTGGTGACCCTGCCCGTGTCGTCCCGGACCGGGAAGCCGCGCGAAAGGATCGCGCGACGCTTGCCATCTGCAGCCTCGACCATGAGCTCGCTATTCCAGGGCAGGCGGGCTGCGATCGTCTCCGCCCAGTCGCGTTTGACCTTGTCGGCAGAGTCGGCGGCGACGCTGGCGAGCCAGCCCAAGTCGCGTGCCCGCTCCATTGTCTGGCCCGTCATGTCGAGGAACGACTTGCTCAGGTATCTCATCAGGCCGTCCGAGTCGGCCAGCCAGATGCCAAACGGGATCGACTCCCCGATCGCCTGCGCCTGACGTTGAACCTCCGCCAGTGCCGAGAGGGCTTCCTCGCGATGCTTCCGCTCGGTGATGTCCACGACGCTGATGGCCAGGCCCACTACGTCACCCGATGCGTCGCGAAGCGGCTCGGCGCTGAGCAGCCAGGTCCCCGGCCGCGCACCGGACCGCAGGTCGCCCGTAACTTCCACGTCGCGCGCCGGCACGCCATCCTTGACCGCTCCGGCAAGGGTGGTCATGGCTGCGTTCCCGAATGCCGGCATGATGAGATCGATCCGCTGCCCCAGGCTCGAAAGCGGCGTCATGCCGCCGATCGCGGCAAGCGTCGGGTTGACGTACAGGTACCGCAGATCGCGGTCCAGGACCGCGAGGCCCACGGGCGCGGTCTCGATAAGGGGCGTGGAAGCCGCCGTCCCCAGACGTATCAGGTCCGCCAGGGCCTCAACGCGTTCGCGTTCCAGGCGGCGCACTCGAGACGTCGTCCAGACCCAAACCATGACCAGCACCAGGGCCTCGAACGCAACCATGATCGAGAGCCCGACGGACTCGTCGTAAAGCCCGGCACGCTCTCCGACAAGGCGAAGCCAGGCTCCGGCGGGGATGACGATGATCGCCGCCGGCAGCATCCGGCGGATGATGTCGCCAGCCGCGCCCGTGTCTTCCCACAGGCGGACCAGAGCGTGGTCTTCCCGTGCACTGATGATTCCCAGACCCACGATCATCAGCGCGATCGAAGCCGGCAGCGAGATCTCCGTAGCCGACGCGAGCGAGATCAGGTCGCGGGCACCGTATAGATAGCCGAGCAAAGACACGCCGCCGACGATTGCCACCAGCACGCCGAGCGCCTCGGAGACGGCCGCTCCCCTGATCCGGCGGCCCATCGCCACAACGGCCAGCGCCGCGGCGAGAAACGCAACGGCGGTCTGAACGGCGATGCGGCCGGGATGCGGCGACGCCGCGCTTGCCACGTCCGCGGCGAAGGCCTGGTCTATGCCGAAATCGACTCCGGATATGTGCTCGAACAGCGTGGCTCCGGCAATGGCCGCGACGATCGCGGCCACGACCCACGTCAGCTTGCGGACCGGACGATCGCTCGGAAGCTGCAGCAGCCCGATCCCCACGCCGATGAGTGCGAAGCAGATCGCGGCGTTGACCTTCGCCGCGACCAGACCGGGCAGCCAGCTCGTCATCAGAGGCACGGACGCCGCCCAGCCGAATAAGACCGATGCGCCCAGGAGTATCGAAAAGCCGGCCGTTGCCAGGGCCACGTCGCGGGGAGTGGCCGGTCGGATCGTGCGCCGTCGAGTCTGGGCCGCGGTCCCGCCGATCGTCGCCGCCTTGCCCATCAGGCCCCTCCGATCGTTCCTGTAGCCAGGTCACGCAACGTCGGCACGACGTAGGTGGCCGCCTCGCGAGCTCCTGCGGCGGGCGGGATGCCGGCGTTGGGGACCAGCGCTACTCGCATCCCCGCGGCCCGGGCAGCCAGGACGCCGTTCTTGGAGTCCTCGACGACCAGGCACTCGGCCGGGTCCACGCCCAGTCGTCGCGCGGCCAGCAGAAAGACGTCCGGCGCCGGCTTGCCGGCCGGAACCTCGTCGGATGAGGCAACCGTCGAGATCAGCGCGCGAATGCCGAGGTCTGCCAGGGCAGCTTCGATGAGCACGGGCGGCGCCGACGACGCCACGGCCAGCGAGTATCGCCCCGCAAGACCGCGGACGACGTCCACGGCCCCATCGATCTCGGGTGCCCCTCGCTTCTCATAACGCTCCAGCATGCCGCCGACAACCAGGCGTTCGATCTCAGCCTCGGGCATATCGAGGCCGAGAATCCGGCGCATGATGGCCCGCCACTCGGCCGTGTTGGTGCCCATGATCATTTCCCGGTCGGCTTCCGTCCAGGGCTTGCCGAGGCCGGCGGCGAACTCGGCTCTGACCTCATCCCACCAAACCTCGGTTTCCACGAGAACACCGTCCAGGTCGAAGACGATCGCCCGCAACGGCGGTGGAAACTGGTCGCCGCCGGGGGTGGTTTCCGTCACGGCTGCCAGGGCCGGGACTTGGTCGGCTCCCGTTTGACCGGCTCCTCGAGCGGGTGCGGCCCGATCCAGTCGGACCGATCCGACTCGGGATCGGGTTCGGCCGCGGGCTTGGCGGACTGTGCGGCCGGGTCTGTCTGGTGAGCGGCGGCGGCCCTGGCGGCGATCGGCGTCGGCGGCGGCAGCGGCGCAGCAGGCTCGGCCGGTTTGACGGCCGCCGGCACGCCAGACGGTCCGGCCGGAGCCGCCGGCGGGACGAGAGCCAGGCCGGCCGGCTTGTCGGCTGCCCTGGCGGTCTTTGTCGGTGCGGCCTTGGCAGCGGGCTTGGACGAGTCCGGCCCGGTCTTCGGCGCTGCGGCCCGGGCAGGTTTCGGCGCGTCGGGTGCGGCGGTCGGCACGACGGACTCGACCGGCGAGGGACTCTTCGGTTTGGGCTCGACCTTCTGCGGCGCACTCACGGTGATTCCGCCCAGCGCCGCCGCCTGGACTACCGCCAGCGGAATGGCCGTCGGGAGTCGCCCGTCTATTCCGGCGATCAACCCTCGCACGAACTCGCAGATCCGGTCCGCCTCGTCGTCGATGCCCTTGAGAACGAGGCTCTCGACCTGGACGGCCACCAGGCGGTGCCCGCCGCTCGACTCGAGGCTGAGTTCGCTGACCGAAACCTTGGTCCATCGGATCAACTTGGCTGTGGCCCGTGGACCGTCGACGCCGGTCAGGCGGACCGCGACGGAGATCAGGCCCGCATCCGTGGGCGCCAGAACGGAGTACCGCGTTTCGGGGTCGTCTCCCCAGGCCACCCAGCATTCGGCGTCGCTCCCCGCGCCGAGATCCTCCAGCACGGGGCGCAGCATCGCCATGACCTTGCCGCTCAACGCCTCCTTGTTCGGGGCCGTCTTGCGCCACTCACTCAGTCGCATCGAGTCGCCTCCAGGGACGCCGAAATTGGCCACACGCTCCGCCTTCAGGCTATCACGACACGGCCGGCGAACGAGGCCGATTAGGTCTTCCGGACTACGGCCCGCCCGTCTGGCGAATGACGCAATTTGACGACGGCAGTGCGTATTCTGGCTCAGGTGCGAAGTCGCACGGATTGACCGGGCTCCGGCAGACGCCGTCCAATTTGCGAGAGGTCGTTTACATGAGGGTTGACCGCAGTCGGCTCAACTGGGGAATATTCCTGATCGTTCTCGGCGCCGTGCCACTGGCGTACCACCAGGGCGCGATTTCGCCCGCGGCGATCGGTGAGGCGTGGCGGCTCTGGCCGCTGATCATCGTCGGCATCGGCCTTACGATCATTCTGTCGCGCACGCCGGCGTTCTTCGTGGGTGGCCTCGTCGTGGCCGTCTGCCTCGGCCTGGTATTCGGCAGCATCCTGGCTGTCGGGCCAAACGTGGGCTGCGGCGGGGACGGCAAGAGTCCACGGACCGTATCTCAGGTAGGTTCATTCGACGGCCAGCCGACTGTCGAGCTCGACCTCCAGTGCGGCAGCGCGAACGTCACCACCTCGACGGATGGCCTGTGGCACGTCGATGCCAGCAACTCCGGCGGTAACGTCCCGCAGGTCACGGCCTCCAACGGCCGACTTCAGGTCGGCTCGACCACGGGCGGCAACTGGTCGTTCACAAGAGGCACGGACGACTGGCGCATCCAGCTCCCGGCCGGCTCCGATATCAATCTCAACTCGTCACTGGACATGGGCGATGCTCATTTCAGTCTGAACTCCGCCAAGCTGGCTTCGGCCCGCTTCACCCTGAATCTGGGCGAACTCAACCTCGACTTGTCCGGGGCACAGGTCGGCAACCTGAACGTCTCGACCAATCTGGGCCGGGCGGAAGTGACTCTCGATGCGGCTTCCGACCTCACCGGCCGCCTGCACACGAACCTGGGCAAGCTCGAAGTCTGCATTCCGGAAGGCCTGGGCGTCAGCGTCACTTCGACCAGTAGTCTGTCGTCCAGCGAATTCGGCGAGGCCGGGCTGATCCGCCACGGCGCAACGTGGCAGACGCTCAATTACTACACCGCAAGCCACAAGGCCGACCTCACCGTCGACACGAGTCTCGGGAGCGTTGAGTTCAAGGACGCAGGAGGCTGCAAGTGAATTCGCACATGAACCCCCAAACGGATCCCGGGATGCGTCCGCTGCGCCTGTATAGGTCGGTGGACGACAGGGTCATCGCGGGCGTCGCCGGCGGTGTCGCCGTCTACTTCGGAGTGGACTCGGCCATCGTCCGGATCATCTGGTTCCTCTCGTTCTTCGTCACCGGGTCGCTGACCTTCTGGGTCTACCTGATCATGATCGCGGTCGTGCCGCCCGAACCGGCCGATTGGCCGGGGCAGTCGCCGTGGGCTCCGGGCGGCCAGCCGCTCGGCTTCCAGACCGGCTACTCGGCCCCGTCCACGGGCACGTACCCGGGGAGCTATGAGAGCCCGAGCGCAGGCACAAACCCGGCGGACCCGAACTCAGTGCCCGACGCTGCGGCCGGCTCCACTCCGGCCGGCCAGACCGGATTTGCGGCGGCCGACGCCACGCAGGGCTGGGGCTGGCGCACGCAGCGGGACCAGGAGCGCTGGCAGAGGCGCCAGGAGCGCTGGCAGAGGCGCCAGGAACGCTGGCAGGGCTACGCCGACCGCGACGAAAGAGGCGGGCCGGGACTGGTCTTTGGCCTGCTCCTGATCCTGGGCGGCGGAATACTGGCCTGGCACCAGTTCGACCCCGGCCTCGACCTGGCTCTGACCTGGCCGGTGCTGATCATCGCCCTCGGCGCGATTCTGGTGGTTTCGTCGTTCCGGGCTCGCGCGTAGGCGACCGGCGGCTTGGCCTTTGCCGGACCGGGATCCTAGCCGGTCCCAGTCCGGCGTCGGCGCCGCATGAAGAACAGCACGTAGAAGACGCCCAGCACCGCGGCACCCGACCCCGCAACGGCGGCCACGATCTTGACCACGTGAAGGGCCGGTACGGCCAATCCGCCGGTCGGCGAGCCACCCACAAACTGGCCGACGGCGCCGGCCTGATCGGGCCCCGGAGAGTCGGACGCGACCGCAACCAGGGCTCCGGCGAATTGTGGATCCGGGGAAGGTGAATCGAACGTCCCGGCGGTGGCCGAAGCACTCGCACTCGGGCCCGCGGTCGCGCTGCCGGACGAGGTTGAGGACCCGGATCCGCCGGACTGTGGCTTCGCCGTCGGCTTCGGTGTCGGGGTCGCCGGGAGCGGGTTGCTGAAGGGCGACTTCGTCGGCGGCGACTTGAGTCCGCTGGGCGCAGGTCCACCCTTCGTGAACAGGCAGTCGTAGAAGTACGCGGAGCCGCTGGACCAGCCGCCGCAGCCGACGTGGCTGTAGCCGCCCATGATGATCGCCCAGTGGCTGCCCGACGACTTCCAGCCGATCATGCCGTGGCCGGTCGTGGAATACGTCCACGTCATCCACGTCCTCTTTGAGCCGGTCACCGAGTACAGGTAGGCGCCGTTGCCGTAGCCGCCGTTCTCGAGCAGGATCTCGCCGACACTGCCGTACTTCCAGGCGGTCTGCAGGGTGCTGACGAACGTCTTCGACGACATCGTCCCCGTGTCGCAATTGGGCAGGTCGTGCGACATGGAACCACGTGCCGCCATGTCGCGAGCCCGGCCGGCGATCGTCTTCGCGGGATTATCGGGACATGGGATGGCGCCGTCGCGCGCCTTTGACGCCAGAAACAAATCGATAGTCAGCGACGACTTGCCGCTGGCCGACCGCGCGCCGTTGATCAGGCGGACCAGGTCGGAGGCCTGATTGTCGAGTGACCCGGACGCGGCCGCCGGCGGGACCTGCCATACGAGAGTCGTGGCGAACAGGCCGAGGCCAAGGGCCAATGCGAGTGGCAGCGCGTTGCGTAGCTTGTAGTGGGGACGCATGGTTGCTCCTCCGGACGGGACTGGAGGGGTTTCTATTCGAGCAACAGTGACGATCGCTCAGGCCCCAACTCCATACCCAGGGCCATGGGGCACAGTGTCTGGCATGAAAACAACCACCCTTTGGGGTGGTTGGCCGGTCTGGAGCGACGATTCCCGAGGGACGCGGTGCAGTCCGGTGCGGTTTGCTGAAGAAACCTCAACGCGTACGGGCGTACTTCTTCACCTGAGCGGAAGGAGAAAGTCCCACTTCCCGCCGAGTCGCCTGATTGGTGCAGTCGCGCGGCCCGGACCGCCGCAACGTCCGTCTAGGGCGCGACATCCCTTACGCAGGGGGCCAGCTGGGTATCGGTGTGTTTGATGTGGCTCGTCAGCCAGCGCATCAGCTCGCTTTCGACGCGCACGACCAGATGGGCCGAGGCGCCGTCCCGATCGAATTCCTCGCGGAAACTCGTGAAGGTCGCGACGAAGTCCTTGTGCGCGGCCGCGTTCTTGGCCGCAACAGGGCAGTTGTACTTGGCCATGCACTCTTCTTCATTTCCGAAGTGCATGACCGCGTACCCGCCGAGCTTGTCCAGCAAGCTCGAGACCTCGGCCCGGCCGCGGCCGACGCTCATGGCGCCGAGCAGATCGTTGAGCCAGGAGATCAACTGCTTGTGCTGATTGTCGAGAGCCTCAACCCCCGTCGTCATTGAGGCGTCCCACGAGATCGTCGGCATCGGTCGCTCCAGTTATGCCGCCATCCGAGGCGGCGGCAATTGCGGTTTCTGTGGCCTCGGGAGCTCGATGTTGCCCGAGCCAGAGAAGAATATTCGACCGTCGCCGGCAGGCCATACCCCAAAGGAGCCGGAACCCGGATGGGGCCCGGGCCTGCCGCCGCCCGGTTCCGCCTGACACGCCAACGCGACTGCGTTCAGCCGAACTTCAGGGGTTCGTCATAGGTTCCTTGTCGAGTCCACCTTCTGTGGGCTCGTCCGCGCTTGCTCCGCCTCTGAGGTCCCAACCATGAGCGCCCCGCTCTCCTCCAGCCCCGCCTTCCCGCGCAGGCCGCCTCATCGCAACCGCAATGTCCTGCTTCTCGTTGTCGGAGTGGTGGCGGTGGCGGCCATCATCGGCGGCGGGTACGGCCTCTGGTACATCCTGGTCGGTCCGGCCGGCCCGGCCGCGGTCTCCTCCGGCGCGCCGGCAATCCCGACCGGCGCCGCGATCGCCGCGCCGGCATCTCTGGACGGGACCTGGAATGTCGATACCTCGTCGGGCACGGTCTCCGACGGCACCGCCTCCTTCGTCGGTTATCGCGTCCAGGAACAACTGGTCGGCGTCGGTGGGCATACCGCCGTGGGACGGACACCCAAGGTCACGGGCTCGATGAAGCTGACCGGCACCACCGTGAGCGACGTCACAATCACGGCCGATATGACCGCGCTGGCCAGCGACGATTCTCATCGTGACGACCAGCTGCGACGCCAGGCCATCGAATCCGGCAAGTTCCCAACGGCTACGTTCGCCCTGACCCAGCCGATCGACCTCGGCACGCTGCCGGCGGACGGCGCCTCGGCCAGTGCCAGTGCGACCGGAACGCTGACCCTCCACGGCGTCGCCAAGACGGTCACGGTCGCACTTCAGGCGGTGCGGCAAGGCGGCATCATTGCCGTGACCGGGTCGCTGCCGGTGGTGTTCGGCGACTACTCGATCCAGAAACCCAATAGCTTCTCGGTGCTGTCTGTTGACGACCACGGCACCATGGAACTCCACCTGTTGTTCATCCACGCCTGAGTTCGTAGGAGAGACCGTGTCGTTCATGCGCTTCTTGGGAGACGGGCCCGGCGATTCGACCGCCGCCGCCTCCGGGCCGGCCGACCTCGCCGGCGAGACCGAGGCCGTCCGCAGCATCGTCTCGAGGCTCCGGGCCATGCCGTTCGACACGGCCCGTTCGCTGGCGGGAATGGCGTACGTTCTGGCCAGGGCCGCGAACGCGAACCTCGTCATCACCGATGTCGAGACCACCGCCATGGAGGTGGAGCTGGCCGCGGCCGGACTCGATCAGGCGCAGGCAGTGCTCGTCGTCGAGATGGCCAAGTTCCAGGCGATGGCAACCGGCGCGACGAGCGATTACCTGGTCACGCGGGAGTTCAGCGAACGTGCCACCCCCGAGGAGCGTCTCGGGCTGCTCCGAGCCTGCTATCACGTCGCCGCTGCCGACGACTCGATCGATGCCATGGAGAACGCGACGCTCGACGAGATCGCCAACGAGCTCGGCCTTAGCCACGACGACGTGGCGCCGGTCCGGGCCGACTTCGCGGCCAAGTTGTCTGCGCGACTGGGCAACGCCTGAAGCGCAGTCTCCCGGGTGGCAGGGGTCGCCCATCGACAACATAGGCCCTCCGGTCGAAACGGAGGGCCTTCTTCGTTCCTGCGGCAAGCAGCCGCGAACTTCGTCGGGTGCGCGGTCCGATAAACTGTGGAGCCCGACACTCCCTTCAGGATCGCCCATGAGGACGTACCTCCGAGGCGTCTTTGACGTCTACGACTCATACCTGCAAATCGCCAGACTGACCCCCTCGGGCGGATCGTGGCTGGTCTTTGCCCTGGTCGTCCTCAACGTCGTCCTGGGCCTGCTACCGGTGGCGTTCATCGTCGCCACCAGCGTCATGATCGGCCGTGTACCGGGCGCCGTGACCGCCGGGGTCGGCTCCGCCGAGTGGCGGGACCTCGTCCTGGCTTTCGGCCTGGCGGCCGCGGCGTTCCTCGCCCAGCAAATCCTGGCCCCGGCGCAGGCCGCACTGGGCGAGCTTCTCGCCCGCCGCATCGACGGCCGGGTGGTGGATCGGCTGATCGCGGCGTCGCTCCAGAGCACCGGGATCGGGCCCCTCGAGGACCAACGCCTGCTCGACGATCTGGCCCAGGTGGTCGGGTGGCTGGAGCAGGGCTTTCGAACCGCGGGTTTGGCATGCGCCGGGCTGCTGGCCCTCATCGCGCGGTACGTCCAGCTCGTTGCCTGCTGCCTGCTCGTCGGCTTGGTCTTCTCGTGGCCGGCCGGGCTGGCACTGCTGGCAACGACGATGGTCTTCCGGAGAGGGAACCGCGGCGGACTCCGCATCTATGCCGGGCTGTGGTCGCGCCGGGTCGGCTTCTGGCGTGAGGCGCGCTACTACCGCGCCACCGCAATCGGCGCCGCGGCCGCCAAAGAGATCCGCGTCTTCGGTCTGGCGGGCTGGTTCTCCGACCGCTATCGCGCCATTCAAATGAAGACACTGGAGCTGGTCTGGGCCGAGCGCCGCCGGATCTACTTCGCCCCGTATCTGGTCTACACGGCTATCGGTTTGGTCGTCGCCGGGATAACTCTGGCGGCGATGGGCCGGTCCGCGGCGTCGGCGGCGATCTCACTGACACAGCTCACGCTCGGGTTGCAGGCGGCACTCGCGGCGATTCGCCTGGGCGAGAACTACGCCGAGTCGGACAACGCGACCCAATTCGGGATGAGGGCCTACGAGGGGGTCCAGGATTTCGAACGAGGCGTCGCCAAGTTCGACGATCGGTCCATTGCCCTCGAGCCGCTCCGTGAAGCGGCCGGGCTGCCCGCGCGGGACATCCGTTTCCAGGGAGTCGATTTCCACTATCCGGGTTCGGACCGGGCAATCCTCGACGGCCTGGAATTGACGCTCCCAGCCGGACGGTGCACCGCGATCGTCGGGCTCAACGGAGCCGGCAAGACGACCCTCGTGAAGCTGCTGGCTCGGCTTTACGAACCGACATCCGGCCGGATACTCGCCGATGGAATCGACATCCGATCTTTCGGTGTGGACGACTGGCGGCGGCGGATCGCGATCATCTTCCAGGACTTCAATCGATACGAACTCAGCGCGGCCGAGAACATCGGCGTCGGAGCGGTGGAGCTGCGCGACAACCGCGATCGCGTCCGGGCCGCGGCTCGCAAGGCCGGCATCCTGGCCACGCTCGATCGTCTGCCCGGCGGCCTCGACACCCCGCTGGCTCGCCAGTACGAGGGCGGCAGCGAGCTTTCCGGCGGCCAATGGCAGAGGGTCGCGATCGCCCGGGCCCTGTTTGCGCTCGAGAACGGCGCATCCATCCTGGTCATGGACGAACCCACGGCCGCGTTGGACGTTCGGGCCGAGGCCGCGTTCTTCGAGAAGTTCGTGGACGTCACGCGCGGGGCGACGGCCCTGTTGATCTCGCACCGGTTCTCGAGCGTGCGCCACGCCGACCACATCGTCGTGCTGGCCGGCGGCCGCGTCATCGAGCAGGGCAGCCACGACGAACTGCTCGCCGCCGAAGGCCGCTACGCCGAGCTGTTCCGCCTCCAGGCCCAGCGCTTCACCGACGAGGATGAGGAGCCGGAAGCGGTGGACGAGTCGGACCTGGCCGGCGACGGCGACACGGAGGCGGTGCCGGTCCGATGAAGGAGACGCTTCGCAGTGCCGCCTGGCTGATGCGGCTTTCGTGGCGGCAGAACCCGCTCAAGACGACCGTAGCCCTCGTCCTGGTCTTGACCAATGCGATCGCGGCGCCTCTGATGGCACTGGCGCTCAAGTGGCTGACCAACGCGGCAGTGGCGGGTGACGGCTCGACGGCCGCGGTTGCCGGCGCCGCGGTGGCCGCTTGCGCGATCGGCGTGCTGACGCTGGGCCACTTCGCCCACATCGCCTATTTCGAGTTGTCCGAGATCAACACCCTGGACGCCGAGTTGCGGCTGATCGCCCTGGCCAACGGTTCGGCCGGTATCGAGCATCAGGAGCGCCCCGAATACGCCGACAAGGTGGCGGTCCTCGAGCAAGAACTCCAGCAGATCCAGAATGGCTTCTTCGCTGTTCTGGCGCTCTCGAGCCTGGCGGTGGCGATCGGCATCACCGGGCTTCTGCTGGCGCTGGTAAACCCGGCCCTTCTCCTGCTGCCGCTCGTCGCCCTCCCGCCGCTCATCACCGGTCAGATGGCGCAGGCGATCGTCGACCGGTCACGCGAGGAAACGGCGGCCGACACGCGGCTGGCATCCCATCTCTTCCGCCTCGCCACCAGCGCGGGACCGGCCAAGGAGCTGCGGGTCTTCCGGCTTCAGGCGGAGATCCGGCGCCGCCATCGCGAGTTGTGGGAGCGAACCACACGCCGGCTGTCGCGGGCTCAGGCGAAGGCTATGGCATTGCGCGCCGCCGGCCAGCTCGTATTCGCGGCCGGGTATGTGGCCGGCGTGCTGCTGGTTCTCAACGACGCGATCGCAGGCTCGCGCGGCGTCGGCGACGTAGTGCTGGCAATCACGCTGGCGGCCCAGGTCAACCAGCAGGTTTCGGCCGCGGTCTCGCTGCTCCACGACCTGCAGCGGATCGCCCGCGCTTACACCCGCTTCGAATGGCTGGAGAAGTACGTCGCCGACCGTGAACCCGTCGCGGCCGATCGGCCCGTACCCGAGCGCTTGAGCGGCGGCATCACTTTCCGCAACGTGGACTTCAGCTATCCGGGCACGGACCGGTCCGTCCTCAAGGGCGTGAACCTGGAGTTGCCGGCCGGCTCCACCGTCGCGATCGTCGGCGAGAACGGCGCCGGCAAGAGCACCCTGGTCAAGCTTCTGTGCCGCTTCTACGAGCCCTCTGCCGGCACCATCGCCGCCGACGGGACGGACCTGACGCGGATCCCGCTCGACCTGTGGCGGTCCCGGATCGCGACCGGCTTCCAGGACTTCGTCCGCTTCGAACTCGATGCGCAGCAGACGGTGGGCGTCGGCGAACTGCCGCTGGTGGACGACGCTCCGGCCGTCGAGGCGGCGCTCGAACGGGCCCACGCGACCGACGTAGTCGGCCGACTCGAGAACGGCCTCGCCACGGCGCTGGGCAAGTCGTATAGGGACGGGACGGAACTCTCCGGCGGGCAATGGCAGAAGCTGGCCCTGGGCCGGTCGATGATGCGCGAGCTGCCACTCGTCCTGATCCTCGACGAGCCGACATCCGCCCTCGACGCCGAGGCGGAGCACAACCTCTTCGAACGCTACGCCGAGGGAGCGCGGCGCGTCGGTGCGGCCACCGGCGGCATCACGGTCCTGGTGTCGCACCGGTTCTCAACGGTCCGAATGGCGGACCAGATCATCGTCGTGGCCGACGGCTGCGTTTCCGAAGCGGGCTCGCATGCCCAACTGATGCGCAACGGCGGCTTGTACGCCGAGCTGTACAAGCTCCAGGCAGCCGCGTACGAGTAGCCCGCGAGAGGCGCTCAGCCGTATGCGGCCGCAACGAGTGCGAACGCTCCGAGCGTCGCCACGGTCGCCAGCGAGAGCGTGTTCGTTGCGTACTCGCGGTCGGCGGCCCAGCGGGAATCGGGCGCGACGAACAGAGGGATGACGAATGGCGGCGGCAGCACTGCCATCGTCAGTACGGCCGCCTGCATGAGGCGATCGAGATGGAGCACCCCGTCAACGACGAGGACATCGAAAGCGATCGCGAGCACCACCCAGAACGCCATTCGAACGGCCACGGTCCGAAGTGGCCAGCCCAGCGATGCCCGGCTCAATCTGGTTCCGTAGCCGATCACGATGGCGATGAGGGGGGTGGTGAGGGCGGCCACGAAGGCGACCGTTTCCAGAATCGCCCGGCCCGGAGAGCCACCGTCCAGGACGGCGCCGAGGCCCACCGCGCTGCCGAGCATCCCGGCCAGGATCGCCACGATGACCGGCGTCCGGGCGAACGAGATCGCAGTCGTTCGAAGCGACGGCGTCAGCCCCGTTGAGCCCCGAATGAGGAAGGTCGCCAGGACGAAGAAGACGAACATGACCTGGCCGATGTCGACGATTGCGAAGTGGTAGAGCTCCTTCGCCCCGAACGTCGCGCCGTAGATCGCGTAACCCAGCATGCCGGCCTCGAACCCGGTCATGAGCGCCGGGAGGAGCGGTGACTGGACGCGAATCAGCCGCCCCGTCAGACGCCCAAGCCCCAGCGCAATCAGGCAGGCGCCAAAGACGCTGACGACGATCACGATGTAGCGGGCCTCGAGCGAGACGCGCAGGAACGTCTGGAACAGGGCCGCCGGCAGGGTGAACTTAACCACCAGCACCCGCAGGTCATCGACGGTCTCCGGGCGAATCACCGCCCCCTGGCGCAGGAGAGCCCCAAAGCCGAACAACAAGAGAACCGGCAGGACGCGCGAGAAGGCGTCAACAAGGACCACGCAGACCTCTTCTCGGTACACGCACGAGTGGACCCGAATTATGCCTTCCGGCGGCCCGCCTGCCCGACGCGCGAATCGACCCCTACGCCGCCCGCCTCGGGAGCCCCGCGGAGTCGCCGCCGAACCAGGTTCCGGACGAGCCCTTGACGATCGCGACGGCGTTCTCCAACGCACCGATGGCGGCGAAACGGCCGCCGCCGGATACGAACTGGGCGCAGGCACGGACCTTCGGCGCCATCGAGCCGGACGGCCACGCTCCCGCCGCCAACCCCTCCTGGGCTTCCTCGGCGGAGAGTCGGAGGATAGGTTCCTGACGCGGCGTGCCCCAGCGGCGGTAGACCGCGTCAACGTCGCTCAGCAGAACGAGCCCGTCGGCGTCCACGGCGCGGGCCAGAACCACCGCGGCCAGGTCCTTGTCGATCACCGCCTCGACGCCCTCGAGGTGCCCGTCGGGGCGTTCCACGACCGGCACTCCCCCACCCCCCGACGCGACCACGAGGATCCCAGCGTCCACGAGCGAGCGAATGGACGTGGCCTCGATGATGCGACTGGGCGGCGGCGACGGAACGACGCGCCGCCAGTTCTTGCCATCGGGGGCGATGCTCCAGCCTCGCGTCGCCGCGTGTTCGCGAGCCGTGGCTTCGTCGTAGATCGGGCCCACGGGCTTGGTGGGGTTGGCGAAGGCCGGGTCGTCGGCCGGGACGACCGTCCGGGTCACGATGACGGCGATCTCGCGCCGCCGGCCGCGCTCGAGGAACGCGTCGTTGAGGGCCTGGGCCAGCAGATACCCGATCTGGCCCTGAGTCTCGGCGCCGAGAACGTCGAGCGGCGGCGCCGGGACCACCGCCGCGGCCATCTCCGCGCCGATGGCCAGGAAACCCACCTGGGGCCCGTTGCCGTGAGTGATCACGATCTCGGCCCGGCTGCCTTCGGCGAGAGTGACCAGGCCACGCGCCGCCGCTACCAGGTTGTGGCGCTGGACCTCCGTCGAGCCGGCCTCGCCCCGCCTGATCAGAGCGTTGCCGCCCAGGGCGATGACGAGCCGGGTCATGGCAGGGTGTCGCGGCCGGTGATGAGCTGGTAGACGAGCGCCTGCTCGGTATACCAGCGGTTTTCGGCTTCGTCCCAGACGCGCGACTGCGGTCCGTCCATGACCTCGTCGGTCACTTCGTCGCCGCGATGCGCCGGCAGGCAGTGCAGGAAGATGGCCCGTGGCGCGGCGAGCTTCATCAGCGCGCCGTCAACGCAGTAGCCGGCGAAGATTCGAGCCCGTTCCTCGCGTTCCTTCTCCTGGCCCATGCTGGCCCAGACGTCGGTGTAGACCGCGTCGGCACCGCGCACGGCCGAATGGACGTCGTGGCCGACCTCGATCCCGCCGCCGTTCTTCGTACAGTTGACCCGTGCCGCGGCGACGATGTCAGGCTTGGGCTCGTAGCCTTCGGGCGTGGAAATAGCCAGCGTGAAGCCGAGATGGCCGGCCGCCTGGATCAGCGAATGGCAGACGTTGTTGCCGTCGCCGATGAATGCCACGCGCAGCCCGGCGAAATCGCCGAACTCCTCGCCGATGGTCATCACGTCCGCCAGCGCCTGGCAGGGATGGTGATCGTCGGTCAGGGCGTTGATGATCGGGATCGACGCGTGGCGCGCCAGCTCCTCCACCTTGGCCTGTTCGAAGGTGCGGATCGCCAGCGCGGACAGATAGCGCGACAGGACGCGGGACGTGTCGGCGATGGACTCGCCACGGCCGATTTGCAGCTCGTCCGGGCGCAGGGCGATGGGCAGCATGCCCAGACCCCACGCCGCGGCCTCGAAGCTGACCCGCGTTCGAGTCGACGGCTTGTCGAAGATGAGGCCCAGACGCCCCCCGTCGAGGGCGTCGCGAGCCATGCCCTTGATCGACTTGAGATGCCCGGCCAGCTTGAGGTTGGCGAGGATGCCTTCTCGACCAACCGAATCCAAAGTCAGGAAATGCCTGGTCATGTCGGTCTCTCCGCTTGCGGCCGGCCTACTTGGACCCGGCCCGGGCCTTTGCGACGATGGGCGCGAGGAGATCTGTGAGAGTCGGCTGCCCGGCGTTTGCATCCGGCGCTTCCTCGAGCTCATAGCCCACACGAACGACCGGCTTGGACAGCTTGAGGACTCGCGTGACGTCGATCGGCGTCGCCGAGAGGACGACATCGGCCGGCATGGCGTTGAGCGTCGTCTCGAGTTCCGACATCTGCTTCTGGCCGTAGCCCATGGCCGGCAGCAGGTTCTCGAGCGCGGGATAGCGGCGCAGAGTGTCGGCCAGCTCGCCGACGGCATACGGCTTGGGATCGACGATCTCACCGGCACCGAACCGCCGCGCAGCCACGATTCCGGCTCCGAAGGTCATGCCGCCGTGCGTAAGCGTGGGTCCGTCCTCTACGACGGCGACGCGCTTGCCCTTGATGTCGCCACCGACCAGGGTCAGCGCGGAGCGCGCCAGAACGACCTTCGCCCGCGGGTTCATGGCGGCGATGTTGGCCCGAACCTCGGCGATCTGCGCCGGCGTGGCCGAGTCGATCTTGTTGATCACCACGACGTCGGCCATGCGGATGTTGGTCTCTCCGGGGTGGTAGTGCATCTCGTGGCCGGCCCGGAGCGGATCGGCGATGACGATGTACAGATCCGGAACGTAGAACGAGAAGTCGTTGTTGCCGCCTTCCCAGATGACGACATCGGCCTCGGCCTCGGCGGCGCGCAGGATCGCCTCGTAATCCACGCCGGCGAACATGACGCGGCCGGCGTCGAGGTGCGGCTCGTATTCCTCGCGCTCCTCGATCGTGGTCTCGTAGCGATCGAGATCCGCGTAGGTGGCGTAGCGCTGGACTCGCTGGGCGACGAGATCGCCGTACGGCATCGGGTGGCGTACGACCGCGACCTTGAGGCCTTGCTTCTCGAGAAGTGCGGCCAGGTAACGCGTGGTCTGGCTCTTGCCCGCGCCGGTGCGAGTCGCGCCGGTCGCGAGGACGGGCTTCGTGCTCTTGAGCATCGTGCTCGCCGGGCCGAGAAGTTCGAAGTCGGCCCCGCAGGCCATCGCCCGGCTGGCCGAATGCATGACCAGCTCGTGGCTGACATCGCTGTAGGCGAACACGACCAGATCGGCCTTCTTCTCGGCGATCACCTTCTCGAGGTCCGACTCGGCCACGACCGGGATGCCGTTCGGGTACAGCGGCCCGGCCAGTTCGGCGGGATAGCTGCGATCGGCGATGCCGGGGATCTGGGAAGCGGCGGCGGTGAAGGCCACGACTTCGTAGCTCGGGTCCGCTCGATAGACGACATTGAAGTCATGGAAGTCGCGACCTGCCGACCCCATGATCACAACACGCTTGCGATCCATGGATTTGTCCGCCCTTCGCAATCGCGCCGTTGGGGATGCACCGGCAGCGATCTTGGGGCTGACGAGCCGGTTCCCGCCTCCGGTCCAGCGGTCGTTCAGCATGCGTAGTGTGCGGCCCCGCGGCCCGGGTGCGCAAGAGGCCGGTCCCCTACCCGCCCCTGCGGGCCCGCCAGCCGGGCCGCGCTTGCGGCTCAAGCGGCTCTACTCGATTGCCTTCGGGCCGTCGCCGGCCACGACCGCGCCGCCCAGACCGCTCAGCGTGTTTGCGATCGCGTCTGTGTCCAGCCCGACCGGCCGCGATGAGCTGTATCCGGAGAGGCCGCCCAGCATCGTCCGCAACGAGCTCGAGTCCGTGGCGGCGCCCATCCCTTCGCCGGCGGGTCCGCCCAGCGCCGCCGCGACGCCGCGACCGACGAATGCCTGCACCTCGCCCTCGAGGCCCCACGCGTAGCCCCAGAGCGCCGCTTCCTCGGCGTTTGCGAGCCAGGTCGGGATCTCGCCGGGCGTCCCGGAAAGGGCCCGGCGAAGCGTCCGGCGGTAGGCGTCGACCATGGCGGAGGTGATCGCGCCGTCGGGCGTCTTGAGAGGCAGCGGCATCCGTACGGCGCGGGTCAGGATGGCCAGGCCGGCGAGCGCCTCACAGACGGCGGCAATCGGCTGGAGCCGGACGCCCCACACCACGGCAGCAGCCAGCAGCGCGAACCCCACGCCGACCCAGGCACGCGAAACGGCCCGAGTCTGGAGTCGCAGCCAGCCGCGCTGACCGGCGATCCGCTCGAGCTGCTCACCGGTCTGCTCGAAGAGCGGCCGGAGGTCGGCGAAGTCGGTCGGAGACAGATGCGCTCCCTTGCCGGCGGCCGACACCAGGCCATCGAGCAGGAATTGCTCGCCCGGGCCGAGCGGCCGCGACGCGGCTGGCCCATGAACGGCGTGGCCGGAGTGGCCGCTCTGAGCCGCCCCGGAAACGACCTTGATGCCGCCCCGCGGGCCCATCGGCGTCATCTCCCGGTAGAAGGCGATGTGGCCGTGGGCGGCCAGGTCCAGCAGCGCGCACGTGACGGCGCGCGTCGTGTCCAGCGGGGCAGCCACGAGCGCGGCCAGTGCGGGAGTCATGTCGGACGGCGGGCCGGACACCAGCACCGACTCATCGTCGGCGTAGCCGGGTTCGCGCCGCCGCCGGCGCCGATCCAGAACGAAGATGAACGCGGCGACGAGGGCGACGATGGCGCCGGCGGCGCTGTCGGTCTGGTTCGTCCGGTCGGAGAAGAATCCGGTCAGGGCGTCGCGAACCGCGGCACCTGCGCTCGCGGCCGCCGCGGCCGGGTCGAGCGTCTTGTGCACCGCGTCGATGGCTCGCAGTAGCTCCGCCTGCACGTCTCCGTTCGGCGCCGTCTCGTTGGCCAACGAGTCGTATGTCCAGGGAGATGCAGTGTCGTAGGAGTCCCACAACTTGGAATCCGCGTCGATGTATCCGCCGATCTGCCCGTTGTCGACCGCCAGCGCGATCACGAGCGACTTGCCGTACACGCTGCCGCCGTTGGCCCAGTTGTCGAAGAAGGCCGTCGTGTGCGGATTGCCCGGTTCGCCGATGGCAATGTCCACGTATACGGGCGCGCCGAGCTTGCCGGCCAGCGTGACTGCCGCAGTTTCGGCGTGGGCAATTCCGGCCGCGTCGAGTGTGCCCGTGCCGTCGAAGACATGCCGGCCGCTCAGAATGCCCTCCGTCCGAGCGAGAATGCTGGTCGCCCAGCTGGCCAGGCCGCTCATGCCGGACGACGTATCGGTGATGAACTTCGCCTGGTCGGCCGAGAGCATCCCTTTGAGAGTGGAACCCATCGTCGTGGTTCCCATGTCATCCCAGCCGGTCAGCAGGAGTCCATCCACGTTCCACGCCTTGGCGATGGTGGCTTCGTCGGGCAGGGCCATGAGGTCCGCGGTGTAAACGACGACGCGGCCGCCGCCTTCGGCCTCGATCTTCGCGGCCAGCGACTCGGCGATCGAAACCGCTTTGGGGCTGAACCGATTCCCATAGTCGTAGACATGGCGGCCGGGAGCCATCGTTGGAAATGGAGTCGGCGTGGAGCGGGCCGCCGCGACCGGCCGGGGGGCCGCCAGGCCGACGGCCGCGAAGCTCATCAGCACTACAGCCACAGCCGAGATGAGCTTGATTGGGGCGGGGCGCGATCCCCCTGGTCCGGCCCCTCGCTTCGCCCGATCCATTCCTCACCCCTCCAGCCGGGACTCCAGTCTCGTGGCAGCCCGGCGACGAAACGGGCTCAATGGGCACGGCCCATCGGGCCGCTCACATTCTACGTGAGGTACTGGTACATCCCATACATGCCCGAAGCGAGAAGAACGAACGTCACGGCCCACAGCAGTGCCGCATGCGCCCTGGAATTCGCCAGATCGCCGAGCAGTTCACGATCGCTGGTCAGCCTGACGAGGAACGCCAGCGGCACGACCAGCACGATCACGTTGAAGACCATCGCCCCGACGCAGACTCGGACCAGGTCGGCCGACAGGAGCGCAACCGCGGCCGCCGGGAGCACTTCGACGAAGTAGACCGCATAGAAGCGACGAGCCTGGTTGGGCCTCAGGTTGAGGCTGTGCTTCCAGCCCATCACTTCACTGATCCCCCAGGCGGCCGAAAGCGACACGACCACGAGCGCCAGCAAACCCGAGCCGACGAGGCCGATTGCGATCAGCCAGCCGGCGCCACCGTTCGCGAGCCGAGCCATGCCCTCGGGCAACTCCCGAAGGTTCGTGACGCCGGCGGCAACCGGCGCGGCCGACTTCATTGCCGCGGCAGCGGCGATGACGATCGCGGCCATGAGCGCTTGACTCGCAAATGCTCCGACCAGCGTTTCGATCCGCGACCCGTGGAGGTCTTCGCGACTGAGCTTCTTGTCGACACTGGCGGACTGCTGGTAGAACAGCATCCAGGGCATGATCGAGGCGCCGACCACCGCCACGACAAGGGCGAAGTAGTCGTGAGGGACGTCGCTGGGTAGCGGGCTCAGGTCCGACAGCAAATGGCCGAGGTCGGGGCGCCCGGCCACGGCGAGAACCACGAAGCTGAACAGGGCCAGGGAGAGGGCCAGCGCCAGGCGTTCGAACCAGGTGTAGCTGCCGGTCAGGACCATCGAGGCGTGTATCGCCAGAGCTCCGGCGATCGCAATCGGCCCTGGGATTCCAACGATCGCGGCGCCAAGGGCGATGCCGGCAAACTCAGCCACGTAGGCGACGAAGTTGATGATCGCCATGCCCAGGACCGAGACGGCGGCCCAGCGCGCTCCGTAGCGGGCTCGTACCAGCTCGGCGTGACCCTTGCCGGTGGCGAGGGCCAATCGCGCGGTCATCTCCTGAACCAGGAAGAGCACCGGCACGATGGCGAAGATCGGCAGCAGCAGCGCGTACCCGGACTCGGTGCCGCCCTTGGCCGCCGTGATGACGCTCGGTGCATCGACGTCCGCAAGCATGACCACCCACGCCGGCCCGACCACACGCAGCCAGCGACTGATGCCGGGGGCGCGGAAAGACGCGCCGATGGAGCGGATGCCCGCGAGTATTGTCACGCGACTAACCATAACTGAGTCAATGACCGATCCAGAGGGCCGAGCCGCACTGTCTGCGGTCCCTGTGGCCCCCGGAGTGTCGGCCGTCCGGCATGCGCCATTGCGGATCCGGTACGCGGGCCAGATCAAAAGAGCCGGCGCCAGAGGCGCCGGCTCTTCCGCTATCGCGCTATCGGTTGGGCCTATTTCACGAAGTAGCCGGTGACCACGAACTCCACGTTGGTGGTGTTGCCGGCGGCGCCCAAGTAGGTGATCGAGAGAGTGCCGGTGGGACTCAGAGCCACCGTAACCCCGTTGGAGCAGTTGTCGGCCTTGACGAAGTTGAGGTTCGAGGTAGTCGGTTGGACGACCTCGGTCGGGCCGACGTAGACGGCCCAGTTGTTGGTCTGGTTGTAGACGCTCACGATGCCGGTGACGCCGCTGGCATAGGCCGCGACGTCGCCGAGGCCGCGGACCGCGAAGGTACGGGGCACGTTGGCTGTGAACTTGCCGGTGAGGCCGATACCGGGGTTGGGTCTCGTGTCCAGATATGGCGCGGGAGTGATGGGCACGTAGCGGTCACCCGACAGATCTGCTGTGTAGTAGCCGGTGACATCGAACACGAGATCGATCGTGTACCCCGAAGTCGCTAAGTAGGTGGCGCTAAGGGAGCCCGTGCTGCTGAGGGCGACGGTCATGCTGTTGGCCCGTATCTGACCCTTGGCGAAGTTGATCGTCGAGGTGGTCGGACTCGTGAGCGGGTTTGGTCCGATGTATACCGCGCCGCGGATCGTGGAGTTCACGACGGTCAGGTTGCCCGTGACCGCCTTTGCGGTTGGCGGAACGCCTCTGTTCCACAGCTTGAAGGTGATCGGCGCGTTGGCCTTGACCTTGGCCTTGGGGGCGCCGTTGCCGATGCGGGTGTCGAGAAGCCGAATGGGAGTCAGGGCGTGGAAGGTGTCGCCGCCTGAGCCGGCCGTGAAGTAGCCGCTGACATCGAGGACGAGATCGGTCGTGCCGCTCGCGGCCATGTAGGTGACGCTCATCGTGCCTGCGACCGGATCGATGGCGATCGTTGAACCGGAGGCCGTGTTGTCGTTGGCGTTGAAGTTGAACGTGGCTGTCGACGGATGAGCTACTTCGGCAGGTCCGAGATAGACCGACGAGGCGGCTCCGGCTTTGGTGACCGTCACGTTGGCCGTGACGGCGGTGGCTCCTGCAGGGACGTTGCTCGCGCCGCCGCGGCCGGTGATCTGGAAGGTCCGCGGAGTCCCCGCCACGAGCTTGCCGGTCAGGCCGTTGCCGTACCGGGTGTCGAGGAGGCGGACCGGGGCGACGGGGTGGTATGTGTCGTTCGCCGTGACGTGAAGCGTCGCCGAAGTGTGGTTCGTGGCCGTGCCGCTGTGCGCGTCGACGGTCAAATCTCCGGAGACGCCCGGCGTGCAAGTTGCGCCGTCGCATCCGGAACCGCTGCCGCTGATAAAGAAGATGGTGCTGGCCGTGACATCGCCCAGATCGTTGTCGGACGAGTCGAAGCCCTCGGCCGTGTACTCCTGGCTCATGCCGTCGGCGATCGTCGCGGTGGCAGGGCTGATCACGAGATAGGCGACCGTCCAGTGGACCGTCACGTCGCTGGAGGTCGCGAGCACGGAGGTGCCGTCGGAGTGAGCTATGACCGCGTGGTATGTCGCGGATGAAATGGAGTTGCTCACCACGCCGAAGCTGCATGTCGCCGCGTTGCAACCGTCAACCACGGTGCTGCCGTTCATCAGCACGATTCTGTTCGGTGAATCCCACGAAACGTCCTCACTGGCTGTAGCAGTGAGCTCGACAAAGACCCCGGGCGCGAAGACGGTCTTGTCCGCCGTGAGCGTCACGGCCCACGCCGGCTTCGGGGTCAGCCGCAGATTGATCCCGGTCACATCCGATGTCGCACCGACGGCGACCATGGTGCGCGTCGGATAGTCCTGACTGAAGTGGCTGACGGGAATATCCGAGTGGTAGTAGCCGTTGAGGTATGCGTGGGTGCTGTCATAGACGAATATGGCATAGGAGCCTGAAGGCGGGACCCGGCAGGCGTAGTTCCCGTTCACGTCGGGGATGCCGTCCGAAACGAACGAACCGGATATTGCTTCCACGCCGATGCCCGACATGTTTGAGAGCCCAATTCCATTGGGGTCGGCGACGTTGCCGTGGATCAGGCGGCCGGCTTGCATCTGCACATTGATGCTGGTCTGATCCGCCGGGCCGACCGTAACCGTCGAAGCTGTGTCCTGCGTGTAGGCGAGGTTGGGGCTGGCACCGCTCAAGTAATAGCCGTGCAGGTAGTTGTCGGCCTCGAAGTAGACGATGTATCCACCGGCAATCAGGGGCGTGAGTGAGTAGCTTCCGCCCGCGCCCGTGGTGGTGCTCTTCCACGTGCCGGTGCTAAAGATGTACGCCTCGACGTACGCGCCCACGATGCCGACGCCGCCGCCAGTGACGGTGCCGGAGATTGTGTAGGAAGCTGTGGCGGGCGCGGCGCCGGAGACGTTGGGCTGAACTGAGGTGGGGGTGCCGTTCTGCGGCGCGCCGGTTGGAGAAGGCGCCGTCGACGCGACGGTCGGGGTTGGCTCGGGAGTCGGAGCCACGGTTGGGGCGGGGCTCGGATCGGCGGTCGGATCGGGCGCCGGAACTACCGTCGGAGCGGCGCTGGAACCGGGAGTCGGATCGGTTGGTTCTGCGGCGAAAGCCGCCGAGCCGAGCCCGGCCGTCAACACGAAACTCAGCAGGAACGACGCGCCCAAGCGCGTGACACGAGACGATGTCATCTCTCTCCTCGCCCTCTGGGGCCGCGATGCACCCGCAGCGTTGCGGTAACCACGGTGACCGACATCGCCTGGACGCCAGTAGGGACGGTCTGCCGGCCCGACTCAGGTGGCGACGAGGATCCTTTCGATACGATAGTAGTTCGAATGGACTAGTCGAACATGTCTCGCAGCGGACACGTGGGACGTCTCTCCGCAGTCCATCAACCGGGCCGCCAACCCGCAAAGCCTGCCGCTTCCCTCAATCGGGCCGCAGGATCACCAGGGGTATCGAGCGTGCGGTCCGCTTCTGATACGCGTTGTAGCGGTCCTTGTTGGCGTCGTTGACCAACTGCCACAGGCGGTCGTATTCAGCATCGCCCTTGTTGACCGCCGCGGCGACGCACTCGATCCGCTTTCGGCGAACCTGGACTTCGACATGAGGATCGGCCAAGGCGTTGAAGTACCAGGCCGGCGAGTGTTCGCCGCCGAAGTTCGAGGCCACGAGCACGTAGTCGTCGCCATCGCCGGCATAGACGATCACGTTGGTCCGGGCGACGCCGCTCCGACGACCCTTCGTGCGCAAGATCAACGACGGCGCGCCACTCATGCCGTGGCCGACCCTACCGTCGGTCCGGACATAGACGAACCGATGAAATCGCACAAACCAGGCTTCGAGGCGGCGCATGAAACGCATAGCCCCAGCTTAGGGCGTGTCGTTCAGTTCGGCGACAAACGGGGCGGGGGCGCCACCGGCCGGACCTCGCGGCGCCCCCGGAGATCGTCAGTCGGCCGCGGCAGTGACCTTGCCCACACCCACGTCCACCCCGAGCCGCTCGAGGGCGCTCAGAACCGCCTTCATCGACGCAGTGGTGATGTTCGGGTCCATGCCGACGCCCCAGCGAACTTCGTCGCGGGAGCGAACCTCGACATAGGCGACGGCCGTGGCTTCCTCGCCGGCGCCCAGG
>Ga0302323_100000524_pt1 | contig 30614 bp, 25 predicted proteins | sample Fen_T0_3_FD_201950 | JGI IMG/M metagenome (GOLD analysis project Ga0302323, IMG submission 201950) | Peat permafrost microbial communities from Stordalen Mire near Abisko, Sweden - Fen_T0_3 | ecosystem: Environmental > Terrestrial > Soil > Wetlands > Permafrost | place: Sweden: Abisko...
AGCCGTGATTCAAGTTCTTACGGCACATTCGCATAATGCCGGGATGGCGGAACTGGCAGACGCAGCGGACTCAAAATCCGCCGAGGCTTATCACCTCGTGGGGGTTCGACCCCCCCTCCCGGCACCAGAAATCCGCAATCATTTTGAAATAGAAAAGACCCGCCGCGCTAATGCGCTCAGCGGGTCTTTCCGGTTAGCTGTTGGGATTGGCTTGAGGCTGTCCACTCTCGTGGCCCAAGCGAATCAACTCGACAACATTTCGAGTGATGCGAGCATTAGAGCGGAAGCCCTAAGCCTCAGCCACCTCACTTGAGATACAACTATGACAATCAGATTTCATATTTTTGGATCGCCCTCCTTTCCAGTGTGTGGAGACAATACCACCGTTTCCAGCCCGCGTGCAACCGATTTTGCGAAACTGTGATTCGGTAGGACTATTACTTTCCAGCCAGCTTTTGCTGGATACCGGCTACCCACCCCACCTGGAATTCCGGCGCGACGGTCTCCGCCAGATTCAGGGCCTTTTCGTAAGACTCCCTCGCTTCCTCTTCGCGCCCCATCGCCCGCAGTACGTCTCCCAACGTGACGTTGGCCTTCACGGATGTCGGCGACAGTTCGACAGCGATTTGTGATTCCCTCAAAGCATCGTCGAGTTGCCTCGCTGCCAGAAACTCCTCAGCTTTCTGCACATGTCCCACCGCCGCTGCCATCGGTATAGCAAAGTGGCCATCAAACACGTACACGCCGTTTTGAATCACCGCGGAGGGCTTGAGCGTCTGGAACTGCGCATACGGGTTCAGTTCTGCGGGCCCATACTCGAACCCCGACAGGTCGCCTCCACTGATCAGCACCGGCCCATCCACTTCCGCCGGAACGTCGTAAAACTTCTCATTCATCCACAACGCGTCCTGCGTGGGTAACGCTTTGCACGGAATCCCGTAGTACTGATACGGAATCACCCCTTCGCCGAAATACACGAACCAGCAGTCCTTCACGCCTCGTTCCCTGAGGTACTTGCTAGTCGCTTTCAGTTGTTGTGCCCAGTCGGAGTTCGAGTCACTCAGCAGGTGCCATGTCTGCGACGATCCGCCCCACATCTCGTTGGCGTAAGGAATGAAATTCGGATACGCCTTGACTGTGGTGATGACCTGCATCGCGAGCAGCACGACGACAACGTACAGCCACTTGCGGCTTACGCGAATCAGCGCGATGGCGGCTCCGGCTTGGAGCACGGTGAGGAACGCATACATGGGCAGCACGTGCCGCATGCCGATGTTCATGTGCGCGCTCATGGCTACCGCGAGGTATAGCACTGGCGGGAGCGCGAGAAACCACACTTCGCGGGCGGGCAGCCTGCGGCGCACAATTGCCCACACAGACATCGCGAGCAGCACCAGGAACGGCACGGTGGACTTGATCAGCATGGCAGCAGGAAAGTAGAACCACACGCCGTGCGGATAGGGCTTGCCCAGCAGATAGCTGGCGTAGAAGTCCGAAATCATGCGGACGTCGGCGAGTCCGTAGATGTACGACTCCGGCAGCAGCTTGTAGTGCGCGATAGTCTGCAGCAGTTTGGCTTCACCCGGACGGGACAGCCCCTGTATGTACTCCGCCGACGGAGGATTCAAATCCAAACCGGCCGGGCGCGCAGCGTAGCGAAATCCATAGAACGCCCACAGTATTGTCAGGCTGATAACAGCGGTCACGACCAGCGCTGCTACTGCGCGCGGAAACGAAAACCGCGACTTGGGATCATCGCTTTTACGGGTTCGCAGCCACTCCACCAAAGCCAGGAGCGCGATGCTCGGCGCGGCTAGAACTCCCGTGTGTTTGGCAGCAAAAGCCAGGCCAGTGGCCAGTCCCACCAGCGCCAGGCGTCCCGGGCTTGGATGCTTCACATAACGATAGAATGCGTACACCGCCGCAAACAGGAAACAGGACAGCCCTGCGTCTGTGGTCACGAGCGCACCATGCGCCAGCAGATTCGGATCGAAAACCAGCAGCGTCAGCGCGACGAACCCGGCCGCCAGCCCGAACATTTCACGCGCCGCAAAAAAAACCAGCACAGCCAACAGAACGGTCAGAAGTGACGCAGCCATGCGCGCGCGGAAGAGCAGCCTGTCGGCATCGTTGCCAAAGACGAACTCCCTGCCGTTGAGGAACGCCTCGTGTTTGAACTCCCGCTGCTGGAGTGGCGGCACCTTCAGATCCATGGAGAGAAGCGGCAGTGCTGCCAGCATCTTCACCAGCGGTGGATGCTCGGGATTCAACCCGAAGTCGCCCGTTTTGAGCGACATGTAGCCGGCGTACAGGTGGTCGTCCTCGTCCCAGGTGATGGACTCCTGATGGACCGAGAGTGCGAGTTGCAATACCAGGATTGAAAGAAGGCCTATAACACCCATCGCGACGGCGGCGCGGTCCAGTTTCAATGCGTTCAAAGTTCCCTCGGTGGCGTACCCAACAATTTACACCTCGGCAGCACTGAACAAAACCGATTTTTCATGCCCAATCGCTGGTTTCGTTTATGGTCCGTCGCAGCCCACCCGTATAATGACGTGCCATGACCACTGCGCCCGTCACTTACGATAAGTCCGATCCAATCATTGACCGCCTGGAAGACCAGATCAATTGGTATGACGCTAAGAGCTCGCGGCTACAAAAGGCCTACAAGCGCATTAAGGTGATAGAGATCATCGCCGCGGCGCTGATACCGTTTCTGTCTGCCTTACATTTGTCGGGCAACAGCTCGCACTTGCCAATCACCTTGGGCACTATCACCGCGCTTTTGGGCGTTCTCATCACCATTCTGGAAGGTGTGCTGCAACTCAATCAGTACCAGCACACATGGGTGACTTACCGCGCTACCTGTGAGGCCCTGAAACACGAAAAGTTTACTTACATCGCCAGGGCTGGCTTGTATGCTGCGGCCGCCGATCCTCGGGCGCTGTTGGCCGAGCGCATGGAAACTATTGGCTCGCAGGAAAACAGCAAGTGGGCGTCGCTGCAGATGCCGCAAAAGGCCGCCAAAGCTGGCGACGAGGAAAAATAACGCTTACAATCTCTTTAATGTGGCGTGAATTCTTTCACTCGATGAAGAGCCCTGAAGAGCGCATGGCATGGTTGGTTGCCTTAGGCGCCGACCTGCTGCAATGGGCCGTAACGCCCCTGTTCGTCGAAGGCGCGCTCTCGCCCGTGGATGCCGTGCTGGATGCAGGAGTCGCGGTTGTGCTGGTGCGCTTGCTCGGATGGCACTGGGCTTTCCTGCCAACGTTGATGATAGAAGCTCTTCCGGGCGCTGATCTATTTCCCACCTGGACCATGGCGGTGTACTTCGTCACGAGACAGATGCATCACTCCGGTGAGCCAATCATCCTGCCGCCGGAGCAGTCAAGCCACTCGCGGGCGTGATCCCAAAGAACGGAATTTCATGCGCAAGCTAGGCGAGTCGTGTTATTGTGCCGCATTTGCAGGACTGCTCATTCGCCCGACACCTGCTCACGTGTCATCTCCGCAACGACTTTCGTGGGCGATTGCAGCGCCATTTCCGGAGTCACGCGCGCGAACAAATCGAGGCTGCGCGCAATGAGACCCGTCCAACCCGTCTGGTGACTGGCGCCCAATCCGGCGCCGTTGTCACCATGAAAGTACTCGTAGTACAGAATGTAATCGCGCCAGTACGGGTCGTCCTGAAACTTCTTCGTTCCGCCGTACACCGGACGTTTGCCGCTCTCGTCGCGCAAGAAGATGTTCGACAACCGTCGTCCAATTTCCTTCGCTACCTCATAGAGCGTCATGTAATTTCCAGAACCGGTCGGGCACTCGACTTTGAAATCCTCGCCGTAAAACGGATGCATCTGTAGCAGCCCGCGAATGATGAGCGCATTTACCGGCATCCAGATGGGCCCCCGCCAGTTGGAGTTGCCGCCAAACATGCCGGTGTTCGACTCCGCGGGAAGATATTGCACGCGATACTCCTGGCCGCCGAAGTCGAAGGCGAAAGGATGTTCCAGGTGATGCTTCGATAGCGACCGGATTCCATACGGACTCAGGAACTCTTTCTCGTCGAGCATGTACGCCAGGATCCGGACCAGTTTTTCCTTATTGCAAACTGATGCCAGCTTGCGTCCCTTGTACCCAACGAAGCTGTCGTCCGCCACCGAAATCTTCTTCACTACATCGGGATGCCGCTTCCGGAATAATTCAATGAGCTCCATCATTTTGGAGTGCTGAGCCATCGCACCCTCATCGAACACATTGGCGGCGCACAACGGCAACAAGCCCACCATCGAACGGATCTTCAGGCGCGTGGCATCGCCGTTCGGGAAATGCAGCAGGTCGTAAAAGAAGCCGTCGGATTCGTCCCACATTTCGTCGTGGTTCTCACCGATGCGGTCCATCGCATAGGTAATCCACACCCAATGCTCGAGGAAGCGGAAGGCGATCTCCTCATACACCGGGTCGTACTCGGTAAGCACAAGGGCGATTTCGAGCATGCAAAGGCAGTAGAACGCCATCCACGCAGTACCGTCAGCCTGGTCGAGGTGGCCGCCAGTCGGCAACGGCGCACTGCGATCGAAGACTCCGATATTATCCAGCCCCAGGAAACCGCCGGCGAATACATTGCGGCCCTCGGGATCCTTGCGGTTCACCCACCAGTTGAAATTCAACATCAGTCCCTGGAAGGAGCGCTCCAAGAAGCGCATGTCACTCCGTCCAAGTTCCGACTCAATTCGGTGAAGGAACAGTGTTGCCCAGGCATGCACCGGCGGGTTGACGTCACTGAAGTTCCACTCATATGCCGGAATCTGTCCATTGGGATGCGCGTACAGGTTACGCAGCATCAGCAGCAATTGCTCTTTGGCGAAATCGAAATCGACCAGTGAAAGCGCAATGGTATGAAATGCCAGGTCCCATGCCGCATACCAGGGGTACTCCCATTTGTCTGGCATGGAAATGACGTCACGGTTCAGCATGTGGAACCACTCTGGATTGCGAGCGTTTCCCTTCCCCGTTCCTACCAGGGGATGGGAGTCATGTTCATTGAGCCAGCGGTCGAGGTCGAAATAGTAATACTGTTTTGACCACAACATACCGGCGAGTGCCTGACGATGCACGCGCTTCTCGTCGTCACTCAAGCGCGCGGGCGTGATGCGGTGGTAAAACTCGTCAGCGTCGGCGAGGCGGGCGGTGAAGGTCTGGTCGAAATCGGCGAACGCATTGCCGGAGGGGATAGCCCGCAAACGCAGCCGAACGACTTTGCTTCCGCCCGCGGGAACGTCGAGAACATAGTGAGCGGCGGCCTTGGTACCGGTTTTCGCGGGATCCACTGCAGCACGATTGCCGGCAACGAGGTATTCGTGAAAGGCGTCTTTTACATACGGATTAGGGTTGGCCTGACCCCACAAGCGCTGGTGATTGCTCTCGTTCTCGGTGAACAGCAGATCGGCAGCCCCTTCACAATAGAGGCGGTAAGTACCCAGCTTAGGATGCGAGGCTTCAATGGAAGTTCCATCGGCCCGCCGCAAGGAAGGCTTGGTCTCGCCTTCTTCCCAAGACCAGGTGTTACGGAACCACAGGGTGGGAAGCAGATGAAGCTGTGCTGCTTCCGGCCCGCGATTATGAACCGAAATCTTGACCAGCACGTCCTCGGGGTCGCCTTTGGAGTACTCCACAAACACATCGAAGTAGCGGTCGTCGTCGAAGATGCCTGTGTCGAGGAGTTCGTACTCCATCTCCTCGCGCGAGCGGCGACGGTTGGTTTCCAACAGATCGCTGTAGGGATATTCGCGCTGCGGATACTTGTACAGGTACTTCATGTACGAGTGCGTCGGCGTGCTGTCAATATAGAAGTAGTATTCCTTAACGTCTTCGCCGTGATTGCCTTCGCTGTTGGTGAGTCCGAACAGGCGTTCTTTGAGGATGGGGTCATGGCCGTTCCATAGAGCGATGGCAAAGCAGAGTTGCTGCTGATCGTCGGAGAATCCGGCCAGTCCGTCCTCTCCCCAGCGGTAAGCGCGAGAACGCGACTGGTCGTGCGAAAAATAGTTCCAGGCGTTTCCGTCGGTGCTGTAGTCTTCGCGAACGGTGCCCCATTGCCGCTCGCTCAGGTAAGGACCCCATTTCTTCCACGGGATTCCTTTTTCGCGGGCTTCGTTTAAACGCTTTTGCTCGGCAACTTCGACATATTTCAGCGGCACTTCCTGGTCAGCAGCAGACTCCATGGCACACTCCTCTAGCGCTTACGCAACTGCCCGCGTCGGCGGTTCGTCATCAATTGCGATGGCTATGACTGGCGACAACGCCAGAATAACCCAAGGACTCCGGCCGGCGGATATTAACTCATGCTCGTGGCCAAGAGAAGAATGCCATACTGTACTTCTGTGGCAATAATTTGCCGGAAGAATCAGGTCGTTCTAGCGGCGACGCTGGCACTGGCGGCGGTGCTGTCTTCTGCGGAACTGGTGGGCCAGGCGGCGGCGGCGGCAGAGTCCCGCGTGCCCGCCGCGTCGCAGGCATCGGCAGCGCTGCACTTCGATATCTCCGGCAAGAAGTTCGGCATAGAGAGCCTGATGCACGTTCTGAAAGACAGCAAGCATGAAGGATGGGTGCTAGCGGCGTATCCTGACCCGAAAACCAGCCGTCCACTGATTGGCGCGGGGTTCAGCCTCGATGTCGAGGCACGCGAACACACCCAGAGCGACCCGTTGAATCCACACCAATTCCTGGAGCCTTCCTCGGCACAGCTTTGGCAGACGGCGGGGCTCGATCCGGAACAGCTTAAGGTGATTCTGGAACAGTTCGACCGGAACCTGGCCAAGTGGAACAAGAAGGGCTACCGCAAAAAAATTAGGGCACATCAACTGAAGTCCCAGCTGACTGAAAACGAAGCCACCCAACTCCTGCGAGTATCGGCCACGCAGGCCGTTCATAACGCGAAGGCATATTGCCGAAACTTCGACGAGCTTACGGCCGCACAACAGATGGCTCTGGGCCAGTTGGTGTACCAGATGGGAGTTAATCTGGAGGAGTTCGTGCAGTTTCTCGCGGTGCTCAATGGCAATCCGGTGCTGCAAGATGTTGCCCTGACCGAAGGGGTTGCCCCGCACGAGGGCGGCAACGATGTACAGCCGGATCAATGGAAACAAGTGCAGCAGGCACTCATCGATAGCCAGTGGGCGCGGCGCTACACGACTCGCGCCATCAGCGTGATCGCAATGTTCGATCCAACCTACGCGCAGAACCCCAGGGCCGCCGAGCAAAGCATTCAGGCGGTGCTTCGTCCGCCGCCCACGAAACACAAAGGCAAGAAGTCACATACCAAGCCCGCGCATGCGGCAAAGTCAGCCGCTAACGTGGCGAAACCGCCGACAGCCGCCTCGCAAACGGCCAGCGCCAGATAGTGGCCTCTCCTTCGCTGCAATCACTGTCTTTGCTATACTATGAGTGCCTCTAAGACCTGCTTTGAAGACGGCTTTTTGCCGTTTCTGATTGCGCGCGGAAGTGGTGAAATTGGCAGACACACCATCTTGAGGGGGTGGCGCCCAAAAGGCATGGGGGTTCAAGTCCCCCCTTCCGCACCATCGTTCTGCAAGGCTCACGGCAGCGTTTTGAGAGTATGAATCGGAAGTTATGGACGAAACTGTGCCGAACCGGCACCGTCCGCAAAGAGAACTGAGACACCAATGCTTACCTGGATGATTCCGCTAGTCACTACCATTCATGTGCTGGTCTGCGCGTTCCTGATTATTGTTGTGCTGTTGCAGCACGGCCAGAGCGCCGATATCGCCGCCGCGTTCGGTGGCGCCGGCAGCCAGACCGCCTTCGGCACCCGCACGGCCGGCACCGTCCTGAGCCGCGCCACTACGTATGCTGCCATCGCTTTTATGGTGACTTCGATCACTCTTTCTGCCTTGGCGACGCGCCGCGGCGTTAGCAGCGGATCGGTCCTGGAAAACACGAAGTCTGCGCCGACGCAGCAAGCGCCCGCCGCTCCAGCCAAATAGCTCGACCCATGGTTTTAGATTTCGGCCTTCGCCTCGCGCGACGGCCGTTGCTTCATGCCTGGACTTCGTCGCTTGGCGTTTCATCGCTCACCAGGTATTCCAGCGCTTCTTCCCGAGTGGCGAAGGTGGGAATTTCGCGTCCTGAAAACGTGCGAATTGAGTCGTACAGCGCCTTTGGCAAATTATTTGTAAGGACCCAAGCCGACTTCTTCAGATGAGGTCGATCGAACACGGTCGCGAGTTTCACGTGCTCGACCGTTTCTTTGTTGAAAACCGCTCTGCTTAGATCGGCGAGCAGCAGCACGGAACCGTGCGGTTCTTGAGTCACGTGGCGCGGGAGGTCGTCGGCCACGGCCGCCAGTTCCTCCGGCGAACAGTCGCTGCAGTCGACCAGCAGAATCGTCTGATCGCGAAACGCAATGCGCGAAATACGTTCCATTGGCCGCTCCTACAGGCTGTTCCAGGCCGAAGTACCGTTAGGATTGCGAAGTTTAGCGCAGGGCGGGCCGGGGAGACAAGTCACCTGACGCTTCTTTCGCCAAAGTCGCAGGGTCTGGTAGCTTGAATCCATGATCCACGAGATTTTCCCGGTCGGCCCGCTGCAGTGCAATTGCTCGATAATAGGCGACGAGCAGACCAGCGAGGCCATGGTCATCGACCCGGGCGACGACATCGATCAGGTACTCGCCATCGTGCAGCGCCACGGCCTCACCGTCAAACAGATTGTGATTACCCACGCCCACATTGACCACATCGGCGGCGCAGCTAAGCTGAAACGCATCACCGGCGCACCCGTTCTGCTCAACTCAAACGACCAAATGCTACTGAAGATGCTGGACGTGCAAGCGAGTTGGATCGGTATGCGTCCGCCGGAGGAAACCGCCATCGACGGCAGCATTACCACCGGCGACAAGTTGCAAGCCGGCAGTGTTGTGGCTGATGTTTTGCACACCCCGGGACACACCGAAGGCAGCGTCTGCCTCTATTTCGCAGCTGAGCAAAAGCTCCTTGCGGGCGACACACTGTTTGCCGGCTCCATCGGCCGCACCGACCTGCCGGGTGGCTCGTTCAAGAAGATTATGGAGTCGCTGAAGGGGCCGGTACTTTCGCTGCCTGACGAAACCATCGTCATACCCGGACACGGCCCACTCACCACCATTGGCGAGGAGCGCGAAAGTAACCCATTCCTCGCGGGATAGTCACCCCCCCCGAGCCTAATTACTATGTCACGATAGGCATTTCATCAGCCGCTTATGCCCTTCACTTTGTCGCACGCCGCCGCGTCGTTACCCTTCCGCAGGCTAAAGCCTGTGTGGCCTGCGCTCGTGATGGGGACGTTCGCGCCCGACCTGCAGTATTTCATTCTGATCTCCGACGAAGACCGCAGCGGGCACCACTTTCCCGATGTTCTGCTGTTCACACTTCCCTTTGCAGTGCTTGTGCTTTGGCTGTTTGAGCGAATCGTGAAGGGTCCTGTCATCGCATTGCTGCCGAGCAGCTTGCAGCGCCGATTGCAAGACAAAACCGCGCCACTGTCATTTTCAGGCTGGCGGCACTTCGGGTCGATCGTGTTGTGGATCGCCGTCGGCATCGCGACGCATATCGGCTGGGACCAGTTCACCCACTCATACTCAGAACTTGCTTCTTACTCGGCTTTTCTGCACGTGCGGGTTCCGCTGCCGATGGGGCACAGCATTCAGTTCGGGCATCTGTTGCAGCACATCAGCACCGTTGGCGGGATTGCGGTGCTCGGAATGTGGGTCGCAGGCTGGTACCGGCGGACGCCACCAGTGGTCCGAATGGAAGAGAAATTTTCGCCGCGCCTAAAGATTGCGCTGGCGGTAACTATGGCGGCGATTGCAGGCCTTCTGGGTTATCCCATCGCTGTTCTGCGGCTCGCGAATCGCGTCCATCCCGTCAGGCCCCTGTATCTTGCGGTGACGGTGTTCGAGGCGACGACGCTGGTACTGTGCCTCGAACTGTTGATCTACGGCCTGGCGCTGACCCTAAACAACCGCTTGCGCCGCGTATCTGCTACGCAAGCGGACGAACCCGGGGACTAGATCATGATGATCGTGTCGTTGAGCCGTGTGGGATAGCGGTTGCGATTTCGCCCTGGGTCTTGCCGACGATCACGGTGTCGGAGTGGCGGAAGGCGCCCCATCCTGGGTCGTAAACGCCCGGCTCGCAACCGAAGGTCATGCCAACCTGCAGCACGGTCTTGTCGCCTTCGGCGAGCCACGTCCTTCTGCATAAATCGACGACGCAACGGGGTCATGAAGTCTCCTGAAAGTGGGCCATCACAGCACGGCGATTTCGTTACACCCTCAACGCGCTGGCGGCTGGAAGTTGGCTACTTGGCGATGTGCCGGCCGAGGAATCTTCGCGCAGCACACTCTTTACTAGAAGACTCTGCGGCACCACCAGCACCAGGAGATAGGAAAAAATGGTGCCGGAGATCACACCAACAGCACCGATGCGCTGCACCAGCAAAATCGACAGGCCGAGATTCACTGCGGCCGCGATGAGCGACAGAACGCCCTGCGCGCGGGTACGGTTCACGGCGGCGAGCAGACACGACTCCACCGTCATACATCCGCTGATAACAGCCCAAATCGCCATTGCCGCCAGAAGTGCCATAGAAGGAACTGCCGCCTGGCCGGCCCACCAGCGAATGAGAGGCTTGCCGACTGCCAGCAGCAGTAAGGCAAAGCCCAGATTTAATGCAAAGGTTGCGCGCAAACTCGAACGAAAGGCGCTGCGCATCCAGCCATAGTCACCTTTGGTATAGGCCTCGGAGTAGGCTGGCCACAGGGCGGGAAACACCAGGCCCTGCAGTAAGGCGGACAGACCCACTAACCGCCACGTCACGGTGTAGGGCGTAACCTGCGCCGCGCCGAGGTAATGGCTCACTACCACATTGTCAGAGCTGAAGACCACGGCTCCGGCAACTTGTATGAGGAAGAAGCCGGTGCCAGAACCGAGCAGCTCGCGAGTCGTGCGCCACTTCACCTGCGAGCGCCGTGGCCGCAGCCAAGGCCTGCGCCAGAAGAGCAAGCCAGCGAAGGCGACAAGGTTTGCCAGCGTTACGCCTCCGCTAGACATTATGAATAGGACCGGCATTGGCATTTTCAGCGCGACACCTGCGACTAGGCCTGCGAAGTTTGCCAATGTTCCAGCAGCCACTGCAAGGTTGCTGAAATGAACCTCCTGATACCCGGCCAGAATTCTGCCGCATAGCGACGCGGGAAGACCGATCAGAACCAGCGCCATCGCGGCTGCGACCGTGACGCTGACGTCGGTAGTTGCCACGCTGTGCGAGACATTGAACATCCTCACCCAGTCCACGTACGGCCACGCTAACAGCAGAGCGCCTCCGGCGAGACTGGCCACCGCAATGGTCAGCGCCAGCGCATTGGTTGTGTACCGCGCGGCGTATTCGCGATCTCCCACGGCATAAGCGTGGGCAACGTGATTGGTGAGAGTGCTGCCGATGCCGATATCCAAGAGGTTGAGAAACACAACTGTGCTGATGATGGTGGCCCACACACCGAAGCGCTCGGCACCCAGGTAGCGTACGGCCAGAGGGAGCGTGAGCAGTGTTGCGGAGGCCGAAAGCACCCGCGTTGCAACTCCTGACGTGACCGCCGCGGCGATGCGTCCGCCACGCGAATGCCCCCACGTATTCGGCGACAGCATCAGGCCAGCACCATTGCACTCTCTACGACGGACGGCTTGATGAACGGCGAGTCGGCTCTTACAACCACACGCTGCGCCTGCTGCCGTGGAAGCAGGTCCATGGCCGAGTCCACGACTTGTTCCGCTGTGACTTGCAGAACGCAATGCGGTTCTGGCTTTCGGCACGAGGCAAGGCATTCGCCTTTCCCCGTTTGCGGCTGCAGCACGCGAAATCGTGCACCGCGGGGCGCAAAACGCGCTGGACTATTTGGATGTGTGGGATCGCCGTTCGCCGGGTGGCGCGACACTACGACCGTTGGGCAATTCATCGCCGCCGCCAAGTGCGCTGTACCGGTATCGTTGCCCACGAACAACTCGCAGCGCTCCAGCACCGCGCAGACCGTCCGCAATGAAACCCCACTCAGTATGTAGGGAGGAACCGCCAGCTTCACCGAGAGCGCCGACGCATCCCCATCCTCGTCTGCCGAACATAAGATGACGGGCTGAACCAGACGCTGCTCATTCAACCGCGCGATGCACTCGGCGTAGCGCTCCAGCGGCCACTTGCGGCCTGCCGCGCGTCCGCCGATTCCTAGCGCGACCAGCGTTCGCCCGCTGTCATGGTTCTTTAGCAGCTCATCGGCAAACTTGCGGTCGGTTTGGGTCAGTACGATCTCCGGCTGACGACTCCGTATCTTCGCGCCTAACACGTCGGCTACAGCGAGGTTCCGATCCACCTCGTGTCGCAGTGGGCCGGGCGGCAGCGTAACATCAAACGCCGCATCGAAGCCCCGATTGATGCGGCTCTTCGCCGGCGAGACGCGCGAAGTGTGACCAACCCGCTTGCCGGCATTCGTCAACGCGCACAACATTGTCGCCAGACTTTCGTCCACATCCCAGCGTGGCGAAATCGCGAAATCGAATTGGCGACTTCGAAGTTCGACCCAGTAAAACCATAGGACCGAGACCAACCAACGCGCCCGTGAAGGCAGCCACTCTGCTTTCAGCTCGCGCAGCGGAAGTATCTCGTCAACATTTCGATTGGTAGTCAGCAGAGCTTTGTACTGCGAACGCAACACCACAGTGCAACGCACTCCCGGATAAAGCCGTTTCAACTCGCGAAATAGTGGCGTGGTAAGCACCAGATCACCCAACTGGTCGAGCCGGAAGATGACGATGCTACGCGGACTTCCGTCGCGGTTGACGGCCGGCGGACAAGCCGCCAGGTACTTACGCCACACAATTGCCAGCCACGTTGGAAGAGTGACCCACAGCAACATGAGGCTCATGCTCTTACCCCGACGTGTTCTTGCGAGTTTTCGATCAGCGCGCTGGTGCCGTGGCCTGCAACCAGCGGCACCAGTTCCAGTCGGCCTCCCCAACCCTTCACCTCGGCCGCGCCGACGACCTCATGCTCTGCGTAGTCGCCGCCTTTCACTAGAACGTCGGGGCGCAGAGCCTCGATGAGCTGTAGTGGGGTCGCATCGTCGAAGATCACCACGGTGTCCACCGCTGATAGAGCAGCCAAAACTTGTGCCCGTTCCTGCTCTCGAACCATGGGACGCCGCCGTCCCTTCAGCGCGCGCACGGAGCGGTCGCTGTTCACGGCAACGATCAGCCGATCACCCATACGCCTCGCCTGCTCCAGCAGAGAAATGTGCCCGACGTGCAGCAAGTCGAAGCAGCCATTAGCGAACACCACCCGCAACCCGCGCGCGCGCCATCCCGCCACGCGCGCGCGCAGTGCTTCCAGCGGAAGTACCTTGCCTTCCCCGTCCAACTCCGAATCCTGCGCAAATGCGCCCAGCAATTCTTCCCGCTCAATCGGCACCGTGCCGACTTTTCCGATCACGATCCCCGCTGCCACATTCGCCAATTGCACTGCAACCTCGGCCGGCATTCGTGCCGCAATGCAGGCTGCCACCACAGCAACGACGGTATCGCCCGCGCCGGATACGTCGAACACTTGCCGCGCCGCCGCCGGAACATGTGTTTGCGAGTCCTGCCGCAGGATCGCCATCCCTCTTTCGCTGAGTGTGACCAGCATGTATTGCAGGTTCAGCGCTGCCACCATCTTCTGCCCGGCATTCAGCAGCCACTTGAGATCGCCCGGAGCTTCGCCGGTGACGGTCGCCAGTTCCTTGGCATTGGGACAGATCGTAGTTGCGCCGCGATATCGCGTGAAGTCGCTGCCCTTGGGATCGACCACCATCGGAATGTGCAGCCTTCGCGCCTCGGCAATGATGCTGCGGCAGACTCGTTCGTTCAACGCGCCCTTGCCGTAGTCCGAGAGCACCACGACCGCTGCTTCCGGCAGGGCCCCCAACACGCTTTGTAAGAGTGCGTCGCTGGAATCGTTGAAATCGGCGCACCGGGGGTCGTTATCCAGCCGAAGCAGTTGCTGATGTCCGGCCAGCACCCGCAGCTTCGAAGTGGTCGGCACGCCCGGACACGCAATCAGCGAGCACTCCACTCCAGCCTTCGCAAGCAACGTCTCCAAAGTGTGCTGATCGTCGTCGCCTCCTCCGAATCCCATGAGTGTGACGCGTGCACCTAACCCCGCAAGGTTCATGGCGACATTGGCAGCGCCACCGGGATGCTGACTCTGCCGCTCCGTTCGCAACACCGGCACCGGCGCCTCGGGCGAGATTCTTTCCACCTCGCCCCACACGTACTTGTCGAGCATCACGTCGCCGACAACCAGCACGTTTGGCTTGCCAAACTCGCTCTCCACCAGCCGAATCAAGTGCGAAGAATGGTGGCTCATCCCGCCGTCCTTTGTGCCCCTACTGCATTGTTGATGCAGACCGCCAGCTCAATCCAGTCGCACAGCATGTGCCCGCAGAGCATGTAGGCTTCCTGGACCCGCGCCGTCTCCTGCGACGGAATCCGAAGCCACACGTCTGCTGCCCCACCGAGTTTGCCTCCGTGCTCTCCAGTAATGGCAACCACGCAAGCGCCCATTTGCCGGGCTCGCTGTGCCGCCACCAAAACGTTTCGGCTGTTGCCTGAAGTCGAGACTCCGACGAACACGTCCCCAGGAAGGCACAACGCTTCCACCTGTCGCGCAAAGACTTCATGGAATCCGTAATCATTGGCGATGCCTATGACCGCCGCCGCATTCTCCGTGAGCGCGATAGAAGCAAGCCCGGGCCGCTCGCGCCGGAAACGCCCCACCAACTCACCCGACAGATGCTGCACGTCAGTAGCGCTTCCGCCGTTGCCGCACCACAGAATCTTGTGTCCCCCAAGCAACGCGGTAGTCATGCGATTGGCAATTTCTTCCAGGCGCTGGCGCTGGGTATCGAGTTTATAGACCACCGCGAGGTGTTCCTTCATGGACTCAGAAAATATGCTTTCCAGATTTAGAGAAGACAGCATGCAGCCCTCAAGTGAGATTGATTGCGAGGGATTGCTGCCACAGGAAGGAGGGTACGCCTGGCTAAATTATAGAGTCGGAGCTGCTATTGGCCGAGGAGAAAAGCGCCGGAGGCTATTTAGTTTTGTTTGCGATTCCCGTTTTGGGAACTACTTGTTTGCGATCCACGTAAACTGACTGCATCCAGTAGAGCTGTAATGGGCCCGCATCATGCGGATGCAGGCCCACATTCTTGTCCCGTCACGCCGGATCGCGATTCAGCTGTTGTCTACTCAGCCTTATCTTCCCGTTGAATTGGCAAATATCTGCGGCAGGTAAACCGAACCGCCGAGATCCCCATCGGTGAAACCGAAAACATAGAACTGGTTGGGATTGCTGTTGGTGACGCCGTTGTAGTCTTGAACGAAATCGTTATCGTTGGCGACCCACAGCGTGTGTACGCTACCGTTGTAATTTACGTCCGGACCAAACGCGATTCCTTCGATCTTCGCCGGGATCTGCGACGACGGAATTCCCACTGCATTCAGCGCTGCCACGATGTCGAGAAAGAGGGTCTTGCTCACGGCCTTTGTCGCTGCCGTGAGTCCGTCCATGTTGCTGACATCCACGGCATTCGCCAGATCGATCTTGAACAGCTGCTTGACCACAGCATTGTTGCCGTTGCCCAATCCATTGCCGTCGCGCTCGTCCACCAGGAACTCGTGCTGGTTGATTGCCGAAATCTCGCTCACGCCGCTTCCGGTCGTCAGCAGGTAGGCATATTCATGCGTCCACTGTCCGCTGGCCACATCGATGGTAACGATGCGTAGCAGCTTTTTCGCCTTGCCGCCCTGGTTATTGTCCTGGATCAGCGCCGCCTGCATGATGCCAACCAGCGTCTTGCCGTCAGGCGTGATGGCCAGCCCTTCCATGCCTTTGTTAGCCGTGCGGCCACTAGTGTTGTTAGCGATTTCCGTATTGCCGACAGGATAAAGATTATCTACAAACAGGTGGGCAGGCAGGGTGAAGGTCCGGGTGCGCGCTCCCGTGGCGCGCAAGAATTCGTACACATATGGTCCGTATTCATCGGAAATGTAAACGTACTTGCCGTCGCCGGAGACGCGAATTCCTTCCGTATCGAAGCGTGCGTCAAGGCCGTTGCCAGAGTTCTTTAAGCCATCAAAATTGTCGGAGCGTCCAGAGAAGTAGTACCGGTTGGCGGTGTTGATTGGCGGAACTCCCGACCCCACGCCCAGTCCGACTCCCGTTCCATACACCAGCGCCGTCGGATTCAACAGAAGCGTCGTGGACTGCACCGTCGGTGTGAGCACGAATGGCAAACCGCCGACCGTGTTGCGCTGCAGGTTCATTTGAATCGTGTGGAAGCGCAGCACGTACGAAGCGGTGTCATCGACTGCCGAGTCATAGCTCACCGCGTTCGGTCCGCGATCAGGCAGCGCCAGGAAAATGTTGCTTCCAGCGTAAGCAAGGCCCGAGCCAAGGCCTCCCAGCAACGCCGCCGAGGCTCCGTTCTCAAGGTTGTAGTTCAGGCCGGAAAGATCGGTGTAGTACCCGGCACTAGTGGTCGTCAGGGTTCCATTGGCAAGCAGCGTAACAGCGGCATTAGCGCATGAGACGGTAGCAACGGTGGCTAGACACACCAATCCGAACTTAGCCAGAGTTCTTTTCACAGGGGATTCTCCTATCAGATTTTTGACGAAATGTGCTGCACTTCCATCCGGATTCTAATGAGGAGTCTGACCCCGTCTGGTTAACATCCGTTTAATTTCACATTACAGTTCGATGATGGCCCACATCATTGAAAGCCCTGCCCTCGCGTGATAGATTTGCGGCCTGTGAGTGCATCGGCGCAGGACTTCTACCGGTCAGATAGCGACCAACCTCACCGTGGTCGCGCGCGCAATTCTTAAAACGCACCCACAGGTCCGTGCACTGATTGGTCCAGAGCCCAGGAGCGCCATCGTCATTGCCCTCGTGGTTCCGATGCAGTTGGGCCTGGCTTACTGGATAAGAGACGCGCCCTGGTATGTGATGATCTTTGTCGCATACCTGCTGGGCGCCTTCTTGAGCAAAGCACTTTGGGTGATGATTCACGAGTGCGCTCACAATCTCGTTTTCCGCTCGCGGCTAGCCAACGAAATCGCGGGAGCCGTCGCCAACCTGCCTCATGTACTGCCCACGTCCAATTTGTTCCGCCAGGGACACCTGCGCCACCACGCGCATATAGGAGAGTACGCAATTGATTCGGACCTGCCCAGCCGCTGGGAAGCGGCGCTGACTTCATTCGGCTTTGCCGGCAAGGCGCTGTGGCTGCTGTTCTTTCCTGTGTGTTCTGCTTCGCGCATCTTCCGTGTGGGTGCGCGTGTCGACGCAACCCTCGTGGTCACGTCAGTGGTGCAAATCCTCTTCGACGTTGTCGTGGTCTTGGTCGCCGGGTGGGGAGCCCTTTTTTATCTCACGCTCTCGCTCTTCTTTTCTTTAGGTCTTCATCCCTTGGGCGCGAGGTGGCTGCAGGAACATCACATCGTTCAGGAACCCCAGGAGACTTACAGCTATTACGGCGTTCTGAATTACCCGGCATTCAACATCGGCTATCACAACGAACATCACGATTTCGCGTCGATTCCCTGGAACCGCCTTCCCCGCCTTCGGGCACTCGCCGCAGAATTCTACGATGATCGGGCCAAGCATTCCTCGTGGACGAAGATTCTGCTGCGCTTCTTGTTCGACAAGAACGATTGCCTCTACCGGCGCATGATACGCGGGACTGTGCCGTCGAAACCGGCGGGTGCCTAATCATTCGCAGAGCACGGGTGCCTCGTTCTACCGCCTTCTTTCGTGCTTTTAGCGGTGCTCTCAAGGAGGTCGCCCATGCACCGCTGAAACGGTGCTCCACCCTATACACCAACTGTGAAAGTGCTATACCAGCACGGCAACCAGCGCGAAGTCTTGCGGGCCCTTGGGCACGTCGCTCGCGACCACGTCAATGATCCATGTTCCGGCTTTAGCCTTCGCCACATCGACGACCTCGACATTGTTAGTGCTGTCGAGAGATAGGCTCGAACGCGATGTGGTTTTCTGGTTTCCGACGTAACGCTTGCGCTCAGGATCGGTAACGATCAAGCCGAGATTGTTGATCAGGCTCTCACCCGGATAGTCCGAGTAGCACATCGCAATCCGCAGGCCTTTCCGCCCTGATGGAACCTGAATGACGGTGGTGGACTTCTTTCCGGTCTTCAGCGCGGGCCCTTCTAGCAGGCAAAGAGGATGTTTCAGAGAACGGTCGAGATTAACCCGTCCGAACCCCTGGTGCGGATCGACAATAGTTCCCAGCGGTGCGGTCTTGGGAAGTCGCTTGGCACCAGCGATCAACATCGCCTTCAGCAAGGCAGCCGAGGGACTGGCAATATTCTTCTTCTGCGTTCGCAGGAATTCCCGGAGCAGCGCAACGGCACCTGCCGTGAGCGGAGTGGCCATGCTGGTTCCGCCGTCATAGCAGTATTTCTCGCTGCGGTGGTATTTCATCCAACCAAACACTTCCGGTGGTAATTGCGTAGAACGTGTAGAAAGGATGAACGTACCGGGCGCTACGACATCAGGCTTCATCCTTCCGTCTTTGGTGGGGCCGCGGCCGCTGAACGGAACCACCTGGTTCGGATCATTCGCGAGAGGGTCGTGGTAAAAGGGGCGAGCTCGGAATTTTGCCGAGAACCAAGTGCCGTATTGCTTGGAATTGAATTCGGGCCGCTTGCTCTCGCAAGCTCCAACGGTGATGCAGTTCTTCGCCGTACCCGGCGGGGAGACGCTACCCAGATTGATTTTCCCGCGGCCGTTCTTTTCCGTTCCATAGTTGCCGGCGCAGATGACAAAACAGAAGTCCTTGTGTTCCCAGACAAACTGGTCGAACTGACGACATTTGTCATCATAAGAGCCTAACTCTCCGTCAGCCCACGAATCGGAATGAATGCGCGATCCCTTGTTGTAGGCGAACTTGAAAAATGGCCCGAGGTTGCTGGGAATCCCCGAAAAAAGGAAGCGCTCCTTATTCGCCGCATCGGCGGATTTCTTCCACTTCATCTCCTGCTGAACCGCCTGGAAGACGAGTTCAGCCCTGTAGGCAAGTCCTCGGATCGGATGTGGACTGTCGGCTGACGCGGTCCCGTTCCCGAGAATCGACCCCGCAACGTGCGTTCCATGACCCGAAATCGTGTCGGAGGCTCCATCATTCCCATTTGGGTTGGTGATTTCCTTGTTGTAGTCAGGAGAGATCGGATAACTCTTGATCGCGATGACGCGACCGGCAAAATCGGGATGGATAGTTTCCGGGTCTCCGGTGTCGAGTCCTCCGTCGCACACTGCGATAATTTCGCCCTCGCCAGTCAGACGCAGACCCTTGGGCTCGTTGGCAGCGAAGGCAGTGCCCATGATCCTTGTGGCAACGTTATTGGCCATTCGCGGAATCGTTCGCCGCCGAATGAACCTGACGCCATGTTCGACAGCCAGATCCTTGACCTGTTTCTGCCGCACTTTTTCAGATGCCGAGCTGCTGACGATAAGAAGATTGGCCTTTGAATCCCGCGACCGCACTTCGAAGCCAAGTCGGCGGGCTGCCCGTGCAATTCTTCCGGCATCTTCGGCAGCGAAGATCTCAACCGTGTACACACCGGATCGTATCCTCGGATGGGAATGTTTTGGTTTGCGCCCCTCGCCGATGACCGAGGGATGAATGCGATCGCTATGGGGTAAGTGGCCCATCCATCGTACGCAACTCAGTGACGCGATCTTGGGCACCATGGATTCCCTGGCCCGAACCACGTACGCAAAACTGCCAATGGGCTCGCGCAACGTTGCACCCGTCGCACGGACCCGGCGCAGCCAACCCTCCATGATCGGACCCACGAACTGCACGATGTAATGGTGTGGGCCCGGCGGCAGTTTGCCCGCGCTGCGCGGGTGGGAGGAGTCCTCGGCGGTGATGCGCTGCTTTCCGGTGTTTACGATCCGGCCGCCAATTCGCAGACGATACTGCGCGGTGATGTCTTCGACTGGGTATTTGCGCGAGAGCGACTTGGCTTGCGCGCTTTTCACTTCAGCCAGCAGGAAGGCGTCGTAGGTCTGGATTATTTTGCTGGACTTGCTGATTGCTGCTTCGTCGTCGGTGGCCGCATAAATCTTCAGGATTCTTGCCATTGCAGGTCTATCGTCCCTCTATGGGTGTTCGAGTGTGAAAGATCTGGAGCGTCCTGTTTCTAAGAGCGATGGCAAATTATGGACTGCCGCGGTATCAGACCGCAAACTAAACTGCCGGCTACAGATGTTTCTAAGTTAATGGACTTCGGACCAGTTACCTCAGCGGCTAAAGCCGATTCGTCTTCGGCGCTGAAATGCACTCCTGAAGGCGCGCTCCACCCGCGATCGGTCTAAGCTAACCCTGAAACAGCTCCAGCAGCGTCGTAATTGTTTGTGGCCATGGGACCGCCGATGCTCTCTGGCGACAGTGTGCGAGCGGTGTCGACCACTTGCCGAAGAAATGTGGCATAAAATTGTAAGCACGTTACCCCTTTCGAGGGATTATGGGAAATACGTTCAAGACCGCTCTATTGCTCACCGCGATGACACTGTTCCTGCTGTTCGTAGGACAGATGATTGGCGGCGAGCGCGGCATGATGCTGGCGCTCGTCGTCGCCGTCGTCATGAATTTCACGTCTTACTTCTTCAGCGACAAGATCGCATTGGCTGCGTATCGTGCCCAGCCGGTCACGCGTGAGCAGTTGCCGCGAGCCTACGGGATTGTGGAGCGCCTGACGCAGAAAATCGGCATCCCGATGCCGAAGATGTACGTAATCCCGACCGATTCGCCCAACGCATTTGCCACTGGACGCAATCCTGAACACGCTTCTGTGGCCGTGACGGAAGGCATCCTTGACCTGCTGACCGACGAGGAACTTGAGGGCGTTCTAGCCCACGAAATCGGGCACGTTCGCAACCGCGACATCCTCATCAGTTCGGTTGCGGCGACCCTGGCGGGCGCGATCACCCTGATTTCCCGCATCGGCTACTGGGCCTCGCTGTTCGGCGGCGGAGGCGACCGTGACAACCGCGATCGAGGCGGAGGATTCGTGGCGCTCCTAATGATCATCCTGGCGCCAATTGCCGCGACCCTGATTCAGCTCGCGGTGTCGCGCTCTCGAGAGTACGAAGCCGACGCCAGTGGCGCGAGCTACACCGGTAACCCTTACGCGCTGGCTAGCGCATTGAAGAAGCTGGATGCCTACTCCAAACGCGTTCCCATGCAGGCGACGCCGTCAACTGCTCACCTGTTCATCGTTGCTCCCCTTCTGGGCGTCGATTTCTCAAGTCTCTTCTCCACCCACCCCCCGATTGCCAAGCGGATTGAGCGCCTGACCGGCAGGTCCGCAGACCCCGAATCCTGAGCCATCTAACTTTAGGCTTTACACAGAGTCGAGTTCGTGATTTCACGAAGTGTTTACTGCTCCTTCACGGCTCTGATGACAAACTGGTTATATACTGACTAAGCAATTACGGATGATGCCTTTGTTAAACCTCTTGTTTGCAATTCGTTAACTGATAGATGGTCGTGCTCGCGGCTCGGCACGGCCCACACATAATACCGGTCCTCAGTCATAAAATATTACTAACTACCACTTTTTTGCGGTTCAAAAGCAAGACGATCGTGTATAGTAACCACTATTGCGTTACTATTTGGGGGATCCAGTGTTGTTCCGTCGCATCCGAGTCCTGTCATTCTCTGTAACTATAGGAGCATTTTCCCTTTGGTTGCCCCAAACAGGGTTAGCGGCAGTGATTACAAATTTGGGCGCCGTGACTGCGGTTGAGAGTTCGCATTTTGGACTCTCACAGATTACCGAAGCCGACGCTTCGAGTGCCAAAGCAGTGTGGACAGACCTCGGATTGGCGGCGCCTTCGAGATTCATGGCGATAGCAACGTCGGAAGGCAACGAGGCCTTTCTGGCCGATGGAATACCTCTAACCGACCTGAATGGCGCTCCAGACGAGACTCCTCGGGGTAACAAGGTGCCGGAACCGGCATCATTGATGCTGGTAGGGACAGGTGTGCTTGCGGTAGCCCGGGCCTCGCGCATGAATCGGTGGCAGCGGAGATTCAGTGGCCAGCCCCGGAAAGCGGCTGTGCCGTTTTGCGCTCGTCCCAGCGAGCCGCTTGTCGACCACTCAGCAACAGCCTAGCCGTACTTCTATTTCCTTCTCCGGCTTGCCAAACGCCTCTTCAGGAATCGGGTCGCCGCGAAGCGTCTTCCAGCAACGGCGGGCGGTCTCAATCAGCACCAGCACGACACCGACGATAAAGATGCTCATCAAAGCCGAGTCCAAGTAGCCTTGGAACTCCTTGCCCGGCTGCTGGGTTAGCGGCCAGAAGATTGTCTGGATCCCTAAAACGCCGGCCGTCAGCGTGGTCACGGCTACGAAGCACATAGGCACCGCCGTGACCCACGCATACTTCACCTTCCCCATGTTCACCAGGAACGTGGTGCATACCGCCAGCGCGATCGTCGCCAGCAATTGATTGCCGGTTCCGAACAGCGGCCAAATGGTAGTGATATTTCCCGTGTAGATGAGGTATGCCCAAGCCAGCACAACCAGCGTGGTTGCGCCAAGCGTGCCCGGCCACCACGCGGCGTTGGCGAATGGCCTGTGTACCCTTCCCATCAGTTCCTGCATTACATAGCGCGCCACACGCGTACCGGTGTCTACGGTGGTAAGGATGAATAGCGCCTCAAACATGATGGCGTAGTGATACCAGTAGCTCATCAGGGAATGCATGCCAGGCAGGCCACTAAAAATCTGTGCCATGCCGACTGCCAGAGAGACCGCGCCGCCGGTCCGTCCAGCGAGTTGCTCGCCCACCTGCTGCGAGAACAAGTCGAGATTGACGATTGGCATGCCCAGTTTCGCGAAAACAGCAGGAGTCGTGTTGATGGCGAAATAGTCGCCGGGATACATCGAAGTGGCAGCGATTAAGGCCAATACCGCCACGGTGCCTTCGCAGAGCATCGCTCCGTAGCCGATGGTTCGCGAGTCGCTCTCTTTGTCGAGCATCTTGGGCGTAGTTCCCGACGAAATCAGCGAGTGAAAGCCCGAGATGGCTCCGCAAGCGATGGTCACGAACAGGAATGGAAACAGCTTGCCCTTAATGATGGGCCCACCGCCATGAATGAACTGCGTCGTCATGGGGAACTTGATGTCTGGGTGGACAGCGAATACGCCGACAATCAGCAACGCGATCGTCCCCAGCTTCATGTAGGTCGAAAGGTAATCGCGCGGCTCCAGCAGAAACCACACCGGCAACACCGACGCCACAAATCCATAGATTGCGATGAGGATCGTGATCTGGTGCGCACTGAACGTGAGCGCGCCAGCCGCCGTCGATTCGGCAAACCAACGCCCGCCGAGGACGCTGGCAATCAGCAGGACGACCCCCACCGCGCTCGGGACGGCAATCCGGACCTGTCCGGGCGAGGTCTTGAACATGAGCAGTCCCATCAGGATGGCAATGGGTATTGTCATCGCAATGGTGAACACGCCCCACGGACTATTGGACAACGCATTTACGACTACGATGCCCAGTCCGGCGAGCGTCACTAGAAGAATGAAGAGGAGCGCTATCATCGTCACGAGGCCTGCCCAGGGGCCCGCTTCGGAGCGAGCGATTTGCGCCAGCGAACGGCCCTTGTGGCGGATCGACGCTACCAGAACCGTGAAGTCATGTACGCAACCGGCGAAAACGGCGCCGAGCAAGATCCATAGAAATCCCGGCGCAAAACCAAATTGCGCTGCCAGTGTCGGACCGACCAGCGGCCCGGCACCCGCTATCGCTGCGAAGTGATGTCCGAACAACACCCACTTTGGCGAGGGCACATAGTTGTGACCGTCATCGAATTCATGCGCGGGAGTGGTACGCCGGTCGTCGAGCACCAAGACTTTCGCTGCGAGAAATGCGCTGTAATATCGGTATCCCAGGGCAAACACGCATAGCGTCGCCAGCATAATGGGGAACGTATTCATGCCTGCCTCCGGTGAAGTTCTGAACCATTGAGCGAATCGAGTCGCAAGGTCTCGATAATCTTCGATTACGCGGCATGCCGCGTCAACCAGATACTGCCGGGCTTGACGGCCGATTCGGGGCTGCTATACTCATACAACTCTTTATTTTTTAGGGTTGAAACCAACACTATGCTGCGTACCTCCCGAATGACCATGGCCATGCGTCCCCCAGGCGGGGATCGGTCTGCGTCGGGAGTCTAACCCACACCTCCCATCACAGAGCGGCCGCCTGGGGGTATAGCCAAGGCGGCGGCGAATCAATCGCCTAACCACACAACGCTCTAGCGCAGGGAGGTCGAGTTGTCTTACGACGCAGATTTTGATTTTTCCACCTTAGCCATCCACGGCGGCCGTGCGCCTGACGCACACGCCGAGTCGGTAGTCTTCCCCATCTTTCAATCCGCATCATTCGGGCAACAGGAAGTCGGCGTTACAAAGGGACACAGCTATTCGCGTGTTTCGAACCCGACAGTTGATGCGCTCGAGCATGCTATCGGCGCGCTGGAAGGCACTCCGCAGGCGGTCTGCTTCCGCACGGGAATGGCCGCCGTGACCACGCTGTTTCTCTCAACGCTCAACGCAGGCGACCACGCCATCCTGTCTGACGTGATCTACGGCGGCACGGTGCGGCTGTTCGTCGAGATCCTCAACGGCTTGGGCGTCACGCACACCAGCGTGGACACATCCGATCCCGATGCCGTCCAGAGCGCGATCACGCCGCATACGCGCATCATTCTGATTGAGACGCCGGGCAATCCCACGATGAAGTTGACCGATATCGCGGCTATTGCTTCCATCGCGCGATCTCGAGGCATTCTGCTGGCAGTCGACAACACATTCCTCACTCCTGTCCTTCAGCGTCCCATTGAACTGGGTGCTGACATCTCTTTACTCTCCACGACGAAATATATCGAGGGCCACAACTCCACCGTTGGAGGCTCGCTGGCCTGCCATGACGAAAAGCTGCTGGAGCGCTTCCGACTGGTTCGCAAGACCATCGGCGCAATTCAAGCGCCGCTCGACGCGTGGCTCACGCTACGTGGGCTGAAGACTTTGCCAGTCCGCATGCGAGTCCACTCCGAGTCTGCCGCCGCGATCGCACGCTGGTTAGAGGCGCATCCCACGGTAGCTCGCGTGTATTATCCCGGGCTCGATTCGTGTCCGCACAAATCGCTGGCCGAGCGCCAGCAGACCTCTTTCGGCGGGATGCTGAGCTTCACGTTAAACGCTGAACCCTCAGATGCAATTGCGGTAATGAACGCGCTCAAGCTGTGGATCCGCGCCGAAAGCCTCGGTGGTGTCGAATCGCTGGTCACTCATCCTGCGACTGCGACTCACGCCGACATTCCATTTGAAACTCGCCAGCGGCTTGGCATCACCGATGGACTGATTCGTCTGTCCGTAGGACTGGAAGCCGCCAGTGACCTCATTGCCGATTTACGGCAAGCCCTCGCCTCAGTGTTTGGCGCAGACGCGGAAAGGAAAGCGACCCATGAAGTTTGCCAGCCGGCTGGTTAGTTTTAACGTTGCCCCGGGGGATCCCTTTCGCCCCATGGCAACGCCCATCTATCAAACCGCCACCTTCGAGCAGGAGGAGGCAACCGCGTTCGGCCCTTACGATTACTCACGCAGCGGCAATCCCACGCGCACGGTGCTGGAGGAACAACTCGCGGCCCTGGAGAACGGCACTCGTGGCTTTTGCTTCTCCAGCGGGATGGCCGCCATCACATGCATCACGCGTCTGCTACGGTCGGGAGATGAGATTGTAGCCGAGAGCGACCTCTATGGAGGAGCTTGCCGCCTCTTCACTCGCGTACTCGGACGTACCGGCATCATCGCCCGTTACGCTGATGCCTCTGACGTTGACGCGTTTGCCTCGGTGATCAACGAGTGCACGAGGTTAGTCTACCTCGAATCACCGACTAACCCGCTCCTGCGGGTGGTGGATATTCAGAAAATTGCCGAACTCGCCCATGCTCGCGGGGCGCTGCTCGCCGTGGATAGCAGCGCCATGTCGCCATACCTGCAAAACCCGCTCGACCTCGGCGCAGACATCGTTCTCCACTCCGCGACAAAGTACCTCTGCGGCCACAGCGACGTTACGGCCGGCGTGGTTGTGGTGAGGGACGACGAACTGGCCAAACAGATCTACTTCCTCCAGAATGCCGAAGGCAACGCGCTTGGACCATTCGACGCATTCCTCTTTCTACGCGGCCTCAAGACCCTTAAGCTGCGTCTCGACTGCCAGCAAAAGAATGCGCAAGCCGTCGCCGAATGGCTGGAGGATCATCCGCAAGTCACCGGGGTCAATTATCCGGGCCTCGCCAGTTCTCCTGGCTACCTGTTGCAGCACAAGCAAGCCCGCGGCGCCGGTGCGGTGTTGAGTTTCACCACCGGCTCAGTGGAAACATCTCGTCGCATCGTGGAGGCTGCTCACATGTTCAGCATTTGCGTGAGCTTCGGCAGCATCAATTCGACCATCAGCTTGCCGGGGTGTATGTCACACGCCAGCGTCCCGCCCGAAGTTGGCGCTGTGCGCGATTTACCGGCCGACCTTGTAAGGCTCTCCGTCGGAATTGAAGATGCGAGCGACCTGATTGCCGATCTGGAGCGAGCTTTTGCTACAGTTAGCTCGCCCGCGCAAATTGCAGTGGATGAAACCGCGACGGAGGTAGCCTGATTGTGTTGTCCGTTTGCTGGCGATGACGCTATTTGCTATATACCACAATGTGGGAGTAACGAGTTCAGTGGCAATAGTTTGTTTGAACAATTGTTCTTGACCGACGGTTTAACGGAAGTGGCAACCAATGACACGGTGGAACTTGCGTTCACGAACGCGAAGAGAACTTAATATCTGACATTGTGGTATTGCGCCTAAACGCCACGCTCATCCGCTCGCTTGCCGCATCGTGTGCGTACACGATATGGGAACAACAAGGCTTGACGCTGGCAAATTACGTCAGGATTTCAGCAGCCTACCCCCCATGTTCGATAGTTTTCCACAGCACCCAGTCGATACGAGTGGTACCACTCTGTAATGTGGTAGGCGTACTGCCTGCAACCCACAGAGGTTGCAGGAGTTGCCAGCCATTAGCACAATGCCGCCAATTGCATCTTGCTGCCTCGATTCCGCCGTTTACTTACGCCCTCCCAGTCGGCGATAATAGTAGTGTCGCACCAGTTATTTCACGATCAACCTAACGCTCACGCGTCGGCCCCAATAGAACCGGTATCTGACAGTGTGGCAGGAGCAAAAAATGCAGGTCGAATCCGATAATTACAGCGACATCAGCCAGCGCGAACGCATCTGGTTTTTCCCCAATAAGTTCTGGGCGGCCACCAAAGGCATGCCCGCCGATGAAGTCAGCCATTTGATGGAAGAAGTTGAGAAACTCGCCGAAGCAAAGGATACGGAGGCATTACGCAAGTATCCCTTCGTGTATGTCGGCGATCCTTACAAGGACGACGTTTCCGCCGCATAGCACAGCCACTTCTGGCCGTCGAATTATCTACTCCGTCGGAGAAGTGTCTTTGGCCGGCGACCTGTGTCGCGGCAAAAAGGGCTTGAACGCGATCGGCGTCTTGATGCAAGTCTCTAAAAGGTAACGTGCCCGAGCCAATTGTTCGCCGAAGGGGCTCACCGAACTAGTCAGCCCCCGCGCGAAAATCGTCAGCACCTTATCACGTCGTTCCACCACCACAGAAGCAATTCGTTGATCGTGCGCGTCGTCGAGGGCATTGGCCAGTCGCAACACTGCGGCCAGCGGCATCAGTTCCGCGCGTCGCTGCGCGGTCAGCCCCGCAAAGATCGGGTGGTTCGAGGGGGGCAATACCCCGCGGTGGTACTGCGCGACGATCGCCACGCCCTGTAGATACTCTTCTGTCCATCCGACGGGCGGTTCGAGGTTTCGGATCCTGCGATAGCCACGCTTTCGATGCCCCCCATCTTTGTCACGTCCCACGTCGTGCATTACGGCCGCCGCCTCCAGTATGCGGCGCGCCTGCTCTGAGTCCGGCAACAGGCCTTCACGTACCAAGCCATCGAAGATTTCTAGTGCAAGCCGCGTGACCAGTTCGACGTGCTTGGAATCTGGGTCGTGGAATTCTGCCCAGGTCCGCATCTTTTCCAGTGAGGCCTGGGCAAGCGCGTCGCCCGCGGGCAACTCGGCACGCCACTTTTGCCACAGTGACTCTCGGCACACCATTTTCTTGCGATATACGGCTATCCGCTTCTGCCGTTCTTTTGCGATAGTCCGCTGCCACAGGCTACGTTCCTCGGCGCCGACTTCCGGGTGCGACTTCACCATCGCCCACAGGACGTCGAAGTCGTGGACTTCACCGAGCGCGTCCTGCAGATCGCGCAGATCGCGTGACCATTTCTTGTGCCGTTCGGGGAGGAAATTCTCCACCGTGTAGCGGAAGCGCTTAATGCCAATGCGCAACTGGTGGTACGCGACCGCACTCCGATTGCGCAGAGCCTTGCGATGTAGCTCAAAGGCATGTTGCCAGCGTTCCAGCGCGAGGTACTGAAATACTGGGCCTTCCAGCTGGACGCGAGTGGCGCGCTCGGTAAGTTTGCGGTTTAGCGTTAGCCATCGTTCCCTATCGAAGTTCAGAACCGCCTCTTTCGCCGCCAACTTCAGCGTCGCCTCCTTTTGCCGGAGCGAGGCAAGCAAAATCGCGCGCAGAGGGTCGTCTTCCGCCGAGAGCTTTTCGATCCACTCCATCATTACTTGTATATCGCGCAGGTCCCCGAGGTTGCCGAACAATCCCTTGCCCAGCTTCTTCATCTGCCGCCATGCTGGATCGGGATCAATGGAAAGAAAACCGTCGGCTAAAGAACGGCAGCGGCGAATGGCCACTCGCAAGTCGTGCACCGGATCGATGGCCATGTCTTCGCTGGCCTTGTCGGCTTCTTCGAGGACGCGTTCGGCCCAGTGGAGCAGGCCGGATTTCTTCTCTTCCGCGGGTGCAGCAGGTTCGGGTTGATCGTTGAATCCGTTATCAGCGCTCATCAGCAGTAGTCGTCCGTCACCATTGTCTCAGAGGAGGGTGTGTCGAGTGGACGTCAGGAGTGCAGAGTTTTAGCCGGTCCCGGAATGCGTTCGATTTTGCCCAACAAGAGTAGGTACGACGCAATCCCCGCCATCAGTATTCCAGCGGCCACCAGAAACGGCCGGCGAAAGGACTGCGAATTCCCCACCAGGTAACCGGTAATCACGGGTGCGAGAATGCCGGGGATGTTAGCAAAGAAATTCGCGATGCCAGCGAGCCGCCCCGTGCTCCCTGGAGGTGCAATCAATCCGGGAATCGACCACGCGACCGGCGCTGACGCGGCCAGGCCGCAAAGTGCAATGGAGATCCAGAAGATGGCGACGCGAGGATTGGTCGTTTGCGCCGCACCCGCGATCGCCAGCCCCAGCACCAACCCGACCACGAGCACCGTCTGCCTTACCCGAGTCGCATCGTGACCGCGTCGAATCAGATGGTCCACCAGCCAGCCGCCAACGACGAGGTCGCTCACCGTCGCAGCGAGCCACGGGACCGCCGTGTAGAACCCCGAATGCAGCACATCCTGGTGAAGTGCCGTACTGAGGTATCCCGGCAGCCATGTCAGGAACAGGTACAAGTTGTAGTTGTAGGCAGCCATGCCCAGAGCCAGTCCCCATACTTTTTTTCGTCGCAAGAGGAACCACAACGACGCAGCTTGCTGGGAACTGCCTGCCATGGCATCCTCGGCGCCTCCCGCCGCAATGTAATCGCGTTCGGCCAGCGTGAGCCTCTGGTCATCCTTGGGATCGCGGTACACAAACCAGAACAGCGCAAAGTAGCCCAGGCTCAGCAGGCCTGTGAACACAAAGCTCATGCGCCATCCCCAGTAATGCACCACCACCGCTACCGCTGGGACCCCAATCGCCGACGCGAATTTCGCACTGGAATCGAAAATCGCGGTCGCCAGTCCTCGTTCACTCAGCGGGAACCATAGACCAACGGCTTTTGCGTTGCCCGGAAACGTCGGGGCCTCGGCAACGCCGAGCATCAGTCGAGCCGACACCATCGACACGAAACCACGTGCCGCCCCCGTGGCAAACGAAGCCAAGCTCCAAAAAAATGTGCTGATGCGGATCACGGGCTTTTCGCCGACGAGATCCAAGACTGGCCCCGATGGTAGTTGCAGCACAATGTACGTCCAGCTGTACGCGCTAAGGAGATACCCAATCGCTACTGTGCTGAGGCCGTATTCACTCTTTAACGGCGTGACCGCTACCGACAGGTTCACCCGGTCAACGAAGTTGACGAGCACGCCGATCCCCAGCAGGACGGCAATGCGCCAGCGGCGGCTGGACCAAACAGACGGGAGTTCAGCTGAGCGGGTCATCACAAACGTGGTTTCGACAGTAGAACACACCGGCCGATTTCACTAGCCATCGACCGCCGCCGCTTAGCTTAAC
>Ga0302323_100000526_pt1 | contig 30526 bp, 28 predicted proteins | sample Fen_T0_3_FD_201950 | JGI IMG/M metagenome (GOLD analysis project Ga0302323, IMG submission 201950) | Peat permafrost microbial communities from Stordalen Mire near Abisko, Sweden - Fen_T0_3 | ecosystem: Environmental > Terrestrial > Soil > Wetlands > Permafrost | place: Sweden: Abisko...
AACCGCGCCAGCACTTCGGGCACCACGTCGTGGCCCATCGCCATCGGGCTCATCTTGATGATGTATCCGCCGCTGGCCAAGGTTCGCTACGAAGAGCTGGGCAAGGTCTTTCGCAACAAGCGCGTGCTTGGCCTGTCCTTGCTGCAAAACTGGGTGGTGGGGCCGGTGCTAATGACTGCGCTGGCCCTGATTTTCCTGCGCGACAAGCCCGAGTACATGGTGGGCCTTATCATGATTGGCCTCGCCCGCTGCATCGCCATGGTCATCGTGTGGAACGATCTGGCCCAAGGCGACTCCGACTATTGCGCCGGACTGGTGGCGTTCAACTCCATCTTTCAGGTGCTGTTCTATTCGGTCTACGCCTATCTGTTCGTGACCTTGGTCCCGGGATGGTTCGGTATCCAGGGCGCCGTGGTTCACGTCAGTGTCGGCGACATCGCGCAGAGCGTGTTCGTCTATCTCGGCATTCCGTTTTTGGCGGGCATGGCGACCCGTTTCTTGCTGGTGCGGTCGAAGGGGCGCGCATGGTACGAGACCTGGTTCATTCCGCGCATCGGCCCCCTGACCCTGGTGGCGCTGCTCTTCACCATCGTGGTGATGTTCTCGCTCAAGGGCCAGCAGATCGTCGCGGTGCCGCTGGATGTGGTGCGCATCGCGATCCCTCTGCTCATCTATTTCGTGGTGATGTTCGTCGCTTCATTCTTCATGAGCAAGCAGGCCGGTGCCAACTACCCGCAATCGGCCACCTTGTCGTTCACCGCGGCTTCAAACAATTTCGAACTGTCCATCGCCGTGGCGGTGGCCACCTTTGGCATCGGCCACGGGGCGGCTTTCGCGGCGGTCATCGGCCCACTGGTCGAGGTACCGGCCCTCATCGGTCTGGTCCATGTGGCGCTCTGGCTGCGTCGGCGCTGGTTTGCCTCGCCCGCTTCTCTTGCGGCAACACTTCGGGAGTAATGATGAAGACCATCTTGTTTGCCTGTATTCACAACGCCGGTCGGTCGCAGATGGCGGCGGCCTTGTTCAATCATCTTGCGGATCCGGCGAAGGCGCGCGCCGTCTCGGCGGGTACCGAGCCCGGCACCCACGTGCATCCAGAGGTCCTGCAAGCCATGCTGGAACTGGGTGTGGATCTTTCGGCGGTGGTGCCGCGCAAGCTGACCCAAGAACTCGCATCCACGGCCTCGCTGCTGATCACGATGGGTTGTGGTGAATCGTGCCCGGTCGTGCCGGGGCTCGAACGCGACGATTGGCCGCTCGAAGATCCCAAGGGCAAACCCGTCGAGCGGGTTCGCCAGATTCGCGCCGAGATCGCCGAGCGCGTGCGCAGTCTGCTGCAGAGCAAAGGTTGGTTGCGCTAGGAGCGTGCGTGCTACTCTCCGGGCGTGCGCGACCCCGTGGATTCCGAGGAAATCGTTACCCTCGTCCGCTTTGGCGAACTGCCGGCCGCGCAACTTCTGTGCGGCCGCCTTGAGTCCGAGGGAATCGAGTGCCTGATCCCCGACGCGATCATGGCGGCTCAGACCTGGCATCTCAACCGCGCCATCGGGGGCATTCGTGTGCAGGTGCGCCAGTCAGACCTAGAGCGCGCCAAGCAGATTCTCGAACAACCGGGGCTATCCGAGGATGCTGCCCTCGCGGCCACCGCGGAGAACCAGGCGGAACCTACCCCCGGAGAACTGGCGAGCCCTGAACCAAATGGCCAGGGCGACGACGGCTCTATCAGTGCCGGTGACCGCGCGGCCTATCGCTCCATGCGGGTGGCGCTGGTCAGCCTGTGGCTGATGGGTTTGGTTCATCCCTATTCGCTTGTCCTGGCCGCGCAGGCACTGCGGCGCAAGGACCTCACGGCCTGGGGCCGCCGCCGTGCCGTCATCGCGCTCGTGGTCAGCTTGCTCGGGTGTGTGGTGCTTTCGCTGCTTGTGGCGCGCTTCCTTTCGCGCTGATTTCGGCGCTCTAGAACGATACCCGCGGGCCGAGATCGAACTGCAACAACCGAACTCTCTAACGACGGAAGAGCGTGTATCCGGCCCACAGGGCCAGCGCGGTCGAAACGGCTAGGGCCACGCCCGCCACGATCCAGGGGGTGCGCGACTGGCGGGGATCGGTGGCTTCGCCCGAGCGCCGAATCATGTCCGCGGCTGGCATCACTGGCACGCCCACCACGGGCGTGAGCGCGCGCGAGAGGGTCGTGGCGGGCAGCAGGGATTCAATGGCGCCAATCAAGGACTCGACACTGCGGAAGCGATCCTTGGGATCCTTGGCCATGGCCCGCTCGACCACGGCGATGACCTCGGGCGAAAGGTCGGGGCGGTACGAAGCGATGGGCCGCGGCTGCTCTTTGCTGATGTGATCAAGCAGCGGCACGCCTTCTAGTCCCTGAAATGGGCGATGGCCCGACAGCGCCTCGTACAGCACGGCCCCGAATCCGTAGACGTCGGTGCGGCGGTCGACCATGCGGCTGCCACTCGCAAGTTCCGGGGCCATGTAGGCGGGCGTTCCCATGGACTTTCCCGCCAGGGTCAGGTCGCTGGTATCCCCTGATGGCTGCATGATTTTCGAGATGCCGAAGTCGAGCACCTTGGTGGTGATGTACTCGCCGTCCGCCGACGTGCAGAGGAAAATGTTGTGCGGTTTCAGGTCGCGGTGAAGAACGTGATGGGCGTGGGCCGCGGCGACCCCGCGCAGCGCCGGCAATAGGAGGGAGAAGGCCTCATCCGGCTCCAGCAGTCCCTGGCGTGCCAGGCGATCGCCCAGCGGCTCTCCCAAGAGCAGCTCCATGACGATGCAATCGCGGCCTTCGTGGTCGAAGACATCGAACACGCTGACGACATTGGGATGGTTGATACGTCCTGCGGCCAGGGCCTCACGCCGGAAGCGCTCGCGCACCTCCGCGCTGCCGGCCAGGGATTGCAGGATCATCTTCAGGACCACGCGTTTTCCCGTGCGCTTGTTCACCCCCGCCCACACCGCCGCCATACCGCCGAGGCCAATCAGCTTCTCCACGCGGTACTTGTGATCCAGAATCTGTCCGGGCCGCAGAATCGTTTCCACGCCCGGGGTCTTGCCGTTCTTGCCCATGCCCACGTTTGCCACCTCAAGGATGTTCCTGAAGTCAACACCTGACAATCCATCTTTAGGCCCGATTCCCTATCGGAATGGGATCCGACTACACTAGGCGCCATGTCGGTACGGCTCCTGCGCGGAAGGCTGCTTGCCAAGTTGCTGGTGGCCATGCTCGTGCCCGCCATCTTCGCCCTGGCACTTTTCGGGGCCGCGGCTCACGAGGTGGCGCGGCGGGTGCTTGAGCAAGAGCTAGGGCGTCGGCTGGCCACGGCCGCGACCTCGGTGGCCATGCTGGTTTTGCCCGAGCAACTGTCCGCCATCGGCGCAGGCGATGAATTGTCGAACACCTACGCCAACCTTCGCCACCGGGTCGATCAGGCGCGCGAGCGTCTGGCGGTGCGCAGGGTTTTGTTGGTGGCGCGCGATTTGACGGCGCGGGCCGACAGCGAGAACGCGCTACCGCTCGGCGCGCAGGCCCATGAACTGGGCGCTGATGCACTCGAGATCGAAAAGGCTGGCACGGGCCAGGCCACGGCTTCACCACTCTTCGTTGGCCGGGACGGCGTGCCTTACAAGCGCGGCTACGCCCGCGTGGGCGAAACCGGCTTCGCGGTGGTCGAGGCGAGCGCGCAGTACTTGGACGCGTTGGCCGTCTTCCGGCGCTGGCTGGTGGTGGGCGGCATGGTCGGGCTTGCCATGATCGCGGTGCTGGCCACTTGGCTTTCCCGGCGCATGACCGGGCCGCTCGAACGCCTGGCGACCGCCGCTGAACGCATCGGGCAGGGCGACCTGGCGGGCGCGGTGGTGGTGGAAACGCGCGACGAGATCGGCTACCTGGCCGAGCGCCTGGACGAGATGCGCGCGGCCTTGCGAGCGCGCGACGAGCGCATGCAGATGATGCTGGCTGGGATCGCGCACGAGGTGCGCAATCCGCTTGGTGGTCTCGAACTCTACGCGGGCTTGCTGCGCGAAGGGCTGGCGGATCAGCCCGAACGGCTGGGCGAGATCGCGCGCGTCGAGCGCGAGATCGGCTACCTCAAGAACGTGGTGTCTGAGTTTCTCGATTTTGCCCGCCGGCCACCCCTGGCGGTGGAGGCGTTCCCGGCTGCGGCGCTGCTTAACGAAATCGCTGAGATTTCGCGTCCGCTGGCTGGCGGTCCGGTGCTTTCCGTTGCGTGCGAACCTGGCCTGGTGGCGCGGGCGGATCGAACGCAGCTGCGCCGCGCCCTGCTGAACCTGGCCAAGAATGCCATCGCGGCCGCCGGCAATTCCGGGCGAGTCGTGCTGGCGGCGCGTGCCGAGGCGAACGCACAAGCGCGCATCGCCTGGGAGATTCGTGACAGCGGGCCTGGCGTGCCCGACGAGATCCGCGACAAGATCTTCACGCCTTTCTTCACCACGCGCGAGCGTGGCACCGGGCTTGGACTGGCCTTTGTCGCCGAGATCGCCCGCGAGCACGGCAGCGTCGTCAGCGTGAATCGCGGCCCCGAAGGTGGCGCCCGCTTCCACTTCACAACCGCGGCTAGTGGCGTACCAGGCTGAGCACGATTTCGAGCAGGATGAGCAGCACCACCGTCGCCTCCAGCAAGAACAGCCGGCGGTCGCGCGCCACATCGGTGATGACTTCCAGGGTGTCCTGCACGGCTCGCAGTTTGAGTTCGAGCGATTGGTAGCGATCCACCAGATCGAATTCCGAACGTAGCTTTTCATAGATGCGATCCGCGCCGGGATCGTCCCAGGCGGCGTCGGGCTTGTCGAGTAGGTGCAGGATCGAAAGAACCTCGCTGCGCGTGCCCACCGCGGCGCCGATGAACTTGTGCAGATGGGTGGTGCGCATGGGCATGGTGCCAGCCCGCTCCAACTCCGCGCCCAGCTTGTCGGTGGTGACGAACATCTGGTCCACGATGCTCTCGTAGTAGTCCATGGCCGCGCTCTGCGCGACGGTCAGGGCCACCACGCTGGCGCGCTCGAAGGTCAGGACATCGACCGTCAGAACGCCGTTGTCGATGTCGGGGCGCACCTCAGGCATTTCGCGCACGCTGAGCTCTTCATTGAGCACTTGCGCCTTGGTCAGGCCTGGCCTCGTCTGTCTTAACCGGTTCAGCTCCGATGCTCGAACCCCGGGCGCGACGTCGAGAAAGACCACGGCACCAAAGGGGTAGATGAACACCGTGCCACCCGAGGCGGGCTGAAACCACAGGTCACGCGGCGAACGCTTGGCCTCGGGGTAGGCGCCCGCCAGCTCTTTGAGTGGAAGGTTTTCCACGAAGGCGGTGGCGAAGAAAGTGTGGATGCGGCCGCTGGTGTTTTCGGGCATGGGCGTGAAGCAGTACGACGAGGAGGCCACCCTAGGATAGAGCAAAAATGATTGCGTTAGGGCGCGGAAATCCACGCCGGCAATGGTAAAGAAAGACCGTGGATTTAGACCTGACGGATGCACAAAAGGCCCTTCGCGACCAGGCCCGCGACCTCGCTGTGCGCGAGATTGCGCCCCATGCGGCTGAGATCGACCGCCAGCAGCGCTTTCCACGGCAAGCCATCGACTGCCTGGCCAAAGCCGGCATGCTGGGCGTAACAGTTCCCAAAGCGCAGGGCGGGATGGGGCTCGATACCATCGCCTGCACGCTGATGATCGAAGAGCTGGCCAGCGCCTGCGCCTCGACCGCGGCCATCGCGGCGGTGCAAAACCTGCTTGTATGCGAGCCCATTCTTCGCTTTGGCAGCGAGGCGCAGAAGCGCACCTGGCTACCTGGTCTGGCCAGCGGGGACAAGCTCGGTTGTTTTGCCCTGACCGAGCCCAGCGGTGGCTCTGATCTGGATGCCCTTGCCACGGTGGCTCGGCGTGAAGGCGATGCCTGGGTTTTGCACGGGACGAAGAGCTTTGTGACGGGTGGCGCCGAATCCCAGCTGGCCCTGGTCTTCGCCAGTACTTCCTCCGGGGACAGGACCGTCTTGTCGGCGTTCTTGGTTCCCACAGACACCGCCGGAATCTCGTTCGGGCCTGCCTACGACAAGCTGGGTCTGCGTGGCGCTGTGTCCGTCACCATGACTTTGGCGGATGTGCGGCTTTCGGGCAGCGCGCTGCTCGGCGTCGAAGGGGCCGGCCGCGAGGTGCTTCGTTTCGCCACGGAGGGGGGCCGCATCGGCGCCGCCGCCCTCGGTGTGGGCATTGCGCGAGCGGCCTTCACGTCCTCGACGCGCTATGCGCTTGACCGGCGAACCAAGGGGGCGCCCATCGCCGAACACCAGGCCATCCAATTCAAGATCGCCGATATGTCTACGCAGATCGATGCCGCTCGCTTGCTCACCTGGCGGGCCGCGACTTCGCGCGACGCCGGGACTCCGCTCGGCGCCCAAGCCTCGATGGCCAAGCTTGTCGCCTCCGAGGTCGCTAGCCGTGTGGCCAGCGATGCCGTGCAGATCCTGGGCGGCAACGGCTGCCTGGCCGACTTCCCGGTCGAACGCCACTTTCGCGATGCCAAGGTGACGGAGATCTACGAAGGCACGAGTGAGATCCAGCGACTGGGCATTGCATCTGTTCTGCTAAAGGAATAAGACCGCAGTGTTTCCCCGGAAACCTATGATGCGGAGGGTTAGGCAATGAAGCTGATCGCGATGTTGTTTGCCATGGGAACCTGTTTTGCGCTGGGCGCATGCGCTACGAGCGGTGCCGGCGAGGAAGGTAATGCCACTCCCAGGGTTGTGCGCGGAGACGAAGATATTCGCATCGACACGGGTGGTATTCCGCCCGACAAGCAGGCCGATATCATCCTGGTCTTGCAGCAACGGGATGCCTCGGCGCGTAGGTGCTACCAGGACGAGCTCAACGAGAAGAAGACCCGTGACTTCAAAGGCACGGTAAAGATTCTGCTTTCTCTTAATACCAACGGCTCTGCGAGAGCCGTGAAGGTTGTGGGCGGAACGCTCAACAACAAGGACGTCGAAGCCTGCTTGGTTCAGACGGTCAAGGAATTTGAGTTTCCGAAGCTCGACCGCGCCGGCGACATTCAGTACGACTACAAATTCGAACCCCAGTACTAAACAAATTCGAGACACCAATCGAAGTCATAGGAGGGCCCCTACGCACGAGTTGAACTGAGCAAGCATTTCACCCTGTTGTTCTGAGACAGAAAAAATGTATAATGCCTTACGAAGTATGAGGCGACATATTCTTCTCCTGACAGGGTTGCTCGTGACGCTCGTGCTGGGCTGCGCTTCCGAGCCAGAGATTCGCAATAGTCCGGGGAAGGATCGGCACGCAAGACGCGCTCGAACCTCGGGATGGGCGACGGGGGATGTTTCGGGGGACGACAAGTCCATGGGCATGGAAATGTCCATCGGCGTGCTGGACGAACGCGCCGTGGATCGGGCCATCAAGCCCCACCTGGGTGCCATGTCTGCCTGCTTTTCCAGGGCCGGCGACGCACGCAAGTACCTTTCCGGGCAGATCGTCATGCGTTTCATGGTCGCCGCCAATGGCCAGGTATCCGATGTTCAAGTCATCAAGAACGGTCTCGGCAGCTTTCCCGTCGAGAACTGCCTGGTGGGCGAGGGGAAGCAAATCGCCTTTCCTGCGCCTGAGGGCCGCAAGGGCACCGACTTTGAGTATTCGATGACTTTCCAATCCACCGGCGAGCGCAGCGTGATTCCGTGGAGCGGCGAGGAGCTGGCCAGGCGCTTGTATGCCATCTCGACGGGGCTCGCGGGTTGTGGGGCCATTGGCGTCGCGGATGTGGATGTCATCGCCTACGTCGAGCCGGGCGGGTCGGTGGGCTCGGTGGGTTTCGCCTCGGAGGGTTCACTGGATCCGTCGGCCGCCGATTGCGCGGCGGCGCTCATGCGCAAGGTGCGCATCAGCGATGCCCCGACAGCCGCGCATTCCAGCATCGTGCTGCGTGCCACGTTTCCCATGACCCTGGCCTTTGAACGCCCGCTCGGGGTCTCCAGTCGCAAGCTGAGCAAGCAAACCAAGCGGCGCTAGCGGGATCCGTCGCGGGTCAGGGGGTGCGCATACGCGCAAGCGCGGTCCGGGTCAGGTTGCCGACCAGGTTGAGCAAGCGCTGCAATTCGGCAGTCGAGACCTCGATGCGCGTCCGCAGGGTGTTTCCCTCGCGCGAAAACTGGGCGCGGCTGACGAGCGACGAAAAACCAGTCAAGAGAACCGCTGGGTTGGTAACGATCCTGCGCTTCCAAGCCGGCAGATCGTGCTCCCACCGGTCCGCCTCGGCGGCGGTCTTGAACTCAGCCAGGATCTCGATGAAAGGCGTCTCCGCGCCCACCACCAAGGTCAGCGATTGCGGTGGCGGGCCCGCGTCGCCGCCGACGGGGGAAGGTGGGCTGTCATCGTTGGCGCCGCGGGTGGAGGGCACGACGACGTTTTCGCTGCCGGGCGCGACGAATAGATTTGAGGCGGTCATCATGAACGCGGCGTCGTCGGGCATGGCGCTGTCTTCGGCCTCGATGCGGGCCGCTATCTCTCGCCAATTCGGCCGGCCGGCGGCTTTGCGTGTTTCCCCGCCGCTTGCCTTCGCGTCTGCGCTGCCAGCATCAATGCGGCCAGCAGAGATGGGTGGAGCCAAGACATCCCTGCCCAGCAGCTGCGCGGCATACGCGGGCGGCGCCATGATGGCCAGAGCCGGCATGGGCAGCGCCAGAATACGGTCGTCGCGATCGCCGCGATCCACTGCCCCTGCGCCCTTGTCCTGCTGGCGGATCCCGACCGGGCGCCCTTCGATAGTCCGCCAGGTGATGGGTTTCTTCGCCGCCCTGGCCCCGCGATCAAGCGCCGCCTTGAACGGGACGTCCATCAGGTGGTGACGCGCGGCCAGGAACGTCACCGCATCGTCCGTTGGGTTGGGCGTCGCAATGAGCAGGGAATCGAAGTCGCGGTAGAGATCCAGTCCCGTGCCGTCGATGAGGCGGTGGCGGTCGGGGAGCTGAACCAGCAGGCGATCCACTGCCAACATGGTGCTCTCGCTGTCGGGCGATGCCCGCAGTCGATCCAGGCGTAGCAGCGCGATCAGTCGCGAGCCCTCGGGACCGTTGCTACGTAGATCGCCGGGCCGGCGGCGGCCTCCGTCGATACTGCCACCTCCGTCGTGGGGCGCGGTCTTGGCCACCACGCCGGCATCGCTCTTGGGTTCGGGGGCGCCCGCATCGGGCGCGGATGGAACCGTGACACCGTCACGCGCCGAAGGGACGCGCACCCTGGGCTTGCGAACGCGAACGGGCGGCTCGTCCGCGGCCACCGGCTGTTTGTCGGGGGCAGCGCCCAGAGGAAGATCTTTCACCACGTCGATGGCGATGGGCTGCATCTTGACCGAGGGCACGAGCGAGAGCGTGCGCCACAACCCAACCCCTGCCGCGACCGCAACGGCACCGAGGTGCACGGCTAGGGAAACAGTCAGAGCCAGCAGGATGCGGCGCATTTCAATGAGAATAGAACGCCGGGCAGGCGGCTTCACGGATTCATTGGTCGGGATACAAGGCGCGGATACGAGCCGCGGTGACCGCCGCATGAGGCGCGACACCCGTGGTAAGCAACGCACCTTCGCGGGGGCGGATTTGCGTGATGTGGGCCAGGCTGGCGGCCAGGAAGATCTCGGACACGCGTGCCTCCAGGGGCGGGCTCTTGGTGGCGTCGAGCGAAACCACGATGCCATCGGGCTTAAGCGCGGGCAGGAGTGCAAGGATCAAATCCCTCGCCGCGGGCTGTTCTTCGATATCGACCAAACTGTCCACCAGAACCGTACCCACCGAGCCAGCGGCCAGGGGAACTTCCGAGGCGGCGCTCACGATGGTCAGCGGGAGCCCGAGCTTGCGTGCTCTGCGCAGCGCACGCACGGCGGCGCCGTGCTTTTCCGCTTCAACCAGGGCCAGTACCTCGAATTCGGTGGCCAAGGCTTCGGCCAGCCACAAGGCCGACAGCACCACCACCGGCGCGTGTTCGCGCACGAGGTTGCACACCCGGCCGAGCGTTGCTGGGCTGCCAATGGCTCCTGACAACAAGGGGCCGCGCATGGCGCGCACTATAGGAGGCGCACGTGGCAGGCGGCAATCGCTATTCGGTGTTCACACGAGACGGGGCAGATTCGGCACGTGCCTGGTAGATTGGCAAGCATGTCCTTTTTGGCGGATCTTGACGCCTCGGATGCTCGTTTGGGTGGCAAGGCGTGTTCGCTTGCCCAGTTGACCCGGCACGGACTTGCGACGCCGCCGGGGTTCGCGGCCACGGGTGAACTCTTCCGCGCCCTTTGCCCAAACGTGCCGGTCTTCAATCACCTCGACCAGGCAGTGCTTGCCACCCTCGATGGGCTGCGTGCGATGCTCATTCGGGCTCCCTGGCCAGCGGGTTTTCGCGACGAGCTGCACGCGCGACTTGCTGCCATCGGGGCGGCCAGCTTTGCCGTGCGTTCATCCTTCGCCAGCGAGGATCTTCCGGGCCAGCTCGCGGCGGGCGTCTACGAGTCGTGCGGAAATGTACCGCAGCCGGAGGTGGAAGGGGCCATTCGGCGGGTGCTTTGCTCGGCGCTTGCGCCTGGGGCTGTGGCCTACGCGCTGGCCCACGGGCAGAATCCGGCCAGGGATCCCGTGGCCGTGCTGGTGCACGCCTTTGTAGTTGGCCAGGCCGAGGGGAGCGCGGCCTTCGCGCCCGAGCGAATGGCCAAGCCCCTGGTCACGCACCGGCGTGGGCAGTTGGCGGCCGAGGCCGAAGCGTTGCTTGAGCGAAACTTGGTCGTTCTCGCGGCAGCGCGCGGGCCGACAGAAATTGAATGGGTTTTCGCCGAGGGCCGCGTCTTCTATTTACAGGCGCGGCCATTCGACGCGCCCGCGCCTGCCGTGCCCTGGATGGGATTTGACGAACTTGCCGGCGGAGCAGCCGCGCGCGCCGCGTGGCGCTGGGACGTGGCCCACAATCCCCTGCCGCTCTCGCCGGCCCAGGCCGGGCTGGTTGAACTGGTGGATGCGAAGTGCTCGGTCGGTATTCGCCAGCGCGTGCTGGGGGGCTACCTGTTCTACACGCGCGACGAAGGCCTGATCCCGCCGCCCATCGCGGCCGAGTCCGCGACGGAGTTCTTCGCTTACTTGCGTTTCGAGGTCGAATCCCGCCTTGCCAGCCTAGGAAAACAGCCCGACCTGGAAGCGGCCTTGGCACTGTTCGTGTTCGCCTACGAGCCCATCTTCGGCGTGCTGCAACCAGCGCTGCGACTGGCACACAACAGTCTGCGTGCCTTTCTCGAATCCCATGCGCCAGCCGCGCTCGCCTTGCTGCCTGCACTGCGCTCTGGTGTGCCTTCCATGGCCAGCGAGCGGCGAGAGCAGGCTGCGAAGATCCTTTCCACAGGGAGACAGGATGACAGCGCTCGCGCCGAGTTTGTGGCCCACTATCTGGAACTTTTCGGCGACGAGGCGCCCATCTGGGACGTGTGCGCGGCAACCTACGCCGAGGCGGCCGGCACCTTCTTGCCCGATTCCCCCCCACGCTCCAGCGAGCTTGCCCCGCCCGATCGGCAGGCTGCCAGCGCCCAGGTGCAGGCCATGCTGCCGGCGGATCGCCATGGGGAATGGCGCCGCCTTTTGGATGTGGCACGCACAGCCGTGGCGCTGGGAGAAGCTGACGATTGGCTCTACGCCCGCACGCAGGCCGCGGTTCGCCGTGCCCTGCTCGGCGTGGGCGAACGTCTGCATCTTGCGTCCCGGCTGGCCGAGGTCGCGGATGTCTTCTACGTGCCGTTCGACTTGGTTCGCAAGGCCGCGCTGGGCAGCCTGCCGTCGGCGGATTTCGTTGCCCTTGCGGCTGCGGGCCGGGCGGCTTGGCAGCGCGCACGTGGTCTGCCTCCACCCTTGCCCGAGGCGATGGACGCCAAGGCAGTTCGCGGCGCGGGAACCGGTGGCAGGGCCATTGGCCGCTTGGCTTGGCATCGTCCCGGCCTGCATGCCAACGCGGCAGACACGGTTCTGGCCGCGACAACCCTCTTGCCCACCGAATTGCCGCTCATCAGCGCCATTGCCATCGTCACCGAAACCGGTGGTCCACTCGACCACGTGGCGGCGCAGGCACGCGAGCGCGGCATTCCGGCGGTGGTGGGCGCGCACGGCGCGTCCTCGCTATTTGCTGACGGCGATCTGGTGCTCGTTGATGGCGACGCGGGCTTGGTCATCAGGTTGTCGTGAAAAGGGCACTGCAAGGGTTTCCGTTTCAGCGACTCGGCCGTTTGGCCTCGTGGAACCAGGCCCGGGAGTCCAGCATACGGGCATGCTGCTCGTCGGGCGCGTGGCGCGTGCAGGTCGCCAAGTCGGCGCTTCCGGCGCTGGCGCCCCAGCGGATCTCGGCGCAGTCGTTGGGGTTGTAGGCCATTTCCAGGGCGGGACGGCGGGCCAGTATATCGGCCACGGTCAGTCGGAACACGGAGCCATCGCTGCGCCGGTAGTCGATGGCGCGCTCGCGGATTTGCTTTTCGTGCAAGGCCTCGATCTCGGCACGCACCTCGGCGGGCTTGCGACCGCCCAGCACGAACAGTTCCGGATGATCCTCGATCCGCGCGGGCAACCCCGTGAGCACGCGCAGGGCGATGAGCAGGCGCATGTCGCGCGACGGGGTCGCGTAGTCTTCCCACGGTCCCACGGTTTCAAAAATCTTCGGTCCCGTGGGCATGGGCACGACCGGGTTGTTCTTGTCGTGCATGTAGCGCTCGCCATTGTCCACGGAACCCAGACGCGTGGTGAGCTGTTCGACCAGCGCGTTCATGGTTTCGGCGTAGGCCGCGCGCGCGTCCAGGCCGGTCGGATTGATGACCTTGGCCACACGGGCATAGAAGGTTTCGCGCTCGAGCTTGGCCTGCTCGACGGAGAACGGGGCAAAGCGGCGGTCGGCAGCAAGCGCACTGTTGGGTAAGGGCGCAAGAGTCTTGTCCTGACCACGGACGATGGGGCGAAACGTCTTGAATCCTGGCCCAGCGCTCTTGAGGTCGCTGGCAAACAGAAAGGTTCCCTCCCAGAATCGCTTGCGCCCCACGGAGTTGTCGGGTTGACCGTCAACGGCGAAAAGAAGCCCGCCGTGCTCGGGCGTTTGAGCGATCCAGGCCGCGACCATGAGCACGTGGCCGTAGGGATCGGCGTAGATGGTGCCCGGCCGCAGGGCCGCGCGGGTCAGCGCCACCGGATAAAAATCCGTTTCGTCGTCGTCGAGCGCGGTGCGCGCGCTGCCTGAATGGACCCGGTTGGCCAGAATCTTCAGGAAGCTGCGAAAGCGCTCGAGCGCGCCGGTGCCGCGAATTTTTTCGTCGGCCTGCTCGTTGTGCAGGAGGGCCCCGCACTTGGGTGGGCGGTCGCTTTTGCCGCGGTCGCAATCGCGCAGGGCGAAGGGCAGGCCGATTTTCCACGCGAAATAGGCGCGCAAGTAGTAGGGCAGATCGGCGCAGTCGGGCACGGCGCGCGGGATGCCGCGGTTCTTGGCATCGTCTTCGCGCAGCCCAAGATGGCCCCACAAGAAATTGCGGCCCGGGTCGTGCAGCACCGGCGCCAGCGAGGGGAATCCCAGGGAAGCCTCGGCCGGTGCGTCGAACATGCGCTCGATCCAAGCGGAGAAGAAGTTCTCGGTGTTGCGGGTCCACTCTTGCGTGGCCCGCCACGCGCCGGGACTGTCGGGGCGAACGGGCGCAACCTTGAAGCCCTTGGCCGCGACGGAGATGCGACGGCAGGCGATGGCCTCGCCGTGCTTGGTGAGTTCGACCCGCACACTGCCGGCAGAGTCCGGTCGCAGCTCGGCGGCAAAGCTAAAGGGTGGACCGCCCCTCGTGGAGGTCGGCAGCTTTTCCGCGCTTCGGCCCGGTAGGGTGATCTGGATGTCGCCTTCGCGCACGTCCTCGCTGACCACCAGGATACGCAGGGGACTGCCCGCCGTGGGCGATTGTGGCGACCACCAAATGCGTGTGTCGCCCGGTTCGCGGCAGGCCCGTTCGTCCGCGCGCGCCGGGCCTTGTGTCAGGGTGGCGATGGCGGCGGCGGCCAGTGCGATGCCAAGAACTACGCGTGCCAAGGCGTCTCCTTCACCAATGGGTTGGGTGGTTGCGCCGCCTGATGAAGGTGCGCGCGCTGACCAGTTCGGGGTTCTCGAAAAATTTCACCAGGATGACGCCAGCGAAGAAGCCACCGATGTGGGCCCACACCGCAACGCCTGTCGAGGCCACGTGATGGATGGACGTCACTTGCGGCAACCCGGACAGCAGTTGCAGCCCAATCCACATCAGCAGAACGAAATAGGCTGGCAGCGACAGCAGGAAGAATCCGACGAATACGTGCACGCGCACCCGGGGATAGAGAATCAAGTAGGCGCCGAGCACGCCCGAGATGGCGCCTGAGGCCCCGACCATGGGCGCGGGCGAGGCGGGATCGATGGCGATCTGGGCAGCCGCCGCAGCCAGGCCGCACAGAAGGTAAAAGGCGACAAAGCGCGCGCGGCCCATGCTGTCTTCCACGTTGTTGCCAAACACCCACAGAAACAGGGCATTGCCAAGCAGGTGCGCCCAACCACCGTGCAGGAACATGGAGAGAACTGGCGTGAGGGTGTTGATGGGGTCGCGATCCACCACACAGTACAGACCCATGCCCAGCGGGACCGCGGTTCCGACCCTGGCTCGCTGGGTGATTTCCCCGGGCACCAGTCCGAAGTTGCACACCGTCTCGGACAGGCGAACGGGGTCCAGTCCTGCGCCCTGCACGAACAGCCACACCAGGCCCAGCGCCACGAGCAGCAGAACCGTGACGACGGGAAAGCGCAACGTTGGGTTGTCGTCGCTGATCGGAATCATGTGGCGTAAACTCCTGCCACCTTAGCACGACCCACATGGCTCCCATCGAAACGGTACGGTCCAAGGACGGAACGTCCATTGCCTTCGAACGCCGCGGCCACGGACCGCCGCTGGTGATGGTGCATGGTACCACCCTCGATCACACGCGCTGGGGTGGCGTGGTAGGCAGGCTGGCCGAGCGCTTCACGTTGCTCATGGTGGATCGCCGCGGTCGCGGCGCGAGCGGCGACGGACCCGTCTACAGCATCGAGCGGGAATTCGAGGACGTGGTTGCAGTGCTGGAGTCCACGGAGGTTCCGGCCTACGTGTTGGCGCATTCCTACGGCGCCATCTGCGCGCTTGAGGCCCTGCGCCAGACCGGGCGCATCGCCAAGGTCGTGCTGTACGAACCGCCCTTGCCACTGCCAGGACGGGGCCAGATCTTCGCGGCGGATCTTGGCCATCGGCTGGAAGCGTTGCTTGCGGCGGGGGATCGCGACGGCGTGGTGGCGACCTTCATGCGCGAGGTGATCCGCATGAGCGAACACGAAATCGTGAGTATGCGCCGCACGTCGAGTTGGGCCGTGCGGCTTTCCGCCGCGCACACCATTCCGCGCGAAGTCGCGGTGGCCAACACCTACCGATTTCGCGCCGAGAGTTTTGCCCAGGTTCGCGTGCCAGCGCTGTTCATTGTCGGCAGCCTCAGCCCGGCCTACATGCACGAGGCGACCACGATGGCCAGTGCTGCTCTGGCCGGCAGCCAAGTGGAATCCCTGCGTGGCCAAGGCCATGCCGCTATTGCCACCGGCCCGCGCGTCTTCCTGGAAAAGGTGCTGCCGTTTCTTGGCGTGAATCCGTAGAAGAATTCACCACAGAGGCGCGGAGAGCTGTGAGGTCGGAAAGGAAAGGGTTTCCAGATCCTGGATCCGAACTCGGTTCGTTCCAGTGCCCTCGGGGATCTCAGCGCCTCTGTGGTGAAAATCCGTTACGGCTTGGGTGGTTCGAGTACGGGGACAGGAGCGGCTGGTGCGGCTGGTGCGCCAGCGTCGGGGTTGGGCGCAAGCTCTTCGCGGTAGCCGAATAATTTGCTCTTTTCCGTGGGGGGCGTCAGTTTCACGGCGACCCGGGAATCGGTGAACGTATAGGCCCGCGTGTGGACGGGTAGAAAACCACTGGCCCGGATGATGAGATCCAGCGGTCCACTGTCGCGCGGCCGCTCCACCACCAGCGCGCGCGGCACAGGAATGGCGCCAAGATTTTTCCTGCCCCATTTGACCTGGGCTTTGCGCGGCGGAACTGTCTGGATGGTGATGTGCACGGTGTCTGCCTTGGCCGCCTGTGCTTCCGCGGTCTTGCCTGTCTCGTCAGCCAGCTTGGCCGCGGCATCCCTGCCATTCTTGCCCGCGGCCCAGCCCGCCATCGAGATAACGAAAACGACAGCGGCAGTCGCCACGGCGACCCAGTGCTTGCGGGCGAGCCTGTGCCAGGGCGTTGCCCAGTGCATTTGCGTTCTCATTCCTCACCTTCCGGTTTCGCGGATGCGCCGGCCCGGCCTTCGTCGGAACTGCGCACGGCCGGTGGCGGACCGGGGTACTTGGTTCCGGGTTTCGGCACATACGTCAGCACCGGCGTCTTGAGCGTGCCCTTGATGTCGCCTTCAAGCACGTCCACGGGTAGGGGCGGTTCGAGCTGGTAGGAGTAGCCGCGCGAGGGCAGCCTGATCTCGAAGACGTCGTCGCCAGCCAGAAACTGGCGCGCGAACCCCATGCCTTGATCGCCGAGCACGCGCATGGGCCGGTGGCGCAGGATGAATGAGTAGAGGCGAATGGCGATGTGGTTGGGCAGGCGGTGGCAGCCGTGCGAGTAGCCTTCGGAGCTGTAGATGGACAGATAGTCCGACGAGCCGTGGGCGCGGATACCATTGTCCCAGTCGGCTCGGCCATTCTTGCCCGGCTGGACGAAGTAGCCAGCTACCACGCCGTAGGCCGACAAATAGCCCGGACCAAGTTCGTCGTAGTTCACCACGCGCTGCCAGGCCCCGCCCACGTCCTTCATCTTGACCAGCGAGCGTGTGGGCGTGGATTCCGGCGCGATCCACACCGGACCTGCGACGATGTTGCGGATCACGCGCGGCCCGACGTCCGAGCCCTTGTAGCGGAAGTACTCGTAGCCGTCCGAGGCCTGCTCCGCGCGCCAGCCCCCGACGGTGGTACGCCAGCGCGCAAGCAGGATGCGCTGGTTGTTGTGCTTCACATACAGGTGAAAGCTCGGGTAACGCTTGCGTGGCTGCGCGTGGCGCACGCCCTTGGCGTCCCAGGGCAGGTCGTACCACACCTCGCCGCGGTCGATGACGATGGCGAGATCCATGTCGGGCGCGTAGTACTCGGGCAGTGCGGGCAGTTTGACGGCCACGCGCAGGCGGCGGAAATCAGCGGCGGGGTGGCGTTTAAAGAAAGCCAGCACGCCTTCCTCGCTGGCCAGACCGAGCTGTTCGGCCGCGGATTGGGTCAGTTCATCGACGAGGTTGCGCACCGGCACGGGCTTGCCCGCCTTGCCGGTGTAGGTCGGTGCACCCGATTTGCCCTCTACGCTGCCGTCTTCGAGCACGCCCGCCGCGGACACCACGCGCTCGCGCAGGACACGCATGAAGGACTGGTAGTCATTGGCCAGCGGTGGCCGGGCCAGGGCGTCCATGGTCTTCGAGCGCAGGTAGTTGGCTTCGTAGATCATGTTCTTCTGTTGAAAACGCCGGACCGCTAGGCGCATGGCTTCGTCGTACACGCCAGTGGCGTGGCGAACCCCGCGCTTGAACATGCCCTCGCAAGCTAGGCGCTTTTCCACCTCGGCCATGGCTGATTTTTCGGCCGTGCGGCGCTCGTAGGCTTTCACCTTGGCGGCGAGGGTCGGATCCTTCTGGGCCAGCTCGGCCAGGGACGTGACCTTGGCTTTCACCCGCGCGTCCTCGAGTTCGTGGCGCAGGCGGGCCGTGCGCTGCTCTTCCACCTTCGTCTTTTCCGGCGCCACGTACGCGATGGATTCGACCTCATCCACCTTTTCAAGGCTGATGGTGGCGTGGCAGGTCTGCTGCTCGTCGGTGAGAAAGCGTGCGCGCAGGACGCCCAAGGAGGGCGGAATACCGTAGAGTTCGAGGTGGTTCTTCTCGCCCGCCGGGAGTGGCTCGCCGTCTTCGTCCAGGGTGTCGTTGGCCAGGCCGAGGAACACACGGCGGTAGCGATTGTGAAGAACCGTGCCGTCGGCGGCGTGCTGCTCGGCGAAGATGAAGGGCGTCCAGTCGTCGCTGAAGTCAACGATGGTGTAGCCCGAGCGCAAGGCGGCCTCGGCATCGGTCCAGCCTTCCTTGCCGTCGTGGATGACGAGGGCTTGCCCGTCGGTGTACGCCGGTTCGGACACGGCGGCTGGATTGGGCGCAGGCGCGGGCTGGGGCTCGGGCGCAGCGTGGGCCGGCTTGGCCACGGTCGCGGGCGTCTGCGGCGGCAAGCCTTGGTTTGGCGCGGTAGATGGAGGCGCTTGCGTCCCAACATGGCAACCGAAGTTGCCGGCCAGGGCCGTAACAGCACAAACAAGAAATACTGATTTCATCGAGGTGTCTGGGAAACCTTATGCCCCAAATCCCAGGCACGCAAAGTATCGGTTTCTACGAAATGCGCGGTTCAGCCAAGGCGGCTTGCACGATGGCGCGGGCTTCGGCCAGGATTTGCGCCAGGTGTGCGTCACCGCCGAAGCTCTCGGCGTAGACCTTGTAGACATTCTCGGTGCCCGAGGGGCGGGCGGCGAACCAGCCGTTCTCTGCCACAACCTTGAGGCCGCCGATGGCTGCGCCGTTGCTGGGCGCCTTGGTCAAGATGGCGCGAATGGGCTCACCCGCCAGCGACGAGCTTTTCACCTGCGCTGGCGACAGCTGTTTCAGTTTCGCCTTTTCCGAGGGCGTAGCCGCCTGATCGACCCGGGTATAAACCGGCGCACCGTGCGCCGCCGTGATCTCCTCGTAGTGCTGGCCAGGATCCTTGCCCGTGGTGGCGGTAATTTCGGCCGCCAGCAGCGCCAGGATGATGCCGTCCTTGTCCGTGGTCCACACGGTGCCGTCGAAGCGCAGAAAGCTTGCGCCCGCGCTTTCCTCGCCGCCGAATCCCAGGCCGCCGTCCAGCAGGCCTTCCACGAACCATTTGAACCCCACCGGAACTTCAAGCAGATTGCGGCCGAGTGCGCTGGCCACGCGGTCGATGATGGCGCTCGACACCAGGGTCTTGCCGACGGCCGCTTGCTTGGACCAGTTCGGTCGGTGGGTGAAGAGGTAGCGGATGGCGACGGCCAGGTAGTGGTTGGGATTAAGCAGCCCGGCCCTGGGCACCACGATGCCGTGACGGTCCGAATCGGGGTCGTTACCGAACGCGACTTGGTAGCTGTCGCGCATCTTCACCAGGTTGGCCATGGCGAAGGGACTGGAGCAATCCATGCGGATCTTGCCGTCGTGATCCACGGTCATGAAGGCGAAGCGTGGATCGACGGTGGGATTGACGACCTCCAGGTTCAGCTTCCAGCGCTCGGCGATGGCTTGCCAGTAGGCAAGCGAGGCGCCGCCCAAGGGATCCGCGCCGCATTTGATGTTGGCGTTCCTGATCGCCTCGATGTCGATGACGTTGGCCAGATCTTCAACATAGGGTCTGACGAAATCATCCAGGCGCGTGGTCGAGGCCTTGAGCGCCGTCTCGATGGGCACGCGGCGCACGCCACGGTTGCCGGCGCGCAGAAGTTCGTTGGCGCGATCTTGAATCCAGGCCGTGACGTTGGTGTCGGCGGGGCCACCATTCGGCGGGTTGTACTTGAAGCCGCCGTCGGCCGGCGGATTGTGTGAGGGCGTGACCACGATGCCGTCGCCGAGGCCAAAGCGCTTTCCGCGATTCGCCTCCAGGATCAGGTGCGAAATCACCGGCGTCGGTGTGTAGCCGTCACCGCGTTGCATGATGGTCAGCACCGAGTTCGCGGCCAGCACTTCAAGGGCCGTGCGCTCGGCCGGCCGCGACAGTGCGTGCGTGTCCTTGCCCAGGAACAGTGGCCCGGTGATGCCTTCTTGCCGGCGGTACTCGCAGATAGCTTGGGTCACGGCCAGGATGTGTGCTTCGTTAAACGAACCCAGCAGCGACGAGCCGCGGTGCCCGCTGGTTCCGAAGCTGACCAGCTGCTCGATGTCCTCCACGTCCGGCTGCTTGGTAAAATAGGCGTCTACCAGGCGATCGACGTCCACCAGGATATCGGCGGGGGCGGGCTTTCCGGCTAGTTTGTGCGGCATGGAATGTCCTTCTAGGAAGGACCCTCTGGGGGACTCCTTCCCACGGCGCAGGTTACACGAACCGGCCCGAGAGTGAATGGCGATTGCGCCTGCCTACGCGCGGGTCAGGGCAACCACGGTTTCGACGTGGTAGGTCTGCGGAAAGAGGTCGAGTGGCTGCACCGCCGTGACCGTGTAACCGAAGGGACGCAGCTCGACGAGGTCGCGGGCCAGCGTGGTGGGATTGCAGGAGACGTAGACGATGCGCTCGGGACAGGCGCGGGCGATCCGGCGCATGACCTTGCCGCCGGCGCCGGCGCGAGGCGGATCGAGGACCAACACCTTGGGCGCGAGCCCGGCCGGCAAGACCTCGGCCAGCACCTTGCGGGCATCGCCCGCGTGGAAGGTGGGTGACGTCAGCCCGTTTTCCGCTGCGTTCCTGCGCGCGGCTTCAATGGCGGCCTCGACGATTTCCACGCCTACCACGCGCGCGCCCGCGGCTGCCATCACCAGACTGAACAGGCCCACGCCGCAGTAGACATCCACGACCTGGGCATCCTGGACGTCGCCGGCCAACTCCTTGACCACCTCCACCAGCCGCTCCGCCTGGGCCGAGTTGGTCTGAAAAAAGGTCTCCAGGTGGATGCGGAAGCGCAGCGAGGCGCACGTCTCGGTTATGTGAGCCTGGCCAAGCAGCACCGTGGTTTCGATAGGTGGCGCCGCGCCGTCGGGTGTGTTGCGGATGCTGCGCACAACGCCGGCGATGTTGGGCACGGCCTGGGCAAGGTGGGCCGCCATGGCCTGGGCTTCGGGGAAGTCGCCCGGGCTGGTCACGATGCCAAGGAGAATCTCACCCGTGCCGCGGCTTTGGCGGACGCAAAGTTCGCGCAGGAGACCTTGCTGCGAGCGCGGGTGGTAGCACGCGATGCTGTGCTCTTCGACGAACGTCTGCGCCGCCTTGACGATGGTCACGGCTTCGGGCGATTCGAGAAAACACTCATGCAGGCGGATGATGTCGTACCAGGCGCCGCGCGGATGAAGGCCAAGAATGCCGTCCGGATGAAAGGCGAATTCCATCTTGTTGCGGTAGTGGAATGCGTCCGGCGCTGGGATGATGGGTCGGATGGGAAGGTCTCGAAAACCGCCCAGACGCTCCAAGCTGTCGCGCACGGCGGCCGCCTTGGCCGCGAGTTGGGCTGGGTAGTCCACGTGCTGCCAGCAGCAGCCGCCGCAGCCGTCGAGATAATGCCGGCAGCGGGGGGCCACGCGATCCGCCGAGGCCTTCTCGATCGCGACGAGGTTGGCCTCGACGTGGCGGCGATGCACTTTGCGCACCTTCGCGCGCACGACTTCGTTTGGGGCACCACCGGTCACGAAGACCGCCAGACCATCGGCTCGGCCTATACCTTCTCCGCCATAGGTGAGGCGATCGACGGTGACAAGCAACTCGTCGCCGGGACGAGGACGCGCGCTGATCGGGGTGGGTGAACTCAAGACGGGGAAGTTATACACTTCGCCCACCTGGGCGAGCTACTTCAGCGAGACTTCGCCGTTCGCGTAATTGACGAATTTGCCTTTGATGATCTGGCCGACCTTGATGATGTACGAGTGGCCCTTGTTGAATCCGTTGTTGGTATCGAGGTCGTAGGGCTCCTGGAAGACGAGCTCTCCGGCAGGCGTCTGGGTCGAATACTGATCGACCAGGGTTCCGGGCTCTTTCTTGTCCATGAATTCGACCGTCAGCGGTCCCTTGGCCGGCGGTTTCTTGAAAACAGCGAGGAAGTTGATGGCCCACCGTTCTTCGTTCGCTTTCTTGGCGACTTCGGCGCCGGGCGCGTGGCTGGCAAGCCATTTGACTAGCTCTTCGCCTTCCACGTTGGGCGCCGCTCCGGTCAGGATCCAAACCTTTCCACCATGGGCCTTGGACGCAGCCACATTGGGATCGGCCGCGGGCGCCGCCTTCTTTGCGTCTTGTTTGGCCGCCTTGCCGCAGGAACCGTTCAGCGCGAGTTTCGGTGCGGTGTTCGCGGCAACCAGCAATGCCAGTCCAACCAGTAGTGTGTGCATCGTCGTCTCCTTCCGCCAGGTGGGAAGCCCGTCGCAACTTTCCCAGACGGGATATTCCGACGCCATCGTGCGGCAGTCAACAGGGCACTCGCTTTGCGGCCGAATTAGCCGAAGACAATGGTGCGGTTGCCCGACACGAGCACTCGACGCTGAAGGTGCAGCCTCACCGCCCGCGTCAGGACCTCGCGCTCCAGGTCGCGCCCGGCTCGCATCAAATCCTCAACCTCGTCCCGGTGGGAGACGCGCCGGACATTCTGTTCGATGATGGGCCCTTGATCCAGTTCAGCGGTGACGTAGTGAGCAGTGGCGCCGATGATCTTCACACCGCGCTCTTTGGCCTGATGGTAGGGCCGGGCGCCTGCGAAGGCGGGGAGGAAGGAATGGTGAATGTTGATGATCCGGTTCGGCCAGCGTCCCACGAATTCGGGCGACAGGATTTGCATGTAGCGAGCCAGCACCACCACATCGAGATCGAGTGAATTAAGCAGGTCCAGCTGCGCTCGCTCGGCCTTGAGCTTGTCGTCGCGGCCGACCGGGATGACCGTGAATGGAACCTCGAAGTGTTTGCACACGTCGGCCAGCACATCGTGGTTGGAGATGACGGTCACGATCTTGCCACCGAGGTCGCCGATCTGTTGGCAAAGTAAGAGGTCGTACAGGCAGTGCGAGGCCTTGGTCGCGAACACGGCCAGGCGTGGGACATGATCCGAGAAGGTCAATTCCCACTTGAGGTCGAAACGCCGCGCGAGGGCCGCGATCTCCGACCGGAGGTTCTCTCGCTCGATATCGAAGCCAGCCAGATCCCACACGAGGCGCATGAAGAACTCGCCACTGTCGAGTTCCGCGTGTTGATCTGCGTCAAGGATGTTCCCGCCGTGGGTGAACACGAAGCTGGAGAGGGCCGCGACGAGCCCCGTCCGGTCGCGGCAGTTAACAAGAAGGGTCGCGGTCACCGCTTGGTCAATTGGCATGAATTCCACCCGTCGCTCGCCTCGATACCCTGGTTGCCAAGGGAACACAAGAAAGTCAGGCCGCGCGGTCCCTGCCGTGCCTTGCTCGCAAGCTCCCTCTATTCCAGTTCGTTGATGATGAAGGGTAGGGTTTGCCCGGCCACATCGCCAGCGGTCGTGATGAATCCATCGCGTCTGAACTCGGACCCTATGGCGTTGCAGTCCAGATTTCCATAAGCCGAAGCCGTGAACTTGGACGCCGATCCCACGCCGGAACCTGCATAACCTGGAACGTAGCTGTGGGGGTCGGCAAGGGCGAACTTCAGTGCCACCCAGACGGGGTCGCTCGACCAGACTGAGCTACCACCTGGACACCGGGCCCCAATTTGACCGCAACAGTCCGGATTGTGCTCTTCGGTCGCGACGGGGCCTGGAAATTGCTTTGGAAGCGCCAGAGCCGAACCGTCGCCGGCAGTCCCAGTGAAATCCGTCATGAAGTAGGTCACCGAACCGGCCCACATCTTGTTGAGGTGGCCAACAGCTTCCGTGGTGCGAGACTTCTTTATGTACCGCGTGAAAGCGGGAATCGCGATTGCGGCCAAGATGCCTATGATGGCGACCACGATCATCAATTCAACCAAGGTGAAGCCGTGAGATTTTTGGCGCCGCATTGTTCCTCGAACGGATCTTGAAGCAGTATGCGTGCCACAAGCGACAAGCCCTGGTGCCATTGCCAGGAATCCCATGAATCGACTAAGGAAATGCGCAATGACTACGCGTCGATGGTTCTCGATGCTTCCGACGGATTTTGTCCCGCCCAGGCAAATACTGCCTAGCAATGGACAAAAACCGTCCCCCAAAATGAAAAAGCGGACCCCTTCCGGGATCCGCTTTCCAACCAGCACTGAAACGAGTGCTTGCTAGCCGCCGTTGCCGGCGTCCACGCTGCCGCCATCGACTGCCTTGACGGCATCGGCTTGCGGCGCATCAACTCCGCCATCGAGCGGCGTCTTGGGGCTGTCAATGGCCTGAACATCAATACCCTTAGGAGCATCAATGGCCTGAGGAGCTGTGTCGATACCCTGCGCTTGATCGACCGCGGGCGCGTCAGCGACCGTCGCGTCGATCTTCCCCGCGTCCAGCGCAACCTCAGGGCCCATGGGGGCGTCCGCGGCACCGGTGTCAACGCCGGGGGCCACATACGCGTCGGGCGTCTTTCCAACTTCTGAGCTCACGCCCGTGTCAACGGGCTTCGTGCCACTGTCGCTGCCGCAGCCTAGTGCCGCTAGCGAAAGCGCAAATACTGTAACTGCAAGCTTCCTCATCATCACTTCTCTCCTGGTTTGTTCTCTGCCGAATCGCTTTGGCGCGGCATACTACCGAAAGAGTTACAAATGTAAAACTTTTTCTTGATTGATTGGCCGCTAGGCCCATATGGATCCCTGCGCCAAGCTACGTCGAGACACCTGCAGAATCCAATTTCGAATGCCGCGACTGAAGACCTCCATTGTTGATGAATTGCGTCTTGGCATCGAGACGGCCGACGACGGTTTGGTAGCCGTCGGCGGGACACTTGATCCCGACATTCTGGAGAAAGCGTACCGGATGGGGATCTTTCCCTGGTCCTCGCACCCCGCGGTGAGCTGGTGGTGTCCTGACCCGCGTGCGATATTCGATCTGAACGCCTTCCAGGGTTCGCGCAGTCTTCGCAAGGCCGTCCGGCAATCTGGCTGGACCTTTCATCTCGATCGGGATTTTGAAGGCACCATGAGGCATTGTGCGGAGTCAACAGCCGATCGGCCAAGTACTTGGATTACCGAAGACTTTATTGTCTCCTATTGTGAGCTTCATCGGCGCGGGCTGGCCCATAGCGTGGAAGTCTACGAAGGCGACGAGGCCGTGGGCGGGCTTTACGGGGTGGCCTTGGGCGGATTCTTTGGCGGCGAATCTATGTTCCGACGGCGAACCAATGCCTCGAAGGCCGCGCTTTCGCATCTGATTTCCCATCTGGGTGCCCGTGGCTTCGTCTTGCTTGACGCACAAGTGATGAATCCGCACCTGGCCAGCCTGGGCGCGTGCGACATCTCGCGTGCCGAGTTCCTTCGCCGGTTGCGCAAGGCGCTTGCCCTGAAGGTTGCGTTCTGACCATGCTGCCGGTCTCCACCATGAAGCCGTCGCGCTCCCAGCGGGCATTTTCGGGCATCCTACTTGCCACCCTCGCGGTGGCCACGGCCGCCACGAGCGTTTGTGCGAAGCCCGCAGCGCGCGCTCCGGAGGCGGTTGAATTCCGTCTCAAAGTCGTCCGTGTGTATCCCCATGACGCCCGAGCCTTCACCCAGGGGTTGCTCTTTTTGGATGGCAAGCTCTACGAAAGCACGGGCCTCAATGGCCGTTCGTCGGTACGGCGGGTGGATTTGACCAGCGGACAGGTTGAGCAGGAATCGAGGCTGCCGGCGGAGTTTTTCGGGGAGGGGCTGGCGCGCGTCGGACAGCGCCTGATCCAATTGACCTGGAAGAACCGAAAAGCCTTGGTTTGGGATCTCGCCACTTTGAGCAAGGAATCCGAATTCGTTTATGAAGGTGAGGGCTGGGGACTGTGTTTCGACGGCCTCCACCTGGTCATGAGCGATGGTAGCGACAAGCTAACTTTGCGGAATCCCGGTACTTTCGCCAAGGATGGCGAAATTCACGTGCGCTTGGCTGGGCGGCCGCTGGCCAATCTCAATGAACTTGAATGCACCGGCTCCGTGGTCTACGCCAACGTCTGGCAGGACAACCACATCGCCCGCATTGACGCCAAGTCCGGCGAGGTTACCGCCTGGATTGATGCCTCTGGACTACTCGATTCCTCAGAAACGGCGGCGGCGGATGTCCTCAATGGTATCGCCGAGATGGCGAGCACCGGGCATTTGCTGGTTACGGGCAAGCTGTGGCCACACCTCTTCGAGGTCGAGGTTGTTCCTAATGTGAAAGGTGGGGTGCGATGATTCGACAGTCGAAATGCCGGATCAGGCGGAAGATCATTAATGCCAGCGTTGCACTCGCCGCGTTCCTTGTGGTTCTTGGCGCCGCTCCCGCCACCCACGCCGATCCAGGAGAAACAGGCGACGATCTGACCGTCTACGCGCTTACCTTCGGGCCAGGCGAGCATCCCTTTCTCAAATTCGGACACAACGCCATCCTCGTCCAACCCAGCGAGGGTCCAGGTTGGGTATTCAACTTTGGTACCTTCGATTTCGCCGACCCAGAACTCATCCCCAAGTTTCTGCGCGGGCGGTTCAAGTACTGGCTTTCAGTGGGCGGCGCAGAGCCTACGATGGAAGCCTACGCTGCGGAAAATCGCACGATCTTGTCGCAGGAGTTGGATTTGGCTCCGGCGCAGAAATGGGCGCTGTGGCAGGCCTTGCGCGAGAACGCGCGGCCAGAGAACCGCGCCTACCTTTATGACTACTTCTTCGATAACTGCTCGACGCGGGTTCGTGACGCCATCGATCGCGTGATCGACGGCCGCATTCGCTTGGCCGGTCAGGCGCCTGCGACGCGGTCGCTGCGGGCCCATGCGCTGCGCTCGGTGGCGGACTACTTGCCAGAGTACGTCGGCCTCTATCTTGGCCTCAGCCGTGCCACCGACCAGCCAATCGATCGCTGGGCTGAAACCTTCTTGCCCGAGCGGCTATCCGACCTTCTGCGCTCGGTGCGTCTAGCGGACGGTGGGGGCGATAAGCCCCTGGTCAAGTCGGAGAAGGTCATCTACCAATCCACGCGGCCAGCCAAACCGGGGCAGCCACCCAATTGGGCCATCTACTTCATGGTGATAGGCGTGGTGATCGGCGGCGTGATGGCGCTTCTGGGACGTTCCGCCCGGCGGCGAACCAGTGCGCGCATTCTTCTGGGTGGGGCCACCGCCGCGCTGGGCGGTCTTTGGGGGGTCTTGGGTATCATCCTGGTTTGCATGTGGGCCTTCACCAATCACAAGGTGGCCTACGCCAACGCCAACATCTTGCAGTTCGCGCCTTGGGCGATTGTTCTGCTCGGGTACGGCCTGGGAGTGATGCTCGGGCGGCCGGGGGCCACGCGCGTGGCCCGGACGCTGGCGCTTTCGGCCGCGATCTTTTCCGCGCTGGGGATTGTCTGCAAGGCACTGCCCGGACTGAATCAGGACAACTGGCCCTTCATCCTGTTGTCTTTGCCAATCTGGCTGGGCCTATGGACGGGGCTACGGGCGGTTGCGCGAACCCCGAAGTGACCCGACGCGAATGCGACATTGGCTGCATTTTTCCTGGCTGGAGTCTGCTGGGTTCGATGGTAAGGTGTCAGGATACGCACGCCCGCATCGGCTGGGGTATTACCTGTGAACACCCACCGAGCCTAGGTTAGAGCTTAGAAGTAAGGCCTCACAACCGCCCAAACCGAACGACCTCGCGCGAAGGAGGAATGTGCATGAACGACAACGAGGATTCCGTAGTCACTTCGCTGAACGAACTGCGGAAGCTCAAGCACGAACGCATCACTAGGCAAACGCACTCGCGTGCGGTTGTCGGCGCTGGACGCGTCGCAGCCTTGGCAGAAGATCCTGCCTCGGAGCAGCTGACGCCTCCCCCGATGCAAGTGTCCGGGCTCTCCTTGGTGGGGGGCCAGGCATCGTATTCGCCGCGTCCCAACGGTGGATTTGCGGTGGCAGCCCAGGGTGGATTTGCGCAGCCGGCCCATGGCTACGATCGCTATCCAGTTCAAGCCCCTCCGGTCATCCAGACCAAGACTTCCTATACGGCGGCCGTGGTCATGTCCGTGCTGCTGATTGGCGGTGGGGTCGCTGGATACATGAAGCTGCAAACCGACACGCAGGCGGTTCTTGTGGCCAAGGATGCGTCCCTCAGGCAGGCCGAGGAGGCTCGCAACAAAGCGGTCGAGCTGGCCGCCAAGTCGGATCAGCAGTCAAAGACGAACCTGCGTCAGTGCGAGGACAAGCTGAAGGCCACCTTGGCGGTTGCGCCCGCCGCGGCCGTGGCGCCCACGCCCAGCGCGCCCGTGGTTGAAAGGAAGGCCGAGAAGCCCGCTCCTGCGGCCAAGGTCGCCGCGCGCGCTAGCCACAAGCCGGCGGCCCGTCCCGCCCGGCGAACGGCCCAAGCTGAATCTGCCGCGCCGAAGTCCGCCGATATTCCGAATATCGCGAAGAAGAAGAAGATGGACGACGATCCGCTGGCTGGTCTGGGCAAGCTCTAGCAACCGCGGTTCGCGCGTAGCATCCGGCGGCGGCGGCGCGCTGCGTGGTTCGTTTTGTTGACGGGCCCTTGGTCATGTCCGACCCTGGGGCATGCTTCCCGCAACCGAGGAAACCGCTTTTTTCAATAGTTGCAAGCAAGCCCTTCTCGACGAGCACAGTGGCAAGTTCGCTGTCGTGTGCGGGCGAAGGCTGGTCGGGGTTCATACCTCCCTCGATCTTGCCCTCAAAGCTGCGGCCATCGCATTCGGGGATGGCGAGCTGACCGACGGTGCTCCGGTTCTGATCAACGAAATCGGCGAGCCGCCTAGGGTACGCGTGGTGGCCCAATCCCGCAGGCCTTTGCCTTGAGGTGTGTGCCCCCGAGCACAGCTTGACCAGGCTGGCGCGTGCGCCTCTGGCGGTACTACCGTTTGCAAATCCCTCCAGCCTTGAGTAGAAACGCCGTCGCTGGCTGCCGGTAGCAAGAGAGCGGGCTGGCCGGGAAAGGGAAATCATCTATGTCACGAGTCTCATTTTGGAGTTCGAACAAGCGTTCATTCGGAGGCCTCTACCTCGTAGCGCTTACTGGCCTCGCCCTGGGGTGTGTGGAACAAGCCGAGGACAAGCCCACCAAGGAGGACGAGGAGTTCGTCAAGAAGAACATCCTGTCCGCGCCACCTGCGCCTCAGTTCGTCGCGAACACGGATCTCGACGGCAAGTTGATCTACCTTGGGATGGACGTGAGTCCGAATCCCGTGGAAGCGGGCAAGGACGTCAAGCTGACCCACTACTGGAAGGTCGTCGCGCCGACCGGCGAAGGGTGGAAGATGTTCACCCATATCAGCGGCCCCAACAAGCAGGGCTTTGCCAACGTGGACCATACCCCAGTCAGTGGCAAGTACCCGGCGGCGCATTGGAAGGCCGGCGAGATCATCCGCGATCAGCACACCTTCCGACCTCCGGCCGGGTGGAACTACGACCACATGGAAGTCTACACCGGCATGTTCAAGGGCAACGAGCGCATGACGATCAAGTCGGGCGCCAAGGACGAGAACCGCGTGTTCTGCGGCAGCGTCCCCATGAACGTCAAGGCACCGCCGCCGCTCAAGCGCTACATCGTCACCAAGATCAGCAAGCCCATCAAGCTCGACGGCAAGCTCGACGAGGCGGCCTGGAAGGCCGCGCCCTCGACGGGACCGTTTGTGGACACCATGACGGGCAATCCCGCTGGCGTGGCCACCGAGGCCAAGTTGCTGTGGGACAACCAGAACCTCTACTTCGCCTTTGAGAATGCGGACACCGACGTGTGGTCCACGCTGACCGCTCGCGATGACAAGTTGTGGACCCAAGAGGCGGTCGAGGTGATGATCGATGCGGACGGCAACGGCAAGACCTACGTCGAACTGCAGGTCGCGCCCAACGGCACGATCTTCGACACCTATCTGCCGACCTACCGCAAGTACGAGGACAGCCTGGATCCCAAGCGCAAGCTCTACGACTGGAATTCCAAGCTGAAGGCCAAGGTTAGCGTCGATGGCACGCTCAATAAGCGCGACGATCAAGACAAGAGCTGGACCGTCGAGATCGCCTTGCCGCTCGCCGATGCCAACGGGCTCGACAAGCCAGGCGTGAAGGTTCCGCCCGCGGTTGGCGATGTCTGGCGCATGAACATGTACCGTCTGGATTCGCCCAAGGACAAGCCGCAGATCGCCGCCGGCTGGAGCCCGCCGATGGTGGGTGACTTCCACAAGCTCGACCGCTTTGGCGAGATCGTGTTCGGCGACGAGAAGGGCGAAGTGCCGGCCCCCAAGGCAGACGTGGCGAAGGACGAGAAAGCCGCCAAGGGCGACAAAGCGGCCAAAGGCGACAAGGCCGAGAAACCCGGCAAAGGTGACAAGGCCAAGGGCGACGCCAAGGCCGAGAAGAAAGTCGCTCCAGCCAAGAAGGACGAAGCGGCCAAGTAGTCGCACGCCCTGACCGAGCAAGGCCGCCAGGCATTCGCCGGGCGGCCTTTTCTTATGGGTGCGCTACAGTGGAAACAGTGATTCGGATGTTCAACACAGAGAACACAGAGGCGGAAGAGGAAGAAAGAATTTTCGGATCCTGGCTCCGAGCTTCTTCGTCCATGTTCTCTGTGTCCTCTGTGTTGAAAACCCTGGCTGTG
>Ga0302323_100000528_pt1 | contig 30506 bp, 31 predicted proteins | sample Fen_T0_3_FD_201950 | JGI IMG/M metagenome (GOLD analysis project Ga0302323, IMG submission 201950) | Peat permafrost microbial communities from Stordalen Mire near Abisko, Sweden - Fen_T0_3 | ecosystem: Environmental > Terrestrial > Soil > Wetlands > Permafrost | place: Sweden: Abisko...
AGATCGCGGTCGAGGCGCCCGGATGGCGAGGCGCGACGAAGGCGCATACTGCGGGTATGTAACTGAGGAGCAACGACGCCAGCCGGGATGCCTCGGGCGCGAGATCGATCGACTTAGCCATTCGCGGGCCCTAAGGCAGACACGCGTCCAGCGCCAATTGACCGTTCCGCAGACCCCAAGAATGCCGCCGCGGGCAGTCGGCGGCCCTTGGCTGAGTGAGTCAATTGAACACGATCGTGTCATTTGCGACCCCAACGACGTTTCTCATTCCCACGCCTCGCCCGCGGATTCGCCGAGAAGCAGCCGCGCTGCTTGCCGATCGCTTGTGGAACGCAGCTTGCAGCGTATCTCGCTCGTACAACGGCAACTGCGCGAAGTCACTGGGTCAAAGCCAAACCCTCAAGTGTGGAGGGGAGGGTATCTCTTGAACCTTTGCTCGCGATTGCTTGCGGCACGTTTGGAGTTGCACTCGGGGCCTAGCTGCCCGCCGGCAATTGGCTGCGTTTGCAGGACACTAAAAGGAGTCACGAAATGGCACAGTTCTCACAGAATCCCTCAAGCGTGGTCGCCCTCATCGCGCTGCTCGGCGCGTCTGCCTGCCACAAGACCGATGCGGTCGCGCCCACACCGAAAGCTAGCGCCGCGAGCACCAGCGCCGCGAGCGCCGAGCCGGTGACCGATGCGATTCCGGACCCAAGTATCAAAGTCGCGGTTACGACGGAGCTGAACAAGGACAAGAAGCTCAACCAGTCAGGAATCAGCGTCGTGGTTGCGGACGGCATCGTCCAGCTAACGGGAAAGGTAGACAACGTCCTTTCGAAGGATCGCAGCACTCGAATCGCAGAGGCCGTCCGTGGGGTGCGTTCGGTCAGTAACCGGCTAGTGATTTCGCCGGTGGTGCGGGCAGACCAAGACATCCAGCGCGACGTGCGGAAGGCGTTGCTGTACAACGCGGCGACCGCAAAAATGCCGATCCAAGTGGCGGTCAAGGGCGGAGTGGTGAGCCTCACGGGGACCGTCGCATCCTGGCAAGAGCAACAGCTCGCCGAAAGAATTGCCGACGGCGTGCGCGGAGTTCGCATGACCGAGAACACGCTGAGCCGGGTGAGCAAAGCGAAGCGCGTCGACAACGCGATTGCAGACGACGTGAAGAGCCGGCTTGCGTGGGACGTACTGGTCGAACACGACCCAGTCGCCGTCGCGGTCAAGGATTCCGAGGTCAGCTTGTCCGGTGCGGTCGGCAGCGCCGCGGAAAGGTCGCGGGCCGAGCGCGATGCTTGGGTCGACGGCGTGGGCAAGGTCGACGTGAGCGCGCTACAGGTAAGGTGGTGGGATCGCCCGGACAAGAATCTACGGGCATTTGCGGCCAAGTCGGACAACGACATCGCGGCCGCGATCAAGGAGGCGGCCTTCTACGACCCGCGCGTCAAGTCGTTCAACCTGAACCCGAGCGTCGTGAATGGCGTTGCAACTCTGACCGGCACGGTTGACACGCTGAAAGCAAAAATGGCTGCGGAGGCGCTCGCGCAAAATACCGTGGGGGTTGCCGCGGTGAAGAACGAGCTCGTGGCGCGCACGCAGGAGCCCATTCCGGACCGCGACCTCGAAACGCACCTGAAGGACGCCCTCATTTTTGATCCGATCACGGAGGCTCACGAGATCTTCGTCACCGTCAAAAACGGTAACGTCAAACTGACGGGAACGGTGGGCACATTCTTCGAGAGTGCGGAGGCATCGACGTCGCGAGCCGCCTGGCTGGAGTCACGAAGGTCGACGACGAGCTAAAGGTGCGCGAACCCGCGGTCCCGTACGTCTATTCAGCGTACCTCGACCCCTTCACGCCCTACGTCGAGACCTGGTATGTCATCAGCCCTCGAGCGACGGAAACGGATGCGGACATCCGAAGTCATGTCCAGGCCGAGTTCAGCTGGAGCCCGTTCGTTCGTCCGGAGGATGTGCACGTTGAGGTCCTGAATGGCAAGGTCACCCTCACAGGCACCGTCCAGACGTTTCGCGAGCGACAAGCCGCGGCGCAGAGCGCGTTCGAAGCAGGCGCCGTCGCCGTCGACAACGAAATCAAGGTTGGCTAGGACGTCAATCTATCGAGCAGGAGGCAATCGAGGCAATCCATGCTGCTGGAAGTGAGTCCCATCGACCAGCGCGGCACGCCTCACTGCGGCGGCGTCCCCTGCGCACTGCTCCGAGAGACAACACACGCCGTCGCTGAGAACGGTGTGACATTTTGGACAGCTCGCTGCTGAATTGATCGGCATTGCGCGTGATACGCCGACGGGGGAGCGCCTGGTCGCACGAGCCGCGCCAGCGCCGGGCGTCCCGTCGCGCTTCAGCCCCCCGGCGGACCGAACGCGCGGGGGACTAAACCAAGGCCCGAGAGTGTTGAAAGTGTTGAAGAAGAAGACACCCTGGCAACGGAGAGAACAAATGCAAATCCAAGTGAATACCGACCACAACACCGATGGGGGCGAAAAGGTGAGGGACTACGTTCGGGGCGTGGTCGAACATGCTGCAGCCCACTTCAGTGGCCATATCACCAGGGTCGAAGTACACTTAGGCGATGAGAACGGCGCCAAGGCGGGCGCCGACGATAAGCGCTGCATGATGGAGGCACGAGTCGAGAACCGCCATCCCATCGCCGTCACGCACCGCGCAGCAACGACGAACGAAGCCATCGCGGGCGCCGCAGGCAAGTTGAAGCGAGCGCTCTCGCACCAGCTCGAGCGTCTACATGAACAGCACTAAACGGACAGCACTAATTCGTCTCTAAGTCGGTCGCAGCTCGGCACATCTAGCGAGGGATCCAATGAACAACACAAGCGCAACAAAACGAGCCTACTCCATTCTAGTCGGCGTCGACTATTCGGAGGTTAGCGCGCTGGCGCTGACGGAGGCCGTGCTCTTGGCTCGTAGCCACGCGCAGAGCCACATTCACGTGGTTCATTCGATTCCCGGTGTGCCTCCACTCCGCGGAGGCATCGGTACCCCTGAGCTAACGACGGCCGCGGACCCGGTACCCCCTGCTCACGTCGACCAACCCAGCGTCAACGGGCCAGGCGATATGCAAGTGTTCGTGGAGAAGGTGCTCACCCAGCTCGACCAGCAAAAGACCGAGAGCAGGGCCCGTATTGATTGGACGACACACATCCGATCGAGCGACCCGACTCAAGCGATCGTCCAACTGGCGTCCGACATCGAAGCGGACCTCATCGTGGTAGGTACGCATGGGCGCACGGGTCTTTCGCGGTTCCTATTGGGCTCGGTCGCGGAGGGCGTGGTCCGCTTGGCGCCTTGTCCAGTCCTCGTCGTACGCCCCGTTGGCGCGGAGTCTGCGGCGGATGGTCCTAAAATCGAGCCGCCCTGCCCTCAGTGCCTGGAAGTGCGGCGCGCCACTGCGGGCGCGCAATTCTGGTGCGACCGTCACCGCGAACACCACCAGCGTGCCCATACTTATCACTTCACCCCGTTCCGCGAATCTCACCAATCAGGCTTGCTCCTTCACCCGCTGCCCTAGGCGACTGACGGCGCGCACATTTGCCTCCCGTTGCGCCCGAATGACACACCGCCCGCCTCGCTCGGCGAGACAAACGGCGGAAGAAGCGCTGGCCGCCATCTTGCAGAGCGGCTGGCATTGGGTCGCGTTCGCCATTCACCTTTAGCGCATCGATTCATAGAAACGACAAGCCAATCCCCACCTCGAATAACGTCCCTCGTCCCTCGGTACCGCCGACCGCCGAACCCACACCGCCGCGACCCTCGTGGCAAAACTGGATTCTACCGGCCGCGGTCCTTGCCTTCTTTGCGTACCAGCAATTCGCAGCGGGTCGTGCCCGCGCGGAGCCGAGCATCGGCTACTCCGACCTGTACCATCTGGTTGACCAGGGAAAAGTTGCGAGCGCGAGCATCAAGGGTCAGGTGGTTACCGGAAAGCTGAAGGGGGCACAGAAGGTCGACGGCAAGTCAATCAGCGCCTATTCCTCTCGGCTTCCGCCTCAAGAAGATCGCGACTTCATGCCTCTCTTGAGGAAGAACGAAGTCAAAATCGACGTGGACAGTGAGGAACAGCCGGTCTTCGTACAAATACTGTTGTCTGTCGCGCCGTTCGTCTTGATCATGGTCGCCTGGGGGTGGATTTCGCGCCGCGCGCAAGGAATGATGAGCAAGAGTCCGCTCGCTGGGATGATGCGAGGGCGGACGCGTCGCTATGAAAAGGAAGCACAAGTCGCAGTCAAGTTCGACGATGTCGCGGGGCTGGAAGCCGCCAAACGAGACTTGAGCGAAATCTCCGAGTTCCTCAAGGAGCCAGAGCGTTTTCGCCGACTGGGCGGCAAGGTGCCGCGCGGCGTGTTGCTCGTCGGTCCCCCTGGCACGGGGAAAACACTGTTGGCGCGCGCCGTAGCCGGTGAGGCTGGAGTGCCATTCTTCTCCATTAGCGCTTCTGAGTTCATCGAAATGTTCGTGGGCGTCGGAGCATCTCGCGTTAGAACGCTGTTCGAGGACGCGAAAAAAGTTTCGCCGTCGATCGTTTTCATCGACGAGATCGACGCCGTCGGGCGGTCGCGCGGCACGGGCATGGGCGGGGGCAACGACGAGCGTGAGCAGACACTCAATCAACTGCTGTCAGAGATGGACGGCTTCACGCGTAACGACCTCACCATCGTCATCGCCGCCACCAATCGCCCCGACGTGCTCGACCCAGCCCTGCTCCGTCCGGGTCGGTTCGATCGACGGGTACTGGTCGATCGACCGGAGCGCGCCGCTCGAAGAGCAATCCTCGCGGTTCACACGCGTGACAAGCCACTTGGAGCAGATGCGAATTTGGACTCGATTGCAGACAATACTCCTGGATTTTCTGGCGCAGATTTAGAGAATCTGGCAAACGAGGCGGCCCTGTCAGCGACTCGACGCGGAGCGACAGCGATCGAGGCGCAGGACTTTTCGGACGCTTACGATCGGATCGTGCTTGGCGATGTACGCGAGAGCAAGCTCGATACCGAGGAGAAGGAGCGCGTCGCCGTGCATGAGTCTGGCCACGCAACTCTAGCCCACTACACCGCGCACGCTGAGCCGCTCGAGCGTGTCAGCATCATTCCCCGCGGTATGGCGCTGGGCGTCACTCAACAATCGCCTGGGGTAGACAAGCACATCTTGACTCGCCCCGAGCTCGAAGCGCGGCTGAGTGTGCTCATGGGCGGTTACGCGGCCGAAGAAGTAGTATTGGGCACCTGCTCATCGGGGGCCGAGAACGATCTCAAGCGAGCCACCGAGCTCGCGATCAAGATGGTAGCGCATTTCGGCATGAGCGAACGTATCGGCCCCATGTACTACGAGCACAAGTCGGAGCATCCGTTTCTGGGCCAGACCATGGCCTCGGACGGCAGCACGAGCGACGCGACCGTCCACGTGATCGAGGAGGAGGCGCGCGCTCTGCTGACGAAGGCGTTGAAAGGGGCAAACGAAACCATCGCCGCGCACCGCGTCGCACTCGATTCACTGGTGAAGGCGCTGCTGTCGACCGAGACGCTCGAGAAGGCGGAGCTGCAGCGCGTGCTCGGGCCGTCAGCGAACCGCCGGCCTCACTTGGCTGCCTTGGCCTAGCGCTGGGCATCGACCTGCGACCAAGAGTAATCCTGGATACCCATGGCTCCTTGGCACGGCCGATGCTCTCGATGCAGCCAAGCGAACGGTCGACAATCGTGGGAATCGTGCCCGAGAGGCGCAAGGGCGCGGACATCGAGAGCGATCCCCTGAAGGCATTGATCCCTTCGAATAAGCTACGTCGTCAATTTTTCGCTCAAGACGCGAGTGCCGTCCATCGACCAGCCGCGCAGTAGCAAATAATCGACGCTGAGGTGCCATGTCAGTTTGACGTAAACGTTGAACAGGTGCGCGGGCGACCCCGCGATGGCGACCGTCGCGAGCGCTCGGCAAGTGCCATCGGCAGCACGCCGCGTGGCCAATAAGATCGGGCGGTTGCGCAGCGCCCGCAATACCAAGCGAACCTCGCCGCCATCGGCGCCGCGCGCCGTCACTAGTTGGCTTGCAGGTCCGTAGGCACTGAGCTCACTGGGTAGAAGCGGCTCGACTCGAGTGGGCCCAAGCTCCAACATGCGCCAATATGCGAAGACTGGCGCCCCGGGAACGGGAACGCACTGGCCGTCCACGTGGACCGCATATTGAACCTGATTCTTATTCTGACTCTTGCCGATGGTAAAAACGGATACCGTGTGAACTACGGATTTTGCTGACTCAGCCTGCGCCGCGGTCACGCCCATGATGACCGTCAGGATCAGGGCCGCAGTTCCGACGGTCATCCAGCTTTATCCGCGACCGCACCGGGCGGCAAGTGCTCCGGCAAATCGAGCCGCGCCACGCCGATGCGGTTGTCTGCCATTCCGTAGTACACGTCGAATCGATCCGGCTTTCCGAGGTCGTCGCGCCGATCGATGCCGGTCGGGAATACGACGTTTGCGATGGTCCCGTGCCGTTCCTGCGCAAGCTCTGGCGTCAACACGGGCTCTGGCGATCGATAGCGGATGGTGCGCGGGTGATCGTTCGAAAGGACCATCACCCCAGCCGAGTAACACAGTTCGCGAGTAGCGCTGCCCGGCTGCGAAATCTTGCTCACCCCGTGGTAAACGATGAGCCAGCCGTGCCGCGTCAAAATGGGCGGGGTGCCCCCGCCGATCTTCAGCGCCTCCCAGGGAGCCACCGGAGTCGCGAGCCGGTGATGGGAATTGAATAACCCGAGACGCGGCGGCTCGAGCTCGCCCGGCGCCATCGGGGAATACGAAATCCAAATGCTTTCGTGAGCGCGATCCACCCTACGCGAAGCGGACTGGTTCGCGGTTTCCTCAGGGCGGGTGCCCCGGAACAGGGGGCGATGGATGATGGCCAGCTGCATTTTCCCCGCGTGATTGGGAATGGTGACGGGAAAGAGGCTGGCGTCCTTGTTGTCCACGTTGACGAAGTCGACGCCGTTGTACGGCGCAAACGTAGCGAGCCCTAGCCGCGTCCAGTGAAATAAATCCTGCGAGATTGCCACGGCGATCCGTGGCCCGATTGCCGAGAACGCGGCGTACATCATCACGTAGCGATTGAGCGGTTCCAGAAACGTGATGCGCGGATCTTCACAGCCCCCGCCGCCGCCGGGGCGCAGCTCGTAGTCGGCTTCCGGCTCCAGCGCGATGCCGATTCGCTCGACACCGCACGGATCACCGGCAGCGTTGAAACGCACGCGCGCAATGCCAATGCGGGAGTAGTTGCCGCGCGCGACGAGCCGCGGAAATAGGTATAGCCCGCCATCGGGACCACGGATCGCCCCCGGATTCAGTGTGCCCTCCACCTCCTGAGCGTTTCCCGGTTCCGGCTCCATAATCATCCCGAGCCGCTGAAGCTGAAACCCGCTCATGAAGCCTTCAGCCCTGCGGCGTCCGTGGGCTGAGTGTCCGCCAAGCAGGCGATGATCGTTTCGACAACGCGCTTGGTTTCGTTCGGATCTCTGACCTGAATCGAAACGACGCCAGCTTGTTTGGCTGGATAGTCGTTTCCACCGGGAAACAACGCATCACCGACGAAAATCATCGCGTCGATGGAGATGCCGAGGGTGTCTCGAAGCTTGGCAATGCCGTAGGCCTTATCGATGCCCGGTTTGGTCACGTCCACCGATGTCGTTCCTCCGAGACGCACCGAGAACTCGGGCACGAGTTGTTCGAGCAGGGCTTTCATCTTCTGGCGCTTGCTGAAGTCTGGATCCCACTTCTTCTTTTCGTCGATGGGGGCGTGCTGTCCGAGCGCGGAGAACGTGATCTGGCTGCCACGGTCTTCAACCTGCGCGCCCCACGTTTTCTCGATTCCAAGTTGCGAAGAAGCGATGACCTGCTTGAAGGAACGGACGATCTTGTCCTTTTCGACCGCGCTGAAATCCTCCGAGTACAGCTTTTTCCAGCCTGATTCATAGCGATAGAACTTCGTGCCACAGGTCGGAAGCAGCGAGAGTTTTTTCAGCTGCTCGCCGTGCTCGAGATGGGTCAGTACTTGCTGTTCGAATTGCGGAAAGTCGCCACCAGAGATGATCGCCACCTTCACAATCGCCAAGAGCCGACCAAACAGGCCGGCCATCTCGGCATCGAGCGCCGACTTGCTCTCGGCAAGGGTGCCATCGAGATCGAAGATGATTAGCTTTTTCATGTCGAAAGCCTCTTGCGTAGCTGCAGCAGTTCCAGCCTGCGCTCGTCACTCGGCTCGGGGTAGGCCATTTTCAAGTGATTGAACACGTCCACAATGATCTCGGCGACGATCAGCCGGGCGTTCTCCTTGTCGTCAGCAGGCACGACGTACCACGGGTTGTTCTGGCTGCTAGTTGCGCTCAGGCACGCCTCGTACGCTTTCCGGTACTGCTTCCAAAACCTTCTCTCCTTCATGTCCGCGAGGCTGAATTTCCAGTTCTTGTCCGGATCGTCGATGCGCTCCAGGAAACGCTTTCGCTGCTCGTCCTTCGACAGATGTAGGAAGAATTTGATGATGCGCGTTCCGTTGCGGTGCAGATGATCTTCTAGGTCCACGATCGATCGGTACCGCCCACGCCAGATGTTCTTTTCGTCGAGCAGATGTTCAGGCAGCCGCTGGGCCTGCAGGATCTCCGGATGCACTCGGACGACGAGCACTTCCTCGTAGTATGACCGATTGAAGATGCCGATTCGGCCTCGCTCAGGCAACTCTCTCGTCGAGCGCCACAGAAAGTCGTGGTCGAGCTCCGTGGCACTCGGGTGTTTGAAGCTGAACACCTGGCAGCCTTGCGGATTGACGCCTGACATCACGTGCCGAATGGCTCCGTCCTTTCCGGCCGCGTCCATCGCTTGAAATATCAACAGCACCGCATAGCGGTTCGAAGCGTAGTGCAAGCGCTGCAGCGAGCTCAGCTCGTCGACCTGCTTTTGCAGCAGTTTCGTGTATTCGTGCTTCGAATCGTACTTAGGCTCGACGAGCGTCGGCCAGTGCTTGAGTTTGACCTTGGTGCCGGCCGGCACCCGAAAATCTTTGGCTCGGATGTTCGTCTTCATGTCTGTGAATCGCCCTTCGCTCGCTCGTAAATCTTACGCTTGTCGACTTCGCTTGTGCGCTGCCTGCGTTAGCGCCTCGTAACCGGAGATCACGTCGAACAACTCTTCATCGATGGTTTCCTGGCGAATGCGGTGGAACGTGCGGTTCAGCTCTTCCAAAATATCGTCGATGTTTTTTTCGGCGCGTTGCATCGCGGCCAGACGGCTCGCGTTCTCACTGGCGAGGGACTCCGCGCTCGCCTGAAAAAGCACGACGAACAAGTAGCCCCGAACGAACGCTTCGAGCACCGCTGGACCGTCTTCGATGACTTCCGGCAAATTCTTCGTCGGCCAACCCATGGTGGCAAGCTTGCTTTGCCACTCTTGATCGAGGGGTAATATCCGCCTGCTGATGGGTTCATACACAGCTCCGGATTTCGGGTGGTTGTGGAAGAGGTAGACCTCCACGACCTCGCCTTTCTCTCGAGCCGCCTGGATCTCGACTAGGATCTGGCCTACGAGCGGCGTGATCGCCTCGACCGAGGTCGGTACGGATAGCGCACTGCCCTGGCTCAGCTCGGTGTCGGAGACGAGCGCGTGGATGCGTTCGCCGACCGCCCAGACCTTCTCAGTCTTTCCGGGCAGCCCGCCAAGCGTGCGCGTGGCAAACTCCACGAGCACCTCGTTGAATCGGCCGACGAGACCCTGGTCCGAGCCAAAGAGCACGGCGCCGATCGATGGGGCCTCAACCTTTCTTTTGGCGACCGCGACAGAGACGGGCGCCGCCTGACGAAGGCACAGAGCCAAACCGAGCTCTAAAGTGCAGTAATAGTCAGCGAGCGCATGCACCGCCGTTTCGTATTGTCCAACGCTCGAGGCAGCCAAGGCCTTCATCGAGCGGACGACCGACTTCAGGTCGTCCGCACTCGCGATTTTCCGCCGCAAACTCGCCGCCGTCCCACTCATGACGCCGACTTGTCTTCGGCCTTTGGCTTGTCTTCGGCCTCGGGCTTGTCTTCGGCCTTTGGCTTGTCTTCGGCCTTTGGCTTGTCTTCGGCCTTTGGCTTGTCTTCGGCCTCGGGCTTGTCTTCGGCCTTGGGCTTGAACGAAGCGAGTGCACTTGTCGCGATGTCAACAATCGCTTTTCGGTCGGCATCGCTCAGCTTGTCCGCTGAGGTCAGTCGCTCAGCGACCGCCGGGGGAATAGCCTCAGCTGCTTTCCGCAGCGCAAGCTCAGCGTCGCTGATCTTTTCGAGTGGGATCTGGTCGAAGAGGCCCGCTGTCAGCGCCAGTAGCACCGCGATCTGTTCGGTCATCGACACCGGGGCGGATTCCGGTTGTTTGAGGCACGCGCGAATGCGTCGTCCGTGGTCGATGGTCTTTCGGGTTGCTTCGTCCAGGCGAGTGCCAAACTTGGCGAACGTCTCCAACTCCTCGAACTGAGAGTAAGCGAGCTTGAGATCGCCCGCGATGGCGCGATAAGCCGCCAGCTGCGCGGCTCCCCCAACCCTTGATACGGATTTTCCGACGTCGACCGCCGGCAGGATCCCCAATTCGAACAACGTCGGCGAGAGGTAAATCTGACCGTCGGTGATGGAGATGAGATTGGTCGGGATGTATGCGGAGATGTCCTGGGCGTCGGTTTCGATGATGGGAAGGGCCGTGAGCGAGCCGCCGCCTCGATCTTTTCGCAGATGGGTCGCGCGTTCCAGCAGCCGCGAATGAATATAGAAAATGTCGCCGGGGAACGCTTCACGACCAGGCGGACGGCGCAGTAGTAGCGACAGCTCGCGATAAGCGCGCGCGTGGTGGGTGAGATCGTCGTAGACGATCAGCACGTCGCGGCCCTTTTCCATGAAGTATTCCGCGATGCTCGTCGCAGCGTAGGGAGTGATGTACGCCAGGCCGGGCGCGGCGTTGCCTTCGGCGACCACGACCACCGTGTACTCCAGCGCACCTTTTTCGCGCAGGTTTGCCACGACCTTGGCGACCGCGGACGCGCGCTGACCAATCGCACAATAGACGCAGAGCACGTTCTTTCCGCGCTGGTTCAAGATGGTATCGATCGCGATGGCCGTCTTGCCCGTTTGGCGATCGCCGAGGATCAATTCTCGCTGGCCACGCCCAATCGGGATCAACGCATCCACGACCTTCAGGCCTGTCTGCAAAGGCACGCTGACGGGCGAGCGGTCCATGATGGCCGGCGCGGGGCGCTCGACGGCAGCGCGCTCGCTGGTTTGAACCGGCCCTCCATCGTCGAGCGCATTGCCGAGTGGGTCGATCACTCGCCCGAGCAAGCCCTCGCCCACCGCGACGTCCATCACGCGCCCGGTGCGCTCGACTTCGCCGCCCGCGTGCAGATCCTGATAGTCGCCGAGCAAGATGACGCCGATTTCGTCCTCATCGACGTTGAACGCGATGCCCAGCAAACCCCGGGGAAACCTGACCAATTCATCGAAGCCGACGCCCGGAAGGCCCGAAACGGTCGCGATGCCGATGGAAACGTTGGTGACTGTCCCTACTTCACGCAGTATCAGCTGCGGGCTGAAGGCTTCGCGCGCCTCTCGCAGGCCACTGAATGCCCGGTCCAAGCCGCTCTCCAGCGTTTCAGGCGCTGCGTTCATGAGGCAATCGCTTCAGGCTTGGATGCATCGGGCTCGGGCTTGGCTTCAGGCTTCGGCTCGGGCTTGGCTTCAGGCTTCGGCTCGGGCTTGGCTTCAGGCTTCGGCTCGGACTGGGTTTCGGGCTCGGGCTTGGCTTCGGGCTCGGGCTTGGCTTCGGGCTTCACCTTCGCCTCGGGCTTCCCTTCGTTCTTGGGCTCGGGCTTCGGTTCCGGCTTTTCGCGTTCCTTCACTAGTTCACTAACGGCCTTTTCCAGGGATGCAAGGTAGTCCGCAATACTCCAGCCCAGCTTTTTACCATTCACTGTGAGCTCGATGCCGCTGACCAATTCCGGCGCTACCTCGAACCGCAGACGGACTTCGGCCGAGAAGGTCTCGTTGAGCGCATTCTGAATCACCGCGCGTTGCTCGGCGGGCAGATCGAACGCGCTACGCACGAGCGCCGGCGCGCTCGCGCTCTTGATTGCCTCGGCGAGCTCCGCTTTCGCCTTGCTGTCCAAGGCTCGCAGGCGGTGTGTGAACACAGCTCCCACACGTTCTTCCAAGCTCGTCGTGGCCAGATCCGTGAGTGCCTTTCGAGCGACCGCGAAAACTTCTTGCTGGGTCCGGCGAGCAATCGCCTGATTGAGGTTTTGAGCGTCCTTCTTCAGCGCTTGGCTGCGTTTCGCACTCAAAGCGTCGGCCGCCTGCTGCGCTTCGTCGATCAGGCGCTCGCGCGCTTCCTTCGCATCCTCCGTGGCCTGACTGAGCAGCCCAGCACGCTGCTGGTCGATCTCCTCGTTCTTGCGCTCAAAGTCCTCGCGCTCCTTTTGTGCCTCGGTCTTTTTCGCAGCCGCATCAGCAAGTTCGTCAGCGATGTGTTTTTCGCGTCCGTCGATGGCAGCCAGGATGGGTTTGTACAGAAAATGCTTCAACAACCCGACCAGGATGAGGAAGTTGAGGGCCTGCGCCCCGACAGTGAACCAGTTGATGAGCATGGCTCACTTTCCACTGGCGTGAGCGATGACTTGGCCCCAAAACGGATTGGCAAAAATCAGGATCATCGAGATGACGAAGCAGTAGATTGCCGTCGACTCGATCATCGCCAGGCCGACGAACAGCGTGCGAGTGATCGTGGCCGACGCGTCGGGTTGCTGCGCCAGCGAAGTGAGGGATGCTGCGACAGCCCGGCCCTCGGCGAGCGCCGGACACATGCAGCCGACGCCCGTGGTGATCCCAGCAGTGACGATCGATGCTACGGCGATGAGAACGCTACCATCCATGGTAAATCCTTCTGTTGGCTGTCTGTTGAATTCAATGGTTTGCCGCCGGAGCAGGCTTGGGTTTTCCGACTCGCGTGGCTGCGGCAATGTAAACTGCCGCTAAAATGCTGAAGATGTAGGCTTGCACCATGCCTGTGAGCAGACCGAGCGCGGTCATGACGATCGGAAAGAGATAGGGCGTGATCGTCAGCAAGATTCCAATGATCATCGCGCCGCTCATCATGTTCCCGAATAGACGGATGGCGAGCGCCAGCGTGCGGGAGACCTCGCTGATGATGTTGAACGGCAACATGATGAACGTCGGCTTCGTGTACGTCTCGAGATAGCCGACTAGCCCGTGCTGCTCGATGCCGAAGAGCGGCACTCCGATGAACACACACAGGGCAAGGGCCGCCGTGGTCGAGAGTGAACCGGTGGGCGGCTCGTAGCCCGGGATCACAGTGCAAAGTGCCGCCATGGCTACGAATAGGAAGAGCGTCCCCAGGAAGGGCAGGTACTTCTTCGGTTGGCTCAGCCCTACCTCTTGGATCTGCTTCTCGATCGCCACGACAATCATCTCGAGCAAGGCTTGCGAGCGAGAGACGGGCCCGTCGGTGGTCAGCCTGCGGGTAAGCAGCATCGCGCCTACGGTCATCACGAGCATCAGAGCCCAGGTGGTCACGATCGTTTCGTTGAGCGTGATGAACCCGTGCTGCCAGAAGATCCGCTGATCCGAGGTGAGGTTCATGCTCCACCGGCCTTGACGGTCTCTGTTCTCTCGTCAGTCGGCTCACTTTGCGCGCGCGTCAGACGGGTCGCCAGGAGGCGCGCCAGAAGAAATCCGAGCAGGCAGGCTACGAGCCGGTGCCAATCGCCGCGCCCGACGAGGTAGAAGCCGATGACCGTAACCGTCGTGCGAAGCAGAATGCTGCCCAAGAACCACAGCGCGGGTGACCTCGACGAAACGCCCCTGCGAACGGTCCACCAGAGGCCGCCGAAGAACGCCGCTCCAAGAAAAGAACCAGCCAATAGCGCCAGCGCTAGAACCAACGACTCACGCATCTTTGTCCTCCGGATCGTCCTGCATGGCCTTGCCTTGCTGAGACACCCAATGCCAGGCGTTGGCGCAGCCGACGACCAATCCCGCCGCGAGAAGCGCCAGCGTCCAAGAATGCTCTTGCGGATGGTGCCGGTCGAGCCACATGCCAAGCAGCGCGCCGAGAATCGTCGGCACCGCCACGGACCAGCCGATGAGTCCCGTCATGCCCAGACCGAACCAGACGCTCTGCTCCCCCGCGCGCTGCACCTTGAGCTTGCGGGCAGCCTTCAGGCCAACCTGCTGAGCGAACTGCGTCTCGTTCTTGGCGGGAGACTTTGCGGGTTCAGCGCCCATGTTCAAACTCCGCGACACGGCGCAGGAAACCGCCTTCGATTTTCGAGATCGCGGCGCGAAGCTGCTGCTCCCCCTCGTCGAGCGTCAGAAACTCGCGCTTTACTGCCTCGTGAAGCTGGCTGAGATCTTTTCCGCCAATCGCGTGCCGGACGGAGACCCGCACATCCTGGCCGGCTTTGACCAGCACGCCTTCATCCACCGCGACGTAGACCGTTCCATCCTGTCTCGTCTCGTAAGTCAGAATGCCAGGCGCAAGCGCCGCAACGCAATCGAGCCGGTGCGGCAAGATACCGAAGGACCCTGCGCGAGTTTCGGCGACGATGCGCAACACCTCGGTCTTCTCGGCGAAGATCTGCAAGGGTAGCAGCACCTTAAGATTCATGGGCCGCCTTGGGCTCGGACTTCGCGTCCGCGACCGGCTTCTTCGCGTCGGTGCCCGGCTTCTTCGCGTCGGTGCCCGGCTTCTTCGCGTCGGTGCCCGGCTTCTTCGCGTCGGTGTCGGGCTTCTTGGCCTCGCCGATCGCCCCGATCATGTAGAGCGCGCTTTCGGGGTAGTCCTTGAACTCGTCCCTCAGAATGCGTTCACAGCCATCGAGCGAGTCCTCCAGACTGACCTGCCTGCCTTTGATGCCGCTGAACTGCTCGGTGGCAAAAAACGGCTGCGTCAGGAAGCGCTCCAGCCTTCGAGAGCGGGCAACGACCTTGCGGTCTTCCGGCGATAGTTGTTCGAGACCGAGCATCGCGATGATGTCCTTGAGGTCATCGTACTTTGCGAGGGTCTGGCGAATTTCCTGGGCCAAGTTGTAGTGCCTTTCACCCACGATTCCGGGCGTTGCCATCTTCGAGCTGGATCGGAGCAGGTCGATAGCCGGATACAAGCCTTCACTGGCTCGCTTGCGCGAGAGCACGATCGATGCGGAGAGGTGCGAGAACGCGTGCACCGCCGCCGGATCGGTCAAGTCGTCGGCGGGGACGTACACCGCTTGAATCGACGTGATGGCTCCCGCACGCGTGTTGGCGATGCGTTCCTCTAGCCCCGAGAGCTCCGTGCTCATCGTCGGCTGATAGCCAAGGCGTGACGGCATGCGTCCCATCAAACCCGAGACCTCCATGCCGGCTTGGATGAAGCGGAAGATGTTGTCGATCAGCAAAAGCACATCCCGATGCTCGTCATCGCGGAAGTACTCGGCCATGGTCAGCGCCACATGCCCCACCCGAAACCGGCTACCCGGGGGCTCGTTCATCTGTGCGAACACCATCACCATGTTCTCGAGCACGCCCGCTTCCTTCATGTTGCGGTACAGCTCCTCGCCCTCGCGGCAGCGCTCCCCAATCCCGCAAAAGATGCTCACGCCCTTCTGATGTCCGACCATGTTGTGAATCATCTCGGTGAGCAGCACTGTCTTGCCCACGCCAGCACCGCCGAAGAGGCCTGCCTTGCCACCGCGCTCGAGCGGTAAAAGCACGTCAATGGCCTTGATCCCCGTCTCGAAAACCTCGGACTTGGTGGCACGTTCGGCTAGCGACGGCGGAGCGCGATGAACATTCCGCCAGGTCACGTCCGACGGCGCAGGCAGCCGATCGATGGTCGCGCCGAACACGTCGAACATGCGGGAAATGATTTGCTTTCCCACGGGCGCCTTCAATGGGCCACCCGAGTCTCCTACCGGCATGCCGCGAGCCAAGCCTTGCGTGGGCGTCAGGGCGATGCCGCGCACCCGTTGGGCGTCGAGCTGAGCCAATACTTCGATCACAATCTCGTCCTTTTCACCGGCGTGCAGGACCGAGTAGATGGGCGGCAGATGGCGTTCGAAATGGATGTCCACAACGCTGCCGCGCACGGAGACGACCGCGCCGACCCCCGCGGCACTGGTGGCGCTTGTCATTGGCGTCCCCTCGAATCTTGGCCGACGCTCGCTTCCAGGGTGGCATTGTATTGGCCGCGGCGCGCCGCCCGATCACACAGGGCCCGATGAAACAGCGCGCGCTGTGCGGCCGCCACGTTCGCTTCGTCACCGTGCCAAATCTCCAAGGCAGGTTGTTGAATGGCTCGGGCGAAGGAAAACGAGAGTGCCCAAGGCGGCCGCGACTTGAACATCACGTTCATGGCATTCAACCGCGCCGACGCGAGCTCACCCGATTGACCGCCTGATAAAAACGCAATCCCGGGAACGGCAGCCGGCACGGCGCGGAGCAGGCACTTCACCGTTGCGTCGGCAACCTCTTCCACGGATTCTTGGTTCGGGCAGCGCAATCCAGGAAGCACCATGTTTGGCTTCAAGAGCATGGCCTCGAGCAGCACGCGCTGGCCGTAGAGCTGATCGAAGACCGCGCGCAGCACTTGCTCCGTGGCGTCGCGGCATTGCGCCAGCGTGTGCTCGCCGTCCATCAACACCTCTGCCTCGACGACTGGGACGATTGACGCCTCCTGGCACAACGCGGCGTAGCGAGCCAGAGCATGCGCGTTTGCCTCGATGCACCCCTGACTGGGAACACCGTTATCGAGCGCGATCACGGCACGCCACTTGGCGAACCGCGCGCCCAATCCAGCATATTCAGCCAGGCGGTCACGCAGTCCATCCAGCCCCTCGGTCACTTTCTCCCCAGCATGACCGGCAAGCGCCTTTGCGCCGGTATCGACTTTGATGCCGACGGTCATGCCGGCATCGCTGATCGCCGTGGCGAAGGGCGTCCCGTCCCTCTTGCACTGGCGAATCGTCTCGTCGTAAAGGATCGCTCCGCTGATGCACTCAGCGAGACCCGGTGTGGTCACGATCAGCTCGCGATAGGCGCGCCGGGTGTCTGCATTCTGCGCAATCCCAAATCTTGCAAAGCGCTTGTTGCAAGTGGGGTTGCTCTCGTCCATCGCGAGCAGGCCTTTGTGGCCGGCAACCAGGGCGCTTGCCGTGTCTTCCAGCTCGCGCATGCTCATTTCTGGCTGCCCCATTTCCAATTGCGAATCTCGGGCAGATCTTGGCCGTGTTCATCGATATAGGTGTTGTGCTCGATCAGCTTGTCCTGCACGGTCTGTTTCAGGTACGCGCCCTTGGCACCCAAGTGCGGCAGTCGATCGACGACGTCTTGCACCAAGTGGAAGCGATCCAGCTTGTTCTGCACTCGCATGTCGAATGCCGTAGTGATCGTGCCCTCCTCGATGTAGCCGCGGACGTGCAAACTCCGGTTCGTGCGGCGATACGTGAGTCGGTGCACCAACCAAGGATAGCCATGGAAACCAAAGATGACTTGTTTGTCTTTGGTGAACAGCGCGTCGTAGTCCGTGTCGCTCAGACCGTGGGGGTGCTCGCTTTGGGACTGCAGCTTCATCAGGTCAACGACGTTGATCACCCGGATCTTCAGCCCGGGAAGATGCTCGCGAAGGATGGAAACAGCAGCGAGAATCTCGAGCGTCGGCGTGTCACCGCAACAGGCCATCACCACGTCTGGGTCGGCGCCCTGGTCGTTGCTCGCCCATTGCCAGATGCCAATGCCCTCCGTGCAGTGCACCACCGCTGCGTCCATACTCAGCCATTGAGGCAGCGCGTGCTTTCCAGCGACCACGACGTTGACGTAGTGCCGACTGCGCAAGCAGTGATCGAACACCGAGAGCAGGCAGTTCGCGTCCGGCGGCAGGTACACCCGCACAATATCGGCCTTCTTGTTGATCACGTGGTCGATGAAACCCGGATCTTGGTGGGTGAACCCGTTGTGATCCTGTTGCCAGACGTGCGACGCGAGGAGATAGTTCAGTGACGCGATCTTTCGACGCCAGGTCAACTCCGAGGTCACTTTCAGCCACTTGGCGTGCTGGCTGAACATGGAGTCCACGATGCGAATGAAGGCCTCGTAGCTGTTGAATACACCGTGTCGACCGGTCAACAGATAGCCCTCGAGCCATCCTTCGCACTGGTGCTCACTGAGCATCGAGTCGAGCACCCGCCCGGCTGGCGCCAGGAATTCGTCGTTTTTCTCTGTGCGGGCATCCCATTGCCGATTGGTGCCTTCGAAAACAGCACCAAGTAGATTCGACAGCGTCTCGTCCGGCCCGAAGACACGAAAGTTGCGTTGCTCCTGATTGAGCGTGGCCACGTCACGTAAAAACTTTCCGAGCACGAGCGTGTCCTGACCGTCGACAGCACCCGGTGCCGGCACGTGTACCGCGTGGGCGTGAAAGTCCGGCATGCGCAAGTCGCGCAGCAAGAGCCCGCCGTTGGCATGAGGATTGGCGCCCATTCGGCGGTTGCCCTGAGGCGCGAGCTCGGCCAACTCCGGCTTGAGCCGCCCATTGTCGTCGAACAGCTCCTCGGCCCGATAGCTCCTCATCCAACTCTCGAGCTCAGCGACGTGCTCGGGGTGCTTGGAATCGACGAGTAGCGGCACTTGGTGCGAGCGAAAGGTGCCCTCATTCGGCAACCCGTCGACCATCTTGGGTCCGGTCCAGCCCTTCGGTGACCGGAGCACAATCATGGGCCAGCGTGGCCGCGTGGTGTCGTTCTTGTTCCGTGCCCGCTCTTGAATTTGGCGAATGTCCTCGATCGCCTTATCCAGCATAGTGGCCATGAGCTCGTGCATCTTCTCCGGCTCATCACCCTCTACGAAGAGAGGACTCCAGCCCGTGCCGCGCAAAAATTGCTCCAGCTCCTCGCGTTCGATACGCGCCAGCACGGTCGGATTACTGATCTTGTAACCGTTGAGGTGCAGGATCGGGAGCACTGCGCCGTCGCTGATCGGGTTCAAGAACTTGTTGGACTGCCACGCGGTGGCCAACGGCCCCGTCTCCGCTTCGCCATCGCCAACGACGCAAGCAACGATCAGACCGGGGTTGTCGAACGCGGCGCCGAATGCGTGGCTGAGTGAGTAGCCGAGCTCACCCCCCTCGTGAATCGAGCCCGGCGTGGTCGGCGCCACGTGGCTGGAGATGCCGCCGGGAAATGAGAATTGTTTGAACAGCTTTTTCAGCCCCGCCGCGTCTTGCGTGATGTTCGGATAGACTTCGCTCCACGTGCCTTCAAGGTAAACGTTACCCACGATCGCGGGGCCACCGTGACCGGGACCCGCCACGTAAAACATGTCCACGTCATACTTTTTGATGACTCGGTTCAAGTGCACGTAGATGAAGTTCTGCCGCGGCGTCGTGCCCCAATGACCGACCACCAACGGCTTCACGTGCGAGAGCAGTAGGGGCTCCTTCAGGAGCGGATTGTCGTAGAGATAGATCTGACCGACCGACAGGTAGTTGGCCGCACGCCAATAAGCGTCGATCTTTTGCAATTGGTCTGGGGAAAGCGTTCTTTTGATCATGTTCAGTTCTCCGGGTGCCAGCGCGCGCCGAGGACTCGGCACACCGCTTTCGCAATCATGTATTCTTCGTTCGTTCGGATGACGCGCACCGAGACCGTGCTTGCCGTCCCGGAGATCAAGCCTTCAGCCTTCGCATTGCGCTCCTCGTCGAGATGCACGCCGAGAAATCCGAGCCCTGCGCAAACGCGCGCGCGAATCGCGGGCGCATTCTCGCCAATGCCCCCTGCAAACACCAGCGTATCGATGCCGCCCAGCACCGCCGAGAACGCGCCAATACATTTTTTGATCTGGTAACAAAACACCGCCACGGCTTCCGCGGCGCGCACGTCTCGCTCCTCGCACTCGAGCAAGTCACGGATGTCGGAGCTAGTCTCGGAGATGCCGAGCAGCCCGGACTTGAAATTCACCATCTCGTGGAATTGCCGGGCGCTCATGTTTTCAGTGCGCGCCAGATAGCCCACGAGGCCTGGATCGAGATCTCCAGAACGGCTGCTCATGGGCACCCCGGCCGTTGGCGTAAAGCTCATGCTCGTGTCGACTGACTTGCCACCCCGAACCGCGCACAGGCTCGCGCCACTTCCGAGGTGAGCGAGAACGATCCGCCCAGTAGTGACTGCTGGATCATTCAGGCGCGTGAGCTCCTCCATCAGAAAGGCGTAGGACAGCCCGTGAAATCCGTAGCGGCGCACGCCTTGCGCATCGTAGCGACGCGGGATCGGCAATAGCCGCGCCACGCGCGGTAGGTCATGGTGAAAGGCAGTGTCGAAACAGGCAACCTGGGAGAGAGCGGGAAAGCGCCGTTGAAAGGCGTCGATCAGCAAGATCTCCTCGGGCAGGTGCTCGGGATCGAACGGGCTCAGACGACGCAGTTCCTGCAGGAGGTCAGCGCTGACTAGCTGTGGCTCGCTATAGCTTGACCCGCCGTGCACCACGCGGTGCCCGACGCCAGCCAAGCCGTCCAATCCAAGACGTTCCTCGATCCAATCCAGCAGCGCGTTCACTGCGGCGGTGTGGTCAGGCGCTTGCAAAGGCCGAGACAAGTTGTCGGTCGAGTTCGGGCCTTTCACGCGCAAGGCGGACCTCGGCTGTCCAATCCCCTCGATCGCGCCCTGAAAGATGCGTTGCATTGGGTCACCGACCTCGAAGAGCGCGAATTTGATGCTCGACGAGCCGCCGTTGATCGAAAGAACCCGTCGATCAACGGGAAGCATGGACGACGTCCAGACTATTCTGCAGAATGGAAGCTAGGTCTGTCTGTCGCTGGGGGCAGCGGCTCGATAGCTCCCGAGGCCACTTTCCGAGGCGCCGATGCTTCTCAAGCCGTTCGAGGCTCTTGCCCTTCGATTCGGGGACCAGGAAGGACGCAAAGAGCCAAGCGCCAACACTACTGGCGGTCCGCACCCGAAATCGGCTGATGAATCCGAACCAGAACGACCGCCCCGCGCCCATCATTGGGTATCGCGTTTGCAATCCGATTTGGCCATGTGAATGCTGACGCGCTGCAATAAGCGCGCCCGTGCACGATTCGCGTGCTGCTGACCCGGACAAGGGAAGGCGGCTCGCTTCAACGCTCGGATCGGGCGGCGCGGTTCGCCCCAAGCGTGTCCTAGTGACACGCGCTTGCGAGCGCATCGGGGCCGCTCGTAAACAAGTGCATCCGGCCAACTTCCCGCTGAGAGCTCGCCGAATGGCGCGGAAGCGCCAAACACCGTGCGGTGAAGGCAGACCCACGTCGACCCGCTCGGCGACCGGGTAAAGCGGCTCCGCGGTCTGAATCGTGTAAGGCGATCAATCTGGCTAAATGCAAGAACGTCAACTCGCCGGGCGAAAACGTGGGAAGAGCACGAACCTCGTGGTCGACACTGGACGGCGCCCATCATTCCGCGACCACGGTTCCTTTTCTGGCCTTGGTGGTCGGTGATTCGTACCGCACTGGCAATCGGAGCAGCAGTTCGGTTGGGAGTCGTTCACCGCAAGCGACGACTGACCCGCGGCATCAACTGCAACAGCCGCGCGATGGATCTTTTGTCTTTTCTTCGGCGGGACCCGACACGAACTTTTGACGGCAGCTGTCGCTGCAAAAGTAGAATGTCTTGCCGTCGCGGTCAGCGTGAACCGCGGAGGCTTCGTCCACATTCATTCCACACATGGGATCTTTGGTCATGAGATCAACAACCTTTCTTTCGTCGCAGTGATTGACGCTTCGTTGACTTGCGCGAGACCCTCGCTGTGCGTCACTTGACGTGTTGGAACTCGCCTGGCGCTCGACGTTCAGGTCAATCCCAGGGCGGCTAGCCTCTTGCGCGTAGAGCGGTAGTCCTTGTGCAGAACGCTACGAATTCCCAAGCCCTCGGCAATCTGCACGAACATCGCGGTGTTTTCCAGATAGACGACTTGGCCGGCGGGCACCTGAGCGAGGTCAAGAGCCAACCGAAAAATGTCTGCGTCTGGCTTGCGGACGTGCACGAAGCATGAGGACACAAAGCAGTCAACGACACGGCCGAGTTTGAACTGGCGAATCCGATAAGCGTTCAGCTCGCGGGCTTCGTTGCTTACGACCACCACTCGGAGAGCGTAGCGGCGTTTGAGCCGAGCGACGAGTTCGATCATCTCGGGGTAGGGAGTCGATTGTGCGAACATGAAGCGACGAAACTGAGCACGGGTAAACGGTCGCCGCTGATAGAACACGACGCGCCCCAGATAGTCTTGGAGCGTGAGCTTCCCCTCCTCGAACGTGCTGAAGTTCAAGCGATGTCGTTCATCCATTTCGGCCCACTCGAGCTTGAATTTCGTCGCCGCACGTTTACGGGCGTGATGATCCCATCCGTCGCTGAGTAGTACGCCCCCGATGTCCAGGAACAAGCAGCTGACTTTCGGACTCTGTTTCATCGTCTCAGTCCGAGCCTCGAGTCATCGCTGCCACAGGATTCGTGCGTCTTCGAGCGGGACCGCAACACCGGCCCAACGCGGGATCAAGCGCGCCGTATAGTCCCGTGCGGGGCGCGCTGCGGACACCGCCGCGTGGTAGCTGGAGCTGCCCGTCGGGCTCGGCGCTAGGCCGGCTGGCTTCATCTCCAGCGCTTCGAAACCGTTGCCGTCGACACCAACGCAGCAAAGCTCGACGCGCACCGACCCGGGGTCGAGGCCGTCGAGGAACACGTCCACATCGAAGAAGTGCTGCCCGCCCCGGGTCGCGAGCGTCACCTCGCCAAAATGGAGCTTCGCCCATTTCTGATCCAAACTGCGTCGCCAGGCGGATATTTTCTTGCCGATCGCACCCTGGTCGTCGGCGCGCGAATGATAGGCGCCGCACGCGGTTAGGTAGTGTTGCTCCGTGTACTCGATCACCGTGCGGTTGGCGGAGAAACGCGGGGTCAGGGTCGCCATGCTTGCTCGCATTCGCTCGACCCAAGCCGTCGGAATACCGCTCTGATCTCGCGCATAAAACTCAGGGACGACTTGGCGCTCGAGTATACCGTAGAGTGTCTCGGCTTCCGCTGCGTCCCAGGCCGGGTCGTCGCCGTGCTCCTGACCGTCTCCCAACGCCCACCCCAATTCGGGCGCGTAGGCTTCCGCCCACCAGCCGTCCAATTCTGAGAGATTGATGCCGCCGTTGACGAGGACTTTCATGCCGCTCGTTCCGCTCGCCTCCCACGGGCGGCGTGGCGTATTGATCCAGACATCCACCCCCTGCACCAGGTGCTCCGCAAGCAGCATATCGTAGTCGCTGAGGAAGATGACGTGAGGGCGAACCTCGGGTCGCTGGATGAAGCGAGTCCATTCCTGAATCAGGGTCTGCCCTGCCTCGTCGGCCGGATGAGCTTTGCCCGCGAGGACCAGCTGCACCGGGCGCTCGCCATTGGTCAAGAGGCGCAATAGCCGCGCCGGATCGTGGAGCAGCAGGTTCGGCCTCTTGTAAGTCGCAAAGCGGCGAGCAAATCCCAGGGTCAGCGTGCCGGGATCGAAGACCTGCTTGGCCGCCTCGATCGCCTCGGAGGACGCACCGGAGCCTGCAAGCTGCAGCGCGAAACGTTCGCGAACGTAAGCGACGAAGGACTCCTTGGCAGCGGTGCGAAATTGCCAGAGCCTCGTGTCGCTGACACGGCGAACACCCCGCTCGAGTCTGTTCGCGCCGTCTAACCAACGATCTTTGCCACAGGCCTCGGTCCACAGGTCATCAGCCGGGGCCGAATCCCAAGTTGGCATGTGGACTCCGTTGGTGACGTGCCCGACCGGCACTTCATCCTCCGGCCAATGTGAAAAAAGTGACTGGAACAAGCGGCGGCTCACCTGCCCGTGCAGGCGACTCACCCCATTGACGGCACCGCTCCCGCGGATAGCCAGATAGGCCATGTTGAACCTCTCTGACACGTCATTCGGATTCTCGCGGCCGAGTGCCAATAGCGCCTCGAGTGGGATCCCAAGCTTCTGCTCGGCGTACCCGCCGAGGTATTGCTTGATGAGGGCCGGCGAGAAACGGTCAAAACCCGCCGCGACCGCTGTGTGAGTCGTAAACAGGTTCCCGGCGCGAGTGACCGTCAGCGCGAGGTTGAAGGGCTGCGCGTTCTCCTCCATGAAACTGCGGGCGCGCTCCAAAACGGCGAATGCGGCGTGCCCCTCGTTGAGGTGGCAGACGTCCGGTTGGATGCCCAGCGCTCGAAGCAGTCGCCAACCGCCAATCCCAAGCAGCAGCTCTTGCTTCAGACGCAGCTCCGAATCGCCACCGTAAAGCTCACTCGTGATCCCCCGGTGAGCGGGGAAGTTCGCCGCGTCATTGCTGTCGAGCAGGTAGAGCTTCACGCGACCAACCTGAACTTGCCAGGCGCGCAGCCACACGGAGTAGCCTGGTAACGCGATCTCCAGCCGCAACCATTCGCCGTTCGTTCGGCGTAACGGTGTGATCGGCAACTGCCCCGGGTCGTTGTAGGGATAGAGCGCCTGTTGCTTGCCCTCACTGTCGATCACCTGGCGAAAGTAACCCTGCTGATACAAGAGGCCCACTCCGACCACCGGCACACCCAAATCACTGCTCGCCTTGAGCTGGTCGCCAGCCACATTGCCAAGCCCCCCCGAATAGATTGGCAAGGCCTCGCTCAACATGAATTCCATGCTGAAGTAAGCAACGCACTTCAGGGGCTCCTGTGCATGGCTGCGCTGGAACCAGGCGGGGGCCTCGAGCGCCTGGCGGCTGGTGTCGAGCAAGGCGTCCACGTCTTTGCGAAAGGCGGGATCGGCCAATTGGCTCTCGAGCTTGTCGCGCGAAACAGTCTGCAGCACCACCCAAGGGTTGTGGGTCATGTCCCAGACGTCAGGCTCGAGCTGGCGCCACACCGTGTCAGTAGCGTGATTCCAAGACCAACGCATATCCAGCGCAAGCGCCGCCAGAGAGTCGACGCCGTCGATCTCCGTCGGCAAAAGAGCATACACTGAGTGCGCGAGACTGGCTTGCTTGGTCATGATGTTGGCGCCGATCTAGTGAGGAGGAAGCACGGCCTTCGGTGACGGCTCTGGTATCGCGTTCCAGTACGCCGGGCGCCCGTAGTAGTCGTACAGCTGCAGCTCGTACTCGCGATTGATTGGCGCGCTCGCATCCCAGACGGGACATGCCTTGATCGCGTCACGAGTCAGGTCGAAGTAGATGCATTTGCCTTCCCAACTGATCCGATTTGCCCAACGTGCCGCGACGAGCACTTTGTTCCCGAACCAAATGTGGCTGCTCTGGACTACGAGGTAGCGAATTTCCCAGGTCTCGTCATCGATGATGAAGTCGTCGACATGCCCGACATCTCCGTCGCTCCCATGCACTTGATATCGGCGGACCTCATTGGCGCTCCGAAGGTGCACGTCGTTCGGCTTGTCGGAATGCGGAGCCCGCGCCTCCATCTTGGCGCCGGCCGCCAATAGCCCCGGTGACGGACCGCGGCCCCAGAGTCCGATATAACCCCAATAAAAGGGATAGTCGTAGTAGAGCGCCTGGTCGTGCTCGTTCTGACGGCAGACTGGCTTGTCCAGATCGACAGACGGGCTGTTTCTTATCTTGTCCATCGTCAACGCTACGCGGAACCGGCGGGTCATCCAGTCAGCGTGGCCGAAGGAGATGGGCGAAACCAAAACGCGGCGCGACTTGAAGAATGCGCCCGTCTCGACGACCAGATAGCGGATTGTCCAGTGCTCGTCATCGAGGAGAAAATTCACCACGCGCCCGACATCACCATCGTTGGCGGTTACGCCATAGTGCTCGAGGTCCTTCAGACTTCGCAACATTGTATCTCTCTTGCCAGCTGCTTGGTGCAACGAAACCGCGTCACGCTCGCTTCTCCGATGACGCCGAGCGGGACGCGGCGCTCTGCTCGGCAGGACCGCGCGCCCAAGAGATTGCAGCATCAACTTCGTCGTACCCGAAACTCTTTACTTCAGCTTGGATGAAATGCTCGGCGATGTGCGGAGCCAGGCTTGCAAGCTTGCTATCGGCGGCTAGCGCTACGCGCTCTATCTTGCGGTGATGGTCCCGTACGAATCGCACGTGCCGAAGTACGCTCCGCAGGTTCTCCCAGCCCGGGAATTCGCGGCACTGAATGACCAGCCCGTGGAGCTTGCCTTGCGCTTCGATCCAAGCGTCGGCCGTGAGCGCCAGCGCGTCGAAGTCGTGCGCTCGCAAGGCTTCCTTCAGCTCGACCAACATCACCCCGCAATCGCCGAGGAGGCGCACAGATACGGCCGACCCGTCGGGAACCGAGCCTAGCCAAGCGACGGCCTGCTCTCGCTCCTGATTGCCGAAAACCCGAACCGGACACGGCATCATGAAATGAGCGAGCCGGGTGGTCTCGCGAATCCAGGCAAGATCGGTGACGACGGCGCAGGCGTCAAAAAGGCGAAAGTATCGAAGTCCCATCTTTGCGTCTTCCCATGCTCCTCCGGCGGTAAAGCCCTCGAAGTCCGGGCCAAGCTCGAACAGCACCCGAAGGCGACGGTTCTCTCGGTGCGCTTCACTGACTAGTGGCTCGAAGACCTGCTCGTAGTCTGCCTTCGACAATTTTCCAGTGGCCTCGAGGCCGTCGATTCCGAACGGAACGTCACTCATCTTCTGAAGCATCGCTTGATCTCCTTGATTGACGGTTCGCTCACCGAAGGGTGGCAAGCCGAGGAAACACCGCACCAGCCTTCGAAACAGCGCCGCGTTGGTCTAAACGCACCCGCTCACCGATGCCACCAGAACGCTGTCGCAGCCCAGAACATGGCGACGGCGAACGCCAGCCACACGGCGTCGCCAGCCCAACCCCATGAATGGTGATTGAACGATGCGGAAGTGTTCATCAGCGCCGCCCGGTCCCCGCGCCGTCGCTGTAGGTAACGTGGGTAAGGCGGCCCCCAGCCGCGGTAACCCCAACCGTAGCCCATCGGCGTAACGAGAAACATCAACATGAATATCATTCACAGGAACCACCAGGAGATCATCATAGGGAGCCAGCTTTTTCTTTCGTTGGGAGAGCGACACGGCAGCGGCGTTCGTTAGTGAGCCACCGGCTCCGTCAACTTAGCGAGCGGAGTACCGTTCGTCGTCGCCACGGGTGCGGGCATCGGGACAGGAGCGGCGAGCAGCGGCCGGATCAATTCGATCGGGATTGGAAAGACGATGGTGGAATTCTGGTTCGAACCCATGTCGAGCAGTGTTTGCATGTAACGCAGCGCAAGGGCCGCAGGCTGCGTTGAGATGATCTGCGCTGCGTCGGCGAGGACCTGTGCGGCCTGAAACTCCCCTTCGGTGGCGATGATCTTGGCCCGCTTCTCGCGCTCGGCCTCGGCCTGCCTCGCCAGAGCACGAACCATCGATTCGGCGAGCTGGGCGTCTTTGAGCTCGACAGATCCGACCTTGATCCCCCATGGCTCCGTTTGGCGATCGATGATTTCGCGCAACCTTTGGTTGATCTTTTCGCGGCCGCCCAAGAGCTCGTCGAGACTGGATTGGCCGAGCACGGCTCGCAGCGTGGTCTGAGCAATTTGGGAGGTCGCCTCCAGGAAATTGTAGACTCGAACGATCGCGGCCTGGGCGTCCATGACCTGAAAGAAGATCACGGCGTTGACCTTGACCGTCACGTTGTCGGAGGTGATCACCTCTTGCTGGGGAACCTCGAGCGTGATCACCCGCAAATCCACAATTTTTACGTGATCAATGCCGAACGGAATGATCGAAAACAGGCCGGGGCCTTTCAACGCGATCAACCGGCCGAGCCGGAAGACGACTCCGCGCTCGTATTCCTTGGCAATCTTGATCGTCGACTTGGCGAGCAGCAGTAGCAGTAGCAGTACCGCGACGATCGCTCCGATCGTCATCACCGTCATCGAGCCGTCTGCCAGAATCGGTCCGGGGCCTGGAGAAGCTTGCATGGCTCGTGGGCTGCATATTCCGGACCGCGAACCAATCTGGAGGCGTCACAGCGTAGAACGATGCTTTTCTGCGCTCGATGTCCCGGCGAGCGTGCGGCCGCACCGTGGCTCCGACGACTCGCCCGTCGCCAAATGGGGCGCTCGAGACAATTTGCGTCCGCGCGCCCTATCTCAACGCGCGCCGGGTTTGGGCATCTTGCACTTTTCGCGGCGTAATTCGCGGTGCGATCATCGGATACGTCCTCACCAATTGGTTTCCCGGCGCCCAACGCAGGAATTGATGGTCGCATCGTTGCTCGGCATGCAAGGACGCAAGCACGACTTGTGCGTCGTCGGCGTTTGCGGCTGTGTCTCCGTCCGAAATGCAACCAGCCAAACAGCGCAGATGAGAGTTCGTTCGAACTCGATGCGCGCTGATGACTCGTCGCATCCGAACGCATGAGACGAATTGCCACTCTCCGTGTCCGAACGACTCGGGCGACGAACCGACGAACCTACGCGTACACGGCGCTCAACGCCTGCCCGCCCATCGAGACATTGAGGGCTGTGGCGGTTGGCACGGACCCGAAGTGAACGCCCTGAGCCATCACCTTATTCAAAGATTCAAAGGTTGGTTCCTACATTTCCGATTGAAATGCTCGGTCCGAAGATGAACGCATCACGACGACCAGGGTCTGAACCGGAGTTCGAGATGCTCTCTTCGAACCAACCGTGAAGGTTGATCGAGGCTTGGGTCGGAGATGAGCGATTGGCGATCGGGACGCTGATGCCGAGGCCAAAGACTGCGCCGACCTGGGTGAGGGATTGCCCGGTGTCGCCTGTGGCGTTGGCGAGCCCGATTGCCATGATGCCGGCTTCGAGCCCAAGGAAACCTTCATGACCGTCCGAGTCGAGCCAGGTCAACCGCGAGAGGACGCCGAAATTCAGGCTCAGCACGCCGCTGTGGTGTGCGTCACCGAAGCGATAGAGGCCGGTTGGGATGGCAGTTGTCGCGTACAAGCGCGCGTGCCCGGTGCCCAATACCGCCGCCCACTTTACCTCTGGAACGCCGGTTTGGATCTCCAGAGCGTTGACGTAGTGTGCTTCGTCCGCGACATGCGAGAGCCGCACGATCACGCGGTCGAAGGGCTGTTTCACGCCTTGAACCCAGGCGAAAAGCGGCTCTGGACCCGGCCGCAGGACGATGGTGGATGAAACTCGAGCGTCCCCGCGTGAGGCGCCGTCCGCGTCCACCACTTCGATGTCCAAACTCAACCTTTGGGTGCCGTATTCTCGCGATAGGCGCTCGCGGTGGAAGATGACTCGACAGCTGTCACGGAGGCCGAACGGCAGATGCGCCGGCAAGCCGGGCATGACCCGGATGCTGCCCGTCAGCCCAGCGCCGCAAACGAACTCCGCGAGCGGCTGCGAGCCCATCGCTGAACGTCCGAAGGGGGCCGTGACGTTTGCCTCGCGGATGCTGCGCTGGATCGGACTCGTGAGTGTCGCCAGGTCCGCGGTGGCAAAGTCACCGGACAAAGAATCGTCACGATAAGCAAAGCGAAGCGCCGCTTGCCCGGAAGCGTTTTTGTCGCCGGTTACGGTGAATCCCGCGGCACTTCGGGCAACGCTATATACGCCGGGCACTGCGATCGGAACGAGATGCGCGTGACCCGACAATATCGGCGCATGGACCAGGGCCCGGCGATTGTTGGGGATGAAGTTGAGGTTCGGGTGGCCCTCGATTTCGAGCGTGGCGCTGACTGCAGGGGCAGGCTCCGTAGCGATTCGTGCCACGGCGATGGTCACCGCTGGGGTGTCGCTGTGAACGACGGTGATCGATAGACTCGAAGCGTCTGTTGAACCGACACGTAGCAGTGCCTCGGAACCGGTCGAGCCTGTCTGTGTGCTCAGGACGTCGGCTGGAATATTGCCGATGAAGAAGCGAAGCGATGATAGATCACTTGCACAGCGACCTTCGATTCTGACTACCACGCGCGCGTTCTCCACGCCGCGCAACGGCGGCACGGAGGTAACGGACATCGGGCAATGTACCACGGCGAGGTGAGCGGCTGGTGTGGCGTCGAAGCCTTGTCCTTTGGCGACGGAGACACCCGGCCGAAGCTTGAACTTGACGTCAACCAGGTTGACGTTGCTCGAAAGCGCACGAACCGTGAGCTTGTCACCCGAGACCTCGCAGCGCACGTCGCCACAGTCGACTGCAGCAATACTCTCGGGGTGTGCAATCGGCACACTTCCACTCCCAGTCGAGAGGTCGATCGATGCGTCAGATGGCAGTAAGCTCGCCAAATTCACACGAGCCGGCAAAAGAACGAATGTATCGGGCGTCGCCTGCCGACCGTCCGAGTCGAATGTCACGACCTCCGGACCCACCCGACCGCCGGGTGGCAGCCAGATCAACCCAAGCCCAGGACTTGCGGACATATTGTGCCCGACGGTCCAACTACAATGCTCGGCACTCGGCTCGAGCTTCGGATTCTGACATGTGTCGACACCCGAATCCGTCCCGTTT